>AMFO01000326.1_pt1 | contig 26749 bp, 27 predicted proteins | sample 552608 | NCBI WGS metagenome assembly AMFO01 (sample SAMN01893955, study PRJNA167987) | microbial mat metagenome | biome: hydrothermal vent | place: USA: Loihi, Hawai'I | collected 2003-05-01
GCCGCTTTTTCAGCTGGCCGGAGATCACACCGCGGGCGGTGTGTTTCAACCAGCCAGTTGCGGCAACGATCTCTTCGAGGGTGGCGCCCTCCTTTGCGCGCAGCATCTCGATCAGCTTCGCCTGTTTTGTGCCCTTGCGCTGGGCAGGGCGTTCCGGCGCCGGGTCAGTGGGCGGCGCCGGCTGGGGTGGGTCAATCTCGATGCCAATTGCCTCGAGCCCGGCATCGGTGATGGCGAGCGTGGCAAACGACCCATCCTGCCGCTGGCGCCAGAGCGCGCCGCGCTTGCGGGGATCGGCGTCGATCTCGGCCAGCAGGCCACGTTCGATCAGCGGCGTGACCACCTTTTTCGCCGCCGCGCCGCGCAGGCGCCCGGGCAGAGGCAGCGCAATACGATCATCGCGCTGGGAGGCGCGAGACAGGATGAGGGATTGGGTGTCGGTGAGTTTTGGCACGGCAACCTCCAGTCAATGGGCCATCGAATACCGTCACGTTTGATCGACCCGCCCCACGCATCAACGACAATCGCAGCAATATCATGGCGTTATCAGCGCCTGCAGGATTGTAATCGGACGGAGAAAACAGATGGGACTGTCCCGGCGCGCCTATGCACGCCACCGCGGAGTCGCGGAAAGCGCCGTGCGCAAAGCCATCGCCTCGGGTCGCATCACGCTGGAGCCCGACGGCACCATCGACCCGGTCAAGGCCGACCGGCAGTGGGAGGCGCAAACCGACCCATCGAGGCGGCACGTATCCGGCAAGCCTGTCCCCCGTGCGGCCATCAAGGCGGTCGATGACACCCTGCGCGAGGCCGGCACCGCTGCCCCGGGTGGCGAGATGTCGTTTTTGCGCGCCCGCATGGCCAACGAGGTGCTGAAGGCCCAGACAGCCAGGATGCGCCTGCAAAAGATGAAGGGCGAGTTGGTGGATCGCGCCAAGGCCACGGCACTTGTCTTCGACCTTGCCCGGCGCGAGCGCGACGCCTGGATGAACTGGCCGCCCAGGGTTGCCGCCGACATGGCGGCGGAACTCGGCGTTGACGCCCATCTGATGGAGCAGGTGCTGGAGCACCACCTCCGCCGGCACCTCGCGGAGCTGGCGGAGATCGAGATTGAGCTCGGATGATGGAGATGGAACAGGCCAGATTGCCAAGGCCTGGCTGAAAGGCCTCGCCCCTGACCCGGCCCTGACGGTGTCCGAGTGGGCCGACCGGCACCGGATATTGTCCTCGCGCGCAGCCTCGGAAGCCGGGCCATACCGCACAGCGCGCACCCCCTACATGCGGGGGATCATGGATGCGCTGTCGCCCGGCGACCCGGCGCGGCGGGTGGTGTTCATGAAACCCGCCCAGGTCGGCGCCACCGAGGGCGGCAATAACTGGATCGGCTACTGCATCCACCGGGCGCCCGGGCCGATGCTGGCGGTGCAGCCGACGGTGGATCTCGCGAAACGCCTGTCACAACAACGCATCGATCCGCTGATCGAGGACAGCCCGGCGCTGCGTGACCTGGTCAGCCCGTCGCGCTCGCGCGACAGCGGCAACACGGTGCTGGCCAAGCGCTTTCCGGGCGGGCAGCTGATCCTGACCGGCGCCAATTCGGCTGTGGGCCTGCGCTCGATGCCGGCGCGCTGGGTGTTCATGGACGAGGTCGATGCTTACCCGGGCGATGTCGATGGCGAGGGCGACCCGGTGCAACTGGCCGAGGCGCGCACCAACAGCTTCGGGCATCGCGCGAAGATCTTCCTGGCCTCGACGCCGACGGTGACGGGGCTGAGCCGGATCGAGCGGGAGTTCCAGCTCTCGGACCAGCGCCGTTATTTTGTGCCGTGCCCCCATTGCGGCGGCCTGCAATGGCTGAAGTTCGAGCGCCTGCGCTGGGAGAAAGGCAGGCCGGAAACAGCGCATTACATCTGCGAGCACTGCGAAGCGGAAATCGAGGAACGCTTCAAGACGCAGATGATGGCCGAGGAGAATGGCGCCTGCTGGCAGCCGACGGCCGACGAGGAAACCAGGAAGAAGGCCGAAGCCGCCGGCATTGTCGGGTTCCACATCAACGGCCTCTACTCGCCGCTGGGCTGGCTGAGCTGGGCGGCAATTGCCCGGAAATGGGAAGAGGCAAAGGGTAACGATTCCGCCTTGAAGACATTGAAGAACACCATCCTGGGCGAGACCTGGGCTGAAAGCGGCGAGGCGCCGGACTGGCAGCGGCTTTACGAGCGCCGCGAGCGCTGGGCGGCCGGCAAGGTGCCCGAACGCGGGCTGTTCCTGACCGCCGGGGCGGACGTGCAGAAGGACCGCATCGAGATCGATGTCTGGGCCTGGGGGCGCGGGCTGGAAAGCTGGCTGGTGGATCACGTCGTGATCGATGGCGGGCCGGCCGATCCCGGAGCCTGGGCAGAATTGTCGAGCCTTCTTGGTCGGACATGGCCGCACGAAAACGGCGCGCAGATGCAGATCGGCAAGCTGGCGATCGACACGGGGTATGAGAGCGCGGCGGTCTACAGCTGGGCCAGGCAACAGACCGGCGCGCAGGTCGCCCCGGTGAAGGGCGTCGAGGGGTTCAACCGGGCGAGCCCCGTAACGGGCCCGACCTTTGTCGATGCCACCGAAGGCGGCAAGCGCATCCGGCGTGGGGCGAAGCTCTGGACCATCGCCACGGCGGTGTTCAAGTCGGAAACCTATCGCTTCCTGCGCCTGCGCCGACCGACATGCGAGGAACGAAAACAGGGCGTTGCCGATTCCCCGGGCTTCGTTCATCTGCCCGACTGGGTGGATTCCGAGTGGCTGAAACAGCTGACCGCCGAGCAGCTGGTCACCCGCCGCGACCGGCGCGGCTTTGCAAAGATGGAATGGCAGAAGATGCGCGAGCGCAACGAGGCGCTGGACTGCCGGGTCTACGCCCGCGCCGCCGCCTGGCTGTTCGGCGCCGAGCGCTGGGCTGAAAGCACATGGCGCTCGCTGGAGGCGCAGGTGGGGATCGGGCCGGAGGAAGAGATGGTTGGGCGAGCGGTGGATGCTGAAACTCAATCGCAGCCCGAGCCCACTGCCGGCCAGCCGCGTACCCCGCGCAGGAAGCGGCGTGTCTACACACCGAACATGATGAGGTAACCGATGACGCTCACAGAAATGCAGGCGCAGCTGGACGCGCTTCTGGCCGCCCGCTTTCGCGGCGTGCGCTCGACCAGCTATGACGGCAAGACCGTCACCTATGGTTCCGACGCGGAAATGGCCCGCGCCATTGCCGATCTCGAGGCCCGCATTGCCGCGGCGGGCGGAAAAAATCCCAACCGCCGCGTGACCCGCGTCTACGCCGAAAAGGGGCTTTGACATGGCGGTGATGACGGGCTTGCGCCGGCGCATCGGCGCGATGATCGGCGGATTCGGGTTCGATGCCGGGGCTTATGGGCGCCGCCTGATGAAGTTCCGCCCCAGCCGCGCGCATGTGAACACGCTGATCGGCCAGGCGGGCCCGACGATCACGGCGCGGGCCCGCTGGCTCGTGCGCAACAACGGCTATGCGCTGAACGCGCTGGAAAGCTGGACCGGCAATGCGGTGGGTGACGGGGTCAAGCCGACCTCGAAGGTCGAGGACGCGGAAAAGAAGCAGGCCATTCAGGCCCTCTGGGAGGAATGGCAGGCCGAAGCCGATTCCGAGGGGCTGACCGATTTCTACGGGTTGCAGCGTCGGGCCGCGCGCGAGCTGTTCCTGACTGGCGAGGTGTTCTTCCGCTTTCGCCCCCGCCGGCCCGAGGACGGGCTGTCGGTGCCGCTGCAACTGCAGATGCTGCCCTCGGAAATGCTGCCGATCAACATGACAAAGGAGCTGCCCGGGGGCGGCATGATCCGCCAGGGGATCGAGTTCGACCTGCTGGGCCGCCGCGCCGCCTATTATTTCTACCGCCGCCACCCCGGCGACAGCACCGATCCCCGCCTTGCAGGCGAGATCGTGCGGGTGCCGGCATCCGAGGTGCTCCACATCATCGACCCGGTGGAAGCCGGTCAGGTGCGGGGCGTGTCGCGCTTTGCGCCCGCCATCGTCAAGCTGTTCTTCCTCGACCAGTATGATGACGCCGAGCTCGACCGGAAAAAGGTCAGCTCGATGTTTGCGCTGTTTGTCACCTCGCCGCAGGTCGATGCCCCACTGGATTCGCCCGACGAGCCATTGGCCGTCGAGCCGGGCCAGGTCGTGCGGTTGGACCCGGGCGAGGAGATCGCGACGCCCTCGCCGCCGGACAGCGGGCCGACTTACGAGCCGTTCCAGTACCGGACCCTGCTGCAGGTCTCGGCCGCGCTGGGTGTGCCCTACTCGTATGTGTCCAACGATCTCGCCAAGGCCAACTTCGCCAACTCGCGCCTCTCGATCATCGAGTTCCGCCGCCGCGTCATTGCCTGGCAGCATCGCGTGTTGATTCACCAGCTGTGCAAGCCGGTCTGGGCGCGCTGGATGGACACTGCGGTGATGGCGGGTGCACTGGATCTGCCGGATTACGCCGCCACCCGCCGGACCTGGCTCAAATGCGAATGGCTGCCCCCGAAATGGGAATGGGTGGACCCATTGAAGGACATCTCTGCCGAGATTGCCGAGATCGAGGCCGGGCTGAAGAGCCGCTCCATGGCAATGAAGCAACGCGGTTATGACGCCGACCGGGTGGATGAAGAAATCGCCACGGATCGCATGCGTGAGGCGGACCTGGGTCTCGACTTCCGCCGCCCGGGATCGCCCGCCCAGGGCGCGGCGCAGCTGGTCGATGCCCCCGGCGATATGCCGAGCAACACGACGGAAACTGCAAACCCATGAACCGATCCGACATGCTTGCCCGCCGGCTGGCTGCCCGCCCGCTGGCGCTGGCCCCGCGCGCGTTTGATGCGCTTCTGGGCGAAACTCCGGCGCCGCAAGCCGCTGGTCCCGGCTGGGAGATGACGGAGGGCGACATTGGGCACCTACCCATTCTCGGTCCGCTGGTGCAGCGCGGCGACTGGCTGACGGGGATGTTCGGAATCATGAGCTACGATGACATTGCGGCGGCGGCCGAGGCGGCCTTCACTGAGCCCGGCACGCGCGCGGTGCTGATGGAGATCGACAGCCCCGGCGGCGAGGTCGCGGGGCTGTTCGACCTTGCTGATCGCCTGGCAGCGCTGAAGGCCGAGACCGGCAAGCCGCTCTGGGCCATTGCCCGGGAACAGGCGCTGTCGGCCGCGTATCTGGTTGGGGCCGTTGCCGACCGGTTGTTCGTGACGCAAACCGGCGAGGTGGGCTCGGTGGGCGTCATTGCCGTGCACGTGGATCAGACCGCCCATGACCAGTCAGAGGGTCGCAAATACACCCTGATCCATGCCGGGGCGAAGAAGGTGGATGGCAATCCGCATATCCCGCTGACCCCGGACGCGCGGGCCGACATCCAGGCCGATGTCGATGATCTCTATGCCCGGCTTGTCGCCTGGGTGGCTCGCGCCCGGGGCATGAGCCCGGAGGTCATCGCCGCCACCGAGGCCGCCATCTTCCGTGGACAAAACGCCGTCGCGGCCGGGCTCGCCGACGGCATCGCCACGCTGGACGGCGCCCATGCAGCGCTCGTGGCCACGCTCGAAACCCCACCACTCACCCGAACCCCGAAACGCGAATCCCTCAAAACGGAAAGGACCGACACCATGGCAGTGAAAGGCAAACCAGATGCAAAACCTGCGGCGACGGAGGAAACGACGGAGGCGGGAACGGCTGCGCCCGAGATGGGGGCAACGCCCGAGGCGGCCAGCCCGGCACCCGTTCCGGCAGAAGAACAGATTCCCGCCCAGTCCCTGACGCCGGCGCCTTCTCCCGCCGCAGCGAAACCGGACCCGGCCACCCAGATCCGCGAACAGGCCGCCGAGATTGCCGAGATCGCGGCGCAGGCCTCCCGCCTCGGGCTGACCGTTGACGCGGCCGAGGCCGTTCGTGCCGGAACCTCTCCCGATGCAGTCCGCAAGGCCGTTCTCGAACAGCTGGCAAAAACCACCGATGCCACCATCGTTGCCTCCATCGCTCCGTCCACAGCCGAGCCTGCGCCGAAGGAAAGCCCACTGATCGCGGCCGCGAAAGCCGCTGCGGCCAACGCCACCTCATGAACAATTGCAGATGAAGGACCCCAACCATGCCCGTACTCACCCAGCCGCCTTCCATGGGCGATCTCCTCAAATACGAGGAAAACCCCGACTACTGCCGCGAAACCGTCACGCTCCTGGCCGGCACCAACTACCCCCTCGGCGCCGTGCTCGGAAAAATCACCGCCTCCGGCAAGTACAAGCTCTCGCCCGATACCGGCACCGATGGATCGCAAGTTGCCGTCGCGGTGCTGATCGAGGCGGTGGACGCCACCGCCGCCGATGCCACGGGGCTGATCGTCGCGCGCGGCCCGGTGATCGTCTCGAAAGCCCAGCTGAACTATGACGCCACCGTCGGCACCGCCGCCAAGATCGCCACCAAGGAAGGCCAGCTGGCCGCCGCCGGGATCGTGCCGCGTGATGCGGCCTGATCCCTCGCCCATCTGATCCCCACACCCGGAGACATCCCCATGCCTGCCATCATAAACCCGTTCGACGCGGGCGGTTATTCCCTCGCGGAAATGACCCGCGCCATCAACATCCTGCCCAACATCTACACCCGCCTCGGCCAGCTCGGCCTGTTCCGCTTCGAAGGCATCACGCAAAGGACCGTGGTCATCGAGGCCCGCGAAGGCGTGCTGTCGCTGCTGCCCTCGGTTCCGCTGGGGGCTCCCGCCACCGTCGGCTCCCGCGAGGGCTGCACCATGCGCTCCTTCGCGGTGCCGTGGATCCCGCACAACGACGTCATCCTGCCCGCCGACATCCAGGGGGTGCGGGCCATTGGTTCCGGCAGCGATGCCGACCCGCTTGTTGCGGTCATGGCGCGCAAGCTGACCTTGATGCGCAACAAGCATGCCCAGACCCGGGAATACATGGAGATCAACGCGCTGCGCGGTATCGTCAAGGATGGCGCCGGCACCACGCTCTATGACTACTTCACCGAGTTCGGCATTGCCCAGCAGCAGACGGACTTCGTGCTGGGCACCGCCGGCACCAAGGTGCAGCAGAAGGTGCGCGCGGTGCTGCGCCAGATCGAGACGGAACTCAAGGGCGAGACCATGACCGGGGTGCGCGCCCTGGTCTCGCCGGAGTTCTTCGACAAGCTGATCGGGCATGCCACGGTGGAAACGGCGTACCAATACTACGCCTCGGGCGCCCAGCCGCTGCGCGAGGACATGCGCCGCGCCTTCCCCTTTGCCGGCATCCTGTTCGAGGAATACAACGCCTCCGTCACGCTTTCGAACGGCACCACCGAGCGGCTGATCCCGGCGGGCGAAGGAATTGCCTTCCCCATGGGCACGATCGATACCTTCACCACCTATGGTGCGCCCGCCAACCTGATCGAGACCGCCAACACCGTCGGGCTGGAGCTTTACGCCCGCCAGATGACCCGCGAGCGCGGCGATGGCATCGATCTGCTTACCGAGGCCTCGATCCTGCCGGTCAACAAGCGCCCGGCTCTGGCCGTGCGGCTGTTCTCCTCGAACTGATGACTGCCTTTGCTGCCGCCATGGATGCGATCTTTGCAGATGTGCATCTCGCGGTCGACGCCACCTGGTATCCGGCGGGCGGCGCGCCGCAGCCCATCCGGGTGATCCGCAAGGCGCCGGACGAGGTCACCTCCTTCGGGGCTGCGCAGATCCTGTCGGAGACCACGCTTGTCGATGTGCGCACCTCGGAGATGCTTGACCCCAAGCCCGGGGACGGTATCAGCATCGGTGCTGACAACTTTACCATCCAGGGCGAGCCGAAGCGGGATCGGGATCGGTTACTCTGGACCCTCGAACTGGCGCTGGCATGAAACTCAAGATCGACTTCGAGCCTGATCTCGTTGCCATGCTGCAGGCCGAGGTGAAGGCCGGCGAGCGCGCGGTGAAGGCGGCGATGGCGCAGGCCGGGGGAGAGTTGAAGCAAGTCTGGCGGGCGCAGATCACCGGCGCGGGGCTCGGGCATCGCCTGCCGCGCACCATTCGCAACCGGACCTATCCGCAACAGGGCGACAGCCTGGATGCGGCGGCGTTTGTCTGGTCCAACGCTCCCGAGATCGTCGCCGCCCATGATCGCGGCGTGCTGATCCGCTCGAAGGCTGGCTTCTGGCTGGCCATCCCGCTGCCCGCCGCCGGCAAGGCCCGCGGTGGCGCGCGCCTGACGCCGGGCGAATGGGAACGTCGGCGCGGGATGCGCCTGCGCTTCGTCTACCGCCGGAGCGGGCCCAGCCTGCTGGTCGCAGACGGGCGGCTGAACAGCCGGGGGCTCGGGATCGCGTCGCGCTCCAAAACCGGCCGCGGGCGCGCCACCGTGCCGATCTTCCTGCTGGTGCCGCAGGTCAAGCTGCGCAAGCGGCTCGACCTGGCGCGGGATGTTGAGCGGGTGGCAGGCAGGGTGCCGGGGCTGGTGGTGGAGAGGTGGGATCAAACGGAAGCAAGCTCGTAGTTCAGCCGAGTGTTGCCTTGACATCGGCCATCGGTATGAAGACCCGGTGCGGATTGTCAGGATCACCCAGGGGGCGAAATCCGAGGTCCTTGTAGAATTGCCAGCGACGCTCGAAATGCTCGTCTTCCAGTACGTCGAGAACGATGGCGGCAGCACCCATCTCTTCGGAAATCTTCAGGCAGCGCCGCATCGCGTCGATCACCAGCGCGGTTCCCAGCCCCTGTCCCTGGTGATCCGCGCGAACGGCGACGGCACGAATGTAGATGACGGGAATTTCCGGGGCGCCGGCACGTTGCCATTTTTTCGGTCCGAGATCGGGGCGCACGGCGAGCGCGCCCAGCGTGTAGAAGCCGAGAACCGCCGGGTCGTCGCCCGAGGTCGCCATCCAGGCCGCAACCAGCCCGGCCCTGATCTGGTCCGAAAGCGAGGATTTCAGGAAATTGTCGATGGGCCGAAAGCCACAGGAAAAGGCGCTGCGGTCGTGCAGCGCCTTGTCGAATCTGGCGATGGTGAGGGCGGATGTCTCCGCTCGTCTGTCAACCGGCATCCTTCAGACGGCCTTTCGAGGCTTTGGCTGCGCGGGCAAGGCCTGGAACCACCTTGCCCGGGGCCGCGACAGCAGCCCGGAACGCTTTGAGGGCGTCGGTTGGCAGAATGGAAAGCGACAGGCGCTGTTCCACTTCCTGCGCACGCAGAAGGGCGGCCTGACGGATGAAATCGGCTTCCTGCAATCCGGTGGCCGCGGCGGCGGCCCGGATCCGCTCCTCATCGGCACGATGCAGGCGCAGTTCCTTGCGCGCTTCCATCTTGCCGGGGGTCGGCGTGGCTTTCGGACTGGCGAACATGAGTGATCTCCTTCACGCCATTATGTACGGTATAACGCCGTACATGTCAACACGCGCGCCAGAACAGGGAACGGTGCCCGGAGACGACAATAGACATGGATGAGCATCATGCCCACCCTCCGTGAAACCATCCTGCAGGCGCTGCTCGCGGCCCTGCAAACCATCCCCGGTGCCACCGTCCTGCGTGGCGAGGTGCTGCCCGAGCGGGTGCCCGCGGGCGGTCTTGTGATCCAGCGCGATGGCGAGCCGGGGGAGCCGGAGGTTACACTGTCGCCGGTGCGCTACCACTATGAGCATCGGGCGGAACTGGAGGTGGTGGTGCAGGGCAAGGTCTCCGCTGACCGGGATGCGGCCTTCGATGCGCTGACCGCTGCCATCGGGGCAGTCCTTGCCGCTGACCGCACGCTGGGCGGGCTCTGCGACTGGGTCGAGGCGGAAGCTCCACGGCCGGTGGATCTGCCCGTCGAGGGCGGGCAAGCGCTGAAGGCCGCCGTCATCCCGGTGGTGCTGCACTATTCCACGGCCAACCCCCTGGCCTGACCCCCCACATCAATCGAAAGGACAAATCCATGCCCCGCGCACAAGGCGCGCGGTCGCAGCTGGCGGCCGCGTTCGAGACCACCTATGGCACCGCGCCGGCCTCCGGCTTCATGCAGATGCCCTTCGCCAGCGCTTCACTTGGGGCCGAGCAGCCCCTGCTGGCCTCCGAGCTTCTTGGCTACGGCCGCAATCCGCTGGCACCCATCAAGGACGCGGTGACGGCCGATGGCGACATCACCGTGCCGCTCGACGCCGAAGCCTTCGGCTTCTGGCTGAAAGCGGCGTTCGGCAGTCCGACCACCACAGGCACCACGAACAAGACGCATACCTTCAAGAGCGGGTCCTGGAACCTGCCCAGCATGGCAATCGAGGTGGCGATGCCGGAGATCCCGCGCTTTGCCATGTATACGGGCTGCGTGCTCGACCAGTTGAGCCTGCAGATGCAGCGCTCCGGCCTGCTCACCGCGGATGTAAAGCTGGTCGCCCAAGGCGAGAATGTCGCCACCGCGACGGCCGCGGGAACGCCCACGGCATATGCGCTGCAGCGGTTCGGGCATTTCAACGGTGCGATCAAGCGCAACGGCACGGCGTTGGGCAACATTGTTTCGGCCGATCTGACCTACTCCAACAACGTGGAGCGCATCGAGACCATCCGCTCGGACGGGCGTATCGATGGCGCGGACCCGTCCATTGCCGCATTGACGGGCAAGATCGATGTGCGCTTCGCGGACAACACCCTGATGACCCAGGCGCTGAATGGCACGTCGGCGAGCCTCGAGTTCTCGTGGACAATTTCCGCAAATGTCAGCCTGACGATTACGGCGCATGCGGTCTACCTGCCGCGCCCCCGGGTGGAAATCCAGGGCCCGCAAGGCATCCAGGCCAGTTTCGACTGGCAGGCGGCTTACGACTCCGTGGCCGGGCAGATGTGCACGGTCGTTCTCAAGAACCAGGTGAGCAGTTATTGACCATGTTGAAACTCGATCTTTCCAATGAACCCGCATGGCTCGATCTCGGCCATGGCGTGCGGGTGCGTCTGCGCCCTCTGACCACCGCGCTGATGGTGGCGGCGCGGGGTGACCCGGCTGTGCAGGCGTTGGGCGAGGATGCCAGTGACGAGGAAAGCGCGCTGACCTTTGCCAAGGCGCTGGCCAAGGTGGCAATCCTCGACTGGGAGGGTGTTGGCGATGCGGACAGCAATCCCATCCCCGTCAGCCCCGAGGCCATCGACGCCCTGCTCGACCTCTGGCCGCTCTTCGAGGCCTTCCAGACCGGCTATGTCGCCAAGGGCCTGCTGCTGGAACAGGAAAAAAACGCCTCATCGCCCTTGCCGACTGGGTCTTCGGCGGGGGCGAGGGATACTGCGACGCCTGCCAAGCGCCTTGCTCGGACTGCCCGCAAAGGCTGAACGCGCCGAAGACCTTCGAGGGCGTGCAGGTCTGGGACCTGGTTGGTCGTCTCAGCGGGCAGCTGCGCGTTGCCCCCTCTGGCGGGATCATCGGCTGGGATATGTCGGCAGCGCTGGCATTAGCCGCCGCGCTGGGCGTGCCGGGCGTCGTGGTGGCGGAGTGGCTCCCGGCCATAGAGGCCATGATGGTCGCAAAGCTCAACGAACGATTGGAACAGGAACATGGCTGAGAAGAAGGTCTCCGTCCGCCTTGCGGCGGTGGGCGGCAGGCAGGTGCGGGCGGAGCTCGAGGGCATTGGTGACGCTGGCAAGCGCGGCTTTGGCAAGGCCTCGCGCGAGATGGAGATCGCCAATGCGCGGCTGGCGAAGTTTGCGCGGCGCGCGAAGATCGCGGCCGGCATCATGGCAGCGGCTGCCGTCAGCGCTAGCGTGGCCATGGTCCGCTCCGGTCTGCAGGTGATCGATGAGCAAGCCAAACTGGCCGCCAGCCTCGGCACCACCACCGAAAGCCTGCAGGTGCTGGCGCGCGCGGCCGATCTGGCCGGGGTCTCTCAGGGCGAGGTCGAGCAGGCGACAATCATGATGACGAAAAGCCTGTCCCAGGCCGCCCAGGGCACCGGGCCGGCGGTGAAGGCGCTCGAGCAACTGCACCTTTCGGCCACAGACCTTGCCAAGCTGCCGATCGACGAGAAGCTGACAAAGATTCAGGATGCGATCCAGCAATACATCCCCGCCGCACAGCGCGCCGCCGTGGCCTCGCAGATCTTCGGGGCGCGTGCGGGGCTGATTTTCTCGCGCATCGACAGCGCGACGCTCAGACAGGCCACGAAGGACGTGCAGGATTTCGGGGTGGCGGTGTCCGAACAGGATGCCGCCCAGATTCAGCGCACCAACGATGCCCTTTCGCGGATGGGGCTGCTGTGGCGCGGCATTGCCAACCAGCTGGCAGTGGCGGCCGCCCCAGCGCTGGAAGCCGTGGCCGATGCCTTTGCCACGGTGGCCAAGACCACCGGCCCGCTCGGGCGTGCGATCAAGGGTCTGTTCAACCATATTGGCGAGTTGGCCACCATTGCCGCGACCTTTGCAGGCATTTTCGGTGTGCGTCTTGTTGCGTCCCTGACCGCGGCCGCGCTGGGGGTGGGCAAGCTGGCGCTTTCGATGAAGGTGCTCCGCGCCGCCATCATCCGTACCGGCATCGGCGCCCTGATCGTGGGGGCGGGCGAGCTGATCTACTGGTTCGGGCGCCTCGTGAATGGCGTGGGTGGATTCGGTGAGGCCCTGCGCCTGATGAAGAACGTGGCCGTCGAGGTGTGGGAGCGGGTGAAGACCGGTGCCAAATCCCTTGGCCTGTCGCTGGCTTCTGTGTGGACCACGATCCAGACCGGCTGGCTGCGCATGCTGGCCCGCATCCAGAAAGGCTGGGCGGATTTCCTGCACAAGGTGGCGGGTGGTTTGCGCGATGTGCCCGGGATGGACAAGGTTGCGCTCAAGCTGGGTGGCGCGGCCATTGATGCCGGATCTGCATACTATGAGATGGCAGCGGCCGCCGAGGCCGCGCGGGGCAAGGTAGACAGGCTGGCGGCCTCAAGCAGGGAGGCTGCGAATGCGGCAATCGCGCCCCTGAAATCTGTGGAAGCATTGCGAAATGCCCTGAAAACAGCCGGTAATGACGGGGCTGAAGCGCTGGCACGCACGAATTCCGCCGTTGGCGAGGTGACAACATCCGTCGCCAGGGCCGGTGGCGCGGCAAGGAAAGCGGCCGAGGTGGCGAAGTCCGCCTGGGAGACAGCCACAAACGCGCTCAAGGATTACGCCACCAGGGCCATGGATCTCGGCAAGGGGCTGGGCGACAGTCTTGCAGGGGCATTTTCCAGCGCAGAGCAGGCCATCGGCGAGTTCGTGCGCACGGGCAAGCTGGATTTCCGCTCTATGGTTACCTCGATGCTGGCCGATATGGCGAAGCTGTCGGCCCGGCGCTTCATCCTCGGCCCGATGGCGAATGCGCTATCTGGTGCGCTGGGCAATCTCGGCGGCATGTTTGCGCCGGTGATGCACGAGGGCGGCCTCGTCGGCGCTGGCGGGCCCACACGGGCGGTTCCTGCCCTGGCCTTTGCCGGCGCTCCTCGGATGCATGCCGGTGGTTGGGTTGGCCTACGCCCGGACGAGGTGCCGGCCATCCTGCAAAGGGGCGAGCGTGTCCTGTCCCGGCGCGAGGTGGCAGCAGATGCGGGCGGCGCACAAAACATCACCATCAACATCCAGACCCGCGACGCCGAGAGCTTCCGCCAGTCGCGCGCCCAGGTGGCGGCCGACATTGCGCGCGCCGTGGCGCTGGGCCGGAGGGGCATGTAATGGCCTTCCTCGAAGTCCGCTTCCCCGACGACATCAGCCGTGGTGCCCGCGGCGGCCCCGAGCGGCGCACGCAGATCGTCGAGCTCGCCTCTGGCGACGAGGAGCGCAACGCCAGCAGGGCCAATTCGCGCCGACGTTATGACGCGGCCTACGGGATCCGACGGGCTGACGATCTGACGGTCGTGGTGGCCTTCTTCGAAGCACGGAATGGCCGCCTGCACGGTTTCCGCTGGAAGGACTGGGCGGATTACAAATCCTGCCTGCCGTCCGGGACGCCCGCAGCCACCGACCAGACCATCGGCACCGGGGATGGCGCCACGACCGACTTCCAGCTGGTGAAGGTCTATGCGTCCGGCTCGCAAAGCTGGACCCGGACGATCACGAAGCCCGTGTCGGGCACCGTGCTGGTGGCAATCGACGGCGTGGAGCAGACCACCGGTTGGTCGGTGGATACCACCACCGGCATCGTCAGTTTCACCACCGCCCCGACCGTGGGCGCCGTCATCACTGCCGGCTTTGAGTTCGACGTGCCGGTGCGGTTTGACACCGACACGCTGGACGTGACGCTGGATATCGAGCGGCTCGGCTCGATCACCTCCATTCCCCTGATCGAGGTGCGACGATGAAACCGGCGCCCGTTCTCTCAGAGGGCGGCGGCAATGTCTTTCATGCGGATCGTGAGAACCAGGGGATCGGCCGGGCTCTCGGCAAAACCATGCCGCAGATAGAATGTCCGGGCGCTTTCATTCAGCGCATGCACAAGGACCGCCGCTGCGCCGATCTCGCCCGATGCGTTCAATGCCCGGAGCAATGCGTCCCGCAGAAGGGCGGCCCCAAGGCCGCTGCCCTGTGCACGTCGGTCGACGGCCAGCCGACCCAGGATGATTACCGGAATGGGGGCGGGCATGTTGCGCCGGACCTTGCCCGGGGCGTCGTCCCGCTCCACGGCCCCGGCGGCAAGCGCGTAATAGCCGACTACGACATTGCCCCGACACGTCACATAGACCCGCGATGCGCCAGAGGCGTGATTGGCCCGGGCGCGGCGCTTCAGCCATTGATCGAGGCCGGGCTCTCCGCAGGAAAACGGTTCCAGTTCGTGTTCGCCGGCAAGCAGTTCCGGTGCCCGAAGGGGCGCATCCGACGCGCTCATCCCTCCCAGGGCGCCTTGCGCTTCATCAGCTCACGCAGTGCCTCGGGCGGATTGGCTGGTGCGTCGAGCGCCGCGCGGAAGGCATCAAAACGATCGGCATCCAGACGGAACAGGGCCTGATCGAGCAGAGCTTCTTCGGCAGCACGCCGGGCCGCCTCGAGCATGAACTCGGTCCGGTTCTTGCCGAGCGCCATGGCCGCGCGGTCGATCATGTCGCGCTCGGAGCCTGTGACGCGCAGGTTGATCAGTGATTTGCGTGTGCTTGAAGCCTGTGTCCGTACGGCGGGCATGGGTGCCTCCATGGGTAAACTCTGCCCCATTATGTAAAGACAACGCATATACAAATCAAGAGGTGAGTAGATGACCAGGAATCTCCCCACCGGCCTGCAGGCCCACCTCGACCAGGGCACCACGACCCTTTCCTGGTGCTGGCGGCTCACGCGCTCCGACGGGCGGGTGTTCGGGTTTACCGACCACGACCTGCCGCTGAGTTTCGACGGCACGACGTTTGAGCCGGAATCCGGCTTCACCGCGTCCGAGATCAGGGCCGGTTCCGATCTCTCGGTCGATGCCCAGGACGCCGAGGGCGTGCTGACCTCAACCACCATTACCGAGACCGACATCCTTGATGGCCGCTGGGACAATGCTGAGGTCGAGATCTGGCGCGTGAACTGGCAGGACGTGAGCCAGCGCGTGCTGATGCGCCGGGGCGCCATCGGCCAGGTGCGGCGCGGGCGGGTGCAGTTCGTGGCCGAGATGCGCTCGCTGGCCCATGTTCTGAACCAGACCGTCGGGCGAACGTTTCAGGCGACATGCGACGCGGCGCTTGGCGATGCCCGCTGCGGGGTGAATCTGAATGATCCGGCGTTCAAAGGGTCTGGCACAGTAGTGACGGTTGCGGGCGACCAGAGCTTCACCGTCTCGGGTCTTTCCGCCTACGCCGACGGCTGGTTTGCGCTGGGCACGTTGACCTGGACCGCTGGCGCCAATGTCGGCCGCAAGGCGGAGGTCCTGACCCATGTGGTCGGCGCGACCGACGTTACCATCACCCTTCTGGAAGCGCCGGTGCTGGCCATTGCCACCGGAGACACCTTCGGCATCACCGCGGGCTGCGACAAGCGGTTTGAGACCTGCAAGGCCAGGTTTGCCAATGCAGTCAACTTCAGGGGCTTTCCGCACATCCCCGGCCAGGACACCGTGATCCGCTACGCCGCGAAGGGTGACAGCAATACGGGGGTCGTTCTGTGAGTTCCGGGGGCGCCCGCATCATGCCCGCCCGCATTGTCCGGGCCGCTCGCTCCTGGCTCGGCACGCCCTATCACGACCAGGCCTCGGTCAAGGGTGTCGGCTGCGACTGCCTCGGCCTGATCCGGGGCGTCTGGCGCGAGGAGATCGGTCCTGAGCCCATGCCGGTGCCGCCCTATTCAAGGGATTGGGGCGAGGCCGGGCCGCAGGAGGTGCTTGCCGAGGCCGCGCGGGTGGCGATGGTGGAGATCGCCGTCACCGAGGCCCGCACCGGCGACGTCCTGCTGTTCCGCATGCGGCAGGGGGCGATTGCTAAGCACGCAGGCATCCTGTCGTCCCATACCGCCCGGGGTGCGCGTCCGCACTTCATCCACGCCTATGAACGCACTGGGGTCATCGAGCAGGAACTGACCGATCCCTGGCGCCGGCGCATCGCCTTTGCCTTCCGCTTTCCCGCTCCCGATAGTCGCACGACCTGACCCATGGCCTCGATCCTTCTTGCTTCCGCCGGTTCCGCGCTGGGCGCCTCGATCGGCGGCTCCATCCTTGGCGTGTCGGCTGCCACCATCGGCGGCGCGGTGGGCTCGTTTGCGGGTTCGCTCATAGACAGCTGGATAGTTTCGCAGCTGACGCCCGGCCAGCGCATCGAGGGGGCGCGGCTGGAGAACCTCGCGGTCACCACCTCGACCGAAGGTGCCGTCATTCCCCGCGTCTGGGGCCGGATGCGGCTTGGCGGCAACATCATATGGGCGACGGACTTCACCGAACATGTCAGCACCACGACCCAGGGAGGCAAGGGCGGAGGGCAGAAGGTCACCACCACCAGCTACACCTATACGGCCTCCTTTGCCGTGGCACTCTGCGAAGGACCGATTTCCGGGATCGGGCGGGTCTGGGCCGACGGCAAGCCGCTGGATCTGTCGGGGCTGACGTGGCGGCTCTACAATGGCGACGAGACACAAACGCCTGACCCGTTCATCGAGACGAGGATGGGCGCGGGCAATGCGCCGGCCTGGCGCGGCACCGCCTATGTCATGTTCGAGGAACTCGACCTCACGCCGTTTGGCAACCGCATCCCGCAGCTCTCCTTCGAGGTATTCCGGCCTTTGCTCGAGCCGGATTCGGTCGAGGGCATGCTGAAGGCCGTGACCCTGATCCCCGGCACGGGCGAGTTTGTTTATGGCACAATGCCTGTTTCAAGGGGGTCAGGTGGCACCACGGCCTCCGAGAATGTGCACACCACCAACGGCGTGCCAGACATAGTTGCCGCGCTGGACCAGCTTCAGGCAGCCGCGCCCAACATCGAAAGCGTGTCGCTGGTGGTCTCATGGTTCGGCACTGATTTGCGTGCCGGCAACTGCCAGATCTTGCCGGGCGTCGAGAATGCCACCAAGCAGACCACCCCCGTCACCTGGTCGGTGAATGGGGTCAGCCGTTCTGCTGCTCACCAGATCAGCCTGGACGCGACCGGCAAGCTGGCATTCGGTGGCACGCCGTCGGACGCAACCATAGTCGAGGCGATCAAGGAGATCCGCGCCCGCGGCCTGCGCGTGACCTTCTATCCGTTTCTGCTGATGGACATTCCGGCCGGGAATGTGCTGCCCAACCCGTATTCCGACAATGCCGCCGGTGTGGGCCAGGATGCCTATCCCTGGCGCGGGCGCATCACCTGCTCGCCTGCGGCCGGGTTTGTCGGCACGGTCGACAAGACCGCTGCGGCGGGCACGCAGGTCTCAGCGTTTTTCGGGAACGCATCTGCGGCGGATTTTGCCGTTTCCGGCGAAACGATCACCTGGACCGGCGGCAACGACTGGGGCTACCGGCGCTTCATCCTGCATTACGCCCATCTCTGCGCAGCTGCTGGCGGCGTGGACGCCTTTCTGCTGGGCTCCGAACTGAAGGGGCTGACGACGATCCGCGACAGCGCCACCAGCTATCCCGCCGTTGCGGAACTCAAACGCCTTGCGGGGGATGTGGCCAATCTCGTCACTGTATCGACCGGCCTGTTCCCGTACACTGTTGCCTTCCAGCCGCTTACGCAGCTGCCGTCATTCCCGGGCGACGAGCCATCTGGCGTGATCGACTACGCCGGGACCACCTGGGCGACCTTCCCTGACGTGTTCGGCGCCATGCCGAGCGCAACCTCGCAGACCACGCTCGACGGCACGGCCAGCGGTGGCGGCACGGTGCTCGTCAATATCGACCTGCTGGCGCTGGGCATCGCGGTTTCGGATATCGATGCGGGCGGGGTCACGCTGGATTTCTTGGCCGTCCAGAACTTCGTCTGGGGAGGACCCTGGCTGCAGCTGCGCGCGTTTGGTCTGCCGGACGCAAACGGCGCCCCGGATTTTATGCCTGCCTTTGCGCCGCTGATTTTCGACCAGCGCACCTATTCCGATGCGACCAACACCATCGTGCCCACCAGCGCCAGCGGCACCGTTCCACCCGGCAGCCGCTGGGTGCAGCTGCAGATCATCATGACCGACGGGATTACGGTTTCCAATCCAATCGTGCAGTTCTCGCTGGCCAATGCCACCATCACCTCGGGTCTCATTGGCTATGCCGCCGACTGGTCCGAGTATTTCGGGCATCAGCCGAAGGATGGCTCGAACGATTTGTTCTTCCACCTTGATCCCCTCTGGGCCTCACCGGATCTGCATTTCATCGGCATCGACAATTACCTGCCCTTGTCGGACTGGCGGGATGGAACGGACCATCTTGATGCCCAGGCTGGTTGGGCCGGGATTCGCGATCTCGCCTACCTCAAGGCCAATATTGAGGGCGGGGAGCAATTCGACTGGTTCTATGCCAGCACCGCTGACCGGCAGGCGCAAACCCGCACTCCGATCTCCGACAGCGCCTACGGCAAGCCCTGGGTGTTTCGGCCGAAAGACATCCGCGCCTGGTGGAGCAATGCGCATTACGACCGGCCTGGCGGGGTCGAGAATCCGACCCCCACCGCCTGGGTGCCCGAGAGCAAGCCGATCCGTTTCACCGAACTCGGCTGCCCCGCCGTCGATCGCGGCACCAACCAGCCCAACGTGTTCTTTGATCCCAAGTCTTCGGAAAGCGCGCTGCCATACTTTTCTCGCGGCTGGCAGGACGAGGCCCTGCAGCGGCGGTATCTCGAGGCCATGCTGGGATATTGGGGGGATGCGGCCAACAACCCGGTCTCCACCGTCACCAGCAAGCCGATGATCGAGATGGGCGAGGCGGCGGTCTGGACCTGGGACGCGCGGCCTTTTCCCGATTTCCCGGCGCGTGAGGACATCTGGGCCGACGCCCCCAACTGGCGGCTGGGCCATTGGTTGACCGGCAGGCTCGGGGCCGTGGGCCTCGGGGCGCTGGTGCGGGATCTCTGTCGGGGCGCCGGTTTGCCAGACGCACAGGTGGATGTTTCCGAGCTTTCCGATATCGTGCCGGGTTTCGTGGTGTCTGCACTGGAAAGCCCGCGCGCATCGATTGCCACGCTGGCACGCCACTTCGGCTTCGATGCCATCGAGACCGGCGGCAAGATCGTGTTTCGTGCCCGTGGCCGGGCAGCAGTTGCGGTAATCGCGCCGGATCAGATGGTTGGCAATGGGCAGGGCGAGGTCATGGAACTCACCCGGGGCCAGGAGACAGAACTGCCCCAGGCGCTCAAATGGCAGCTGGTGCGGGCCGATGAGGAGTATGACACCGCAACCGTTGAGGCCCGCCGCACAACAGTGCAGGCCGCACGGGTGTCCTCGGAAAGCTTTCCGCTGGCCGTATCTTTGGAAGAAGCCGACCGACGCTGCCGCCGCGCCCTGATGGAGGCCTGGGTTGGGCGTGAAACGCTGACGGCAAAACTGCCGCCCTCGCTGTTGCGCCTCGATCCGGGGGATGTCGTGAGCCTTAGCCACGACGGGCGGCTGATCGACTACCGCATCACGCGCGTGGCGGACGCCGGGACTCGTGCAATTGAGGCGATCCGAACCGATGCAAGGATCTACGATCTGCCGCCCGGGCAATACCGGCCGGCCTCCTTGCCCAGCCCAACCGTCTTTGGCCCGGCCGAGGTGGCGCTGATGGATCTGCCGCAGTTGCACGACACGGTTCCAGCGCATCGGCCCTATGCGGCGGTGTTTGCAAATCCCTGGTATGGTACCGCCGCCGTCTGGCGCAGCGCCAGCAACTCCGGTTTTGCGTTGATCGAGACCATCGGACAGCCGGCGCATATGGGTGTATTGGCTGCCGACCTGCCCGCCGGACCGCTCTGGCGGTTCGATATGGGCAGTGAGTTGCTGGTCGATCTTTCTTCCGGCACGCTGGTCAGCGTTACCGACACCGAACTGCTCAACGGCGCCAATGCGCTGGCCGTGGAAAGCACGCCGGGTGTCTGGGAGATCATCCAGTTTGGCACTGCGGAGCTGGTGTCCGCCGGGCGTTATCGCCTGACCCGCCTGTTGCGCGGACAGCGGGGCACCGAGGATGCCATGGGCAACCCGACCCCGACCGGTGCGCGTGTAATTGTGCTGGACAGCGGGGTGCAATCCTTGCCGATCAGCGAGGCCGATCTCGGCCTTCCCTGGAACTGGCGCATCGGACCGGGCAATGCCGCGCCTTCTGACACCATCATGCGGCCAATCGCCTTCACACCGAACGGGCGCGGGTTGAAGCCCTTTGCGCCGGCACAGGCGCGGATGCGGCGCTTGGCGAACGGAGATCTCGCCATCCGCTGGATTCGCCGCGACCGCGCGCTCTCGGCCGACAGCTGGGTGCTGGCGGATGCGCCGATGTCGGAAGCCAGTGAGGCTTATGAGTTGGAGATTCTGTCGGGGGCAACTGTCAAGCGAACCTTGACGGTTGGAGGTCCGACCGCCTTGTACACCGCCGTCCTGCAGACCACTGATTTCGGCGGGCCTGTCGCCAGTGTGGATCTGCGCATCTTCCAGATCGGCGCGCTGGGCCGCGGCGTGCCCTATTCCACCACCCTCACGATTTCGGAGGCCCTATGACCACCCCCAACCTCGCCCTGCCGCTGCTTGCCGCCGCCCAGGCCCAGAAGCATGTCACCGTCAATGAGGCGCTGTCCCGGCTCGACGGGCTGGTGCAGCTCTCGGTGATTTCCTCCACGCTGACCGCGCCGCCTGCCACCCCGACCGAGGGGGATCGCTACATCGTTGCGGCGGCTGCCACCGGGGCCTGGGCCGGGTGGGACGATTCCGTCGCGCTGTTCTCGGGCGGGGCATGGTCGCGCCTGATCCCCCAGACCGGCTGGCTGGCCTGGGATCAGGGCGCGGGCGGGATTGTGACCTATGACAGTGCCACTGGCTGGTCAGCCCTGCAAACCGGCGGCGGCGGTGGGTCCGGTGGCCCGGTGACCTACAACCCCTTCGCCAAGCGCGTGGAGATTCCGCTTGCTGCCGATTTCCCGGCAGCGCGCAGCACTACCGGGGCGGTGGGCACCATCACCGATGATCCCGTCAATGGGCTGACGGTTACGTCAACCTCAGGCACCGAGGCCGCAAGGTACATCGCGACCAAGCCGCTGCCCGCAAACTGGGAGGTGATCGAGTTCGCCTGTTCTTCGGACCAGTCCACCATCACTTGGGGTTCCAACGGCTTCGTGCTGATGGGGGCTGCTGGAACATTCGTCACTGTGGGTGTGGGCAGTTATTCCGATATGACCCCGCGGGTGCGCATTCTCAAGTGGAACGCTTCCGGCACCTTCAACAACGCCATCCAGAACGGCCTCATTCTTGAGGGCTGGAGTGCCTACTTCCGCCTGATCCATCGCGGCAGCAAGATCGTCGTTTACCATTCCTATGATGGGGCGGCCTGGAGCTATTCCGGTACGATTGACCAAACCGCTGATCTGGGTGGGCCTGCGTTGCATATCGGCCCTTCGGCCAACCACAACACCGCGCTCTATGTGACGTACTACGCTGACGCGGACATCGTGCCTCAATTCGCGGGCTTTGTGGGGGCGGGTGGTACTGCGCCGGTGCTGGCCGACATGACGCTGGCCCAGGCCCCGAGCGGGGCGGCCATCGGGGTGCATGTGAAGGAAGAGCTGCTGGCGGGATTGTCGGGGGCTTCGGTGACATCCACCCTGACGATCCCCGACCGCGCCATCGTGCTGGCCGTCTCGACCCGCACCGTCACCGCCATCACCGGTGCGACGAGCTATGACTGCGGCATTGCGGGCGAGCCTGCCAAGTTCGGGGGCAGCTTGGGCATCGCCGCCGGTAGCACCAATGTCGGCGTCATCGGACCGCAAGCCTTCTATGCGCCGACGCCGATCGTGCTGACGGCCAATGGGGGCAACTTCACCGGCGGGGATGTGCGCATTGCGATCCAGTATCTGCTGCCCACGGCGCCGGCCGCCTGATCGATCTATCACTGACAAGGAACGAACCCATGACACCACCGCACAAGGATGCGGGCTTCGTCCGCATGCCCGAGGAAGATTTCGAAGCCATGCTGGCTCGGGCTGCTGAGAAAGGCGCCCGCAAGGCGCTGGCCGATGTCGGCCTTGAGGGCCCGGAAGCAGCCATCGATATCCGCGATCTCCGCACGCTTCTGGCGAGCCTTCGCATGGCAAGGCGCACCGCCTGGCAGACTATCGTGCGGCTGGTCACTACCGGGTTGCTGCTGGCGCTGATCGCGGGGGTGGCGGTGAAACTGAGGGTGTTCGGGTGACCTCGGAAACAGAGATGTTGGATCGCCTGTCCCTTCCTGCCATCCAGCGCTATGATCGCGGGATGAACGAAGCCGACGAAAAACGCATTGCCGCCAAGCTGGCCAAAACCCTGGCTATTCTCTGTGTGCGCAACACTGCACTGGAAGACCTGCATGCCGGCATCACGCCGGTGAGCAAGACCGGGGATTATTCGGATGTTGTGGTAACCAATGCCGAAGGACGAGAAATTCCCTGGACCGAGGTCTCGCATCTTGACGACGAGGCCATGCGCGCGCTGATGCGCCAGATCGTCAATCGGCTCTACACCTTCCACCTGATAGCCGATGACCCGGACCTGCGGGAAACGATCGACCGGTGGGCTGCGGCCACGGGCGCCTGGGATGACCCGGAGATCGATCAGGGGCTGCTGGGGGCTGTGACGGTTGAGAAGAAAGCGGGCGATAGCTGAGTGCATCCCCTTGCGCTTCCTTGCCTTATTCAATCACCGGATAGAACGGCCGGCCCCAATCGGCTTGCGGGTTGTCCATCATGATGTCCACGAAAACCGGCAAGAGAAAGCCCAGTATCGCGGCGCCGTCGCGGACTTGGGCGCGATTCACGCTGCTGTTCCAGGTCGCACCCCCATGGACCAGCTGGTTGCGCAGCACATAGAGCCGGTCGAAGACGAAGCTCAGCACCCTGGCGCAATCGCCGTTCTGGAAGGCACTGGCGAAGGCGCGGGCTGAGGCGGTGAAACGCTCTTGCCAGTCCTCATAACCGGGTATGCCGTTGTGATGCTGCCAGAACGGGTGAAAGACATAGCGGTTTTCCATGAGCAGGCGCACCGGCCCGTGGAACCTGTCCCAGATCGCGCCATAGATACGACTTTCCTTGTCGAGTCGGCTGATCTTCTCGAAAAAGCCAGAAAAGACCGCGCGCTCCCCTTGCGAGGCGGCTGACTGGAATTCGGTTTCATCGGCGTAGGCCGCGTTGAAGGCGATCCACAGGAAGATGAAGCGCGCGTCAAAATCGTCGCCGCAAGCCTCGGCACGGCCGATCCAGCTGATCGCCCGGTGGACGCGTAGGCCCATGGTTTCGGGGAAGCCCGCGCGGATGGCACGTTGCTTGTCTTTGAGCGTCGCGTGGTCAAGATCATTTTTCATGGCAATGTCCTCGTTGGCAAAACGTCAGGGGAGCGCGTTGAAATCCGACCTCTGGTAGCCCTCGACCAGCTTGCGCAGGCCCTCGGGCGCCAGCACCTCCACCTTGTCGCCCCACTGGTAGAGGTGCCATGCCATTTCCAGCCAGCCCGCCGCGTGAAAGCGCAGGATCAGGCTGCCATCGGGCTGCGACTCGAGAACCTGAGTCGGGTGGAAGCGGAACTCGGCCGCGCGCTCTGCGGCCTCCGGGGCGAAACGCCAGACGACCTCGCCATATTGCTCGGGATCCTGCCAGACGCCAAAGGCGCGCGCGGCATGCTCCTCGATCGAGAAGCCGGGCTGGAAGGCGAAGCTTTCGTTCAGCACCTCGACGGCGTGGATGCGGTCGAGACGGAAATTGCGCAAACCCTCGCTGCGATCCGGTTGCCGGGCCACCAGATAGCTGCGATGGCCCCGCAAGAGCCCGTGCGGCTCGACGATCCTGGGCGGAGCGTCGGGGGTGCGATAGCGCATGCGCAACCGGAATGGGCCGCGCAAGGCCTGGATGATCGCGTCCAGAACCTCGGGTGCAACCATCACCTTCGGCCCAGGTCGGGCAACCTGGCCAAGCGCCATCAGCACGGCTTCGGCATCGGCCTCGCTGCGTGCGGCGTCAACGGGCGGCAGGCGGGCGATCATTCCGTCGCGCAGGTCATCAAGCGCCCGCGCGTGGCGAAGCCGCCCTTCCTCGCGGGCGGTGCGGGCGGCGATCTCCAGCGCCTCCAGCGCGCTTTCGCTGCGCAGCTCCATCCTGTTCAGCATCGGGTCGGCCAGGCGCCATCGCCTCTTGCGGTCGGGGCCGTCCTGCCAGGTCACGTTCTGAAAGGTGGTTTCCAGCGCCTGAACCATGCGTTGCGCCGTGCGATGCGAGATGTCGAACTCAGCCTTGATCTCGTCAAGACTGATCCCGCCATGCCGGGTCGCCGCCATGCGGGCCAGCCGCAGCAGATCCTGTGCCTTGGAGAAACTCATGCGCACCCGTGACAAAGATTGACACCTGTTTAGGCTATTGATGGCTTCGGGTTCTGTCGAGATGATTCTCTCGACGGTTTTGAATTGGTCATCGGGAGTTCGCATGAGGGTATTGAACGGGGAGTTGTTGTTTTCGGCATCCGACCTCATGCGGTTCATGGGCTGCCGGCACGCGACGACGCTTGACCTGATGCGCCTGCGCGGTGAGGGGCCTGAGCCGCGCGCCGACAGCGAGGACGCCGAACTGTTGCAGAAACAGGGCGACGCGCATGAGGCCGCGCATCTGGCGCGGCTGAAGGCCGAGGGGCGCGAGGTCGTCGAGATTGCGCGCGGCGATCTGCCCGAGAACGCCGAGGCCACCCGTGCCGCATTGGCCGAGGGCGCCGAGGTGGTCTTTCAGGGGGCGTTCCTCTCGGGCAACTGGGGCGGCTGGTCGGATTTCCTGGAGCGGGTGGAGAAACCTTCGGCGCTGGGGTCGTTCAGCTACGAGGTGGCCGACACCAAGCTCAAGCGCCGCGTTCACCCCAGGCACGTTCTGCAACTGGTGCTCTATTCCGATCTTCTGGCCGAGGTGCAGGGCGTGCCGCCCGAGCACGCGCATGTGGAACTGGGCGACGGCACACGGGCGACGCTGCGGCTGGCGGACTATGCCCATTACGCCCGCGCCGCGCGGGACCGGCTGGAGGCCTTCGTTGCCGCTCCCGAACCGACCCGCCCCATCCCCTGCACCGATTGCGCGCTTTGCCGCTGGGCCGATCATTGCGAAAGCGTGTGGGAAGCCGAGGACAGCCTGTTCAACGTGGCGAACATCTCCCGAGGGCAGGTGAAGAAGCTGGAGGCCGCTGGCATCACCACGATGGCAGCACTGGCGGCCCATGTGGGCGGCGTGCGCGGCATGGCGTCCAGCACGCTCGACCGCCTGCGCGCGCAGGCGCGGCTGCAACACGCGCGCAAGACCGGTGAACCGGCCTTCGAACTGCGCCCGCCCGAGCCGGGCAAGGGGTTCGACCTGCTGCCCGAACCGCGCAAGGGCGATCTGTTCTACGACATCGAGGGCGACCCCCATTACGAGGGCGGGCTGGAATATCTGCATGGGGTCTGGTTCGATGGCCAGTTCCGCGCCTTCTGGGCGCATGACCACGCCGCCGAGGCGCGGGCGCTGGCCGATCTGCTGGCGTTCTTCCGCGATCGGCTGACCGAATACCCCGACGCCCGCATATATCACTACGCGCCCTACGAGATCACCGCCCTGCGCCGGCTGACCACGAAATACGGAATCGGCGAGGCTTTCCTCGACAGGCTTCTTCGCGAACGGCGCTTTGTCGATCTCTACTCCGTGGTGCGCGGCGGGCTGATCGCGTCCGAGTCCAACTATTCGATCAAGTCGATGGAGGCTTTCTACGGACTCGCGCGCGAGGGTGAGGTCAAGACGGCGGGCGGCTCGGTCGTGGCTTACGAGAAATGGCGTGAGACCGGCGAACAGGCGATCCTTGACGAGATCGAGGACTACAACCGGATCGACTGCATCTCGACCGAGAAACTGCGCGACTGGCTTGTCTCGATTCGCCCCGGCGGCCCGTGGCCGGTGCTGTGGGATCCCCGGGTACCGAGCTCGAATTCGCCCTATAGTGAGTCGTATTACAATTCACTGGCCGTCGTTTTACAACGTCGTGACTGGGAAAACCCTGGCGTTACCCAACTTAATCGCCTTGCAGCACATCCCCCTTTCGCCAGCTGGCGTAATAGCGAAGAGGCCCGCACCGATCGCCCTTCCCAACAGTTGCGCAGCTGAATGGCGAATGGCGCCTGATGCGGTATTTTCTCCTTACGCATCTGTGCGGTATTTCACACCGCATATGGTGCACTCTCAGTACAATCTGC
>AMFO01000830.1_pt1 | contig 26188 bp, 26 predicted proteins | sample 552608 | NCBI WGS metagenome assembly AMFO01 (sample SAMN01893955, study PRJNA167987) | microbial mat metagenome | biome: hydrothermal vent | place: USA: Loihi, Hawai'I | collected 2003-05-01
TTGGCTTTCTGTCCCGCACCGCGAATGATGAGACGGACGTCATAGCCACCGTTCTTCGAGTCGATGAGCACACTGGGCAGGCCGCGAATGGCGTCCTTGATGTTGAACATCGTGGTGGCATCGATTCGGACCTCGTCTACCACGTCGATCGCTCCAGCGACTTCCTTCGTTGGTCGTTCAACGCGAGTGGCGGTTACGCTCAGCACGTCGAGTGTTTCCTTGGTTGTTTCGTCCTGGGGCTGCTCATCGGCCGCCATGGCAATGCGGGTGACGCCGGGTAACAGCAGGAACGTGCTGGAAAGGATCAGGGCGGAATGGCTTTTCAAGGATTTCTTCAACATGGGAGGCAATCGTCTTTGGTTTGGGTTGAATGAATTGGCGGAACACTTGAACCGCCGGGCCGAAACGATTGCGATGTTATCCCTGGGCAGTGTCGGATTAATTAGATCTAGATCAATAAATCGATAAAAATCAATAAGTTGCGTTATTTCGCACAAAGCGTTGTGCGGTATGGCACGAACTTCCGGCCTTTGCAGCTGGGTTCGCGGCTTGAGTCGGGGTGGTGCTGAGCCTCTTTCTCGTTTGCCGATGGGGTATGATTCCTGCCTTCCCGACACAGAAACGTATTCGGAAATGGCGGCAAAGCGACATCCCACCGTCCCCGTGGTCGTGGGTCACGTCACCATCGGCGGCGACGCGCCGGTGGTGGTGCAGTCCATGACCAACACCGACACGGCCGACGTGGAGGCCACCGTGGCCCAGGTGGCCGAGCTGGCGCGGGCCGGTTCCGAGCTGGTGCGCATCACGGTGAACAACGAGGCGGCGGCCAGGGCGGTGCCCGCCATCCGCGAGCGGCTGGACGCCATGGGCGTGAATGTACCGCTGGTGGGGGACTTCCACTTCAACGGCGCCCGCCTGCTGGAGAAATACGCCGAGTGTGCCCAAGCGCTGGCCAAGTACCGTATCAACCCCGGCAACGTGGGCAGTGGCGAGACGAGGGATGCCCAGTTTGCCGCCATGATCGAGAAGGCCATCGAACACGGCAAGGCGGTGCGCATCGGCGTCAACTGGGGTTCGCTGGACAAGCAGCTGGTGGCGCGCATGATGGACGAGAACGCCCGCGCCGCCGAGCCCCTGGAGGCCGACGCCATGACCCGCGAGATCATGGTGACCTCGGCCCTGGAGAGCGCCGCCCGCGCCGAGGCGCTGGGGCTGGGGCGAGACCGCATCGTCCTCTCCTGCAAGATGAGCGGGGTGCAGGACCTCATCGCCGTCTACGAGATGCTGGCCTCGCGCAGCGACTACGCCCTGCACCTGGGGCTCACCGAGGCGGGCATGGGCACCAAGGGTGTCGTCGCCTCCACGGCGGCCCTGGCGGTGTTGCTGCAGCAGGGGATCGGCGACACCATCCGCGTCTCCCTCACCCCGGAGCCGGGCGGCGACCGCACCACCGAGGTGAAGGTGGCCCAGCAGATCCTCCAGGCCATGGAGTTGCGCGACTTCACGCCCCAGGTGATCGCCTGCCCCGGTTGCGGCCGCACCACCAGCACCTACTTCCAGCAGCTGGCGCGCGACATCCAGGATTTTCTCGACGCCAGCATGTCGCGCTGGCGCACCCAGTATCCCGGCGTGGAGACCCTGAGCGTGGCGGTGATGGGATGCGTGGTGAACGGCCCCGGAGAGAGCCGCCACGCCGACATCGGCATCAGCCTGCCAGGTACCGGCGAGCAGCCGGCAGCACCGGTCTACGTGGATGGCGTGAAGCGGGTGACGCTGAAAGGGGAGGGGATCGCCGCCGAGTTCCAGGAGATCGTGGAGGAGTACGTGCGGCAGCGCTTCGGGTCCGGGTAGGCGCAGCGTTCCCGCCGCGGATTGCTCGATGTTCGGCCCGGGGGCGGGCCTCCTACTCCACTTCCAGCACCTTCACCCAGAAGACCACGTTGCGGCCCGCCAGCGGGTGGTTGAAGTCCACCTCCACCTGTTCATCGTCCAGCGCAAGGATGGCGCCGGCCATCTCCTCTCCCTCGCTGCTCTCGAAGGCGATGATCTGCCCCGGTTCCAGCTTCATGTCGTCGGGAAAGCGGCTGCGCGGAAGGGTGTGGATCAGGGCCGGATCGCGCGGTCCCCAGCCCTGTTCCGGGGTGAGGGTGACGCTGTCCTCCTCGCCGGCCTTCATGCCGTAGAGGGCCATCTCCATTCCCTCGCGCAGGGTGCCGTCGCCCAGCACGCACTCCAGGGGCTCCTCGCCCAGGGTGGAGAGCGCCTCGGTGCCGTCTTCCAGGCTGAGGCGGAAGTGGATCTTCACCCGGCTGCCCGGCTGGATCTCGGCGCCCATCAGTGTACCTCCGAGGCGATCTGGGCCAGGGTGGGCAGGTCGATGCCTTCGCGCCTGCCGTGTTCCAGGGCGCGCTCCAGGCGGGCGGGGGCGCTGCGGCCCGTGCACCTGTGGTCGGGATCGCCCTCGAAGGCTTCGAGCATGGCGTCGATGAGGGCCCGGTGGTCGAAGGTCTGGCCGGTGAGCCGCTCCTGCAGGGCGATCACCTCCTCCGCCACCGCCTGCGCCAGCTCGCGGTGCTCCCGCCACAGCTCGCCCACGGTGCCGCCGGCCTCGAGGCCGGCGATGTTGGTGGTGAGGATGTAGAGGTTCTTCAGCACCAGCTCGAAGAGCAGTTCCCCTTCGCTGCCGAGCAGCTTCACCGGGATCTCCAGGGTGGCCAGGGCGTCGTGGACCAGCTGCGCGCGGGGGCCGAAGACGGGGGAGGGGAGGATCACCTTGAAGTCCATGCCCGGCTTCTTCTCGAACCAGACCGAGATCACCGTCACTTCCGGCAGGTGGGCGAAATCGGCGGGCAGCAGTTCGTTCTGCAGCAGCACCAGCCGGTTCCGCCAGGGCCCGGGAAGGGTTTCCAGTACGGGCCGGAGGTCCTTCTCGCCCACGGCCACCACCACCGCCTCGGGATCGGGCATGGCACTGGCCACCTCTTCCATGGAGGTCTGGCGGGTGACGGGGTAGAGGGGATGCCCCAGGCGCAGGAACCCCCGGGCGAAGACGCCGCCCATCTCGCCCACGCCGATCAGTATGACAGGTTGCTTCATTCTTCTCGCTTCCAGGGAGTCTCTTCCGGCGCCGCCCTGCGCGCCAGCACGAAGAGCAGGTCGGAGAGACGGTTGAGATACTTCAGGGAAGCGGAGTTTACCCTTTCCCGCGCCGCCAGTCGCCACAGGGTGCGCTCGGCGCGGCGGCAGATGGCGCGGGCCATGTGCAGCTGGGCCGAGCTGGGGCCGCCGCCGGGCAGGATGAATTCCTCCAGGGGAGGCAGCGCTGCGCCGATCCGGTCGATGAGCGCCTCCAGTTCCTGCACCTGGCCCTCGTCGATCCGCTCCCGCCCCGGCAGGGCCAGCTCACCGCCCAGGTCGAAGAGCCGGTGCTGGACGGGCACCAGCGTTTCCTGGATCCCGACGTCGTCGCACCAGGCCAGGGCGAGCCCCAGGGCGGCGTTGAGCTCGTCCAGGTCACCCAGCGCCTCCACGCGGGGACTGGTCTTGTCGATGCGGGAGCCGTCGGCCAGGCCCGTCTGGCCCGCATCCCCCGTGCGGGTGTAGATGCGGGTCAGGCGGGCCATGGGGGGTCAAGGAACCTCTGAACAAGTCGTGAACTCGCATCTTGCACCTGAGCCGTCCGATAACGGCGTTGAAGTTCTTGCCAATAGCGGGCTATTGGCTGCGAACTTCGCCTTGTTCTCGAACGGCTCAGGCACAATCTGCTTCGTCCAGACTTGTTCAGAGGTTCCTTAGCGGTAGCGGATACCGAGGTAGGCGGTTCGGCCCGCGGTGTTGTAGCCGCTGGCGAGCTGGTAGTTCTCGTCGAAGGCATTTTCCAGCTTGGCGAAGAGCTGCCACTCCGGGGTGAAGCGGTAGCTGGCGTCGAGGTTTACCAGAGTATAGCTGTCGAGGGTGACACCGCCAAAGTCCATGCGATTGCCGGAGTGGAGCAGGTCTGCGCCCAGGCGCCAGTGGTCCAGCGTGTAGCCCACGCGGGCATTGAGGCTGTAGCGGGCGCGGCGCAGCAGGCGGTCGCCTGTGTCACGGTCCTTGGGGTTCTGCCAGTTGCCGCCCAGGTGCAGGTCGAGGGCCTCGCCGCGGAAGTCGTAGTTCAGCTCCAGGCCGTCGATGCGTGCCTGCGCCACGTTCTGGTTGTAGCCGGTCCAGGGACCGGTGGGTACCCACTGGATCATGTTCTCCAGGTCGTTGCGGTATAGAGAGGCGCTCAGCTCGTGGCCGGGCGCGAGGGTGTGGCGCAGGCCCAGCTCGTAGCTGGTGGACTCCTCCGGTTTCAGGTCGGGGTTGCCGCCGAAGCCGTAGCGCTCGTTGGCGCTGGGCACGCGGAAGGCGGTGGCGACGCTGGCGAAGAGGCGGGTGTCGTCGGAGAGCCGGTAGCCGTAGTTGAGGCTCCAGGTGGGCTTGCTGCCGGCGTCCTCGTGGTCCAGGTAGCGGGCGCCGGCGACGAGTCGGTGGGCGCCCCGGTCCAGGTCGTACTGGGCCCAGGTCTCCTGGATGGTGCTGTCGATGTCGTAGGGGGTCCAGCCGCCCACCGCTTCCACCGACTCGCGACTGTGCTGGTAGCCCAGCAGCAACCGGTCGCTCCCGTTCAGGGTGATCTCGTTCTGCCACCGGATCTCGGTGCGGTCGGTGTGCACCGAGTCGCTGCTCTGGTTCTGGTCGATGTGGTCGCGCACGTGGGTCACCTCCACCAGGCTCTCCCAGCGGTCGGTGAAACGGGCGCGCCAGCCGAGGCTGCTGCGGCTGTTGAGGAAGTCCTGGTCCAGGGGAGTGCCGAAGAAGTCCAGGTACTCGTTGTTGCCCTGGGCTTGCCAGTGGGCCAGGTCGAAGCTGTGGATGCCGGCGTCGAAGCCGGCGGCCAGGTCGAAGCTGGTGTTGCGGTAGCCGCGGTCGATCTTTGAATTCTCCAGGGGCGGGAAGCCGTCGGTCTGCTGGTGGGAGACCGAGGCACTCAGCCGCTTGCCGTCGCCGTTCCAGGAGGTGTGGGCGGCGGCGCGGGTGGTGTCGTTCTCGCCCAGCTCCAGGGAACCCCCCCAGTCGGCGCCCTCGCCGCCGCGGCGGGTGATGAGGTTGATCACGCCGCCGATGGCGCCCGAGCCCCACAGGGTGGAGCGGGGCCCCTTGTAGATCTCGATGCGCTCGATGTTGCGCGGGTCGATGTGCTGGATGGCGGCGCTGCCCACGCTGCCCGACTGGATGGGCACGCCGTCGATCATGACCAGGGCATGGTCGCTCTCGGTGCCGCGGATGAAGAGCGAGGTGGCCTGGCCGGGACCGCCGTTGCGGCCGATCTCCAGGCCGGTGCGGAAGCGGAGCAGGTCCGCCAGGTCCACCGCAACGCTGTTCTCGATCTCGTCCCGCGTGATGACCTCCATGCTGGCGGGCATCTCCGCCGGGTTTGCGGCGTAGCCGGTGGCAGTGACCACCATGGGTTCCAGGGTTTCGGCGGCGCACAGCGCCGCGGGGCCCAGCAGCAGGGCCAGGGGAAGGGTGAGTTTCATTGTACGTCCTCCTGCAGGCGCCACCCGCGCCTTCTGAAAGGGAAAGATTCAGAGGGCCGGTCTCCGGACTGATGGGGTGGGCGTGTGCCCGGGGAAAGGCGCCTTCCCGTGGCCGTGGCCACAGTGGCGTGATGCCGTTTCCCACCCAATCACCGTTGCGGGGGCAGTGCCGGTCTCGCACCGGCTTCCCGTTTAACCCAGGACCGTGATCCGGGGCACCCTCTGGCGAGGGCGCAGTCTCGCAGCGGAAGACCTGGCCGTCAAGGGCGGGCCAGACCTGGCGTCTCCCCATTTTTTCACCTGATTGATCCGAGTAGTCCAGGGGCATTGGCGAACAGGTCGGGTTGTGGCGGCGCTGTGGCTCCCGAAAGCTGTCGGCGGCGCAACCAGGGATGGAAGATCACTTTTGCCATGCTGAACAGGCGTTGCCATCCGGCCAACAAGCTGTAGAACGGGAAAATCGGCGGACTTTTGGACTTCTGACGCCTGGCCTTCTCCAACAGTCGCTTTCCGTCCTCCTGGTAGGCCGCCAGCAAGGCCCAGGCCAGGCTCACCAGTGCCACCAGGTTTTGCAGCGTGGTGAAACGCCGGGCCTGTACCCCCTCAAGATCGAATCCCTGCTTGCTGAACCGGTAGCCTTCCTCACAGGCCCAGCGGTCCAGGTAACTGTGAATCAGTCGCTCACCTTGGCGACGTCCCCGCACCGGTCGGGTGGTCACCAGTACCAACGGCTCCCGTTTGCCGTGGCGCACCACCACCATCCACAACGGCTTGTCCGGGTACTCGCGCAAGGCCACCCGGGTGATGCCAAAGGCCACCTCCTTCTTCTGACCTCGTCGCAGACTGCCACGGTGCTTCAGGGGCAGGTCACGGGCAATCTGCTGGGCCGTCTTCTGGGTATCCCGCCACAGCCAAAGGCGTTGATTGGCCGCACGTACCAGGACATCCCATTCGTCCTCGATCCAGACCTTCCACAGGTTGCCACGATCCCCACCTCGGTCGATCACCCACAAGGGCTTCGCCTCGAGGTGCCGTGCCACCTCTTTCATCACCGACAGAATGTCCTGGTTCTCGCTCCGATAACCTTCACGCTCGGAAGACAGCAGGCGGGTGATCAACGGGAGCGTCTTCCCCCGCTTCACATCCCGGGCGACCACGCTCAGCAGGGGATAGCCACCCACGACGTCTCCCTTGTCTCCATCCCGCACCCGTCCGCGCAGTTCACTCTTGGGGGCACCGGCCCGATTCAAGTCCCCCGGATCGATGGCCAGAATCATGTCCTCGGTCACCAAGGGCGCGATCTGCTGGAGTTGCAGTTGCTCAGCCGCCCAACTCACCTCGCTGTGCCTGGCCAGCATGCGGGAAATCCGTTTTTGCGTGTGGTGTAGCCGACATGGCTCCTTGAGCGCCCGTGCGATCTCTGACTGCTTGAGGGTGCCGCTGCTGAGGATGCCGAAAGTCGTCTCCAGGATGAGCTTCTTCACCGGGCGTTTGATCAGAGGGGGCAGACCATCCACCCAATCGCTCAGGCGGACTTTCCATTTGGTGCGTTCTCTGGCATCTTGTGTCATCGGAGTTTTCCTTGGGGTTCAATGGCTTGTGTGCACTTCCATTTTACCCCATCGAAAACTCCGATTCTTTATCTATCGCCCATGTTCTCCTTCATTTTCAACGCCTTAAGGTACTCCTTGCGAAAAAATGGGGAGATGCCAGCGGGCCAGACAGGACCATGCCGTCAAAACGGCTGAGCCCTTGGGTTGGCGGAGATCCCTTCGCCCCGGTTGAATGACGGGGTTTAACGGATCACAGGAGTTCGGAGGTGATGAACAGCCAGGTGAGAAACGCGGTGAGGGCGACGGCGGCTACGCTTTGCAGGATGATGCAGATGCCGGGAAGGTCCCTGGCCAGGCTGGCCAGGTCGGTGTGACGGTTCTTCATGTGGATGCGGTTCCCCCTACGGCAGATACGGCTCGTGGAACTGCAACCGAGTATGCCGGCGAAACGCCCCCAGGCCATTGAGATGGATCAAGAACGGGCCAGGCCGGCGGCCGATGGAGTAAAATGCAGCGTCAATCCCACCACCGGCCACTTCCATGTTCGAACGCCTGCGAGAGGACATCCACTCCGTTTTCGACCGGGACCCCGCGGCCCGTACCACCTTCGAGGTGCTGACCACCTATCCCGGTCTGCACGCGCTGCTGGCCCACCGCCTGGCCCACTGGCTCTGGAACCACGGGCTCAAGTGGCTGGGGCGGTTCGTCTCCCACGTGGCGCGCTGGCTCACCGGCATCGAGATACACCCGGGTGCGCGGATCGGCCGGCGTTTCTTCATCGACCACGGTATGGGCGTGGTCATCGGCGAGACCGCCGTCATCGGTGACGACTGCACCCTCTACCACGGCGTCACCCTGGGCGGCACCAGCTGGGAGAAGGGCAAGCGCCATCCCACCCTGGGCAACGACGTAGTGGTGGGAGCCGGCGCCAAGGTGCTGGGCCCCATCGAGATCGGCGACGGCGCCCGCATCGGCTCCAACGCCGTGGTGGTGAAGTCGGTGCCGGCCGGGGCCACCGTGGTGGGCATCCCGGGGCGGCTGGTGGAGCGCCCCAGGCCTGGCGACCACGCCCACCGCGAGAAGCTGGCCAGGAAGATGGGGTTCGACGCCTACGGCGCCACCCGCGATGCGCCCGATCCCGTGGCCAACGCCATCAACTGCATGCTGGATCACGTGCACGTGCTGGAGACCAAGGTCTCGCGCATGTGCGAGGTGCTCAAGCGCATGGGCTACGAGGATGAGGAGGTGGAGCTGCCCGAGCTCAGCTCCTGCGAGATCCACTCCACCGCGGACGAGCTGGAACACCTGGAAACCATGGAAGAGGAGGCGGAAGGCAAGCCCGGGAATACTTGACTGTTTTACTTGGTCTTGTACACTGCGGCTCCATCCATCTCGCAACGGAGCCCGGGCATGCGCCTCACCACCAAGGGACGTTACGCGGTAACCGCCATGCTCGACCTCGCCCTGCACAGTGACCAGGGGCCCGTGAGCCTGGCCGAGATCGCCGAACGGCAGGGCATCTCCCTCTCCTACCTGGAACAGCTCTTCGCCCGCCTGCGCAAGCGGAAACTGGTTTCCAGCACCCGTGGGCCGGGCGGCGGCTACCGCCTGGGCCGGGACGCCCGGCAGATCGACATCGCCGGCGTCATCACCGCCGTGGACGAGCGCATCGACACCACCGCCTGCGGCGGCCTGGGCAACTGCAACGGCGACAAGCGCTGCATCACCCACCAGCTCTGGCAGGATCTCAGCAACAGCATCCACGACTACCTGAGCGGCATCAGCTTGCAGGAGCTGGTGGACAGGGCCCGGCAGGCCGAAGCGGCACAGCAGGTTCCGGTGGGGTGGGTGGAAGGTGGAAAATCGGGATCGATCGCGGATCCCTGACCACATTGGCATCCCCGCTGCTTTCTGGAACAATTGCGCCCATTCCGAGAACCTGCCAGCGAGTGATTTCCCCATGCCCCTTGTGAAAGCCTTCACCGGCCTGCGCCCTGCGCCCGGCCGCGCCGACGACGTGGTCGCCCCCCCCTACGACGTGATGAACGAGGCCGAGGCCCGCGCCATGGTCCAGGGACGGCCCTGGAGCTTCCTGCACATCTCCCGCCCCGAGGTAGACCTGCCCGAGGGCACCGATCCCTACGCCCCCGAGGTCTACGCCAAGGGGCGCGAGAACCTCGAGCGCATGATCGCCGAGGGGGTGCTGCAACGGGACGAGGCGCCCAGCTTCTACGTCTACCGGCTCACCATGGGCGACCACGTGCAGACCGGCCTCATGGGGGTCGCCTCGGTGGAGGCCTATGACGCCGACCGCATCAAGAAGCACGAGTTCACCCGCCCGGTGAAGGAGGACGACCGGGTGCGCAACATCGACACCCTCAATGCCCAGACCGGCCCCGTCTTCCTGGTCTATCCCGCCACCGACGAGATCGACTGCGTGCTGGCCGAGGTGGCGCAGGGCGAGCCCGACATCGACGTCACCGCCGCCGACGGCGTGCGCCACCAGCTCTGGGCCGTCTCCGATCCCGAGACCGTGCAGAAGCTCACCGAGGCCTTCGACCGCCTCGACGCCCTCTACGTGGCCGACGGTCACCACCGCTCCGCCGCTGCCTCTCGCGTGGCGGCCCAGCGCAAGGCGGCCAACCCGGACCACACCGGCGAGGAGAGCTACAACTACTTCCTCAGCGTCATCTTTCCCCACGACCAGATGCAGATCCTCGATTACAACCGGGTGGTGAAGGACCTGAATGGCCTCTCGCCCGAGGAGTTCGTGGCCCGCATCACCGAGAACTTCACCGTGGAGCCGGCCGACGGGCCGGTGAAGCCGTCACGCACCGGCGAGTTCGGCATGTACCTGCGCGGCCAGTGGTACCGGCTCACCATCAAGCCCGAGCGCATTCCCGCCGACGACCCGGTGGCGCGCCTCGACGTGAGCCTGCTGCAGGAGAACCTCATCCGCCCCCTGCTGGGCATCGAGAACCCCCGCACCGACGACCGCATCGACTTCGTCGGCGGCATCCGCGGCCTGGGCGAGCTGGAGAAGCGGGTGGATTCCGGCGACTGGGCGGTGGCCTTCTCCCTCTACCCCACCACCATGGAGGCCCTCATGGCTGTGGCCGACGCCGGCGAGGTGATGCCGCCCAAATCCACCTGGTTCGAACCCAAGCTGGCGGACGGGCTGGTGAGCCACGTGCTGGACTGAATCGAAGGGCGCTCGAGGACAGGCAGGATGTCGATAGACTTTACAATCTCTCCGGAAAATGGTGAGGCTACGCGCGAGAAAAGATTTTTAATGAGTTGAAATAAAAGAAATTAAAAAAAGCTGGCATGCCTGATGCATCCCTGTAGATCGAAGCATTCTTCAAATGCATTACAGACCTCGGGGAGGTATCTCAAAAAAGAAGATTCTTGGAGTGGCACTGGCGGCGGCCATGAGCCTGGGAGCGGCCGGCAGTGCGCTGGCGGTGCCCGTGATTGCCGACATCATCGCGGTAGTGGACGAGTCCGGTTCCATGGCAACCGAGCATGCCTGGTTGCCTGGCATGATCAATGCCATGGACGCAGCCTTGTTGGCAGCTGCTGGTAGTGACACCTTCAGTGTGCAGTATGGCTTGACTGGGTACGGTGCTTCCTCGCATGGGGTTAGCCAAAGAGGCCATGTTCACGACATGGACGGGGCTACTCCGGGTGATCAGCAGTTTGGCAGTGCCACCGATTTCGCTGCGGCGGCTGGCGGCTTGGTGACTTCGGGGGGTACAGAGGATGGGTACGAGGCCATGCAGTTTGTCCTCGACAACTACTCTTTACGCCCCAATGCCCGGACCAACCTCATTCTGGTCACCGACGAGGACCGGGACACAAATGGTGGGCCTGACAAGAGCTCGATGCTCAATGCGCTCAAGAAGAATCAGGCGTTGGTCAATGCCGTGATCAACTGCGATATGTTCGTGGGAAATGACCGGGTGCTGGGTGTGGACTCCAAGGGCAATGGCTACGTGGCCGATGGTCAGGGTGGGTTCACGATGGTTACCGGAACCTTCACGACCGGAAGCTGCGCTGGCAGCACCGAGACGGATTACATCGACCTGGCCCTGGCAACCGGTGGCGCCGCCTGGGACCTCGACCTGCTGCGTGCCGGCGGCCTGACGGCGGACTCGTTCACGGCTGCTTTCGTGGACATCAAGGTGGGAGAGATCATCACTCCTCCTCCGCAGGTTCCGGAAGCAGGTACCCTCGCTCTCCTGGGGATCGGCCTCACCGGCCTCGGCTTTGCCCGCAGGCGCAAGGCCAAATCCTGAGGACCGGGGTCCATTGGGCAATCGACCGGCTGCCATTCTGGCAGCCGGTTTTTCGTTTGGGGGCTGGTATGATGCTGTGGTTTCCGGGGTGTCAGGTATTTTTACGGCTCGTAGTGGCTGGCAGGGAAAATCGGAAAAAATGTCTTTTTGAATCAATAGAAAAGAATTCTGGTTCGGATTTTGCTTGCCATTATGGCAGGTTCCCAAGAAATAGAATCGAAAGAGATTTCTTGGGCCCCCTGGATGCATGAGAAACCAAAGTAAACAGTTTTCGGGCATGAAGGTGGTGTAATCGTTCGTTCCTGTATACTTCGTGAGTTTGCATCTGACCGGGATTTCGGAGAGCACGGGTCATGGCTAACAAGTACAAGCAGGCGCAGGAGATTGTCTCGGAGAAGCGGAGGAAGCTGCTCAAGACTGCCGCGACCACCGCCCCGGTGATTGCCACCTTGCAGAGTGGTGCGGCCTTTGCTGCGGGAAGTGCGCATCTTTGCGTGAACACGGCGCAGACGGATCCGCCTGCTGCCGATACCGCGACCAACACCGATGCCTGGGTGCGCACTTCCGTAAAACGCTACAAATTCCAGCCTCCTGGAGAGGATACAGGGGGTACCGAATGGCTGTATGACTTCGATGGAAACAGTGGTGGCGATGGTACCTATTATCGGGATGCCGACTACAATTCAGACGGGCAGGGCGATTCGGTAACGGTATCGGCCGCCAGCGGCTGGAAACTCCTGGAGCCGACGTCGGGTGAGACCAGGTACGTCGTGGTGCTCTGGGACGCCTCAGGTGGTGGAGCCACCGAGCTGGGAGCGCATCCCAAGCTGTTTTTCGATGGGGTGAGCGCCACGCCGTCGCGGACGCCGTTGACGGCCACCTGTCTCTGCTCCGTCGATCCCACCAAGTGCAACCTGCCCTGACCGGGTATCGCCTTCGACGTACTGAAAGATGCGCTGAGGTGTCCGTCTCCTCGTGGCAAGCGGCTACTGCCGATGATCTCCTCTGGGAAGCGTGGGAAGAGGCGTTTACCGTCTACCATCGCGCAACAGGAGAGACCCACCTGCTGAACGCCCTGCCCGTGGAAATCATCTCCCTGCTGCAGGAGCGGCCGCTCTCGACCGAGGAGATCGCGGCGGAGCTGGCTGCGCGTTGCGAAGTGGCGAACGACGGGCAGTGGCATCGCCGGGTGGCGGACATTCTGAAAGAGCTGGAGGCGCTCTCCCTGGTGGAGCCGGTCGACCGGTGAAGCTGGGGGAGATGTCGGCTTCCCGGCTGCGCGAAGTGGCCGGTGGAGGGGGCATCGCTCTGCGGCTGGGGCCGTTTCGCGTGCGCCTGGTCACGCGGCTTCCCGCTCTGCTCGATACCCTGCAAAGGTTGTATGCCCCCCTCGAAGCCGAGATCCCGGCGGGCATCCACGACTTTCACGTGCAAGTGAACCGTCCTGGCGGCCTGCGCGGCCGGTGGCGCCCCCAGGCCCTCTTCCTGCTTGACGGTGAGGCTCCCTTCGAGCCCTTTCCCGAGGATCACGCCTTTCCCCTGTTCGAATGGGGGCTGAACTACTCCATTGCCACGCGCGCCCACCGTTACTGCATGCTCCATTCCGCGGTGCTGGAGAAGAACGGTCGTGCGCTGATCCTGCCGGCCATGCCCGGCTCGGGCAAGAGTACCCTGTGCGCGGCGCTCATGCACCGGGGCTGGCGGCTCTTTTCCGACGAGTTCGGTCTCCTTCGTCCCGAAAGCGGCGAGCTGTTGCCCATGCCGCGCGTCATCCCGCTGAAGAACGAGTCCATCGACGTGATCCGCACCTTCGCGCCGGAAGCGGTGACCGGGCCCCGGTTTCTGAAGACCCGAAAGGGAGACGTGGTCCACGTGGCTCCGACTGCCGAGAGCCTGGCGCGGCAACAGGAAGGTGCCATGCCTGCCTGGATCGTCTTTCCCCGCTACCGGCCCGATGCCGGTTGCCGGCTGCGCCCGGTACCGGGAAGCCAGGCCTTCGTGCGCCTCTCCAACAACGCCTTCAACTACCATCTGCTGGGAGAGACGGCCTATCACGCCCTCACCAACCTGGTGAAGGCGTGCCACAGCCATGACCTGCAGTACGGGGACCTGGAGGCCGCGGTGAAGACGCTGGACCAACTGGTGTCGTGATGGAAGGGGACCTGCTGTTGTACGTACTGAAGGCACCGGGCGAGATGGCCGGCCTGTCGGAGGAAGAGTGGGACCAGCTGCTCCGGCTGGCGCGCAACCACCGGTTGCTGGCCAGGCTCGAGCCCCTTGCCCGGGACCAGGGGATTTGGCATGACCTGCCGGAGCGGGCGCGGGACAATATCCGCGGCGCCCAGGCCTGGGTGGACCATTTCCAGCTGCGGATCCGCCGTGAACTGATGGAGGTGCGGAAGGTACTGCGTCACCTCGGGGTGCCCCTGCTGCTGCTCAAGGGCGCCGCATACATGGCGGCGGGCCTGCCGCCGGCCCGCGGGCGTTCGTTGTCCGACCTCGACCTGCTGGTGCGGCGACAGGATCTCCCCCGGGTGGAACGGGCGCTGCTCGATGCCGGCTGGAAGAGCGAGATCGAGGACGACTACGACCAGCGCTACTACCGGGAGTGGATGCACGAGATTCCTCCGCTGGTGCACCCCCTGCGTGGCGTGGAGGTGGACATCCACCACAACCTGCTGCCCCTCACCGGGCGCTACCGGGTGCCGGTCGAGAAACTCTGGGAGGCGGCACGGCCGCTGGAGTCGAACCTGGCTGTGCTGGCGCCCGCCGACATGCTGCTGCACAGCGCCGCGCACCTGGTGGTGAGCGACGAGCTGCGCGGTGGGTTGCGCGACCTGTTCGACATCCACCAGCTCTACATCCATTTCTCCGCCGGGGATCCCCGTTTTCCGCGGGAGCTGCCGCGGCGTGCCCGCGAGCTGGGGCTTTCCCGGCCCCTGTGGTACGTGGTGCAGGTGGCGCACCGGCTGTTCGACACCCCTTTCTCGCGGGAGGTGCTGGATCCGGCCGGTTACGAACTGCCGGGGCTGGTGACCGGCCGCGTCATGCGTTACCTCGTCCGGGAGGCGCTGCGTCCTCGGGCTCCAGAAGCGGGGGACGCCGCATTCCAGCAGTGGCTGCTCTATCTCCGTTCCCACTGGATCCGCATGCCGCCCGGCCTGCTGGCCATGCACCTGGCGCGGAAGTCGATCCGGCGGCTGGGCGGCCGGTCCGCGGGTGTCGCCGGGGAGTGAACGAATCGGCGGCGGGAGGGATCAAAGGTTTCCGGAAACCGGCCGAAACCAGTGACAGAAGGGTTGCATGTGAGGTACGTGCATGAGCATGGATCGGATTCGTCCCGCCCATTCACTCCTGGAATTCTTCCAGCGGCGGCTGCACCGTGAGATCGAGCACCTGGGCCTGGAGCCGCCGCCCCAGGAGGACACCGTCTGGTACCTGTGCGACATGCTCGGGCGTTTCAGTCGCAGTGAGCACCTGTTCGACTACTTCGACGGGCGCTACGGCGTGCGTCCCCTGGCGCTGATCTACGGTGACGCCCTGGCGGCCCCCTCCGACCAGGAGCGCTGCCAGCTGCTGCAGCGGCTGGGCGAGCTGGCCCTCTTCGTCGGCGCCTTCCTGCGGGAGCGGTACCGGCGCTGGGGCATCCGGCGCGACTACTTCATCGGCATGGGCAGCGGCGCCTACGAGTACCTGGCCGGGCATGCGCCTGGCAACCGCCACGTCTACGACGAACTGACCCGCCAGTTCGACACCGTGCTGGAGCTGGTCAGCGCGGCGGGCGAGCCGGACCCGGCGGGCGATCCCCGGCGGGTGATGGCGCTCTACCAGCAGTGGCTGCGCACGCGTGATCCCGCCATCGCCGCCCGCCTGCGGCGCCTCGGCGTGGGGCTCGCCTGACCGGCCGCGCTTGATCTTCGCGCCCGCTTTTCCTACAATCCGCGCTCCTTGCCCGCTGCGAGGCGGGCACTCCTTGCCTCACCGCCTGGACGGGAGGCTGTTTTAACCCGAAAGGAGCGACAATGCGACACTACGAGATCGTCTTCATGGTCCACCCGGACCAGAGCGAGCAGGTCCCTGCCATGATCGAGCGCTACCGCGCCACCATCGAGGAGCAGGGTGGGAAGATCCACCGCCTCGAGGACTGGGGCCGCCGCCAGCTCGCCTATCCCATCAACAAGCTGCACAAGGCCCACTACGTGCTCATGAACATCGAGTGCGAGGGCAAGACGCTGAACGAGCTGGAGACCGCCTTCCGCTTCAACGATGCCGTGCTGCGTCACCTCACCATCCGCCGCGACGAGGCCATCACCACGCCCTCCCCGCTGGCGAAGACCGAAGAGAAGGACGAGGCCCCCGAGGCCGCCGCCTGAACCTTGTGCAGGAGTAACTGAACCATGTCACGCTATTTTCGACGCAGGAAGTATTGCCGTTTCACGGCCGAGGGCATCACTGAGATCGACTACAAGGATCTCAACCTGCTCAAGCAGTATGTGAGCGAGTCGGGCAAGATCGTGCCCAGCCGCATCACCGGCACCAGCGCCAAGTACCAGCGCCAGCTGGCCAACGCCATCAAGCGGGCCCGCTTCCTGGCGCTGCTGCCCTACACCGACTCCCACAAGTAGGGGAACGGGAAGGTCGCGGCGGTTTGCTGCCTGCCGCGGCACGTTGCGCGGAAAGGGCGCCGGCGGAACCCGGAAGGCACGATGAAAGCGCTGGCCGCACTCGTCATGAAGGGCCGGGGCCAGGCGGTGATGGCCGCCACGGTGTTCATGATCCTGGCCCTCATCGTCACCCCGCTGGGGCTGTTCAGCGCGGCGGTGGTGGGGCTGGTGACCCTGCGCCACGGCCTGCGCGAAGGCGCGCTGGTGGCGCTGCTGGGCGTGCTGGCACTGGGCGCGCTGGGTGCGCTGCTCTTCGGCCAGCCCCTGGCCCTGGCGGTCACCGGCCTACTGGCCTGGCTGCCGCTCATGGCCCTGGCGGAGGTGCTGCGCGCCAGCCGCTCGCTGCGCCTGGTGGTGGAGCTGGCGGTGGTACTGGGGCTGCTGATGGTGGCCGCCCAGTACCTGGTGCTGGAGGATGTCACCGGCCACTGGCAGGCGATCCTCGGCGAATACGCCGGGCAGGTCCTGGACCCCGCCGTGGTCAGCGAGGCCGAGCGGCAGGCCATGGTGGAACAGATTGCGCCCTGGATGGCGGGGGGGCTCGCAGCGGCCTGGTTCATGCAGCTGGTGCTGTCGCTCTTCCTGGCCCGGGGCTGGCAGGCGCTGCTCTACAACCCCGGGGGCTTTGCCGCCGAGTTCCGGGAGCTGCGCTTGGGACGTTGGCTGCTGGTACTGACACCGCTGCTGCTGCTGGTTGGGGCCACGGGCGAGAAGCCGGGAATCCTGGCCCAGGGCGCCTTGGTGGGTATGGCCGCCTTCTTCATCCAGGGGGTGGCGGCGGCCCACGGGCTGGTGGCGAGGCTGCAGGGCGGGAGCCTGTGGCTGATCGGTTTCTACTTTATGTTGGTCATCGGCATGCCGGCCAGCTTCACGCTGGTCTCTGCCTTCGGTTTTGCCGATGGTCTTGTGAATTTTCGGGCGAGAGTCCGGCCTCGTGGACCCGGAGCGGGGGACGAGTGAGTAACCTTGAGAGGTGCTGAACGATGGAAGTGATCCTTCTGGACAAAGTGACGGGCCTGGGCGAACTGGGCGACAAGGTGACGGTGAAGGCCGGCTACGGCCGCAACTACCTGATTCCCAGCGGCAAGGCGGTGCCTGCCACCAAGGAGAACCTGGTGGAGTTCGAGAAGCGCCGCGCCGAGCTGGAGAAGCAGGCCGCCGAGAAGCTGGCCGCGGCCCAGGGCCGCAAGGAGGCCATCGAGAAGCTGGGCGAGGTGACCATCGCCCACAAAGCGGGCGAGGAGGGCAAGCTCTTCGGCTCCGTGGGCACCAGCGACATCGCCCGCGCCTGCGGCGAGGCCGGCGTGGAGGTGGAGAAGGCCGAGATCCGGCTGCCCGAGGGCCCCATGCGCACCACCGGCGAGTTCGAAGTGGTGCTGCACCTGCATCCCGACGTGAACGCCATCCTGAAGGTGATCGTCGTCGCCGAGGAGTGAGTTCGCGGGTACCTCCCGCGAGGTGCTCTACCGTGGTCCCGGCGCAAGCCGGGGCGCGCAGGGAAGGCCGCTGCATGTCGTTGAAATGCAGCGGTTTTTCTTTTTCTAGGCAGCCGCTGGTTCTAACCGGGCCCGATTTTTTGTAATCTTCCCGCATGTCCTTCGACTCCCCCCTGCCCGAATACGAGGAGGCCGACGCCGGCGTCGACCGGCTGCGCGTGCCGCCCCACTCGGTGCAGGCGGAGCAGGCGGTCATCGGCGGCCTGATGCTGGACAACGGCACCTGGGACCAGGTGGCCGACCGCGTGGGCAGCGAGGACTTCTACCGCCGCGAGCACCAGCTCATCTTCACCGCCATCGCCAACCTGGCCGAGGAGCAGAAGCCCTTCGACGTGGTGACCCTGGCCGAGGAGCTGGAGCGGCGCGAGGAGCTGGACGACGTGGGCGGGCTGCCCTATCTCGCAGCCCTGGCCGAGGACACCCCCAGCGCCGCCAACATCCGCGCCTACGCCGACATCGTGCGCGAGCACTCGGTGACCCGGCAGCTCATCCGCGTGGGCACCGAGATCGCTGAGAGCGGCTTCCGCCCCGAGGGGCGCAAGGTGGCCGAGCTGCTGGACGAGGCGGAGAACAAGGTGTTCCAGATCGCCGAGCAGCGCAACCGCGAGGGGGGCGGCTTCCAGAGCATCAAGGGGCTGCTGGCGCGCACCATCGACCGCATCGAGGAGCTCCACGCCAGCGACCAGCCCATCACCGGCGTGAGCAGCGGCTTCGACGACTTCGACCGCATGACCTCCGGGCTCCAGCCCTCGGACCTCATCATCGTGGCCGGGCGCCCCTCTATGGGCAAGACCACCTTCGCCATGAACATCGCCGAGAACGTGGCCATCCAGTCGGGCCTGCCGGTGGCGGTCTTCTCCATGGAGATGCCGGGCGAGGCGCTCACCATGCGCATGATGTCCTCCCTGGGGCGCATCGACGGCCACCGCATCCGCACCGGCAAGCTGGAGGACGACGAGTGGCCCCGGCTGACCTCGGCCATCAACCTCCTTAGCCAGGCGAAGCTCTTCATCGACGACACCCCGGCGCTGAGCCCCACCGACCTGCGCGCCCGGGCGCGGCGGTTGATGCGCGAGCAGGGCAGGCTGGGGCTCATCGTGGTCGACTACCTGCAGCTGATGCAGGCGCCCGGCGCGGCGGAGAACCGCACCAACGAGATCTCGGTGATCTCACGCAGTCTCAAGGCGCTGGCCAAGGAGCTGGAAGTGCCGGTGATCGCGCTCTCCCAGCTCAACCGCAACCTGGAGCAGCGGCCCAACAAGCGGCCGGTGATGTCCGACCTGCGCGAGTCGGGTTCCATCGAGCAGGACGCCGACCTGGTGGTCTTCATCTACCGCGACGAGGTCTACAACGAGGAGAGCCCCGACAAGGGCATGGCCGAGATCATCATCGGCAAGCAGCGCAACGGTCCCATCGGTACCGTCAAGCTCACCTTCCTCGGCCAGTACACCAAGTTCGAGAACTACATCAACGAGGGGTATGGCGACCTGCATTGATCGTGGGTCGGGCTTCGGTCCGGTGTGGTGCCTTGTAGCGGGGCCGTGGCGCTTGCCGGGACCTTGCCGGAGGCGGCCGCGTTGCGGCCTGTCCGGCCTACCTGCCAATCGAAGTTGGAAACCTCGAAGGCTGGAAGGCGCTTGCCGGGGTCTCCGGCGGGACGTCCGAGGCCAGGGATGGCCGAGGCCGAGCGCACGATGTACAGGGATGTACGAGTGCCGCGATGGCAGGATGCCATGGAGCGGCCAGGGATGTGCTTGTAGCGGTCCCGCCGGAGACCCCGGCAAGCGCCACGGCCCCGCTACAAGGGACCGCGCTGGACCGAAGTCCGCCCCCTGGGGATAGGTATCGTTCGGGGTCGTCTCATGTCTTTCGTTCCCACAGTCGAAATCGACCTCTCCGCCCTGCGCCACAACCTCGCCGTAGTGCGGCGCCACGCGTCCGCCAGCCGGGTGATGGCGGTGATCAAGGCCGACGGCTACGGCCACGGCCTGCTCGAAGTGGCGCGGGCGCTGGAGGCGGTGGACGCCTTTGCCGTGGCGCGGGTGGACGAGGGGGTGCTGCTGCGCCGGGGCCGGCCCGGCGGGCGCATCGTGGTCCTCGCCGGCGCCCACGATGCCGCCGAGCTCGAGGCGGCCGCCGATGCCGAACTGGAGGTGGTGGTGCACCATCCCCGCCAGCTCGAGCTGCTGCGGGCCTTCTCCCCGGAACGGCCGCTGCGCTGCTGGCTCAAGCTCGACACCGGCATGCACCGCCTGGGCTTCCCGCCCTTCGAGTGCCGGCAGCGGCTGGAGGAGCTGAAGGCGCTGCCCGCCGTGGCCGAGGTGGCCGGGGTGCTCACCCACCTGGCCAACGCCGACGACCTGGGCGACGACTACACCCGCGTGCAGCTCGAACGCTTCGAGCAGGTCACCGGCGGGCTGGTGCTGCCGCGCTCCGTGGCCAACTCCGCCGCCATCCTCGGCTGGCCCGAGACCCACCTGGACTGGGTGCGGCCCGGCATCATGCTCTACGGCGCCTCGCCCTTCGCCGCCTCGCGCGAGGAGCTGCGCCCAGTGATGACCTTCACCGCCCGCATCGTCTCCATCAAGGAGGTGGAGAAGGGGGCGCCCATCGGCTATGGCGGCGACTGGACTGCGCCCGAGCGCATGCCGGTGGCGGCGGTGGCGGCGGGCTACGGCGACGGCTACCCGCGCGAGATGCCCTCGGGCACGCCGGTGCTGCTGCGCGGACGGCGCGTGCCCCTGGCAGGAAGGGTCTCCATGGACACCCTCACCCTGGACCTGCGCACCTGTCCGGAGGCGCAGGTGGGCGACGAGGTGGTGCTCTGGGGGCGGGGCCTGCCGGCGGAGGAGATCGCCCGCGCCGCTGGCACCATTCCCTACACCCTCTTCTGCGGCATCACCGGCCGCGTGCGGCGCAGCTACCGCGAATGAGCCGGGTCAAGACCCTCTACCAGTGCCGCGAATGCGGCGCCCGCTTTCCCAAGTGGGCGGGGCAGTGCGGCGACTGTGGCGCCTGGAACACCCTGGAGGAGGCGGTGGCGGAGAAGAAACCGGCCGCGCCCCGCTTCGCCGGCTACGCGGGTGACGGGGCGGCCGCCTCCATCCAGCCGCTGTCGCAGGTGGCGGCGGGGGAGGCCGAGCGTGCCGCCACCGGGCTGCCCGAGCTGGACCGGGTGCTGGGCGGCGGCCTGGTGCAGGGCTCGGTGGTGCTCATCGGCGGTGACCCCGGCGTGGGCAAGTCCACCCTGCTGATCCAGGCCCTGGCCAGCCTCTCCGACACCCTGTCGGCCCTCTACGTGAGCGGCGAGGAGTCGGCGGAACAGATCGCCCTGCGCGCCCGCCGCTTGGGGCTGCCGGCGGAGCGGCTGCAGCTCCTCACCGAGACCTGCGTAGAGCGCATCCTCGCCCTGGCGGAGAAGCACCGGCCCCGGGTGATGGTGATGGACTCCATCCAGACCTTCTACTCCGGGGAGCTCTCCTCGGCGCCCGGTTCCGTCTCCCAGGTGCGCGAGTCGGCGGCCCGGCTGGTGCGCTTCGCCAAGCAGACGGGCACCAGCCTCTTCCTGGTGGGTCACGTCACCAAGGAGGGGGCGCTGGCCGGCCCCCGGGTGCTGGAGCACATGGTGGACACGGTGCTCTACTTCGAGGGCGAAGCGGGCAGCCAGATCCGGCTGGTGCGCGCCATCAAGAACCGCTTCGGTGCCGTCAACGAGCTGGGCGTCTTCGCCATGACCGACAAGGGGCTGAAGGAGGTGAGCAACCCCTCGGCCATCTTCCTCTCGCGCCACCAGGCGCAGGTGGCGGGGAGCGCCATCCTGGTCACCCGCGAGGGCACCCGGCCCCTGCTGGTAGAGGTGCAGGCGCTGGTGGACCAGAGCCCACTGGGCAACCCCCGGCGCGTGGCCCTGGGGCTGGAGCAGAACCGCCTGGCCATGCTGCTGGCGGTGCTCCACCGCCACGGCGGCGTGGGCATGTACGACCAGGATGTCTTCCTCAACGTGGTGGGCGGCGTGCGCGTCACCGAGACCGCTGCCGACCTGCCGGTGTTGCTGGCGGTGCTCTCCAGCTTCCGCGACCGCCCCCTGCCGCAGGGGCTGGCCGCTTTCGGCGAGGTGGGACTGGCGGGCGAGATCCGTCCCGTGCCCAGCGGTGAAGAGCGGGTGCGCGAGGCGGCCAAGCACGGCTTCGACCGCATCCTGCTGCCCGCCGCCAACAAGCCGCGCAGGGCGGTGAAGGGGATCGAGGTGGTGCCGGTGCGGCGGCTCGACGAGGCGCTGCGCCTGGTGACGGAACCGCTATAATTCCCCGATCGTCATTCACCAGTACCCGCGAGGCTGCAGACCATGCCCAAGTACCGCTCCTACACCACCACCCACGGCCGTAACATGGCCGGTGCCCGCGCCCTGTGGCGGGCCACCGGCATGAAGGACGGTGACTTCGACAAGCCCATCATCGCCATCGCCAACTCCTTCACCCAGTTCGTGCCCGGCCACGTGCACCTGAAGGACATGGGCCAGCTGGTGGCGGGCGCCGTCGAGGCGGCGGGCGGGGTGGCCAAGGAGTTCAACACCATCGCCATCGACGACGGCATCGCCATGGGCCACAGTGGCATGCTCTACTCGCTGCCGTCGCGCGATCTCATCGCCGACTCGGTGGAGTACATGGTCAACGCCCACTGCGCCGACGCCCTGGTCTGCATCTCCAACTGCGACAAGATCACCCCGGGCATGCTGATGGCCGCCCTGCGGCTGAACATTCCCACCATCTTCGTCTCCGGCGGTCCCATGGAGGCGGGCAAGGTGGTGCTCAAGGACGGAGAACACTACCTCGACCTGGTGGACGCCATGGTGATGGCCGCCGACGATACCGAGAGCGACGAGGAGGTGGCCCTGGTGGAGCGCTCCGCCTGTCCCACCTGCGGCTCCTGCTCGGGGATGTTCACCGCCAACTCCATGAACTGCCTCACCGAGGCGCTGGGGCTGTCGCTGCCGGGCAACGGCACCCTGGTGGCCACCCACGCCGACCGCAAGCGGCTCTTCCTGGAAGCGGGCAGCATCATCGTGGCGCTGGCCCGGCGGTACTACGAGCAGGACGACGAGTCGGTGCTGCCGCGCTCCATCGCCACCTTCGAGGCCTTCGAGAACGCCATGACCCTGGACATCGCCATGGGTGGCTCCACCAACACGGTGCTGCACCTGCTGGCGGCGGCCCACGAGGCGGGGGTGGACTTCACCATGGCCGACATCGACCGCCTCTCGCGCAAGGTACCCCACCTGTGCAAGGTGGCGCCCTCCACCCCCGACTACCACATGGAGGACGTGCACCGCGCCGGCGGCATCTTCGGCATCCTGGGCGAGCTGGACCGCGCCGGCCTCATCCACCAGGAGGTGCCTACGGTGCACGCCCGCACCATGGCCGAGGCGCTGGCGCTGTGGGACGTGCGCTTCAGCGAGGACCCCAAGCGCCGCGACTTCTTCCGCGCCGCCCCTGGTGGCGTGCCCACCCAGCAGGCCTTCAGCCAGGATCGGCGCTACAAGAGCCTGGACCTGGACCGGGAGAAGGGCTGCATCCGCGACCGGGAGCACGCCTACAGCCAGGACGGCGGGCTGGCGGTGCTCTATGGCAACCTGGCGGAGAACGGCTGCATCGTGAAGACTGCCGGGGTGGACGAATCGATCCTGACTTTCAGCGGTCCGGCGCGCATCTTCGAGAGCCAGGAGGAGGCAGTGCAGGCCATCCTCACCGACCGGATCCAGCCCGGCGACGTGGTCATCATCCGCTACGAGGGGCCGAAAGGCGGGCCCGGCATGCAGGAGATGCTCTATCCCACCAGCTACCTCAAGTCCAAGGGGCTGGGCAAGGTATGCGCACTCATCACCGACGGCCGCTTCTCCGGCGGCACCTCGGGGCTCTCCATCGGCCACGTCTCTCCCGAGGCGGCGGGCGGCGGTAACATCGCCCTGGTGGAGGAGGGCGACACCATCGAGATCGACATCCCCAACCGCTCCATCCGGGTGGCGGTGAGCGACGAGGAGCTGGCTCGCCGCCGTGAGGCCATGGAGGCACGCGACAACCCCTGGAAGCCGGCGAACCGCGACCGGATCGTGAGCGAGGCCCTGCGCGCCTACGCCGCCATGACCACCGACGCCGCCCGTGGCGCGGTGCGCGACGTCTCCCAGGTGGAGAACTGCCGTTGAAGCCATGGGCGTGGCTGGCGGCGTTGCTCCTGCTGCCGGCGCCGGCGCTCCATGCCGGCGAACTCGCCGGGGAAGCCACGCCCGAAGCGCTCTGCGCCCTGATGAAGCCGCTCGGGCTCAGCTCGCCACCGGTGCGGGCGGAAGGGGGCGGCTGGCGCTGCACCACCGCGCGCAAGGCGCTGCCCCAAGGCGAACCCGCCGGTGCCAGCGACCTGCGCTACCGCGTCTTTGGGGACGGACGGGGAGGGCGCAGGCTGGTGCTGGAGCTGCGCATGAACTCCTGGCGCGGCCCCCAGGGGGTGCTGCAGCGCTACTATCGGTACCTCGAAGGCATGCTGGAACGCCTCGAGTTGCGGCCGCCCGCCGGGCTGCGCCGCGCCGTCCTCTCCGCCGCGCCGGGAGAGTGGATCCTGGCTGGCCACCGGCTGACCCTGGAGAAGCGGTTCAGCAAGGGTCCCGTCTACGAGCTGTGGTTCATCGTCGAACGCCTGCCCTAATAACCATGATAATCGAGTGGAAAATTTGATCCCGGTCAAAAGGAATTTCAGTGGTTGCGCATACACTGATATTCGTCAATCCGGGTGATTGACCAGGGATTCGGGTGAAAACCGGTACAAGGGAGGCCAGACAATGGACAAGAAGGGGTTGCGCAGGCTGGGGGTCGGCCTGCTGATGGTGATGGGGGCCATGTTCGGAACGACGGCTCCCGCCAGCGCGGAATCGGGGTGTCTCGCCTGTCACAAGGGCATCGAGGACATCCGCGACAGCAAGAGCGCCATGATGGCGCTGATCAAGAGCCTGGGGGCACCCCACGGCGATTCCGAGGGTTGCGTGGTCTGCCACGGCGGCAACCCGAAGGAGACCAAGGACGAGAAGAAGGCCCACACGGGCTCGCCTGCCAAGCTGAAGGCGGCCAAGGGACCCCAGACTTTCTACCCCGATCCCGGGGCCATGGACATCAATAAGTTCACCTGCGGCCAGGCCGCCTGCCACCAGGGTTATCCCGAACGGCTGGAGAAGGCCCTGATGAACACCGAGGCGGGCAAGATCCAGGGCAATCTGCACACCTGGGGCATCAAGGAGGTGCAGAACCACAAGGTGCCCTGGGGCAACTACGCGGTCAAGGATGCCGACGGCCCGGTGCCCACGGTGGGCACGCCCGCCTACAAGGCCTACATGAAGGAGATGATGGCCGCTCACAAGGATCAATTCCCCACCGAGCTGAAGCAGATTCCCCAGCCCTCAGTGGACGAGATCGAGAAGGATCCCAAGCTGGCCGGCTTCACCTACCAGCGCCAGCAGTGCCAGCGCTGCCACGTTACCGTGAAGGGGCGCGAGAAGCGGGGTGACTACCGTGGCCAGGGCTGCTCCGCCTGCCACATCCCCTACGGCAACGAGGGGATCTACGAGGGCAACGACCCCACCATCGACAAGAAGGAGAAGGGGCACCTGCTCACCCACCAGATCCAGGCCACGCGCAAGTCGGTGGTGAAGACGGCGCACGCCGAGTATTCCGGGATCCCGGTGGAGACCTGCAACTCCTGCCACAACCGCGGCAAGCGCATCGGTGTCACCTACCAGGGCCTCATGGAGTTTCCCTACGGCTCGCCCTGGAACGAGAAGGGGATGAAGCAGCCCAAGCTGCACACCAAGAAGTACCTCTTCATCTCCGATGACCTGCACCACCAGTACAATCAGAGCCGGCCCGGCAATCCCAAGGGCGGCATGCTCTGCCAGGACTGCCACACCACCATCGACATGCATGGCGACGGCAACCTGCCGGGTACCACGCTGGCGCAGGTGGAGATCGAGTGCCAGGACTGCCACGGCACGCCCGAGAAGTTCCCCTGGGAGCTGCCGCTGGGCTACGGCGAGGAGTTCAAGAAGGACCTGAGCAAGGTGCCGGCGCGCGGCCTGGCCGACAAGCCGCTGGACCAGACCGCCGCCTTCGCCACCGTCTACGACAAGGGTGACGGTTATCTCCTCACCACCCGCGGCAACCCGCTGGGCAACGTGGTGAAGAAGGGCAAGAAGGTGATCCTGCACTCGGCCACCGGACTCGATTTCGAGGTGCCGGTGCTCAAGCAGATCAAGCTCGACGGCAGCTGGAAGAACCAGGACTCCATGGTGGCCATGAGCAAGGTGTGGGATCCCCGGGTACCGAGCTCGAATTCGCCCTATAGTGAGTCGTATTACAATTCACTGGCCGTCGTTTTACAACGTCGTGACTGGGAAAACCCTGGCGTTACCCAACTTAATCGCCTTGCAGCACATCCCCCTTTCGCCAGCTGGCGTAATAGCGAAGAGGCCCGCACCGATCGCCCTTCCCAACAGTTGCGCAGCTGAATGGCGAATGGCGCCTGATGCGGTATTTTCTCCTTACGCATCTGTGCGGTATTTCACACCGCATATGGTGC
>AMFO01001631.1_pt1 | contig 26073 bp, 21 predicted proteins | sample 552608 | NCBI WGS metagenome assembly AMFO01 (sample SAMN01893955, study PRJNA167987) | microbial mat metagenome | biome: hydrothermal vent | place: USA: Loihi, Hawai'I | collected 2003-05-01
ATTAGGCACCCCAGGCTTTACACTTTATGCTTCCGGCTCGTATGTTGTGTGGAATTGTGAGCGGATAACAATTTCACACAGGAAACAGCTATGACCATGATTACGCCAAGCTATTTAGGTGAGACTATAGAATACTCAAGCTTGCATGCCTGCAGGTCGACTCTAGAGGATCCCACGATCCGTATAGTCGTAGCAGATGGCGTAGTGGTGACCGTTCGCGGTCACGACCTCGTTGTGGAAGCCGAGCGCGGTGTCGGTGCCGGCCACCGTGTCGTCGGCCCAGCTCTGGCCGTCGAACCGGGCCAGCTTCATGTTGTTGTCGTGGCCGTCGAAGTAGACGATCGCCGGGTAGGTCCCATTCATGAACAGCGCGGTGTCGGCGCCCACGTGGTCGCCGTCGTCGACCACCGAGACGTTCCACGAACCCGGCGTGCCGACGGCATAGTCGAGGTCCTGGTTGCCCACGTCCTGGTAGGCGATCTCCACCGTCCCGCCGTCGATCAGCATGTCGGGCCACTGCCCGACGTCGCCATCGCTGGCGACGGTCTCGACCGTGTAGGCCCCCGAGGTGCCGTGGGCGAGCTTCAGGTCGCCGGCGGCCGCGTCGTAGTAGGCGATGTACTCGACGCCGTCCGAGATGCGGAGTCGCGCGTACTGGCCCACGTTGGCCGAGACCGTGGCGCCGGTGTCGGCGGGCGTGTAGTCGGTGCCTTCGTCCACGACCTCGCCCGAGAACGAGCTGCCGTCCCAGTGGGCCACCCGGAGCTGCCCCATGCCGGCGTCGTAGTGCGCCACGACCGGGTTGCCCGATGCGTCGAGGGCCAGCGAGGTCCACTCGCCGGCGTTCGGCTGCGCACCGCCCCCGGTGTCGGCGAGGCCGGTGTCCCAGCTCCCGTCGGTGTTCCGGCGGGCATACCGCAGCGCCTTGTTCGTCTTGTCGTAGTACGAGATCCAGACGGTGCCGTCGGTGGCGATGGCCATCGACGCGTACTGGCCGCGGTCGCCCGAGTCGAGGCCCTGGTCGTCGGGATAGCCGTCGACCTCTTCGTGGGTCCAGGTGACCGTGCCGTCGTCGGCGATGGTGCCGACGGCGTAGCCGAGCGCGCCCTGGGTGCGGTCGTAGTAGGCGACCGCCGGCTGGCCGTCGGGGTTCACCGCTGCGCTGAGCCAGGAGCCCCAGTCGTGGTCGAACGCGGGCGTGGCAGAGTCGGTGTTCTGTCCGGGCGTGACGATGTTCGAGTCCGAGCAACTCCCGCAGCCGGGCGCGAAGGCGGCGACCAGGGCGATCGCGGTGAAGGGGAGGAGGATGCTCTTCATGATGTGGACTCCGTGCTCACCGGGAAGGCTCGACCCGGATGGCGTTGCTGTAGATCCAGGGGTAGGCGTGCATCCAGGGGTCGGGGTCGTCGCCCAGGAACCCGGCCAGGTGGCGGGGGATCATGTCCACCCGTACCCGGTACACCCCGGGACCGTCCACGGGCATGTCCCCGCACTTATCGGCCCACGGCTGGCCATCCTTGAAGACGGTCACCGAGATGTCGGGCGGGTCGCCGTCGCGGGGCGAGTCGGGTGAGAGCGTCGGGCAGCCGACGTGGAGCGTGCCCGAGGGCGCGGTCGAGCCCATCTCGTAGGTCGTACCCGCGTCGTCCTGGAGGTAGAAGTCGAAGCCCGCGGGCGTGCCCAGCACCTCGAACGCCACGTAGAGCCGTCCGGCAGACAGGGCCTCGTCGTAGTCGGCGGGGGTGGTGCCCTTTGTGAGCAGGATGTTCGAGAACCAGCGCATCAGGCGGCGGTACGAGTCGCCGCGCTCGCCGTCGCGCAGGGTCTGGGGCATCACGTTCTCGTGGGCGTCGGTGCCGGCGGTGCCCACCATGGCCTGATCCTGCAACAGCGCGTCCCAGCGCTCGATGCTCGGCGCCTCCTCCTGGAGGATGGCCAGCACCAGCAGGTCCGGCTCGGCGGTGCCGTTCGGGTCGGTGAAGGGGGCGACCTCGGTGAGCCACGACAGCGGGTCGAGGCCCAGGTAGTCCTGGCGGATGTTCGGGTCGAACATGGCGTGGAGGTTGAACAGCTCGGTGCCCTGGAGCCCTTCGCCCGCGAGCTCCTGGAGATGGGGAAGGTCCTTGCTCTCGGTGTGGGCCATCAGCACGATGGCGCCGGCCTGCTTCTCCGCCGTGACCGAGTCCTGCGAGTCCGAGGTGTAGACGGCGTAGTTCCCCTCCGCGTCCTCGCCGGCCTGGCGGGACAGGCCCACCGGCATCAGCGTGTCCTCGACGCCCGGCATCCACAGCACCGTGTGGTCGGGCTCGCCGGCGCCGACGTCGGAGCAGTGGATGCGCATGGCCTCGGGCTGGTCGCTCGCCTGGCCCGTCGCGTCGACCAGGTCGTCGCCGGCCTGGGCCATGAAGAGGTCGTCGTAGGCCTGGTCGGCCGAGTAGGAGGGGTGGTCGGAGAGGTAGGCGAAGTCCATCGACGTGGTGCACAGCCCGATCCGCAGGTCGGCGAGGCAGTCGGCGTTGGGCTGTCCGTCGATGATCCCGTCGCCATCGCAGGCGTCGTGGGACCAGGGCGAGTGCAGGTGGATGATGCCGCGCCGTGGCTTGTAGCCCCGAACCGGCGCGAACGCCTGCTCGGCGGGCACCAGCCCCTCGGACCAGGGCACCACGTCGCTCCCACCGGCCGCACCGCTGTCCGCACCGGACGCAGGGTCCGGCGCCGTACAGCCGGCGACGAGCGCGACGAGGAGCCACATGGCCGGCATTATAGCGCTAGTCGGGGCCGGCTTGCCGGGGTTGCCGCCGGGGGCTACGACTTGCGGGTCAGGCGACTGCCGTGCCCTCGTAGCTCAGTCGGATAGAGCGGCTGATTCCTAATCAGCAGGCCACAGGTTCGAATCCTGTCGGGGGTACCAGCCTGGAATCGCGGACGGCAGCGTAGGGTCGCGCCGGCGCACGGCCGGGCAGGTGACTGACTGTCCACAGTTGGTGGGCCTGTGGCGCTGCTCGCACCAGGGGTGCCGCTGCCGCGCGTGATAGCCTCGCGGCGCGCTTCTCTTGCCGAGGACAGCATGGCCCGCCTGCTCGTGATCGACGACAACGAACTGAACCGCGCCGTCCTCGCCCGCCGACTGGCCCGGCGGGGCCACGAGGTGGAGGGGGTGGCCTCGACCCGGGACGGGCTGGTGATGGTCGGCTCCTGGTCCCCCGAGGCCGTACTGCTCGACCTGCGTACCACCCGCGACGCGGATGGCTGGGCCTTCGCCTCCCACCTGGGGAGCACGTTTGCCCTGCCTGTGTTGGCGATGGCCGCGGCGTTGTCCGACGAGGATGCGGACCGCGCCGAGAAGGTCGGATGCGTCGCGTGCCTGCCCAAGCCGCTGGACCTGCCCTCCGTCCAGGAGGTCATCGACCAGGTCCTGCGCGACCGTGGGTTGCCCCTCCCCGAGCCGCTCCCGGCTCCCTCGACCCCGCGGGAACCCGACGAGGCCCCCATGCTGCTGGTCGTCGACGACCAGGAGTTCAACCGGGACATGCTGGGCCGGCGCCTGCAGCGACGGGGCTACCGCGTGCGCACCTCCCACGACGGCCGCGACGCGTTGGCCCGGCTGGCGGAGGAACGCTTCGACCTGGTGCTGCTGGACTGGACGATGCCCGAGATGAGCGGCCTCGAGGTCCTGCAGCGCATTCGGGAGGTCTACAGCGCTGCCTACCTGCCGGTGGTCATGGCCACCGCCAAGGACACCAGCGAGGACATCGTCCAGGCGCTGGAGGCGGGTGCCAACGACTACGTCACGAAACCGCTGGACTTCCCGGTGGTGCTCGCCCGGGTGCAGACCCAGCTCGGCGTGCGGGCGGCCAACGAGGCCGTGCGCGCCAGCGACGCGAGCTTCCGCCACCTCGCGGAGAGCTCGCCCGACCTCATCGCCAGGCTGACCCCCGAGGGCACCTTCACCTACTGCTCGCCTGCTTGCCGGCACCTGTTGGGCTGCGAGCCCGCCGACCTCGTCGGCACCAGCTCCTACGACCTCGTGCACGCCGACGACTTCGGCGAGCTCGCCGACCGGCTCATGGTCGCCGATGACTCACCGGGACAGTACACGGTCACCTGTCGGCTGGCGCGACGCGATGGCGAATACCTATGGTTCGAGGTGACGTACCGCGTGTTTCGTGATCCCGGCACCGGCGACGTCGCCGAGCTGCAGGCCACGTACCGGAACGTCACCGGCCAGGTGACCGACCGGGAGGAGGCCTTCCGGCAGGTGCTCTCGCACCTGGCTCGTGCGGCCGAGTTCCGGGAGGCCGGGGAGGGCGGCCACGTGCTGCGCGTGGGAGCCGCCGCGGAGATCCTGGCACGGAAGCTGGGGCTCGGGGCGCTCCAGGCCGAGCAGCTCCGCATGGCCGCGACCTTGCACGACTACGGCCACGTCGTCGTCCCACGGGTCTGGCTGCGCCGGAAGGGACCGCTCTCCGACAAGGAGACCAAGGCAGTCGAGTACCACACCGTCGCCGGCCACGTGCTGCTGCACGGATCGGGCAACGCCATGCTGGAGCTGGCGGCGACCGTGGCGCTGAACCACCATGAGCGACACGACGGCACCGGCTACCCGCGCGGGCGCCGCGGGCGGGCGATTCCCATCGAGGCCCGCATCGTCTCCATCGTCGACGTCTTCGACTCGCTGACCAGCGATCGGCCGTGGCGGCCCGCCTTCACGGCTGAGGAGGCCGCCGAGATCGTGCGCACTGGCAGTGGGACGCAGTTCGACCCTGAGCTGGTCGACCAGTTCCTGGCGTCGCTCGACGAGATCGTCGCGCTTCGCCGGGTGTGGCCCGACCCGGCGAAGGAGGCTGGCGACGAGTAGCCCGGCCGTCTCGGAGGCCGGGCCGCGCTACCGGCGGGGGAGCAGCGCCCGCATCTTGTCCAGCAGCCGGGGCAGGTCGATGGGCTTGACGTCGTAGTCGTCGGCCCCCGCGGCGAGTGCCTGCTCGCGGTCGGCGGGCATTGCGTGGGCGGTGAGCGCGATGATCGGCATGCGCCGGGTGCTGGGATCGGCGCGGACCCTGCGGATGGCCTCCCATCCGTCGACGACGGGCAGCGAGAGGTCCATGAGTACCAGGTCCGGGTGTTCCGCGCGGATGAGCGTCAGGGCGACCGCTCCGTCCTCGGCGAGCGACACCTCGTAGCCCCGTCGCGCCAGGCGGCGGCCGAGCATGTCCCGGTTCTGGTCGTTGTCCTCGACTACCAGGATGCGTGTCATCGCCCCTCCACGGGCAGGATACCACGACGCGCCGGACCCCGGGGAACCGGATTCTGCGCCGGCTGGCCATGTCGGTGTAGCGGCCCTTCCTGGTGTTCCTGAAACAGACTGTTCGCCGCCCATTTCCTGTGGTGCCATCGCAGCCCGGCAGCTCTGCGGGGTTCCCCCGCCGCAGGCCGGCGACCGGGTGCTGTATCATGGACAGGTGCCGACGCCGAAGGATGCCGGCCAGGGGTGAACATGACTGAAGTGACGCTACCGCCTTCCAGCGTACCGGGCGATCACGACGAGTACGTGCGCGGTTTCCTGAACCGCACCACCATGCTGCTGGGCGAGGAGAGGCTGGCGGTGCTGCGCGGCAAGACCGTCGCCGTCGCCGGCTGCGGCGGCGTGGGCGGAGCGACCGCCATCACCCTGGCCCGCCTGGGCGTGGGCGGATTCGTGCTGGCCGATCCGGGCATCTTCGATCCGCCGGATGGGAACCGCCAGTGGGCCTGCACCCGCGCCACCCTGGGCCAGAACAAGGCCGAGGTGCATGCCGCCATACTCCGCCAGATCAACCCCGACGTCCGGCTCCAGGTGATGCCCGAGGGGATCACCGAGGACAACCTCGAGCGGTTCCTGGCGCCGGCTGACCTGCTGCTGGACTGCCTGGACATCTCGGTGCCGCTCTCGCTTCGGGGCCGGGTGTACCGCGGCGCGATGGAGAGGGGCATCTACTCGATCACCTCGCCCATCTTCGGCTTCGGCACACTGGTCTTCGTGGCCGAGCCTGGCGGAATGGGCATGGACGGGATCATCGACGGCTTCGTGCGGGTGGCGTCCACCGAGTCCCGCCTGCCAGAAGGGTTCCCGGACTGGTTCTTCCGGCCGCACGTCGACGCGGTCGAGCGGGAGATCCACACGCACCACGTCCCGAGCTGCGGGATCTCGGTGACGCTGTCCACGGGCGTGGTTGCCGCCGAGATCGCCCGCATCCTGCTGCGCGACACCTACCCGGGGCTCCAGGGGCCGCCGGTGCTGCCCCTGGTCTTCGCCGTGGAGCCACTCCGGCGCACCTACAAGGTGATGCACTATCGCGAGCTGTTTCGCGACGCTGCGGGCAGGGGCGACCGGGCGGGCCGGGAGCAGGCGCTGGCGTCCGCCCGATACAACGCGGCGCTGCTGCCGGCAGCCGCTCTCGTCGCCGACCGCCTCTCCGACAGCCTGTCCGATCACACCCGCCAGGTGTCCCTGCCGCAGGAGGCGCCGGACGCCGACCCGGCCGCGCTGCTGGGCGAGCTCTACGGCTTTCCCCACGCCGTACCGGTGTTCCGCGGGCGGTTCGCCGAGGCGTTGCTCGCGCCGCTGGTGGTCCAGCGGGGCCGGGACGTGCTGTCGGTGGCGCCGTTTCCCACCACCCGCTTCCACGTCGAGGCCGCCGGCGGGCGGATCGTGGACGTCTCGGGGGGCACACCTGAGTTCGGCAGCAACGTCGACCTCGCCGTCCTCGCTCGTGCACTGGCCGACGGCCAGGTCGGCGCGGTTTGGCTGGAGCCCTGCAACAACGCGTTGGGCGGCGCGCCCATCTCGCTCCAGAACCTCGAGGAGGTCCATCGCCTGGCCTCGGCCGCGGGGGTTCCGGTCATCCTGGACGGCGCGCGCCTGTGGGAGAACGCGGTCCTGGTCCAGGAGCGGGAGGCGCCCGAGCGGTCTCTCGCCGACATCGTGCGGGCACTGTGCGCGGCGGCGGACGCGACCGCCACCTCGCTGACCAAGGATCTGCGCACCCCGGTCGGGGCGTTCATCGGCGCGCGGTCGGCCCGACTGGCCAGCGCCGTGCGGGACCGCACCTCGCTGATGGTCGGCGACGGGCTCGATGGCGAGGGCCGGGCCTTGCTGGCGGCCGCTCTGCACGCCGCTCGAGGCGGTACCCTGGACGCGCCGGCCCGGGTGGCCCAGGTCCGCGAGCTGGCCTCCGCTCTGTCGGCCGCCGGGGTGCCCGTGGTCGAGCCCGTCGGTGGCCACGCCGTGTACGTCGACGCCGCCGCCGCCCTCCCCCACCTGGGGCCGGACGATCACGCTGACTACGTGCTGGCCGGCGCCCTCTACGTCGAGGCCGGCGTGCGGGTGGCTCCGAACATGGCCGACCCCGTGCGGGCTGCCGCCGGCCAGCGGTGGATCCGCATCTGCGTCCCGATCGGCACCGACTCCGGGGAGGTCCACGAGCGCCTGGTCTCCGGGTTGGCCGCCGTCGTCGCCGACCCGGCCCGGTGGCGCGCCCTCGACCCGGTGCCCGGCGGACCCGACGGTGCGTTGGGTGCCTTCGCCCGCCACTTCGAGGTGCGGCCATGACCGGCCTTTCCGATCGGCTGCGGCGGCAATCACAGAGCAGCCGAAACACCGACTGGGCTCCCACCCTGTACGACCTGTCTCGCGACGACCACCGGGCGGAGGTGGACGCGCTGCTCCGGGACGTTCCCGGCGTGCAGGTCCACGACGAGCTCGCCACGCAGGTGGTCGGCCTCCTGGAGACCCGGGACCCGATGGGCACCAAGGACGCGGCGGTTGTCGCCGAGCGCGCTGCCGCCTTGCTCGCCGACGCCCCCGAGGCCTACGGCACGTGGGCCTGGTACCCCTGGAGCCGCCGGCTGGTCCATGTCCTGCCCGAGGCCGAGTTCCGCGAGCTCCGCACCAGCCGCAACCGCAACAAGATCACCCTGGAGGAGCAGCAGGAACTGCGGGGAATGCGCATCGGCATCGTCGGCCTGTCCATCGGCCAGGCCGCTGCGGTCACGCTCACCCTGGAGGAGGTCGGCGGGTTCCTGGCGTTGGCCGACTTCGACCACCTGGAGCTCTCCAACCTCAACCGGCTGCGGGCGGGCGTGCACAGCCTGGGCGTCAACAAGGCGATCCTGGCCGCCCGGGAGGTGTACGAGATCAATCCCTACGCCCACGTCGAGGTGTGGCAGGTGGCCATCGACGCCGGCAACGTCGACGCCTTCCTTTGCACCGGCGGCCGGCCGCTCGACCTCGTCTACGAGGAGTGCGACGACCTGCACACCAAGGTGCTGGTCCGCGAGCGAGCACGGGCGCACCGGATCCCGGTCCTGATGGAGACGTCGGATCGCGGGCTGATGGACATCGAGCGGTTCGATCTCGAGCCCGAGCGGCCCATCTTCCACGGCCTCATCGAGGGGGTACGTGCCGAGTCGCTCAAGGGCATGAGCACCTTCGAGAAGGTGCCGGTGGTGATGCAGATCCACGGGCGGCAGACCCTGTCGGCGCGCATGGCTGCCTCCATGATCGACATCGAGGCGACGCTCAAGAGCTGGCCGCAGCTCGCCTCGGAGGTGGCCCTCGGCGCCGGGATCAACGTGGACACGGCCCGGCGCATCCGGCTGGGCCAGCTCGGGTGCTCCGGTCGGTTCTACGTCGACATGCACGAGATCATCAGCGACGCTACGGCCGCTCCGGTCACGGTGACCGCCGACAGGGACGTGGAGATCTGCAGCGAGGCCACCCACCACTTCCAGCTCCCGCCGCTGAAGCCCGTGCGGGGTGCAGTGGCCGCCGATGATCTGCGCACCCTGGTGGCCTGGGCGACCACGGCGTTCTCCGGCGGCAACTGCCAGCCGTGGATCTTCCGGTGGCAGGGCGGGCGGCTCCAGCTGCTGCACGACCAGGCGCGCTCGAAGAGCTTCCTCGACGTCGACGATCGCGCCAGCTTCTTCGCCTTTGGCTCGGTGCTGGAGAACCTCTCGCTGGCGGCCTCGGCGATGGGGCTGAGGGCCGACGTCCGTGTGCTCCCCGACGCCCAGGACCCACGGCACGTCGCCGACGTTCTCTTCCAACCGCTGCCGGGTCCGGTCGACCCGCTGGTCCGTGCCATCCCCGCCCGGGTCACCAACCGCCGCTTCGACGCGCGAGTGCCCTTCGACCCGGCGCATCGCGATGCGATGACCGCGGAGGTCGCAGCGCTGGGCTGCGAGCTCTACTGGCTGGAGAGCCCCGAGCAGCTCGACGCGGCCGCCGCCGTCATCGGACGCGGGGATCGCCAGCGCATGCTGCACAAGGTGATGCACGGCCAGATGATGGGGGAGCTGCGGTGGACGCTCGAAGAGGTCGAGCGCAGCCGCGACGGGATCGACGTCGCAACGATGGAATTCACGCCGAGCGACCTGGCCGGCATGCGGATGGTGTCGTCCTGGCCGGTCATGCGGATGGTGGGGTCTGTCGGCGGGGGCTTCGGCCTGGAGCGCCCCACCCGCAAGGCCATCGCCGGCTCCAGCGCGATCGGGCTCTTGACCGTCGAGGGGCTCGACCCGGCGGCCTTCGTTCGCGCCGGAAGGGCCATGCAGCGCATGTGGCTCCAGGCGACCGCCCTGGGCGTCGCCCTCCAACCGATGACCTCGCTGACCTACATGTTCCACCGGCTGGTTCACGCCGGGGGGAAAGGCTTCAGCGAAGCGGAGCTGCGTGACCTGTCCGACCTCCGACGGCGCTACGAAGAGATCTTCCCGGTTCCCCCCACGCACGCCGAGCCGATGCTCTTCCGCGTGGGGTACGCACCGCCGCCCACGGCCCGGTCGCTGCGCCGACCGGTCGACGACGTCCTGCTGCTCGGCTGATCAGCTCGGAACCGACCCGCCCAGTCCTCGGACCGCGTGGACGAAGTCGGCCCGCTCGGCCAGCTCTCGGCAGACGTAGTCGTATCCCTCCTGGAGCTGGACGGCGGTCATCTGCGCGGGCTTGTGGACCACGTGGCACTGGTCATAGTGCGCCATCTCGTGGGACAGGATGCGGTCCTCCCGGGCCAGCCGGTTGCCCATCGGCGTCCCCGGGTACGGTGCGAGCAGCGTCAGCGAGGCGCACGCGATCCCATACTCGTTCACCGTGTCGATCGCCCCCTGGAACACCGCCGGCGTGTCCTCCTCGAAGCCGAACATGATGTAGCCCCACATGGCCATGCCGGCGTCGTGGATGGCCCGCACCGCGGCCAGCTCGCTCTCGCCGCGCTGACCGGTCAGGTTGATGCAGACGAGCTGGCAGCCGTTGGCCGCCAGCAGCTTCATCATGTCGGGCCGAACCATGACCCAGTCGATGATGACACCGTAGCGCGCCCCCAGGGCGTCGAGTCGGCCCGACAGCGCGCCGACGTAGTCCATGTCGCCAGCGCCGAAGACGTTCTCGGTGAAGAAGACCGGCTTGTCCTCGAGCCGCAGCAGCGACTCGACCTCGTTCACCAGGGCGTCCAGGCTGCGCTGGCGGAACTGGGCGCCGAACATGCGCCGAGTGGGGCAGAATTCGCAGTCGAAGGTACAGCCCCGGGCGCTCTGGGACGCATGGACCATGTAGCGGTCGGTCCGCAGCAGGTCGAAGCGCTGGGTGGGCAGCGTGTTCAGTGGCCCCCGTGGCGACATCGGCGCCGTGTAGGTGGGGTTGGGGTTGCCGGCGGCGATGTCGTCGAGGATGGTCCGCCACACCGGCTCGCCCTCGCCGATGCACACGACGTCGGCGTGCTGGGATGCCTCCTTGGGCACGTTGGTGACGTGCACGCCGCCCAGCACCACGGTCACACCGCGGGCCCGCAGCCGGTCGGCCAGTGCGTACCCGCGCTGGGAGTAGACCGACTTGAACGAGAGTCCCACCACGTCGGCGTCGATGGTGTCGGGGTCTACCGGCCCCTCCACCTTCTCGTCGATGATGACCACCTCGTCCTGTTCTCGAGACAGCGATGCGATGGACACGAGCCCCGACGACGGCATGGCGAAGCGGCCTCCGGCTGTCCAGTTGGTCCACGAGCGTCCGGGAAGCGGGTGTCCGACGTCGACCAGCACGATCCGCATGGCTGCCTCAATGGGAGGGTTTGGGGGGGATGCACGCAATGCGCGCACGCTGAGGGGGGCCATGCCCCTTCACAGGGGTACGGTTGGCCCTAGCTCACCCTCGCGCGGAGGCGAGGGGGGAGGCGCATGGTGAACACGGATCCGGTGCCGAGCTCGCTGGTCGCGTGCACCTCGGCGCCCATGCACTCGCACAGCGACCGCGTGAACGCCAGGCCGAGGCCGGTTCCACCATACTCGCGGCTCGTGCGGATGTCCGCCTGTGCATACGGGCGGAACACCCGGGAGAGCTGCTCGGGCGTCATGCCGATCCCGGTGTCCTGGACGGTGATGACCACCCACTCTCCACGCGAGTCGGTCTGCCGGCAGACCGCCACTCCGATGCGGCCCGCCTTGGTGAATTTGCAGGCATTGCTGAGCAGGTTGAGCACGCACTGCCGAATGCGCAGCGGATCGCCATGGACCATGCCCACCGCGGGCGACAGGTTCACGTCGAGCTGGTTCTGGTTGACGCGCGCCAGCGGGCGGACGTTGGCCACGCAGTCGCGCACCAGGGCGGAGACGTCGATGTCCTCGGGGCACAGCTCGACGTGGCCGGACTCGATCTTCGACAGGTCCAGGATCCCGTTGATCAACGCCAGCAGGTGCTTGCCGGCGTCACGGATCCGCAGCAGATCCTGGTCGTGCCGGTGGTTGTCGTCGTCGGCCAGCTCTTCCATGACCAGCTCGGAGTGGCCGATCACGGCATTGAGTGGCGTGCGAAGCTCGTGGCTGGTGTTGGCCAGGAAGCTGGTGATCGCGTCGTACCGCATCGACAGCTCGTTCTCGAGCGACGTCGACGCCTCGACCGTCATGTTGTACAGCAGCTCGAGGTCGGACAGGTCCCCTTCGAGCTGCCGGGTGTAGCCCAGGACGGTCGACAGCGATGCCCGCGCGGGTGCCGGCATCCCCGGACAGCCCTGTGACACATAGGCCTCGAGCTGCTCCAGCGCTGCGCGAACCTCTTCTGGCTTGGCCGAAGGGTGCATGTTGGCAACGATGCTGGTCATGACGACCCCGACCTACATGAGCTGGACGTCCACCTGCTTGTACAGGCGCTTGAACAGGCTCAGCGTGGTGCCCTGCCAGGCCACGTTCTGCAGTCCGACCATCACCAGCGGCTTCTCCAGGCTGCGAGCGTGGAGGACCAGGCGCGACAGTGCGGTGATGCCGGAGCTGTTGATGAAGCGCACCCGGGAGATGTCGAGGGTGAAGGCCCCGGACGCGGTCTCCACGCCCCGACGGAGCGGTTCGAACCGGCTCTCGTAGTCGGCAGGCGATGCCAGGCGGAGCACGCCCTCGACCGTGACGTGGTCGGAGCTCGACGAGTTGAAGGTGAAGTCCTCTGGCTCGGTTCTCATGACTTTGCGACCTCAGTGGTGGGCAGGAGTACCTGCACCGTGACGTTGAACATCCCGTCCTGCCCCGCTTCGACGATGCGAGCGCCCAGGCGCGCGCCGCGATGCAGGCACAGGGTGATGAAGCCCAGACGGGACGACTCGCGGTCCTCCGCGGCGGACTGCTCGATCTGCTCGAGGAAGAGGAGCTCCGGGTCGTTCTGCAGCACCCGGCGCAGCGACGCCTCCAGATCGCGCGCGCGTTCCTGGTTGCAGAGGTTGGTCGCCTTCACTTCGACGACCTCGCCGAAGTGGCGGACGACCACCTCGACGGGCTCGGCGACGTCAGCGCAGAACTTCACCGCGTTCTCCAGGAGCTCGTCGATGACCATCGAGAGCTGCGGCTGGCTGAGGTTGCCGGCGACGAAGTTGGGGGCCAGGAACCCGGCGAGGAAGTCGGCGGTCAGGGCGCAGCGCCGCCAGTGGACGACGATGTCCACCGCCGACACGTGGATGTCGACGGTCGACAAGGGTGCGCGATCTTCCAGGTCCCTCGTGTACGTTCCGTATGCGACTTCAGCGGGCATCGTCTTCCCTCTTGTGGGTGATGGTGATCGAGGCAGGGTAGCGAAGGTCGTACCAGCGGCCGTCGATGTCCCGCTCGGGAATGATCAGGCGGCTCTCCATCGGGTCGTCCGGATGACGATACCGGCGGTGGTTGCGGTAGAAGGGGAACGGCCGGAGATACCGCGTGCGAATTCCCACGGCGTCCCAGAGCTTGAAGACCGAGAGCTTGGCGCACACCAGCAGCAGCGGCGGTAGCCCGCCGCTGTCCAGGCACAGGAACTCGCGACAGTGGGACGCGCCGATGAACCTGCGGCCGAGGCCCATCCTGCCCCACGCGGGCGCCACGACGACCTTTGTGTACTCGTATCGGCGCCGCTTGCCGGCGTCGTCGATGCCGGCAGCCCGGGCGGCCCGGCGGATCTCGTCGGTCGTCACCTTCCCGTGGCGCTCGACGTAGGTGTGGCGGGTGTACAAGCCGGCGCAGGCGACCAGCTCGCCGTCCACCTCGCCCATCATGAACCGGTCGGGAAAGGCCTCGATCAGGCCGTCGGGTTCGGCTTGCCTCTCTGCCATCCGCACCCCGTAGGTCGTTTCGTAGACCTGCGCGATCAGGTCCTTGCAGCGTCCGATCTCGTCACCGGTTCGAGCCAGGTGCACGGTGACCTCGAACATTTCGGGCTGCTGGGTGTGGAGGAGAGCCGCATCCATGAGCACTCCAGGTGACGGCCGACGTCAGGCGTGGGCGGCCGCTTGTTCCGTCTTGGGGCGGACGAGCAGGAAGGTGACGTCGTCGTGGTACACGCCCCCGGTGAACGCCTCCAGCGCGTCGAGGATGTGTCCCTTGATCTCTTCCAGTGGCCTTTCGGCCATGGACTGGAGGATGTCGCGAACACGGTTGCGCTCGAACATCCCGTCCGAGTAGCGCCCGAGTCGCGGCGCTTCCACCACCCCGTCGCTCGCCAGCAGCATCAGGTCGCCGGCGTTCAACTCGAAGAACGACTCGGAGTACTCGGACTGGGGGAACTCGTTGAGGAAGCCCAGGTCGTGCGGCACCTGGCTGACGTCCACCAATTCCACGTCGCCGGTGGCCGCCCTGTAGACGAAGACATGGTCGTGATTGCCGCTGTAGACGAACCGCTGCTTGTCGCCGCTGCGGCATAGCGCCACGATGGTCATCGATCGAAGCTCGTCGAGGCGCCGCAGGTTCTGGTACAGGATGCGGTTGGCGAGGAATGTGAGCTCCCCAGGGGAGATCGCGGAGCGTGTGTGCAGGATCGAGGCGAGGATGCTCTGGGCCATCAACATGACCAGGCCCGAGCTGAGCCCGTGCCCGGTCACGTCGCCGAGGAGGATCCAGGACTGCTGGCCCAACGTGTAGACGTCGTAGTAGTCGCCGCCGACCTCCTCGGCGGGCTTCATGTGGCACGAGATCTCCAGGCCGGGAATGGCCGGGTCGCGCGGGAGCACTCGGGTCTGGATGCGGTGGGCGACCTCGAGCTCGGCGGCCACCCGCGCCTGGCGGGCGGTGGCGTACTCCAGGACGACGGCCGGCGCGAAGATCGACAGCGCGAACACCACCACGATGGCGATGGTGAATCCCATGGCGGCGTACTTGTCGATGTCGCGCAGGAAGGGGTAGTCCAGCTCGTGCAGGGTCACAGCCAGGCAGGAGAACATCATGCCCCGGGCGGTGACGGTCAGCTCCTGCCAATGGAAGATGAGCGCCTGCAGGGCGCTGTACATCGCCGGAAACACGACGCCGATGGCGATCGGCAGGGCGACAGCGACGAACGGAGCCCCGCTCCGCCAGACGAGCGCGGCGGTTATCACCGCCACCACCCACAGCGCCACGCTGGTCTTCCAGGGCACCTTCGTCCCCACCAGCCGGGTGACCAGGTTGGCATAGGCCAGGTTTGCGAAGAAGACCATCGCGAAGCCGGACGCGATGCCGAAGTGGTTGCCCGCGAACGTGGCACCGGTGATGCCCTGTGCGACGAACGCCAGGAGCATGGCCGCCCACATCACGAAGAGGTCGCGATTCACCGCCTAGCGGGAGATGCCCCACATGAAGGCAGAGATCAGGGTGTTGATCAGAAGCAGCCCGGCGTACAAGCCAAGCAGGTTCATGACAGTAGCGTCCAAGGCTGTTCCTCTGAATGTTCGTTGGCGCTGGGGGCTTCCCCCCTGCGACGGACACCGACACCCCTCCCACCCGGGGACGAGTATGCAGGCTCGAGTACACCTGGTGTTCTTCAGGCGAGCCGAAGACCCCGGGATGGACCGACCCACGCCAGGCTGGAACAGGCGCGATCTGGCGGGTCACTGAATGTAGTACTCAGGCTGTTCCCTGAACCGTGGTCAGCATGCCACGACCCGTCGAATTGTGCAAGGGGGCTGTGGTAGTTGCCAGGCGATTTCGTCGCGGTTGTGGGTTGATATCTGGAATGACCAGCCGCAAAGCTTCCATATCTGCATCTGGGCGGCCAAGGGGATTCCTTGTGATGGCGCCTGCGGCGAGACGGAGGTGCGCGGGCTGTCAGGACGGGCGCGGCGCGCCGGCGGCTCGGGCGCCCAGCTGCCCCCCCGTCCCATCGCCGTCCTTCGTCCACGGGGCCGGGTCCCCTGAGCTGTGGACGCCGTCATCGGCGACCGACCACGGCGCGCGGTCGAGGTGCGCTACGGCACGGGCCATGGGCTGGGGGGGCCGGGTAGAGGTCGGGGCGGCGATGCAGGCCGAAGATGCTGACGAGGACGGTGACCCCCGCCGGCAGGGTGTGCCCGGCGATCTCGACGGGCTCCAGGCTCTCGCGGCCCACCATGTAGGCCGGCGGGTACAGGCGCATCACCTCGTCGAAGACCTGGTCGGCCACTGTGAGCCGCGGCAGGTCCTCGAAGGTGGGCAGGCGGCCGTCGAGCACCTCCTCCGACTGGGCCGCGAGGCGCCGGGCGACCTCGGGGTGGCGCGCCAGCAGGTACAGGCTCCAGGTGAGCGCGTTGCCCGTCGTCTCGTGGCCGGCGACGAGGAGCGTCATCACCTCGTCGCGCACCTGGTGGTCGCTCATGTTGCGGCTGTCGTCCTCGTCCTGGGCGTCCAGGAGCCGCTGGAGGATGTCGTCGTGGCCCCCGGGTCGGGCGCGCCGCTCGCGGACGATGGCGTAGACGATCTCGTCGAGAGCGCGAACGGCGCGACGAAGCCGGCGGTTGCGCCGCAGTGGCCACGACGCGGGGAGGTGGACCAGGCGGCCGACCTCGCCGGCGATGTAGTCCGACGCCGCGTGCACGGCGGTGCTGGCGGCGCGCGCGTACTCGGCCGACGAGGTGCTGAACATGGTGTCCGTGGCGATGTTCAGGGTGAGCTTCGTGACCTCGGCGGCCATGTCGAGCGTCCGTCCCGGTGTCCAGCCGTCGACCATGGCGGCCGCATGCCGGGCCATGGTCCCGGCGTAGGACGCGATCTGCCGCGGCCCGAACCTCGGCGCGATCAGCTTGCGTTGGCGGCGGTGGAGGTCGCCCTCGCTGGTGACGAGGCCGTCGCCGAGCACCGGGCGGGAGTAGTCCGAGAGCGCGGCGAACTTCTTGAACTGGCGGGTCCGGGTCACCAGGACCTCGCGGGCGATCTCGGGCGAGGTGACCACGTAGAGGCTGCGACCGCGGATGGCGGGCACCCGGACGAGCTCGCCGCCCTCTCGCCACGTCCGGAGCAGGAAGCCGAGGCGGTCGCGGCGGAGCTCGGGCAGGCAGCCGACGAGCCGGAGGACGGGGAGCGGGGTGGGCATGGCTTGGTCTCCGGGGAGGGGGCTCGGCGTTGGGGATCAGCTGAAGCTGGCGACGACGCGCTCGGCGATCCACTCGGCGACGGCCGAGATCGTCATCACCGGGTGGCTGCCGATGGCGGTGGGGAGCACCGACCCGTCGGCCACGTACAGGCCCGGGGGGCCGTGGACCTTGCCGTCGATGCCGACGACGCCGGTGTCCGCGCTGGTCGAGAGCGCGCAGCCGCCCAGGTTGTGCACGGTGAGCGTGCGTCGGAAGGGGCCCCAGGTCGGGAAGTCGGCGGAGGTGCCGCCGTAGCTCCGGGCCAGGTCCTGCATCGCGGCGCGCTGACGGGCGATGAGTGCCCGGTTCTCGCGCGCGTAGTCCCGGACCAGGGCGAGCTTGCCGCGGCGCAGGAGCAGCCGTCCGCCGGCGCAATCGTGGCCGATCGCGAAGACCGTGGTCATCCGGTCCGCCGGCCCGGCCCCCGCCACCGGCCGGCGAAGCGGGCGGGCCAGCAGCCCGCTCCGGAGGCCGCGCGCCAGCAGGCCGGGCAGCCGGCGCCAGACGAAGGGGCCGAGTGGACCGAGGCCGCGGGCGGGCGGCTGGCCGTGGGATGCGAGGACCTCCATCACCGCCCGGTTGAAGGTGGGGGTGGCGAGCACGAACCCCGGGCCATCGTCGTCGTGCCACATCACCGAGGTCACGTCCGGACCGTTCCACGGCTCGAGGGGCAACGCTGCGTTCTGGATGTTGCCGAGGAAGTCCCCGTTGCCCGAGTAGCCGTGGCCCAGTCGGTGCGAGAGCCGAGGCAGGGTGCGGGCCAGGTCGCGGCTCCTGGGCAGGATCTCGTTGCTGCCGATCGTGCCGGCGGCGACGATGACGCGGCGGCCGGTGACCACGTGGGTCTCGCCGCTGTCAAGGTTCTGGTAGTGGACCTCCCACCCGCCCTCGCCCGGTGGAACGCGGCGCGCTTGGGGACGGACAGCGACGCCGGAAGCGGCGCCACGCCGAGCGCGGTCGCGACCCGCTCGTAGTAGGGGTCGAGGGTCGCCAGGTCGAATGGCTCGGGCCACCGCGGGTCGCCGAAGATGCTCGCACGAGGTCGGTAGTGGATGCTCGCGTAGACCAGCGACCCGCCGCCCACACCGGCGGCGCTGGCGACGGCGATGCCCGAGAGGAAGCGCAGGTCGAACAGGCCGCGGCCCTCTCCCTTCCGCGGATGCCGCCACAGCAAGGCGTCGGAGTCGCGGACGTCTCGTGGGAAGTCCGCCGGTCGGTAGCGCCGGCCTCGCTCGAGCACCAGCACGCCGTGCCCCGCCTCGGCCAGGCGCCGCGCGCTGATCGCGGCACCGAAGCCCGAACCGATGATCACCGCGTCGTGGATTCCGGTCGTCACAGCGTCTGCTCCAGGTGCTCGAGGACGTGGGGGTAGACCGCGGTGGCGGCCCGCTGGCCGAGCGGGATCGCCAGCCGACCGGGGTGGCGCATGTAGACGTCGCGTCCAGTGGCGTCGACCAGGCGGCCCGCGCGGACGATCCGCGCCAGGTGCCGGAACGCGGTGATGTTGGCGACGCCGAACAGCTCGTGCAGGCTGTCGTGGGTGGCGGTCGCGAGCTGGTCGTGCTCGTAGAGCCGCGAGTACATGAAGCTGACCCGCCTGCAGGTGGCGCTCCGGCCGCGCTCGTCGTGCCCGACCGGGTAGAGCGCCAGCGCCCGGCAGAAGAGCCGGTCGAGCCAGCCGCCGTCGGCGTCGGTGTAGGCGCTGAGGCTCCCGATGCCCATCGCGTCGAGGACCGCGGCGAGGTGCAGGCGGGACTTCAGCCGCACCTGCCGACGGCCGGCGAGGTGGGGCGTCGCCTGCGAGGTCACGGCCGCGCGGACGCCCTGGAGCGCGCCCGACAGCATCGACATGTAGAAGACGGTCGCCCCGAAGCAGTGCGCGACCACCTGCACGCTCGGCGCCCCGGTGAGCCGTCGCACCCGGTCGATCGCCTCGGGCAGGTCGATCGTGGCGATGGTGTCCGCGTCGGCCTGGCGGGTGGCCGCGGCGGGCTCGATGCTCGACCGGTAGTCGAGGAGCCACAGGTCGTAGCCGTGGGCGTAGAGGTACTCGACCAGGTTGGTGTCGATGGTGTCGACGGTGAAGATCCGGCTGGAGACGCCCGGACCGTGGCAGAGCACCACCGGGCCCTTGCTCCCGCCGCGGTACCGCGTGAGCACGAGCGGAACGCCGTCGCTGGCGCGGAGGTAGTGGACCTCCGGGGCCGCGGTGCGGAGCGGCCGAGCCTCCCGCGGGGGCGCGCCAGGCCGGAAGACGCCGGGCCGGGCGAAGAAGTCGCCGTAGGTGTCGAAGAGCGAGCCGGGTGGGCGTACGACCGTCGATCATCGAGGTGATGGTGGGCCCGACCGGTGCGTCCGGGTCTGGCCGGCGGGAGCCCAGGCCCATGCCGGAGATGCGCGCCTGGCCGTCGTAGCTGAAGCCGAGCACGTCGGCGTTTCCACTGAAGCGGTCGCCGAGGCGCGCCGACGTGGACAGGCCGCGGGCGCGCGAGCGAAGCCGGATTCCGGTCGATCCGAGGGTGCCCGCGGCGAGGATCACGATGTCGGCCGTGACCACCAGGTGCCCGGCGCCGTCTCCCGCGGGTAGGGGCGTGGGTCGAGGACCTCGCGGGCCGGGCGTATCCGGCCCGGACGCCCTCGAGGTCGGCGCGAAGCTCGGGCGGCCAGCGGGGGTCCTCGAAGACCCGTGGCTCGGCCTCCAGCGCGACGCCGGCGTTGATGAGCGAGGTGCCACCCAGCCCGCAGCCCCGGAGGACGGAGCAGTCGCCCTCGACGTGGAAGTCGAAGAGCCCGAGCTTCGAGCCGATCCGGCCGCCCGGCAGCGCGGGGTTCGTCGCCTGGCTCTCCCGTGCGGCCTTCGACTCGGTGTCGGGGAACTCGCCGGGCTGGTACTCGCGGCCGCGCTCCAGCACGCAGACCTGCCGGCCGGCGCGGGCCAGCCGCGACCCCGCGATGCCGCCACCGTAGCCGCTGCCGCCGCCGTCAGGCTTTCCGTGGGCATCGAACGCGCGATGTGAGGAAGCGATCAGGGTGGCGTCAGACCTGGCGGCAGGGTGGACCTCGAGCCCGCCTCCCGGGGCGATGAGGGGGAGAGTGATGAAGCGGGAGCGGTGCTGCCGGGTGCTGCCGGCCGGTGCATGGGTCGGGGGGTGACGGTAGTCCGGCACCCTGACGGCGGTCCGGCACCCCAAGGCACGCAAGTGCTTGGAATCGCGTTGGCCTGAACCCTGCATGGCGTCCCCGCGGAGGTGCTCATGCTCGGAAGATTCCATTCCCGCCGGCTGCGGCTGGCACTGCTGGCGCTGGTGGGCCTCGCCACCGGCCTGGCCGTCCTCGCCCGGTCGAGTGAGGCTCGCCGCCTGCCTCGGCTGGACGTACCCGCGGGGGCGCTGCTGGTCCGGGAGCGCATCGGCGCTGCCGGGGCCGACCGCACCGGGAACTGGCGGTGGATGTTCGACACCGACGGCTGCTGGCGGCAGGCCGCCAACACCTGGATGTGGGTGACCGACCCGGTGCTGGCGAACAGCGACGAGCCGTCGGTCTTCTTCAACGGCCGTTGGTCGGCCCCCTGGTTCTGCCTCGACCGGTCGCAGCGCGCGCAGCTCGTGGCCGGCATCCGGGCCAGCCGCTTCTCGGACGCGGCGGGGGAGGGGGCCGTGGATCGGTGGATCGCGGTCGTGGGTGGCCGAACGCAGCGTGCGGTCGTGCCGGCGGGCGCACGGCCGGCCGGGCTGGCGCCGCTGTTTCGGGTGCTGGACGGGTTGGCCCGGTCGGGCGCGTGGGGCCGCTCGCCGGAGCGGCGGTCGCGCCGCCACTGACCGGGTGGCCGTCGGCTGTTTCCCGAGGTACCTGCCGGCCCGATGGACTCCTTCGACGCGATCGTCATCGGCGGTGGACCGGCCGGCTCGGCGGCCGCCACCGTGCTCGCCCGCGGTGGCGCCCGGGTGGTGGTGCTGGAGGCGGCCCGCTTCCCGCGGGACAAGACCTGTGGCGACGCGCTCGGCCTCGACGCCTGGCACCAGCTCGAGCGGCTGGGGCTGCTCGACCGGGTACGCGCGGTCTCGCGAGCGACCTTCCGCGGCGTGGCCCTGTCGGGTCCGTCGGGCATCCGGGTCGAGCTCTCCACCGCCGACCGGAACCTCCCGGGCTTCTCGGACCACACCTTCTGCATCCCGCGCCGGGTGCTCGACCACGCCTTGATCCAGGCGGCCGTCGAGGAGGGCGCCGAGCTCCGGGAGGGCGTCCGGGTCCGCGAGGTGCTGTTCGAGGGCGACCGAGCCGTGGGCGTGCGCTGCCAGGATGGCGCCGAGCTGCGGGCGCCGATCGTCATCGGCTGCGCCGGGGAGCACGACCCGCTCTCGAAGCAGGTCGGTCGAGGGAAGGACCCGCGCCGGAAGGCCTTCGCGGTCCGCGTCTACTTCGATGACCTCCCCGAGCCGGTGCCGCTGCCCGAGATCGGCTTCGGCGAGGAGGTGCTGCCCGGCTACGGCTGGATCTTCCCGGTCTCGCCGACCTCGGCCAACGTGGGTGTCGGGCTGCGGGCCGACCTGCTGAAGCAGCGCGGCGGCGACCTCCGGGGCATGCTCGAGCGCTACGTCGCGCACGATCCGTCGGCGAAGCGCTGGCTGGCGGGTGGGCGCCGGGCCACCGCGGTGCGCGGCTGGCCGCTCACCTTCGGCTCGCAGGCGGGGCGCACCAGCGGCCCGGGCTGGATGCTGGCGGGCGACGCCGCCGGCCTCATCGACCCGGTGACCGGCGAGGGCATCGGCAACGCGCTGCTGAGCGGTCACCTGGCTGGTGAGGCTGCGCTTCGAGGCGATCCGCTGGCCCTGGCGACCTACGACCGGGCCTGGCGGCGGGAGCTGGCCTGGAACTTCAAGGCCGGGCACCTGCTCCAGGAGCTGATGACCCGGCCGTGGGTGGTGGACCGGGTGCTGCGCCAGGCCCAGCGGCGGTTCTCGCTCGGCACCGAGCTGGCCGCCATCGTGGGCGGCGCCCACAGCAAGACCCGGGCATTCGCGCCCTCGACGCTCTGGCGCGTGGCGATCTGATCGCTCTGGAGCGGATCGTCGCTGAATCGAAAACAGGTGCTTGACAGCCCCCGGGCAGGTCCATAGTAGTGGGGGGCCCGCCGGGGAGCACCCCGGCAGCGACCTTGACGCGGGGTGGAGCAGTCCGGTAGCTCGTCGGGCTCATAACCCGAAGGTCGCAGGTTCAAATCCTGCCCCCGCTTCCAGCTCTCAAGCCGCTCCTCGGGAAACCGGGGAGCGGTTCTTGCTTGATCCGTCCGGCCGCCGCATGGTGTAGGCTCCGCTCCATCCCCTTGGAAGGAGCGAACGATGCCAGCGATCACCGACCCCATACCGGACGCCGTGAAGGCCGACCTCGTCGAGCTACGGGGCATGCTCGACCAGGCCATCCCCCACAAGGTGCTCGACAAGAACCTGCTCATCGGCACCTGGAACATCCGCGCATTCGGCGGGCTGACCGAGAAGTGGCGGGCGGACGAGCACGACAGCCCGAAGCGCGACCTGCACGCGCTGGCGTGCATTGCGGAGATCGTGAGCCGCTTCGACGTGGTGGCGATCCAGGAGGTCAAGGGCGACCTCAAGGCGCTCCGGCACCTGCTCAAGTACCTGGAGCGCTACATGGGCATGCACTGGGGGGTGATGCTCACCGACGTCACCCGGGGGCATGCTGGCAACGGTGAGCGCCTGGCGTTCCTCTACGACCGGCGCCGGGCGAACCCGTCCGGGCTCGCCTGCGAGCTGGTGGTCCCCGACGACAGCGACGGCATCGCCGCCGACGCGCTGCAGCGGCAGTTCGCGCGTACACCCTACGCGGTGAGCTTCCGCATCGGCGACACGACCTTCATCCTGGTCACGCTCCATGTCGTGTACGGCGAAGACGCCGCCGATCGGGTCCCCGAGCTCAGGGCTATCGCCGAGTGGATGGCGGGCTGGGCGCGCGACGTGCACGCCTACAACCACAACCTCATCGTGCTGGGCGACTTCAACATCGACCGGGCGGGCGACCCGCTGTACCAGGCCTTCACGTCGACCGGCCTGGTCACGGCCCCCGGTCACGAGAAGCTCCCCCGCACCATCTTCTCCAAACCCGGGAAGCGCAACTTCTTCGACCAGGTGGCCTGGTTCACCGACGCGGGGCAGGCTCCGGCGCTGTCGATGGTCTACCACCAGGCCGGCAACTTCGACTTCGTCGACCACGTGCTGGCCGGGCAGGAGCTCTCGCTGGAGGCGCTGTCCTGGCGGATCTCGGACCACCGGCCGCTGTGGGTCGAGTTCCGGCTGTAGGGGGCTCAGGGGGGACCGCCCCTTCTTGCCCAGGTGGAGGGCTGGGTTAGCCCCGAAGAGCGATGAGTCCCGCCCCCCCGCCCGGGAGGCGCCCGCTCGGGTGGCTCCTCTTGTTGTTCGTGGTCGGGTCCGCCGGCTGCCTGCCGGCCCCCGACAAGGGCGGCGACACCGCGGCGTCGGACACGGCACACGCGACCGGGGACGACTCCGGTCTCGCCGACAGCGGTTCGCGCGACAGCGGCGGGGCCGACACGGGGCCGGTCGACAGCGGTGCGAGCGACACGGGTGGGTGCGGCGGCATCGTCCTCGACTCGAACAAGGTCGGTGTGAGCGAGTGCACCGCGCAGATCGGGGCCACCGGGTGCGCGACCGGCGTGAGCACGACGTGCACCGCCGACGAGTCGCTGTGCACGATCACGATGTCCGGGCCAAGCGACTTCGACGGCTCGGCCAGCTACGAGATCAAGTGGACCTACGCCGGGATGACCAGCTGCACGGGCATCTGCACGCTGCACACCGACCAGGGGGCCTACGACATCGACGTCACGTCCAGGGCGGGGTCCCTCGGCTGCGCGGCACGCTGATCGGCCGATGCGGGTTGGCTATGTGCCCCCGCAGGAGGTCCCCACATGCGCGTGCTGGTGGTCGAAGATGCCCCCGACGTGGCCGACCTGCTGCGACGGGCGCTCTCGGAGGCCGCCTGGGCCGTCGACGTGGTCGACACCGGGCGCGAGGCGCTGGTGGCCCTCGCGGCTCGGCCCTACGACCTGGCGGTGCTCGACCTGGGCCTGCCCGACATGGACGGGCTCGACGTCTGCCGTCGCTATCGGAAGACCGGGGGGCAGGTGCCGATCCTGGTGCTCACGGCCCGCGGCGGGATCGGCGACCGGGTGACCGGGCTGGACGCCGGGGCCGACGACTACCTCGCCAAGCCCTTCGCGGTCGAGGAGCTGCTGGCAAGGCTGCGGGCGCTCTCCAGGCGGCCGCCGACCAGCCTGGACGTCACGCTCAAGGTGGCGGATCTCGAGCTGGACCTGTCCACGCGGGTCGCCCGCCGCGCCGGCGTTCCGCTCCGGCTCACCGCGCGGGAGCAGGCGCTGCTGGAGTGCTTCCTGCGCAATCCCGGGCGCGTGCTGAGCCGGACGCGCATCCTCGACAAGGTCTGGGACGACGGGTTCGATCCGGTCGGCAACGTGGTCGACGTTCTGGTGAGCCGCCTCCGGCGCCGGATCGACCTGCCCGGCACGGCGCCGCTCATCCACACGGTCCGCGGGCTCGGCTACGTCCTGGCCGAGACGCCGCCGGATGGCCGGTAGCGTGGCGGTCAGTCGGCTCCGCCTGCGGCTGGCGGCCTGGTTCGGCCTTGCGTTCCTGGTCACGTCGGTGGCGATGGACGGCGGGCTGTACGTCTGGTTGGAGCGTGGCGCGGAGGAGCGCCTGACGGCGAGCCTGGAGCAGGCCGGCCGCGAGGTGGCGGCGGCGGTGCGCAGGGAGGAGCACGAGGACGACGCGGGGCTGGCCGAGTCGGCGGCTGAGGTGCTCGGCGAGTGGCCTGGTGGACCCCAGGTGATCGCGGTCTACGGGCTCCACGGTCAGCGCCTGCGGGCGAGGGAAGCGGCGCGCTACGTCGCCCTCGCGCCGGACATGGCGCCCTCCCGGTCGACGCCCTGGGAGGCCACGACGACCTCGGGGGACACCGCGCGCCTGGTCGCGGTCGAGGGCGACGGGGTCACGGTCGTGGCGGGCCGTTCGACCGCCGAGCTGCGGGCCTTCCGCGACAACCTGCTCCGGTGGATGGCCGCCAGCATCCCCGCGGCGGTCCTCCTGGCATTGATGGCCGGCTACCTGCTGGCGGGACGGTCGCTCCGCCCCGTGCGCGAGATCAGTCGGGCCATCCGCGAGATGGACCCGGACGATCTCGAGCGGCGGCTCCCGGTCCGCGATCCGCCCGACGAGCTGGACGCCCTGGCCGGGCAGTTCAACGGGCTGCTCGCTCGGCTCTCCGAGGTCCGCACCCGCAACCGCCGCTTCGTCTCGCGGGCCGCCCACCAGATCCGCACGCCGCTGACGGTGGCGCGCGGCGAGGCCAGCCTGGGGCTGGAGGGCCAGCGGCCGGTCGAGGCGTACCGCGCCGCGCTCGGTCGCATCCTGGCCGCCACCGAGCAGATGAGCCGGCGCGTCGAGGACCTGTTCCTCCTCGCCGAGGCCGAGACGGGCGGTCGGCCGCCGGTGGACGACGAGGTCGAGCTGGACGGCCTGGCGCTCGACTGCACCGACTTCATGCGGGGCCGCGCCACCCGCACCCGCCACCCGCTCTCGCTCGACCGCGTCGAGCCGGCCACGGCGCGCGGCAACGCCCGACTGCTGCGCGAGGCGCTCACCGAGCTGCTCGAGAACGCCCTGCGGCACGCGAGTCCGGGCACGCCGGTCCTCGTGTCGGCCTGGCGGGACGGGCCGCGGGCGGTGGTCGACGTGGTGAGCCAGGGGGCGCCCGTGCCGCGGGAGGCGCTGGCCGGCGAGCGGCCCCCGGGGGGTGGCGAGCTCCAGGGCGACCGTCGTGGGCTCGGCTTGTCCATCGTGCGCTGGATCGCCGGTGTTCATGCGGGTCGACTGGAGGTCGCGCACGCCGACGGCGCGAACACCTTCCGCCTGACCTGGCCGGCCTGACGCGGCCTCGCCGGTGCGGGCACCCCTGCCGCCTGCGTCCCACATGACAGGAGCATGACAGCGCCCGACACGGTGCCGTCAGGTGGGGGTTCTACGGTCTCCGGCGATGGTCCTGCTCCTGCTGTCGATGGTCGCGCTGTGGCCCGCTCGGGCCGACGAGCCGCTCACGCTGGACGCAGCGCTGGTCGAGGCGCGGGCGCACAACGCGAGCCTTCCGCTGGCGAAGGCCGACGCCGGGATTGCCAGGGCGACGG
>AMFO01000074.1_pt1 | contig 25942 bp, 25 predicted proteins | sample 552608 | NCBI WGS metagenome assembly AMFO01 (sample SAMN01893955, study PRJNA167987) | microbial mat metagenome | biome: hydrothermal vent | place: USA: Loihi, Hawai'I | collected 2003-05-01
GCTGCAGCGCGGGGGCGGGGAAACGCCATTCGTAAGGACTGCGCCCGCTGGGTTCGAGGATCCCCTCCTCCACCAGCTCCGCCAGCCACTCGGCGTGCATCCCGCAGGCCCGGCTCAGCTCGGCCAGCGTCAGGTTGTATACCTCGTCCAGCAGGACACCCTCGAGAACCTTTTCTTTCATCTCGCTCATGGCTCACACCCCCAGTGCGCTGCGCGGGTTGTAGCTGAACTTCTCCGCCATCTGCCGGTAGAGGGCCTTCTCCTCCTCCGTGCCGGCGGGCGGCGTCATCACCTTCAGCTCCACGTAGAAGTCGCCCGGCTGCCTGGCGGGGATTCCCTTGCCCTTGAGGCGCATCTTCTTCCCGGTGTTGGAGCCCGGCGGAATCTTCAGGTCCAGCGTACCACCGGGCGTGGGCACCTTCACCCGGCCGCCCAGCGCCGCCTCCCAGGGAGTGACGGGAAGGTCGAGGTAGACGTCCTTGCCCTCCACCCGGTAGAAGGGGTGGGGCTTGAAGGCGATCTCGAGGTAGAGATCCCCCGCCGGCCCTTCACCGATGCCCGGGGAGCCCTGGCCGGCCAGGCGGATACGCTGGCCCTCCCGCACCCCCTTGGGGATGTTCACCTTGAGGGTGCGCTGGCGCGTGGTGACGTGGCCCTGGGCATCCACCTCGGGTACCTGCAGGGTGATGTGCCTGACGGCGCCGTGGTAGGCGTCCTCCAGGTCGATGAGCACCTTGGCGTGGGTGTCCTGCCCGCGCATGTGGAAGCCGCCCCGGGCATGACCGGTACCGGCCCGGCGGAACCCGCCGAAGAGGGACTCGAAGAAGTCGCTGTAGTCCACGCCCTCGCCGGCCCCGGTGAAGCCGCCACCGCTGAACTCGAAGCCGGCGTCCCAGTCCGGCGGCGGATGGAACTCCTGGCCCGCCTTCCAGTTGGCGCCGAGGCGGTCGTAGGCGGCGCGCTTCTCCGGGTCCTTGAGCACCTCGTAGGCCTCGCCGAGCTGCTTGAACTTCTCCTCGGCGTCGGGCTCCTTGCTCACGTCGGGATGGTACTTGCGCGCCAGCTTGCGATAGGCCCGCTTGATCTCGTCCTGCGTGGCATCGCGGCTCACGCCCATGATCTCGTAGTAGTCTTTGAATTCCATCCGTTGCTCCTGTTGGCTGTCATCTCACGACGACGAAGAAGGCGCCGTTGCCCCGCCGCACGTTGAGCAGGAGAGCGCTCCCCCTGCTCTGGGCCAGCACCTGGGAAAGATCCATCAGGTTGCCCACCACCTGCCGGTTCACCGAGACGATCACGTCGCCCTGGCGCAGCCCCGCCTCCCAGGCCTGGCTGCCGGGCGCCACCTCCACCACGGCCACGCCGCCCGACTCGCCCAGCGGATGCTTCTCGTCGAGGTTGCCGAGCACGGCGCCCGCGAGCCGCGGGCTGAGCCGCTCGCCCTCGGTACGTGCGTCCCTGGGCAGGGCGATGGTTGCCGTTACCTTCATCGGCCTGCCCTCGCGGATCACCTCCAGGCGCACGGAGGTGCCCGCGCGCAGCACGCCGATGGCGTTGCGCAGGGCGCTGCCGTCGTTCACCTGTTTTCCGTCGATGCCGACGATGACGTCGCCGGGACGCAGGCCCGCCTTCTCCGCGGCGGACCCGGGCACCACCTGGGTCACCACCGCCCCGCGGTGACGCTTCAGGCCGAAGGCCTGGGCCAGGTCGGGGGTGAGATCCTGCATCACCACCCCAAGCTGCCCCCGCTGCACCTCGCCGTAGCGGGCCAGCTGGGTGGCGATGGCCTTCACCATGTTGGCCGGAATGGCGAAGCCGATGCCGATGTTGCCCGACCCGCCGACGATGGCGGTGTTGATGCCCACCAGTTCGCCACGGGTGGTCACCAGTGCCCCGCCCGAGTTGCCGGGGTTGATGGAAGCGTCGGTCTGGATGAAGTTCTCGTAGCCCTCGATGCCGAGATCGGTGCGCCCCAGGGCGCTGACGATGCCGTAGGTGACGGTCTGCCCCAGCCCGAAGGGGTTGCCGATGGCCACCACGAAGTCGCCCACCTGGAGCCTGTCCGAGTCGCCCAGCGGCAGCTCGGCGAGCCGGTCGGCCTCGATCTCGAGCAGGGCGATGTCCACGGCCGGGTCGGCCCCCAGCAGCTTCGCCTTGAAGCTGCGCTGGTCCCTCAGGGTGACGGTGATCTCGTCGGCCCCCTCCACCACGTGGTTGTTGGTGATGATCCAGCCCTTGCCGGCATCCACGATGACCCCGGAACCCAGGCTCTGGGAACGGCGCTGGATGGCCGGCACGTTTCCGCCGAAGAAGTGGCGGTAGAAGGGGTTGTCCAGCAGGCTGTTCTGGCGCTGCGCCACGTAGGTGGTGGTGGAGATGTTGACCACCGCGGGCAACACCCGCTTGAGCATGGGCGCCAGGGTGTTGCCCGGCACGCCGGCGCTCGACGCCATCAGCGGCGTCCACGCCAGCAGCATCAGCCACAACAGCAGGCCGTACAGCAGCCGGGCCGATCCGATCCGATTCATGATCACCTCCAGGAAATGGGATTCAGACGGCGAAGCGGGGCCTTTCGGCCCCGGCTCCGCCATCCAATGACCGCCAGAAGCCGGCTCAGTTCACTTTCACCTCGATCTTGCGGCGACGCCGGGCCGATGACTTGGGCAGCACCACCTCCAGCACACCGCGCCGGTAGCTGGCGCTCGCCTCGTCGGCCACCACCTCCTCCGGCAGGGGAATGGCCCGCTCGAAGCTGCCGTAGGCCCGCTCCAGCACGTGGAAGCGGCCCTCGGTGCGCTCGCGCTCCACCCGCTTGCGGCCGCTCACCACCAGGTAGTTCTCCACCACCTGGATGTCGAAGTCGGCGCTCTCCATGCCGGGCACCTCCATGCGCACGATCACCTTCTCGTCGTCGTCGAAGACCTCGGCCGGGAGCATGCCCCAGCCGGCGCTGCGCAGCGCCAGCTCCCGCTGCTCCTCTTCGCCCGCGTCGCCCCTGGTGAAGCGGGTGATGGCGCCCGCCGCCTTGCGGTAGAGATGCTGCCATCCCTCGATGAGATTGTCCCACGCCTGGCTCACGCCGCTCTTGATCTGCTGCAGTGTCGACANTTTTCCTTTCCCTCCGAATATTCGTCTCCGCCCGGCCCGTGACCGGTTCCCAGTGGACCAAGTGGGTTTGGCGGCGGCGAATTCAAGGGCCCCGGGAACCTTTTTCTTATGCGCAATCAAAGATTATGGATCGAAGCTGATTGAAAATGTAGCAGAGCGTTCCCATCTCGGACCCGGTCCCGTCACCGGTCCGAAAAGNGACCGCGAGGGAACCCCTGAAACCGGTATTCGGGGATTCCACGAGATTCCACGCATGGAGGTTGAAGAATGAAGAAGAAAGCCCTGTTGATTCCCCTGGTCGCCGCCATCGGCCTGGCTCTCGGCCCCGAGGCCGGCGCCCAGCCGGCCCCCGCGGGCAGCACCGTCCAGGCGTCGGCACCCGTCTGGCTGGGCGTGGCCATCGGTCCCGTGCCCCAGGCGGTGCAGGCCCAGCTGCCGGACGGCATCGAGAAGAACCAGGGACTCATGGTGCGGCGCGTCATGCGCGGTTCCCCGGCGGAAGCGGCCGGGATCCGCCGGCACGACGTACTGCTGAGCTACAACGGTGAGAAGCTCTTCTCCCCCAGGGACCTGGTGGAGCGGGTGAGAAGCGCCAAGCCGGACGAGAAGGTAACCCTCGAGGTGGTCCGCCACGGCAAGCCGATGAAGGTGGAGGTGACCCTCGAGAGCCGCCACGCATCCGCCCCCTTGCGCCGCCCCTCCACCCCTCGCTTCGAATCGCGCTCCTGGGAGAGCTTCCAGTCCATGTCGGTGGTGAAGAACCCCGACGGCAAGTACAGCGCCGTGGTGGAGTTCCTGGATGACAGCGGCAACAAGAAGCGCTTCGAGTACGAAGGCACCCGGGACGAGATCAGCGCCCAGGTACGCAAGGAGCGCGAGCTGCCGGCGCCGCTGAAACGGCAGTTGCTGGACGCCCTGAGCGACCGCATGCCGGAGTTTCCGCCCATGGAGATGCCGGCCTTCCGGGACTTTCCCCGGTTCCCGGGCTTCAACAACGACGACTTCTTCGCGCCGCCGCCCTGGTGGAACCAGGGGCGCCGCGGCTTCTGGGACTGAGACTGCAGGCCCGCGCACTGGTGCGGGCCTTTCATGTAGGAGGCCCGCCCTCGGGCCGAACTCGGAACATTTCGCGGCGAGAGCGCCGCTCCTGCAGTCTCAGAGGAAAACCTCGAGGTTGTCGATGAGCCGCGCCTTCCCGAGGAAAGCGGCGGCGAGGATCACCAGCGCCCGCTCGTCGCCGGAGGGCCGGCCCAGGTCGTCGGCGCGCCGGATCTCGAAGTAGTCGGGACGCATGTCCGCCTCCTCCAGCCGCCTCGCGCCCGCCTCCTCCAGCGCCCGGTAGTCACGGCGGCCGGCGCGCAGGGCAGCGACCGTCTCTTGCAGCGTCCGGTAAAGTGCCGGCGCCCGCCGCCGCTCCTCGGCGGTGAGATAGCCGTTGCGCGAGCTCATGGCCAGGCCGTCGGCCTCGCGCACCGTCTCCACGCCCACGATCTCCACCGGCATGGCGAGATCCGACACCATCTTGCGGATCACCAGCAGCTGCTGGTAGTCCTTCTTGCCGAAGACGGCGGTATCCGGCTGCACCAGGTTGAAGAGCTTGCAGACGATGGTGGCCACGCCAGTGAAGTGGCCGGGCCGGGCGGCCCCGCACAGCCCCTCGGTGACCACCGGCACCTCCACCCGCGTGTGACGCTCCATCCCCTCCGGGTAGATGAGATCGGCATCCGGGGCGAAGAGCAGCGCCACCCCCTCGCGTTCCAGCAGGGCGGCGTCCTCCTCCAGGGTGCGGGGATAGGCCTCCAGGTCCTCCCGGCGGTCGAACTGCAGGGGATTGACGAAGATGCTCACCGCCACGCGGTCGGCCAGCTCCCGGGCGCGGCGCACCAGCGCCAGGTGTCCCTCGTGGAGGTTGCCCATGGTGGGGACGAAGGCCAGCCGCCCCTCTCCTTCCGCCAGCGCTGCGCGCAGCCCGGCAGGCGACCTCACCCGCTTCATCGGAAGCTCTGCTCCGCCCCGGGAAAGTCGCCCGAGCGCACCGCCTCCACGTAGGCCTCGAGGGCACCCTGGATGCTGCCCGCCTCGGCCATGAAGTCCCGGCTGAAGGAGGGCGCACCGCCGGGCGTGATGCCCAGCACGTCGTGCAGCACCAGCACCTGGCCGTCGCAGCCGGCTCCCGCGCCGATGCCGATCACCGGGATGGAGAGGGTGGCGGTCACCTCCCGGGCCAGCAGCTCGGGCACGCACTCGAGCACCAGCATCTGGGCGCCCGCCTCCTCCATGAGCACCGCGTCCCGGAGAATGGCCTCGGCACCGTGCGGATCGCGTCCCTGCACCTTGTAGCCACCGAGCTGGTGGACGGACTGGGGCAGCAGGCCGAGATGGGCGCACACCGGCACCGCGCGCCGGGTGAGATGGCGCACCGTCTCCACCTGCGGCTCGCCCCCCTCGATCTTCACCATGTGTGCCCCTCCCTCCTTCATCAGCCGTCCGGCGGAGTCGAGGGCCTGGCGCGGCGTGCCGTGGCTCATGAAGGGCATGTCGGCAACGATGAAGGCGCGGCGGCTGCCCCGCTTCACCATGGCGGTGTGGTAGACCATGTCGTCCACCGTCACCGGCAGGGTGCTCTCGTGGCCCTGCACCACCATGCCCAGGGAGTCGCCCACCAGCAGCACATCGGCGCCGGCCGCCTCGCACAGGCGGGCGAAGCCGGCGTCGTAGGCGGTGATCACCGCAATCTTCTCACCGGCCCGTTTCATGCGGTCCAGGGTGGAGATGGTTACCTTGTCGCTCATTCGATTCGTCTCGCTGTGCGGGCGGGGCACTGTGCCAGCAGTCGCGAGGCCCTGCCCCGCCCGGGAATCTCGATGTCGCCCGCGATCTCCATCAGCGGCAGCAGCACGAAGTCGCGCTCGCCGATGCCGGGATGGGGAAGCGTCAGGCGCGGCGTGGCCATGACCTTCTCATCATACAGCAGCAGGTCCAGGTCGAGGGTGCGCGGCCCCCAGCGCCGCTCGCGCACGCGGCCGTGCCGCGCCTCGATGGCCTGCAGGGCGTCGAGCAGGACCAGCGGCGCCAGGTCGGTCTCCAGCAGCGCCACGGCGTTGACGTAGTCGGGCTGGTCCGCCGGCCCCATGGGGCTGCTGGAGTAGAGGAAGGAGCGGCCTTCCAGGCGGGTCCCGGGCAGGGCCTCCAGCTCGGCGAAGGCCCCCTCGATCTGCCGGCGGGGTGCGTCCAGGTTGCTGCCCAGCCCGATCCAGGCGCGGCTCATGCGGGTGCCGGGCGCTTGCGCGGACGGCGGCGCCGGCGCCTGCGACCGGCGGAGGGCTTGTTGCCGCCCGCCGGGTCCAGCCCCTGTCCCTCCTGGTAGCGGGTCCACCAGGCGGCCAGTTCCGGGTCGGCCTCCCCCGCCTCGGCGCGCAGCAGCAGGAAGTCGTAGGCGGCACGGAAGCGGGGATGGGCCAGCAGGCGCGCCGGGCGCTTGCCGCGGGTGTTGTGGAAGCGGGGCTGCAGGCTCCAGATCTCGCGCATGGGCGTGGTGAAGCGGCGCGGAATGGCCACCCGCTGCACCTGCCGTTCGATGACCCAGCCCGCCGCCTGCTGGATGGCCGGATAGGGCGCCAGCCCCTCCTCCTGCTCCAGCCGCTCGGCCATGCGCCGCAACGGCTCCCACAGCAGCACGGCGAAGAGAAAGGCGGGCGTCACCGGTTTCTCCTCGGCCAGCCGGCGGTCGGTGTTCTCCAGCCCCTTGAGCACCAGGGTGAGGGGAAACTCGTGCTCCTCGTGGCTGAGCGCCTCCTCGGTCTGGGGAAAGAGCTGGGCGAAGAGGCCGTAGTGACGCAGCTTCTCGAAGGTGGCCACGGCGTAGCCGCCGATGAAGAGCTTGAGCACCTCCTCGAAGAGCCGCGCCGGCGGCACGTCCGCCAGCAGGTAGCCCAGCTCGGGAATGGGCGCCTCGGTGGCCGGCTCGATGTTGAAGCCGAGCTTGGCGGCGAAACGCACCGCGCGCAGCATGCGCACCGGGTCCTCGCGGTAGCGGGTCTCGGGGTCGCCCAGAAGGCGCAGCAGGCCGGCCTGCAGGTCCTCCATGCCGGTGCTGTAGTCCACCACCGAGAAGTCGGCGATGTTGTAGTAGAGAGCGTTGACGGTGAAGTCGCGCCGCAGGGCGTCCTCCTCGATGGTGCCGTACTGGTTGTCCTCCAGCACCATGCCGTTGGCGCTCTGCTCCGCCTTGCCGAAGTTGGCGCTGCGGAAGGTGGCCACCTCGATGATCTCGCGCCCGAAGCGCACGTGGGCCAAGCGGAAGCGCCGCCCGATGAGGCGGCAGTTGCGGAACACCTCGCGCACCTGCTCCGGGGTGGCGTCGGTGGCCACGTCGAAGTCCTTGGGCTCCCTTCCCAGAAGCAGGTCGCGCACCCCGCCGCCCACCAGGTAGGCCTGGTAGCCGCTCTTCTTCAGGCGGTAGAGCACCTTGAGGGCGTTCTCCGAGATGTTCGCCCGGGAGATGTTGTGCTCCGACCTGGGAATGATCCTGGGTGTGGGAATGGCGGGTTACCTGTGTCCGTGACCTGCGAAGGGGCCCAATGATAACGCTTTTTTTTCGCCGAAACGATGCCAGGAGCGCCCCGTAGCCCATATAATTGCGGCTTTGCCACAGCTCCCTGCAACCCATGGAAAAGACCTTCGACCCCAAGGCCATCGAATCGCGCTGGTACCGGACCTGGGAGGAGAACGGCTGGTTCACCCCCTCCGGCGAGGGCACGCCCTACTGCATCATGATCCCGCCGCCCAACGTCACCGGCAGCCTGCACATGGGCCACGCCTTCCAGGACACCATCATGGACGGGCTGATCCGCTACCACCGCATGAAGGGCGACAACACCCTCTGGCAGGTGGGCACCGACCACGCCGGCATCGCCACCCAGATGGTGGTGGAGCGCCTGCTGGAAGCCGAGGGCAAGACCCGGCACGACCTGGGCCGGGAGAAGTTCATCGAGCGCGTCTGGCAGTGGAAGGAGGAGTCCGGCGGCACCATCACCCGCCAGCTCCGCCGCATGGGCTGCTCGGTGGACTGGGCCACCGAGCGCTTCACCATGGACGAGGGGCTCTCCGAAGCGGTGAAGGAGGTCTTCGTGCGCCTCTACGAGGAGGGGCTCATCTACCGCGGCAAGCGGCTGGTGAACTGGGACCCGGTGCTGCACACCGCCGTCTCCGACCTGGAGGTGCTCTCCGAGGAGGAGAACGGCCACCTGTGGCACATGCGCTACCCGCTGACCAACGGTACCGGCCACCTGGTGGTGGCCACCACCCGCCCCGAGACCATGCTGGGCGACTGCGCCGTGGCCGTGCACCCCGGTGACGAGCGCTACCGCCACCTCATCGGCGAGTTCGTGGAGCTGCCGCTCACCGGGCGGAAGATCCCGGTCATCGCCGACGAATACGTCGATCCCGAGTTCGGCACCGGCTGTGTCAAGATCACCCCCGCCCACGACTTCAACGACTACGAGGTGTGGCGGCGCCACCGCGACGAGACCGCCATCGCCGACCAGCCCCACGGCGGCTTGATGAACCTCTTCACCGTGGATGCCGCCATCCGCGCCAACGAGGAAGACGACCGCGGCTTCATCCCGGAGAAGTACATCGGCATGGACCGCTACCAGGCGCGCAAGGCGATCGTCGCCGACCTGGAGGCGCAGGGCCTGCTGGAGAAGATCGAGGATCACCGCCACATGGTGCCCCGCGGCGACCGCTCCGGTGCCGTCATCGAGCCCTTCCTCACCGACCAGTGGTACGTGAAGATCGAGCCGCTGGCGAAACCCGCCATCGAGGCGGTGGAGTCGGGCCGCATCCGCTTCGTGCCCGACAACTGGAAGAACACCTACTTCGACTGGATGCGCAACATCCAGGACTGGTGCATCAGCCGCCAGATCTGGTGGGGCCACCGCATCCCCGCCTGGTACGACGAAGCGGGCAACGTCTACGTGGGCCGCTCCGAAGAAGAGGTGCGGAAGCAGCACGGGCTGGCCGACGACTATCCCCTGCGCCAGGACGAAGACGTCCTCGACACCTGGTTCAGCTCCGCCCTGTGGCCCTTCTCCACCCTGGGCTGGCCCGAGGAGACCGGGCGGCTGAAGACCTTCTATCCCACCAACGTGCTGGTCACCGGCTTCGACATCATCTTCTTCTGGGTGGCGCGCATGATCATGATGGGGCTGAAATTCATGGACGAGGTGCCCTTCCACGAGGTCTACGTCCACGGCCTGGTGCGCGACGCCGAGGGGCAGAAGATGTCCAAGTCCAAGGGCAACGTCCTCGATCCCCTGGACGTCATCGACGGCATCGACCTGGAGAGCCTGGTGGCCAAGCGCACCTCCGGCATGATGCAGCCGCACCTGGCGAAGAAGATCGAGAAGCAGACCCGCAAGCAGTTCCCCAACGGCATTCCCGCCTACGGCACCGACGCCCTGCGTTTCACCTTCGCCTCCCAGGCCACCACCGGGCGCGACATCGTGCTCTCGCTCAACCGCATCGAGGGCTACCGCAACTTCTGCAACAAGCTGTGGAACGCCTCGCGCTACGTGCTGATGAACGTGGCGGGCGAGGACTGCTCCGCCTCCGACGCGCTCAGCGCCGCCGACCGCTGGATCCTCTCGCGCCTGCAGCAGGTGGCGAAGGAGGTGGCCGAGTCCATCGAGGGCTACCGCTTCGACCACGCCGCCCAGGCCCTCTACGAGTTCACCTGGAACGAGTACTGCGACTGGTACCTGGAGCTGACCAAGCCGGTACTCAACTCGGAGGCGAGCAGCGAGGCGCAGAAGCGCGCCGCCCGCCACACCCTGGTCACCGTCCTCGAGACCCTGCTGCGGCTGCTCCACCCCCTCATGCCCTTCATCACCGAGGAGATCTGGCAGCAGGTGAAGGAACCCGCCGGCGTCGAGGGGCCTACCATCATGCTCCAGCCCTGGCCTGAACCGGACGATTCCCTGGTGAACGAAGAGGCCGAGCGGGAGATGCGCTGGGTGATGGACTTCATCCTCGGCATCCGCCGCATCAAGGGCGAGATGAACATCTCGCCGGGCAAACCGGTGCCGGTGCTGCTGGCCAACGTGAGCGCCGAGGACGAACGCCTCCTCGCCGCCAACCGCCCCTATCTCGACTTCCTGGCGCGCACCGAGTCGGTGGAGATCCTGAGGCCCGGCGAGACGCCACCCGAGGCCGCCACCGCCCTGGTGGGAGAGATGGAGGTGCTCATCCCCCTGGCCGGCCTCATCAACAAGGAGGCAGAGCTCAAGCGGCTGGAGAAGGAGATTGCCCGCCTGCGGCAGGAGGTGGAGCGCGCGGAGAAGAAGCTGGCCAATCCCGGTTTCGTGGACAAGGCGCCGGAAGCGGTGGTGAACAAGGAGCGGGAGAAGCTCGACGGTGCCCGTTCCGCCCTGGACAAGCTCGCCCAGCAGGCCGAGCGCATCCGCAACCTGTAACCCCGTCGAGGATGTCTCAAGGAGGAACCGCCGTGAAAGTGATCCCGTCCGCCGCCACCTTGACGGCCGCACTGGCCCTCGCAACCGCCACCACTCTCGCCGGGTGGGGCGACCTGCTGAAACAGGGGGCGGACCAGTTCCTGGGCGGCTCCCCGAAGAGCGGTACCATCGAAGCCGGTGCGGATGCCCTTTCCGAGAGCAAGATCGGTGCCGGCCTGAAGGAGGCACTGGCGGTTGGCGCCGCGCGCGCCATCGACTACCTGGGCCGCCCCGGCGGCTTCCTCGACGAGCCGAAGGTGCGCATCCCCCTGCCCGGCAGCCTGGACCCCATTGCCCGGGGGCTGCGCATGGCCGGCCAGGGTGAACTGGTCGACGAGTTCGAGACCACCATGAACCGGGCGGCAGAGGCAGCGGTGCCCCAGACCCTGGAGATCGTCAAGCAGACCATCGCCAGCATGACCCTGGACGACGCCCGCCGCATCCTCGATGGCGGCGACGACGCCGCCACCCGCTACCTGCGCGAGAAGGCCGGCCCGCAGCTGGCCAGGGCGATCCGCCCCATCGTGGCCCGGACCACCGACCAGGTAGGCGCCACCGCCGCCTACAAGCAACTCGTGAAGCAGGCCGGCGGCAGCATGCTGGGCGGTTTCCTTGGCGGCAGCAGCCTGGACCTGGACCAGTACGTCACCGACAAGGCCCTGGACGGGCTCTTCCTGGTGCTGGCCGAGGAGGAGAAGAAGATCCGGCAGAATCCCGCAGCGCGCACCACGGAACTGCTGAAGCAGGTCTTCGGCGGGTAGCCGTCCGGTGGAGATCGGTTATCTCGGCGCACTGCTCATGGGGCTCTTCGGGGCCCTGCATTGCATCGGCATGTGTGGCAGCATCATGGGGGTGCTCACCTTCAGCCTGCCCCCCCGGATCCGGGAGAAACCCGCCACCCTCTTCAGCTACCTGCTCTGGTACAGCGCGGGGCGCCTGCTGAGCTACGCCGTGGCCGGGGGGCTGGCGGGCGCCTTCGGCGCCGGGGTGCTCGTCGCCATCAGTCCGCAGCACGGCCACCGCCTGCTTCTGCTGGCCGCCACCCTCATCATGCTGGCCGCCGGCTTCCACTTGGCCGGCTGGTTTCCCGGGCTGGCGCAAATCGAGAAGGCCGGCGCGCCCATCTGGAAGAAACTGGAACCCCTGGGCAGAAAGCTGCTGCCGGTGGACCGCCCCTGGCAGGCCCTCCTCTACGGCATGGTATGGGGCTGGCTGCCCTGTGGACTGGTCTATTCCGCACTCTTTATTGCTCTGGCTCAAGGCAATTTCCCCGGTGGCATGCTATTCATGACACTGTTTGGAGTGGGCACCCTGCCGGCCATCCTGCTCACCGGCGTCTTCGCCGAGCGTTTTCTGCGTATCGCCAGGAATCCGCGGATGCGCATGTACGCAGGGCTGCTTCTGATAACATTGGCACTGTTCACCCTGATACTGAACTGGAACTACCCAAACCTGACATGAACCGGATGACCGACAAGCCACAGCTCCTGGGCGATTCGCCGGAATTCACCGCGCTGCTGCGTTCGCTGCAGGTGGCGTCGGCCACCGACGTGACCATCATGCTGCTGGGCGAGAGCGGAACCGGCAAGGAGCAGCTGGCCCGTTACATCCACGAGAACAGCCCGCGGTGCGACGCCCCCTTCGTCGCTATCAACTGCGCCGCGCTACCGGAAAGCCTGGCGGAGTCGGAGCTCTTCGGCCACCGCAAGGGGGCCTTCACCGGCGCGGTGAGCGACAACCTGGGAAGAATCGCGGCCGCGGAGGGAGGCACCCTCTTCCTCGACGAGGTGGGCGAGATGTCCGGGGCCATCCAGTCCAAGCTGCTGCGCTTCCTGGAGTCGGGCGAGTACCAGCGGGTGGGTGACACCACTTCCCGGCAAGCCAACGTGCGGGTCATCGCCGCCACCCACGCCGACCTGCTGGCCAAGGTGGAGGAAGGCAGTTTCCGCCAGGACCTCTATTACCGGCTCAACGTGGTGCCCTTCCAGGTGCCGCCGTTGCGCGAGCGCACCGGTGACGTCCCTCTCCTGGTAAGGGAGCTGACCCGGCAGCTGGCGGCCCGCCACGGGCTGGAGCCGCCCCGCTATACCGCGGAAGCTCTTCGGCAGCTGGAGAGCCACCACTGGCCCGGCAACATCCGCGAACTGCGCAACCTCTGCGAGCGGCTGTTGATCCTCTTTTCCGGGAGAACCGTGGACGTGGGCAACCTGCCCCCGGAGATCCGCATCCAGGGGCGCCGGCGCTGGCACTTCACCCTGCCCGACAGCGGCCTCAGGCTGGAGGAGCTGGAACAGGAGCTGCTCCGCCAGGCGCTGGACAAGGCCGGAGGCAACCAGAGCCGCGCCGCCCGCCTGCTGGGGCTGAGCCGCTACGCCTTCATCTACCGGCTCAAGAAGTACGCCCTGCTCTGATACCGGAGCCGGCGCGCATCCCCGCCCCCTTCCCGAAAAGCCCGCCCCGCGGGCTTTTCAACCATTCCATTGATGAAATTCAATGCCAGGCTTCCGGCATATAACCTAGCATTTTTCTAGGTTTTTGATTTCGGGAGCATGCAGATGAACAATGTCAACCGCCTGGAAAACTTTCCCGTCTCCTTCTTCGCCATGGTGATGGGCATGGCCGGCATCACCATCGCCTGGCAGAAGTGCGCCTCGCTGCTCCACTTCGGCAGCGGCGTCTACGCGCTGCTGGTGCCGGTCACCCTGGCCATCTTCGCGGTGCTGAGCCTGCTCTACGGCTGGAAGCTGGTGCAGTACCGGCAGGCGGTGTCGAAGGAGTTGCACAATCCCATCAAGCTGAATTTCTTTCCGGCGTTCTCCATCAGCCTCCTGCTGATCTCCATCGTTCTGCTGCCCTCGGCCCGTCCGGCAGCGCATCTCCTCTGGCTCCTGGGGATCGCCATTCACCTGGGTTTCACGCTCTACGTCATGAAGGTGTGGATTCACCACGAGGGCCTGGAGATCCACCACATCAATCCCGCCTGGTTCATTCCGGTGGTGGGCAACGTGCTGGTCCCCATCGCCGGTACCCGGCTGGGCTATACCGAGATCTCCTGGTTCTTCTTCAGTATTGGCATCGTCTTCTGGCTAGTGCTCTTCACCATCATCTTCTACCGGGTGCTCTTCCACCAGCCACTCCCCGAGAAGCTGATGCCCACTTTCTTCATTCTCATCGCGCCCCCGGCGGTGGGTTTCCTCTCCTACGTGAGCCTGGTGGATGGGCTGGACGCTTTCGCGCGGGTGCTCTATTTCCTGGCCCTGTTCCTCACCCTCCTGCTGGCGACCCAGTACCGCCACTTCTTCCGGCTCAGGTTCTTCCTCTCCTGGTGGGCCTACTCCTTTCCGCTGGCGGCCGTCACCATCAGCACCATGGAGATGTACGAACTCACCGGCAAGAACGGCTTCCACTACCTCGGAGCAGGCCTGCTGTTCCTGCTCACGCTGGTGATCCTGATGCTGCTGTACAAGACCTTCGTCGCCGTGAGCCGGCACCACATCTGCGTGGAAGAGGGATAGAACGATGGGGTGGCGCTGGAGATCAGGAGCTCTCGCACTCCACGGGGAGCCCCTCCAGGCGCCACTCCGGCAGCCCGCCCTCGAGCCTGCGGGCGTCGAACCCCTTCTCCCTCAGCCGCGCCACCGCATCAAAAGCCAGCACGCAGTGGGGGCCGCGACAGTAGGCCACGATCTCCTGGTCGGCCTTCAGCGCGTCCAGGTGCTTCTCCAGCTCCTCCAGCGGCACGTTCACGGCGCCCGGCAGGTGGCCGGCAGCGTACTCCTCCGGCGGCCGCACGTCGAGCACGGTGACCAGGCCGCTGCGAATCCGCTCCAGCAGCTGCCTGGCCGGCACCGGTTCCAGTGAATCCTTCACCGTGAGGTAATCCTCGATGAGGCTGCGCACGTCGCCCAGGTGCCGCTCCGCCACCTCCCTGAGGGCCGACAGCAGCATCACCACGTCCTCGCCGGCGAGGCGATAGAAGACCCGCTGCCCGACCTTTCGGTTCTTCACCAGTCCCGCCTGGCGCAGCTGCTGCAGGTGCTGGGAGGCGTTGGCCACGGTGAGCCCCACCAGCCGCGCCAGCTCCTCCACGCTGCGCTCACCCTGGGCCAGGAACTCCAGGATCTCCAGCCGGTAGCCGCTGCCCATCGCCTTGGCGATGCGCGCGAACTGGCCGAACAGCTCATGTTTGAAATTTCCGGTTGACAATGCTCCACCTCGCGCTAGACTTTCCATTATTCAAGTGTTCTATTGAACACTATCAATTATAACAGAACAAATCGGATGGAGGAGGAAACCCCATGAGCTGGCAGGACCTTGTCCTCGAAAACGAACTGCCCATCCGCCTGGGCTTCTTCTTCGGCGTCTTCGCCGTCATGGCTGCCTGGGAGCTGGCCGCGCCCCGTCGCCGGCTCACCGTCTCCCGCGCGTTGCGCTGGACCAGCAACCTGGGACTGGTGTTCCTCAACAGCCTCGTGCTGCGCCTGCTCTTCCCCGCTGCCGCCGTGGGCGTGGCGGCCCTGGCCGTGGAGAGGGACTGGGGGCTGTTCAATCTCGTGGAGGTCCCCTTCGCGGTGGCGGTGCTGCTCTCCGTCGTCGCAATGGATTTCGTCATCTGGCTACAGCACGTGGTGTTCCACGCCATCCCCGTGCTGTGGCGCCTGCACCGGGTGCATCACGCCGACCTGGACTACGACGTCACCACCGGCGCACGCTTCCACACCATCGAGATCATTCTCTCCATGCTGATCAAGTTCGCCACCATCGTGCTGCTGGGGCCGCCGGTGGTGGCCGTGGTGATCTTCGAAGTGCTGCTCAACGCCACCGCCATGTTCAACCACGGCAACGTGAAACTGCCCGCGCGCCTGGACCGCGTGCTGCGCTGGGTGCTGGTGACCCCGGACATGCACCGGGTGCACCACTCGGTGGAGGACGACGAGGCCAACAGCAACTTCGGCTTCAGCCTCACCTGGTGGGACCGCCTCTTCGGCACCTACCGCGACCAGCCCAGGGCGGGGCACGAGGGAATGACCATCGGCATCCACAGGTACCGCGACCCGAAGCTCGTCGATCGGTTGCCGGGCATGCTGGCTCTCCCGTTCGTCGGCCCCATCACCGGCTATGCCATCAACCGTCGCCAGTGGAAGAATCCCGATGAGAAGTAACGGGCTGCGCTGGCTGCTGTTCCTGGTGCTGGTCACCGGTATCGCCCTCGCCTGGTACTACCAGGACCGACTGGACGCCGCTGCGCTGGAACAGTGGCTCGAGGGAGCCGGGCTGGCCGCCCCGCTCCTCTTCATGGCCCTATACGCCATCGGCACCGTGCTCTTCCTGCCGGGTTCCGTGATGACGCTGGCCGGCGGCGCACTCTTCGGCCCGCTGGAGGGCACCCTCTACAACCTCACCGGCGCCACCCTCGGCGCGGCGCTCTCCTTTCTTGTCGCCCGATACCTCGCCTCCGACTGGGTGGAACGCAGGAGCGGCGGCATTCTCGGGCGGCTCAAGGAGGGCGTGGAACGGGAGGGATGGCGTTTCGTCGCTTTCGTACGGCTGGTGCCGCTCTTTCCCTTCAACCTGCTCAACTATGCCCTGGGACTGACGCGCATCCGTTTCTCCCACTACCTGATCGCCACCTACCTCTGCATGCTGCCTGGCGCCTTCGCCTACACCTGGCTGGGCTACGTGGGGCGCGAAGCGGCCGCCGGCGGTGAAGGCGTGGTGCGAAAGGCGCTGCTGGCGCTGGCATTGCTGGCGGCGGTGGCCTTTCTTCCCCGTCTCATCGCCCGCCTTCGGCTCGGTCCCTCCCTGGAGATCGACGAACTGCGCCGACGCCTGGAAGAGGATCCCCGACTCGTGGTGCTGGATGTGCGAACCGCCGGGGATTACGCCGCAGGACACATCGGGGGCGCCCTGAACGTTCCCCTGGAGGAGCTGGAATCCAGGCTGGACGAGCTGGCATCCCAGCAGGAGCATCCCGTCGCCATCGTCTGCACCACCGACCACCGCTCCCGGAAGGCTGCCGGGATCCTCGCCAGGGAGGGCTTTGCCGATGTACAGGTGGTGGCGGGCGGCATGAGCCGGTGGCACGACCGCTCGTTCCCCGTGGAGACGGGACTGGAACCGCCCGGCCCGCGGGCCAACCACCAACCGGAGGAGCAGCCATGAACATCCTCATCATCCTCAACGACGCCCCTTACGGCAGCGAGCGCAGCTACAACGGACTGCGCCTGGCCAAGGCGCTGGGCGACGAGGAGACGCAGGTCACCCTCTTCCTGCTCTCTGACGCCGTGGCCTGCGCCAAGCAGGAACAGAAGGTGCCCGCCGGCTTCTACAACCTGGAGCTGATGCTCAAGTCCGTCCTGAGACGGGGCGAAGTGCTGGCGTGTGGCATGTGCATGGACGCCCGCGGACTCCGCCTGAAGGAGATGGTGCCCGGCGTCGAACGCAGCTCCATGGACGAGCTGGCGAAGCGGACCCGCGCGGCCGACCGGGTGCTGGTGTTCTAGCCATGCCGAACGCTCCCATCTACCTCGACTACAACGCCACCACGCCGGTGGACCCGGAGGTGGCGGACGCCATCGAACCCTGGCTCCGGCAGCACTGGGGCAACCCCTCTTCCAGCCACCCGGAGGGCCGGCGGGCCAGGGATGCGGTGGAACGGGCGCGCGCCGAGGTGGCGGCCCTGCTGGAGGCCTCCCCGGACGAGATCCTCTTCACCGGCTGCGCCACCGAGGCCAACAACCTGGCCATCCGCGGCGTCGCCCGCGCCCTGCGTTCCAGGGGCCGCCACCTGGTCACCAGCGCCATCGAACACCCTTCGGTGGCCCAGCCCTGCCGACTCCTGCAGGCGGAGGGGTGGGAGGTGTCGGTGGTGCCGGTGAACGGGCAGGGGCGCGTCGAACCGGAGGCGGTGGCGCGCGCCATCCGCGACGACACCGTACTGGTCTCCATCATGCACGCCAACAACGAGACCGGCGTGCTGCAACCGGTAGAGGAGATCTCCGCCATCGCCCACCGCCGTGGCGTCCTCGTCCACGCCGACGCCGCCCAGTCCGTGGGCAAAGTGCCGGTTTCCGTCCAACGCCTGGGGGTCGACCTGCTGACCCTGGCAGGACACAAGTTCTACGCGCCCAAAGGCGTCGGCGCGCTCTACGCGAGGGAAGGCACGCCCCTGGAGCCGCTGATGGTGGGCGGAGGCCAGGAGCGGGGCCTGCGTCCCGGCACCGAAAACGTCCCCTTCATCGCGGGACTCGGCCGGGCCGCGGTGCTGGCGGCACGACGGATGGAAGAGGAAAGCGCCCGCATCCTCGCCCTGCGCGACCGCCTGCATCGCCTACTGCAGAAAAGGATCCCGGGACTGAGGCTCAACGGCGACCCGGACCACCGCCTGCCCGGCACCCTCAACCTCTCCTTTCCCGGCGTCTCGGGCCGCGAGCTGCTGGCACACGCGAGCGGGCTCTCCGCCTCGGTGGGTTCCGCCTGCCACGAAGAGGCGGCACAGACGAGCGGCGTGCTGGGCGCCATGGGCCTGGAACCGGCGCGGGCGCGAGGTGCGGTGAGGCTGTCACTGGGCCGCTTCACCACGGAAGAGGAGGTGGAAGAGGCCGCCTCCCGGCTCGTCGGAGCCTGGCGGGCGATCACCACCTGAGCCGGTTACGGCCCCCTGACCCGGACCGGACGGAAGGACTTCCCGGGAGCGCCCGCAATTGCTGCTTGACAACCCTCCGTTGGAGGCTAGACTTTATGTATTATTCAAGTATTCGATTGAATACTGGTTAAACAACCCCTATTCGATGCCATCGTGCCACGCCGAATCCACGACCGGGCTCCATGACCGGCCTCTCGCCTACCGGGCCCGCCCCCGGGAAGCCGGGGTCCAGGAGACCCTGCCCGGGCGCTACCCCTGGTGGGTCATGGTGCTCTCCCTGGCCGCTTTCACCCTCGCCTTCCTGGGCTGGCTCAACGAAACCTGGCTCTACCTGTTCGAAAGCCCCATCTGGCTCAACAGGTACACCGAGTACGGCGTCATCCTCCTCTTCGGACTCTGGCGCATCCGTGCCGAGAAGAACCCCTACACGCGCAGGCGCCTGGTCATCCTGGTCACGGTGGTGACGCTCTTCTGGTGGCTGATTCCCTGGCTCGTTCCGATGTTCGAACCCTACGTGGGCTACCTGTGGAACCAGCCCGTCTTTCCCTCGCTGCACACGCCCGGCACCCTCACCTTCTTCCTCACCCTGCTGCTGGTGTTCCTGTTCGGCCGCCGCGTCATCTGCGGCTTCGGCTGCCCCTGCGTGGGCATCCGGGAGACGGTGGGCTTCCCCTTCCGGCGTTTCTCCCCGCGCGGCGAGTGGGCCTGGCGGCTGCGCCACACCAAGTGGTTCTTCTTCATCTGGTACGTGGGCGTGATGGTGGCCACCCAGTTTCCGCCCAACGCCTGGACGGCGACCCTGGTGGGCCTGTTCGGCCTGGTGGTGGGGCTCACCTATTTCGGCACCTTCTTTCTCACCCCGATCACCGGCAACCGCTTCTACTGCCGCTACCTCTGCCCCTTCGGCGCCACCTTCGGCCTGCTCAACCATGCCGGCTTCTACGGCATCGAGATGGACGGCGAGCGCTGCATCGACTGCCGGCGGTGCGAGCAGGCCTGCGACATGGGCATCCCGGTCTGGCGCCAGGGAAAGGCGACGGGAGAGATCGTCAGCATCGAGGACTGCATGGGCTGCGCCCGCTGCGTCGTCTCCTGTCCCACCGACGCGCTGGCCATCCGCGACGTCCGCAATCTCTTCCGGCCCGGCCTGCGCCAGGACGCCAGCCATCTGCTGGGGAGACACCCCATCACCGGGATCCCGAGAACCGACCCTCCCCACCGCCCCGCCCCGGCACGGTCGAAGGACTGGAGGGAAACGAAGGAACGCCCGGCCGGCGAAGCGATCCGGCTGCAGGCGCAACGCTGCCTCGACTGCGGCGTGCCGGGGTGCCGCAACGCCTGCCCGCTGGAAAACTTCATTCCGGACTGGCTCGAGGCTGCGGCGAAGGGAGACTGGAAGAGGGCGGGCGACCTGGCCCACGCCAACTCCCCACTGCCGGAGGTGTGCGGCAGAATCTGCCCCCAGCACCGGCTCTGCGAGGGCGCCTGCACCCGCGGCAGGATCGACGGCGCCGTCACCATCGGCGAGGTGGAGCGGGCCGTGGCCGAGCGAGCGCTGGCGGAGGGCTGGAAGCCGGTCCGGCCCGAGCGGCGGACCGGGCGCAGGGTGGCCGTCATCGGCGCGGGGCCCGCGGGCCTGGGCTGCGCGGAACGCCTCAACCGCGCAGGGATCGAGGTCACCGTCTACGACCGGCACGAGGCAATCGGCGGGCTGCTGCTGACCGGGGTTCCCTCCTTCAAACTGGACAAGGCGGTGCTGTCCCGCCGGCAGGCGCTGCTGGAGGCCGCAGGCATCCGCTTCCGGCTGGGCACGCCGGTGGACGGCGCCCTCTTCTCACGCCTGCTGGAAGAGAACGACGCCCTCTTCCTGGGCCTGGGTGCGCAGAAACCCCGCTCCATCGACCTTCCCGGCCGCTCCCTGCCCGGCGTGGAGCAGGCGCTCCCCTGGCTGGCGCGCGTCAACGGCGGCGAACGGCCATCCCTCGACGGGCGCCACGTCCTGGTCATCGGCGGTGGCGATACTGCCATGGACTGCGCCCGCGCCGCCCTGCGCCTGGGCGCACGGGTGACCGTCGCCTATCGCGGCCCGGAAACACGCCTGCGCGCCTCGCCCGGGGAGGTCGCGCTGGCGCGCGAAGAGGGCGCCGGCTTCCTGTTCGACCATGCCCCGCGCCGCTGCGAGGGCGCCACTGGCATCGAGGGGGTGCGCTTCGGAACTCCCTCCGGCGAGCGTCTCGTCCCCGCGGACCTGGTCCTGCTGGCGCTGGGCCAGCAGGCCGATCCACCCCGCTGGCTCGAGGAGTCCGGCATCGTCACCGAAGCGGACGGCCGCATCCGGGTGGACGGCGGGGGCCGCTCCAGCCACCCCCACGTCTGGGCCGGCGGCGACGACACCCTGGGGCCAAGTCTGGCGGTGAAGGCCATGGCCGCAGGCCGGGCCGCCGCGGAGAGCATGCTCGCCGATTTCGGTTTCCGGGCACGCTTCGGGAGAAGGGGATGAAGCCCCTGGCCCTCCTTCTCCTATTCCTGCCCCTGTCGGCCGCCGCCAGCCACGGCTGGTCCGGCTTCGACATCTGCAAGGCGTACGAGGACAAACTGCCCCCGGGCCTCACGGTGGCCTCGCTGCCCGATCCGGGCGATCCGGGCGCGGTCCTGCTGGGCCGATACTGCACACAGTGCCACAACCTGCCCGGACCCGACCGCCACACGGCCGGGGAGTGGCGCCGGGTCACCTCCAGGATGTTCCTGCTGATGGAGGTTTCGCACCGCTTCGGCGGCCTGATGGGGCGGGTGAAGGTGATGCGGGAAGCCGAGCAGGAGACGCTGCTGGGCTACCTAGAAGCGCACGCCGCGGATGCCGCGGCCCCGCAAGGCCGGGAGAAGGGCAGAGGCTGGCGCTCTTCTCTCCTGGCCCTGGCACCCTTCCTGGCACTGGTGGTGCTCGGGGGCGTGCGCTGGTGGAAGAGGCGCCGGGCAGGGCGCACTGGAGGCGGCAGGCCATGCACCACCGAATAGTCGTCACACTGCTGGCCCTTGCGCTCGCCGTCGTCTCGGTGGGCTACGCCTACGTCCACTGGAGCAGGAGCGGCGCCGGCACCGGCCTCTACTCCCGGCACTGGTCACCGGACCCGGTGCAGCAGTACTGGGATCCCGGCAGTTTCTACCGCTCCACCCAACGGGTCGAAGGGATCTTCCGGGGTCCCCTGTGCGTCCAGTGTCACGAAGGGATCACTCCGGGCATCGTGGCCGACTGGAGGGCGAGCCGGCACGCGCGGAACGACCGCCCGGTCTACTGCAGCGAATGCCACGGAAACGACCACCAGCGGCTCCGGATGCCCACGCCGGAGGTGTGTGGCGGCTGTCACCGAAAACAGCATGGAGAGTTCCTCGATGAAGCCCGCTACGGTTTCCCCAGCCACGTGCTGGCGATGGAGCGCGCCGTGGATGCGCCCCACTTCGCCGACAAGCCCAAGGCGGAGGTGCAGTCCTGCACCCAGTGCCACTCGGTGGCCACCAAGTGTGACTCCTGCCACACGCGGCACCGTTTCGACGCCGCCGAGGCGCGCCGCCCGGAAGCCTGCATCACCTGCCATTCCGGCCCGCCCCACCCGGACGACGAGACCTATTTCGGCTCGGCCCACGGCCGGCTCTACCTGGCCGAAGGCGACGAGTGGGACTGGTCCAAGCCACTCACCAGGGGCAACTACAAGGCGCCCACCTGCGCCTACTGCCATATGGAAGGAGGACGCCACCAGGTGGCGCACAAGTCGATCTGGAAATTCGGCCTGCGGGAGATCAACCCCCACACCTCGGGGAACCGGGTGCTGAGAAGGAGGTGGATCGAACTGTGCAGCCACTGCCACGAGGAACGCCAGGCCACGGAGTGGCTGGCGGAACTGGACCGGGAACGCAAGCGGGCCTGGGAAAAGCTCGACGAAGCCGAGGAGATCCTGAGGGCGCTGCGCGCCGAGGGACGGATCCTTCCCGCCGCCGGCGACCGGCCACCCTACCCCATGGAGTGGCTGGGACGCCTGTGGCCCAGGGAGCGCATCGGCTTCTTTGAGGGCCAGGCCTCGGCCTTCTACAACGTCTCGGCCATCGAGCGCGAATACTTCGAGATGTGGTACTTCGACAACCTCGGCGCCTACAAAGCCGCCGCCCACGGCGACCCGGCATCGGTGGAAGAGGGACACGCACGGCTGGCGGCCGCACTGGAGCGCATCCGTTCCATGGCCGCCGTATTGCGCGACACGGCAGTGACGCCAAAGGCGCTGAAGCGCCTGTGGAACACCGGCGAATACACCGAATACAACCGGGAGAACAACTGATGCGCCCACTCCGGCTGCCGGCCCTGCTCCTAGGCTTCCTGGCTCTCTCCCTCCGCGCGGAGGAGACGGCCCCGCCAGGACCCTTTGCCGAGGAACAGTGTATCCTCTGCCACGAGGAACGGGATCCGGGACTCGTCGACCAGTGGCGCCGGGACGTCCACTCGGCAGCAGCGGGCACCGGCTGCAGCGGCTGCCACGGCGACCGCCACGAGGGCGCGGCCGAAACGGCGAGAAGGGACCGGAACTGCACCCGCTGCCACGACGGTCCCGCCGGCCACAGCTACGCCACCTCCAAGCATGGCGTCATCACGCGGCTGGAGGCGAAGCGGAGAGGCTGGCGGCTGCCCTTGCGAAGCGGAAACTACCGGACACCCGGCTGTGGCTACTGCCACTATCACGATGGCCGGCACGAAGACACCATGGATCCGGCGGCGGGTCCCGGCGAGGTGCGCCAGTGGATCTGCAGCCAGTGCCACAGTCCCCGTTACGTCAACGAGGCCTTCGCCGCCGGCCGGCGCCAGCTGGAGATCGCCAACCTCAAGGTAAAAGAGGGCCTCTCCCTCATCTCGCAGGCAGGCGGCCGGGCTTCCGGCGAACTGGCGGAGCTGCAGAGGGCGCTGGTGCGCCACCGCCGAAACGTCCTGCTGGGCGTGGGCCATCAGTCGCCGGACTACCAGTGGTGGCACGGCCAGCCGGCGCTGGACGGCGACCTCATCCGGATCCGCGACGCGCTGATCCGCATCCGCAAAGAACCGTTGAAAGAGGAAAACCCATGACACGTTCCCTTCTCCTGATCATGCTCCTGCTCCTGGGCCAGGCGAACGCCGAAGAGGTGAAACTGGCCTTCTCCGGGATCACCCTGAACGCCAACCTGGAAAGGACGGAGCGCTGGCCGGCCGGCCCCACCCTCCTGATCACCCACGGCACCCTCTCCCACAACCGCAGCGAGATCATCACCACGCTGCAGGAGCTGTTCCTGGAGAACGGCGTGAGTTCGCTGGCCATCAACCTGAGCCTGGGTATCGACGACCGGCACGGACCCTACGACTGCCCGGTGCCCCACACCCACAGGCACGAGGACGCGCTGGACGAGATCGGCGCCTGGCTGGACTGGCTCGAGGAGCAGGACGTGAAACAGGTGGTGCTGCTGGGTCACTCCCGCGGCGGCAACCAGACCGCCTGGTTCGCCGCCGAACGGAACCCCCCCACCGTCTCCAGGGTGATCCTGGTGGCACCCCAGACCTGGAGCCCCGAATACGCCGCCCGAACCTACCAGGAGCGTTACGGAAAGCCCCTGGCGCCGGTGCTGGCGCGGGCCCGCGCACTGGTGGAGGCCGGCAAGGGAGCGACCCTGCTGAAGCCGGTGGATTTCGTCTACTGCAAGGAAACGGCCGCTACCGCGGACGCCTTCGTCTCCTACTACGCGCCCGATCCGCGCAAGGACACGCCCCACCTGCTGCCCCGGCTGAACAGGCCGGTGCTGGTCTTCGCCGCCACCGAGGACCAGGTGGTAAAGGGGCTGCCCGACAAACTGGCTCCGCTGGCCGGAAAGGCTGGCTTCGAGCTGACGGTCATCGAAGGGGCCGACCACTTCTTCCGGGATCTCTACGCGGAGGAGCTGGTCGAACGGGCCATCGAGTTCATCGGAGAATGAGGGAGAGACCGCATGAGAATCGGCGTCACCAGCCAGAACTTCCGCACCATCACCGGCCACGCCGGCAAGACCCGGCGGTTCCTGGTCTATGAACCGGGTGAAACGGGAGAGCCGGTGGAGGTGGAGCGCCTGGACCTGCCGAAGGAGATGGCCATGCACCAGTTCCGCGGCGACGATCACCCCCTCTTCTCCCTGGACCTGCTGGTCACCGCCGGCTGCGGGGAGGGCTTCGTGCGCCGCTTGGGCGCCTACGGCGTGCGGGTGGTGGTGACCGGCGAACAGGACCCGGTCACTGCGGTCAGTAGGCTCCTGCGGGGCGAACCCCTGGCGCCGCCTTCTCGCCCGGATCACTGACCTGTGCGCCCGGCAGGGCGTCGACGGGACGGTAGCCGGGTCTCGCACCCGCCCCCATCGCGGCCCGCCGGCGGAAGGCGTCCATGCGCGCCTTCAGCCAGCTGGCGTGGAGCCTTTTCAGTGAATCCTTCAGCGACGCCTCCTCGGCCCGTATCGCCTCCTCGATCTCCCGCTCGAAGGTTTCGCGGTGGAGCTGCTCGTCCACTTCGAGCGCCGCCAGGTCCACCGCCAGCCAGGTGGCGACACCCGCCCCGGTACCACACAGCAGCGCCAGGGGACCCCCCGGCGCGCACAGCAGGGTTCCCGTTCCCGCGCCGGCTAGCGCACCGCCCCCCTTGAGCGCAGACTTGGTGGCCAGCTTGCCGGCCAGGCCGGCGGCCAGCTTGAAACTCTTGCCCCCGGCCACCCCCGCCACCGCCTTCTTCACCAGCAGGGCGGCGCCTCCCTTGGCCGCCAGCACGCCGGCGCCGGCACCCGCCCCCAGGCTGAAGAGCTGGCGGCCGGCCAGGCCGGCGGAGGGCATCAGCTCCTCGCCCACCAGGGTGTCCAGCGGAATCTCCCCGGCCAGCTCCCAATGCGCCTGCGGCCCTCCCACCTTCTCCCCGCCGCCCTCGAGATCGGCGGCGAGATCGGCCAGCATCCCCTCCCCGGCCCGCCGTACCCGCCGCGCCATCTCCACCTGGAGGCGGGCCGGCAGGCCCTCCAGCATGGCGGTGACGCCGGTCTCCTCGAAGAGAATCTCCTCCAGCTTGCCCTCCATGTAGTCCGCCACGCCGCTGCCGAGGGCATGAGCGTAGCGCAGGTATTCCCCGGTGAGGGAGTAGTACCAGTCGGCATAGCGGGGAATGGCGGCATACACGGGGGCGAAGGCCCGCTCCACTTCGCGGTCGATGGCACCCTCCGTATCCCGGAGAAGAGTTGCCAGGCGCCTGTCCGCGTGCGCTTCCAGCCGCTCCTGGAAGGCCCGGAACTCGGCCTCCTCCAGGACGTGCAGGTCGCCGTGCACGATGATGCGCCAGACCGGCTCACTCCCGATGGCCGGTGGGATCCCCGGGTACCGAGCTCGAATTCGCCCTATAGTGAGTCGTATTACAATTCACTGGCCGTCGTTTTACAACGTCGTGACTGGGAAAACCCTGGCGTTACCCAACTTAATCGCCTTGCAGCACATCCCCCTTTCGCCAGCTGGCGTAATAGCGAAGAGGCCCGCACCGATCGCCCTTCCCAACAGTTGCGCAGCTGAATGGCGAATGGCGCCTGATGCGGTATTTTCTCCTTACGCATCTGTGCGGTATTTCACACCGCATATGGTGCACTCTCAGTACAATCTGCTCTGATG
>AMFO01000002.1_pt1 | contig 25592 bp, 21 predicted proteins | sample 552608 | NCBI WGS metagenome assembly AMFO01 (sample SAMN01893955, study PRJNA167987) | microbial mat metagenome | biome: hydrothermal vent | place: USA: Loihi, Hawai'I | collected 2003-05-01
CGGTCGCCTGGGCGGAGGTGGAGGGAACGGTGACGTCGTCGGAGCGGCGGGTCCAGAGGGTTCGCCGGGTCGTGGCGCCGCCGGGGGAGGCTCGCGACGACACGGCGATCATCCTCGCCCTGGCGCGGCGCCTCGGACACGACTGGGGGAACCCCACCGCCGAGGAGGTGTGGGACGAGCTGCGGAGTCTCTCCCCGATCCACGCCGGGATGAGCTACGCGCGGCTCGAAGCACGGGGAGGTCTCCAGTGGCCGTGCCGGGACGAGGAGGATCCGGGAACTCCGTTCCTCCACGGACGGCTGTGGGAGGAGCCCCGCGTCGGGCCTCCGGCGCCGTTCGTCCCCGTCGAGCACCGGCCACCTCTCGACGAGCTCACCGAGGAGTACCCGATCCGCCTCACGACGGGACGCCATCTCGACGGGTACAACACGGGGGTCCAGTCGGGCCGCCTCCGGTCGCCCCGCCGGACGGGCGGCGCGATCGAGCTGTCGCCGGCGGACGCGGCGGACCTCGGGGTGGTGGACGGGGAGCGGGTACGGGTCGTCTCGCGGCGGGGAGCCGTGGAGGCCCCGGTGCGGGTGGTGCGGTCCCTTCGCCCCGGCCTCGCGTTCATGGCCTTCCACTACCCCGACGAGGTGGACACCAACCGTCTCACTCTCGATACCTGGGACCCCCGCTCGGGCACCTCCGAGTTCAAGGCGGTGGCGATCCGGATCGAGCGGGAGGGACCCTGATGGACCTGCGCCCCCTCGCCGCCGGACCCGACTCCCTGGAGCGAGCCGCGGTCGACGCCGTCCTCGGTCCCATGGCCGCGGCGGGGGAGGTGGGCGGARACGGCCGCGTCGCCCGCGCCGGGCGCGGCGCCCGGTCCCGCCGGCATCTGCTGCTCCCCGCCTTGTGGGCGGTGCAGGACGCGGTGGGGTGCGTCCCTCCGGGCGCCCTCGGGTACGTCGCCGAGCGTCTCGCCATCTCCCCGGCCGAGGTCCACGGCGTCGCCTCCTTCTACGACCTCCTCGTCCTCGGCGACGGTCCGCCCGGGGCCGTCCGGGTGTGCGACGACGTCGCGTGTCGCGCGGCCCTCGGGGGCGACCCGGCCGCGGCCTGGGAAGGCGCCGCCGTGGCGTGGGAGCGCTCCGGGTGTCTGGGACGGTGCGACCGGGCGCCGGCGGTGCTCGTGCAGCGCGCCGGCTCGGGACGTCACGAGCTCGTGGCATCCGACGCCACCCCCGGGACCGCCGCCGGCGACCTGTGGCCTACACCTCCGGCCACGGTGACCGCATCGCTCGCCGAGCCACTGCTCCTGCGCCGCGTCGGGCGGGTCGATCCCACCGACCTCGACGCCTACCGCGCCGCGGGTGGGTACGAGGCGCTGCGACGCGCCATCGCGACGGGGAGGGACGGGGTGCTCGCCGCCGTCGAGGCCTCCGGCCTGCGAGGTCGCGGAGGTGCCGGGTTCCCCACCGGGACGAAGTGGCGGGCGGTGGCACGAGCCGCACGTCCCGCGTACGTCGTCGGCAACGCCGACGAGTCCGAGCCGGGCACCTTCAAGGACCGGGTCCTCCTCGAGGAGGACCCCTTCGCGGTGGTGGAGGGGCTCACCCTCGCCGGGTTCGCCACGGGCGCCGAGCGCGGATTCCTCTACCTGCGGGGTGAGTACCCCCTCGCGGAGGAGCGAGTGGCCAGCGCGATCGCCGCCGCCCGCGCCGCCGGGCTCCTCGGGGCGGACGTCATGGGAGCCGGTTTCCGCTTCGACGTGGAGGTGCGGCGCGGCGCGGGCGCCTACGTCTGCGGGGAGGAGACGGCGCTGCTCGAGTCCATCGAGGGCCGGCGGGGGGAGCCCCGTCCCCGACCGCCGTACCCCACCCAGGTGGGCCTCTTCGGCCGGCCCACCGCGGTGAACAACGTCGAGACCCTGGCGGCTGCGGTCGCCGTGGTGGCCGGGCGTCCCGAGGCGGCCGCGGCCAAGCTCTTCCCCTGCTCGGGCGCCGTGGCGCGTCCGGGCGTGTACGAGGCGCGTGTCGGCGTGACCATCCGGGAGATCCTCGACGCCGCCGGGGGAGGGGCGCCCACGGCGGTGCTCCTCGGCGGTGCCGCCGGGCGGTTCGTCGCCGACCTCGACGTGGCCCTCCACCCCGCCTCCGACCCACCGCTCGGCTCGGGTGCCCTCGTCGCCTTCGACGATCGGATCGCGCTCGACGACGTGGTCCTCCGCATCGCGGCGTTCTTCCGACACGAGTCGTGCGGTCGGTGCGTCCCGTGTCGGATCGGCACCGTTCGCCAGGAGGAGTCCCTGCGGCGTCACCTCTCCGGAGCGGAGGGGCCGGACCGGCTCGGCGACCTCGCCGCGGTGCTACGGGACGCCTCCCTTTGCGGTCTCGGACAGAGCGCCGCCACGGCCATCGGCTCCGCGCTCGCCCTCGGTCTCGTGGGGGGAGAACGGCATGGTTGAGTCGGTGGCGCTCCTCGTCGACGGTCGACGCGTCGTCGTGCCGGAGTCCACCAGCGTCCTCGGCGCCTGCCRCCGGGCGGGGGTCGAYGTTCCGACCCTCTGTCACCTCGAGACCCTGACGCCGGCGGCCGCGTGCCGGCTCTGCGTCGTCGAGGTGGAGGGCAGTCGCGCCCTGGTCGCGGCGTGCGCACGGCGGGTGGAGGAGGGGATGGTCGTCACCACCGYCTCGGAGCGGGTGGCCCGGGCRCGCCGCATGGTGCTCGAGCTCCTCGCCGCCACCGTGGACCTCRCCKCGGCCCCCGRCCTCGTCGCCCTCGGTGCCGCCGTGGGGACGGAGCCGGGGCGCCACGCCGGCGGGGTTCCCGTCCCTCCGGAGATCGACAACGAGCTCTACGTGCGRGATCTCGCCAAGTGCGTGCTCTGCTACCGCTGTGTCGCGGCCTGTGGCGACGATGCCCAACACACCTACGCCATCGCCGTCGTCGRCCGGGGAGATGGCGCCCGGATCGGCACCGAGTTCGACGTGCCCCTCCCCGACTCCGCCTGCGTGTTCTGCGGGAACTGTGTCGCGGTGTGTCCCACGGGTGCGCTCGTGGTGAAGACCGAGTTCGATCTTCGTCGATCCGGGAGCTGGGATCCGGCGGCGCAGACCGTCGTTCGCACCGTGTGCGGGTACTGCGGCGTCGGATGCAACCTCGACGTGCGTCTCCAGGGAGAGCGCATCGTCGAGGTCACCTCGCCSCTCGACCACGACGTGACGCGGGGGAGCCTCTGCGTCAAGGGGCGCTTCGGCTGGACGCACCTCGATGCGTGAGGGGNCTCGGGGGTCGCGGCCGTGCCCCGCTCAGACGCCGAGCCGCCGGTAGGCGGCCGCGAAGCGCTGGTACTGCGCCACGCCCTCCGCCTGGCGGGCGACCTCGCTCTCCGTCAGCTCCCGTACCGGCCTCGCCGGGATCCCCATGGCGAGGGTCCACGGGGGGATCGCCTTCCCTTCCGGGAGGAGGGCGCCGGCGGCGAGCCAGGCGCCCTCGCCCAGGACCGCGCCGTTGAGGATCCGGGCGCCGATCCCGACGAGGCAGTGTGCGCCGATCGTTGCTCCGTGGAGCACCGCGGCGTGACCCACGTGGACCCGATCGCCGATGAGGCAGGGGAACCCGGCGTCGGCGTGGACGACCACCTGGTCCTGGAGGTCGGTCTCCTCGCCGACGACGATGTCGTCGAGCTCGGCGCGAACGACGACGCCGAACATGAGGACCGCCCGAGCGCGCACCTCCACCCGGCCGAAGAGCCGGGCGGTGGCGGCGACGTAGGCGGTGGGGTCGATTCGGGGGGTGGCGAGCTCGATCGGTTCCATGGGGCGAGTCTCCACGCGCCGCCTCTGCCCGGCAAATCCGCTGGGCGTGCCGAACCGGGGAATGTCACCGGGCCCGGTGTGCTTGAACCCGTCGGACGGTCCACGACCCCTGGAGGCCACGATGTCGGCGCTGCCCGCGTTTCCGAAGGACTGGGAGCCCACGAGGGCGACCTTGCACGCCTACGCCCACGCCGTGGGCGCCATCCCCCGGGCCCACGCCGTGGCCCACCCCAAGTGGTGGCACATCTCGYTGAAGCCCCGGCCCGACGGCCTCGTCACCGATGCGATCCCGCTCCCCGACGGGGGAAGCGCGCTGCTCCGGATGGACCTCCGCCACCATGTGGTGGTCCTCGAGACGAGCGGCGGCACGCACCGGSAGTTCCCGCTCGACGCGGGGACGACGGCGASCGCGTTCGGCGACGCGCTCATCGCGGCCGTCGCCGAGCTGGGGCTCGAGGGGGAGTACGCCCGGGAGAAGTTCGAGAACGACGAGCCGCGGGTGTACGACCCCGCCGCGGCGCGGACGTTCTTCGASATCGTCACCCTCACGACCACCGTCTTCACCCGTCACCGGCACGGGCTCTCGGGTCAGGTGGGGCCGATCCAGCTCTGGCCCCACGGCTTCGACCTCGCCTTCGAGTGGTTCGGCACCCGTGTCGAGACGTACGAGGAGGACGGCGAGACGACCGAGTATCCCTCACAGATCAATCTCGGCCTGTACCCGGCGGGRCGTCCCTACTTCTAYTCCAACCCGTGGCCCTTCGAGAAGGAGCRCCTGGTGGGGAAGGAGCTCCCGGCGCCGGCGGCGTGGAACACCGASGGGTGGGAGGGATCGATCCTCCACTACGACGACATCCAGGACGATCCGCAGGCCACCGAGCGGATCCTCGCCTACGCGCGGCGGGTCTTCGAGCTCGCCTCCCCGACGCTGACGGTCTGAGTCTCAGGGCTCGTCGTCGATGACGACGAGCACCGCGCCGGCCTCGACCCGGTCCCCGGGGGCGGCCTGGATCCGCACGACGCGTCCCGCCGCCGGCGCCGTCAGCGCGTGCTCCATCTTCATCGCCTCGAGGGTGAGGAGCGGATCGCCGGGGGCGACCGTCTCCCCGGCCTGCACGTGGACGGCGACGACCGTGCCCGGGAGGGGGGCGCGACAGGACCCGACGTCCTCCTCCTCGCCGGGTTCCGGGAAACGGGGAACGGTGGTGAAGCGGCTGCTCCCCTCGGGTCCGTCGACGAACACCTCGTCGCCGTGGCGGGCGACGTCGAAGCCACGGCGGATCCCCGCGACGAGCATCTCGACCCGGTCGAGGCCGGCCCGGAGGAGCTCGACGGGGAGGTCCTCGTCCTCGACGCGGAGGAGCTCGAGGCCGCGCCGATCGAAGCGGTACGCCACGGCGAGACGCTCCTCGTCGGTGGCGTAGACGCGCCGTTGTGGGGCGGTGGGGAGGTTCCGGAACCCGGAGCGGACCGCGGCGAGGACCGGTGCCGTCGCTCTGCGGGCCGCCTGGTCGGCGAGGGCCGCCACGCCGGCGTGCAGGAGGGTCCGACCGCGGGGCGGAGCGGCGAGGCGCGCCGGGTCGCGCCGCTCGATGAAGCCGGTGTCGATGGGGCCGGCACGGAACTCCTCGTCCTCGAGGACGGCGACGAGGAGGTCCCGGTTCGTCGGAGGTCCGTGGAGGCGGGCACGCCGCAGGCTCGCAGCCAGCCGGCGGAGCGCCTCGGCGCGGTCCTTCCCGTGGGCGACGATCTTGGCGAGGAGCGCGTCGTAGTGGGATCCGATCTCTCCGTGTCCGTCGAAGGTGGCGTCGACGCGGACACCGGGGGTGGTGGGGACCTCGAGCCGGTGGAAACGGCCGGCACGGGGGGCGAAGCCCGCCCGGGGATCCTCGGCGTAGAGGCGGGCCTCGATCGCGTGGCCTCGGGAGGGCGGCGGCGCGGCGGGGAGGGATCCGCCCGCCGCGACCTCGAGCTGGAGTCGGACGAGGTCGAGGCCGGTCACCGCCTCCGTGACCGGGTGCTCCACCTGGAGGCGGGCGTTCATCTCGAGGAAGGCGAACTCCCCGCCGGCGAGGAGGAACTCGACGGTGCCGGCGCCCACGTAGCCGACGGCCTCACCGAGACGCACCGCCGCCTCGCCGAGCGCCGCGGCGAGATCCGGTGCGAGGGCCGGGGCCGGCGACTCCTCCACGAGCTTCTGGTGCCGCCGCTGCAGCGAGCAGTCACGGGTTCCCAGGGCGAGCACCCGACCGTGGGCGTCCCCGAAGATCTGGACCTCGACGTGCCGGGGCCGGAGGAGGAGTCGCTCCAGGTACAGCGTGCCGTCACCGAACGCCGCCTCCGCCTCCCGCGCTCCCGCCGCCAGGGCCTCGTCGAGATCGGCCGGGGAGTCGACCCGGCGCATCCCCCGGCCGCCACCGCCGGCGGCCGCCTTGACGAGGAGCGGGTAGCCGAGGCGGCCGGCCGCGRCCGTGAGGTCCTCGCCGGGTCCKGTCCCGGGGACGACGGGGACACCGAGCTCGGCGGCGACCCGGCGGGCCGCCGGCTTGGAGCCGGCGGYCGCCATCGCCGCGGGGGGCGGCCCCACCCAGGTGAGGCCGGCGTCGAGGACCGCTCGGGCGAAATCCGGGTCCTCGGCGAGGAATCCGTAGCCGGGATGGACCGCGTCGGCTCCACAGCGACGGGCCGCGGCGACGAGTGCCTCGATGCGCAGGTAGGACTCCGCCGGGGAGGCTCCRCCGAGGGGCACGGCGAGGTCCGCCTCGGCGACGAAGGCCGCGTCGGTGTCGGGCTCGGCGTACACGGCGACGGTACGGAGCCCCATCTCCCGGCAGGTCCGGAAGATGCGYCGGGCGATCTCGCCCCGATTGGCGACGAGGACGGTGCGCATGGTCACATCCGGAAGACCCCGAACCGGTCGGCGCCCCGTACCTCGTTCGAGTGGGCCGCCGAGAGGGCGATGCCGAGGACGTCACGGGTGTCGCGGGGGTCGATGATCCCGTCGTCGAAGAGCCGCGCACTCATGTAGAACGCCTCCTCCTCGCGGTGGATCTGCTCCTCGATGAGCCGGGTGCGGGTGGCGTCGGCCTCCTCGTCGAAGGGCTTCCCGGAGCGCTCCGCGGCCGCCCGGGCGACGATGGACAGCGTGCCGGCGAGCTGCTCGGCGCCCATGACCGCCGTCTTGGCGTTCGGCCAGACGAAGAGGAAGCGGGGGTCGTAGGCGCGACCGCACATGCCGTAGTTGCCCGCGCCGTAGGACCCGCCCACCTGGAGGGTGAGGTGGGGGACGGTGGAGTTCGCCACCGCGTTGATCATGAGGGAGCCGTGCTTGATCATGCCGCCCTGCTCGTAGCGCCGGCCGACCATGTAGCCGGTCACGTTCTGCACGAAGAGGAGCGGGACGCCGSCGCGGTTGGCGAGCTGGATGAACTGTGCCGCCTTCTGTGACTCCTCGGAGAAGAGGATSCCTCGGTCGTTGGCGAGGATCCCCACCGGGTAGCCGTGCAGGTGCGCCCATCCGGTCACGAGGTTGGTGCCGTACCGCGCCTTGAACTCGTCGAGCTCCGAGTCGTCGAGGATGCGGGCGAGGATCTCGCGGATGGGAAACGGCACCTTGAGGTCGGCCGATACGATCCCGAGCAGGTCCTCGGGATCGTACCGGGGCGGCGCCGGGGCTCGGTCGGGTCCGGGACCCAGCTTCCGCCAGTGGAGGTCGGCCACGATGCGTCGGCCGATGGCGATCGCCTCCAGCTCGTCGGCGGCGAGGTGGTCGGCGAGTCCCGAGACCTCGGCGTGCATGCGGGCTCCCCCCAGCTCCTCGTCGGTGGCCTCCTCGCCGGTGGCCACCTTCACGAGTGGCGGCCCGGCGAGGAACACCTTGGAGCGTCCCTCGATCATGACGACGTGGTCGGACATCCCGGGGAGGTAGGCGCCGCCGGCGGTCGAGTTCCCGAAGACGAGGGAGATCGTGGGGATCCCCTTGGCGGAGAGGCGGGTGAGGTTGCGGAACGAGGCACCACCGGGGACGAAGATCTCGGCCTGGTTGGGCAGGTCGGCGCCGCCCGACTCGACGAGGTACACGAGCGGGAGGCGGTTGCGGTCGGCGATCTCGTAGGCCCGCAGACCCTTCCGCAGGCCGATCGCGTTGATCGCRCCACCCTTGGCGGTGGGGTCGGAGGCGACGATCACGCACTCGACGCCGGAGACGACGCCGATRCCGACGACGACGGAGGCGCCCGTCACCCATCCCGTGCCGGCGGCGGCCACGGTGGAGAGCTCGAGGAAGGGCGCATCGGGGTCGAGGAGGAGCTCGATGCGCTCCCGCGCCAGGAGCTTGCCCCGGTCGTGGTGGCGGCGCACGTAACGCTCGCCGCCTCCCAGGGCCGCCTCCGCCTGGAGCTCCTCGAGCCGGGAGATCCGCTCGAGCATGGCGGCCCGGTTGCGYCGGAACGTCTCCGAGGCGGGATCGACGGCGGTGCGCAGGACGCTCACGTCCGTTCCTCCACCAGGCGCTCCAGACGCTCGATCCGYGCCTCGAGGGGGTGKGGAGCGGTGAGCCCGTCGAGGAGCAGGGAGGTGAGGGCGGTCGCCGTGGCGTCGACGTCGAGGGTCTCGAGGCCTCGRGAGGCCTTCCAGGCGGCGTGCTCGACGGCGCCGTACAGCGCGTCCCGGACGAGACCCGGAGCGAGGTCGCGGCGCAGCTCGCCGCGACGCTGGCCCTCCTTGACGGCCTCGACCGCCAGAGCCGTGTAGCGGCGGTTGAGGTCGGCGAGACCGGAACGGTGGTAGCCGTCGAGGCGACGGCCCTCCGCGACGACGAGACGGCAGAGGTCGGGACGCTCAGCGAAGGCGCGAAGCTGCTGGGTCACGAGGAATCGGATGCGCTCCCGGGTGTCGACGATGCGGGAGGCGACGCGAGCCGTCTCGGCGATGAGCGGTTCGTAGAAGGCGCGGATCACCGCCTCGAGCAGCTCCCGCTTGGAGGCGTAGTGCTTGTAGATGGTGCCCTCGGCCACTCCGGCCCGGGCGGAGATGGCGGCGATGGAGGCCGCGTCGTAGCCGCGCGCCGTGAAGACCTCCCGAGCGGCCGCGAGGATGCGGGAGGCCGAGTCGGTGAGCGTCGTTCGCTCGGACAGCATGACCGGACCATCGTAAGATCGGAACGGCGTTGTGGGCAAGGAGGAGGTACCCGGTGAGCGGTACTCACCCGATGCGGGATCTGTTGGAGGACCTCGCCGCGGAGCAGGAGGAGCTGGACGGCGTCGTCGCCACGCTCCAGATCGGCGACTGGGAGCGTCCGACCCCTGCCGCAGGATGGACGATCCGCGACCAGATCGCGCACCTCGCCTTCTTCGACGAGGCCGGCGCGCTCGCCGCCACCGACGGCGAGGCGTTCTCCGCCGAGGTGGCGCGGGCRAGCGCCGATCTCGACGCGTACCTGGNCGTCCCACCTCGAGCAGGCGCGCCGCCGGACGCCCGCGGCGCTCCTCGACCGGTGGCGGGCGGCGCGCCGGCACCTCCTCGCCGCGCTCCGGGCCGTACCACCGGGGGCGCGGCTGCCCTGGTACGGCCCGGACATGTCGCCGGCGTCGTTCGCCACGGCACGGCTGATGGAGACGTGGGCTCACGGACAGGACGTCGTCGACGCCCTCGGGATCGTCCGGGTGCCGACCGCGCGCCTCCGCCACGTCGCCCACCTCGGGGTGGCGACCTTCGCCTGGTCGTTCCGTGTCCGGGGACTCCCCGTCCCCGAGCACCGGCCCAGGGTCGTCCTCGCCGCCCCCGACGGCGGTGAGTGGTCGTGGGAGGGTGACGCCGGCGAGGTGCGCGGCTCCGCCGAGGGCTTCTGCCTCGTGGTCACGCAGCGCCGCCACCCCGCCGACACCGACCTCGTGGCCGCGGGGGACGTGGCCTGCCGCTGGCTCGAGGTGGCGCAGGCCTTCGCCGGACCGCCCGGACCCGGCCGCCACCCTCGGGGGTGAGACCACCCGGTGCGGGTACGCTGACCCCCGTATGAACGTGGACGCCGGCGCCATCGACGAGGCGCTCCGGGCCGACATCCGGCGCCTCGGGGCGCAGCTCGGAGACACGCTCGTGCGCCAGCACGGCGCCGAGCTCCTCGCGCTCGTCGAGCGGGTGCGGGCGCTCACCAAGCGTGAGCGCACCGGAGACCCGACCGCCCACGCCGAGGTGGCGCGTCTCCTCGAGACGCTCGACCTCGAGACGGTGATCCGGCTGGTGCGGGCCTTCACCGCGTACTTCTATCTGGCGAACACGGCCGAGCAGGTCCACCGCGTCGGTGATCTCCCCGGCGGGGGCGGCGACGATCGCTCGCTCCCGGCGACCGTGGAGCGGATCCGCGCCGCCGGCCTCGACGCCGCCCTGGTCCGGAGGGTCCTGGACCGGCTGGAGCTCCGGCCGGTGTTCACCGCCCATCCCACCGAGGCGGCCCGTCGGACCATCCTCACCAAGCTCCGCGAGGTCGCAGACCTCCTCGACGCCCGTCTCGACCCTCGCGCGGGCAGACGGGAGCGGGAGCGTCGTGACCGGCGGATCGCCGAGCTCATCGACGAGATCTGGGAGACCGACGAGCTGCGCATCGCCCGACCGACGCCGCTCGACGAGGCCCGCTCGATGATCTTCTACCTGGATCGGCTCTTCGCCGACGTCATGGCGGTGCTCGGGGAGGAGATCGATCGGGAGCTCGTCCGGCTCGCCCCGACCGATCGCGAGCGGATCGCGCTCCGGTTCGGGACCTGGGTGGGCGGCGACCGGGACGGGAACCCGGCCGTGACTCCCGACGTGACCCGCGCCGTCCTGCGGGTGCAGCACGAGCACGGGCTTCGCAACCTCATCGGGGCGGTGGAGGCCCTCGCCGACGAGCTCTCGATGTCCGACCGCATCTGGTCGGTCTCCACCGAGCTCGCCACGTCTCTGGAGGCGGACCGGGAGCTCCTTCCCGAGACCTGGCAGCGGTTCCGCCGTCTCAACGCCGCGGAGCCGTACCGGCTCAAGTGCGCGTACGTCCACCAGCGGCTCCGCAACACCCTCGCCCGGATCCTCGAGGACGCGCGCCACGTTCCCGGGATCGACTACGCCGGGCCGTGGGAGCTCGTCGAGGAGCTCCGGCTCATGCAGCGCTCCCTGATGCAGAACGCCGGGGAGCTCATCGCCGGGGGTGCCGTCGCCCGACTCGTGCGGGAGGTCGAGACGTTCGGTTTCCATCTGGCGACGATGGACGTCCGGGAGCACACCGACCGGCATCACGAGGTCCTCGAGCGTCTCTACCACCGGATCGGGGTCGAGTACCGTGGTCTCGGGCCGGAGGCCCGCGTCACCCTCCTCTCCCGGGAGCTCGAGGGGGCCAGGCCCATCGCCCCCACCCGGATCGCCGAGGAGCGTCTCGGGAGCACCTTCGAGACCTTCGTGGCCATCCGGGAGGCGCTCGATCGGTACGGTCCGCGGGTCATCGAGTCGTACATCGTCTCCATGACCCGCGGCGTCGACGACGTGCTGGCCGCGGTCGTCCTGGCGCGGGAGGCGGGGCTCGTCGACCTGCCGGAAGGGGTCGCCCGTATCGGGTTCGTGCCTCTTCTCGAGACCATCGCCGAACTGCGGCGTGCCGGCGCCATCCTCGACGAGCTCCTCTCCGTGCCCGGGTACCGGCGTGTCGTCGCCTTGAGGGGAGACCTCCAGGAGGTGATGCTCGGCTACTCCGATTCGAACAAGGAGGGCGGCATCACCACGAGCCAGTGGGAGATCTACAAGGCGCAGCGCGACCTGCGCGACGCGGCGCGCCGTCACGGGGTGACGCTCCGGCTCTTCCACGGCCGCGGCGGGACGATCGGACGGGGAGGCGGCCCCACGCACGAGGCCATCCTCGCCCAGCCGTTCGGCACGATCGACGGGTGCCTGAAGGTGACCGAGCAGGGGGAGGTCGTCTCCGACAAGTACGGGCTTCCCGCCCTCGCCGCCCGCAACCTCGAGCTCGCCCTCGCCTCGGCCCTGGAGGCTTCGCTGCTCCACCGCAGGCCCCGACAGTCGCGGGAGGTCCTCGCCCGGTGGGACGAGGCGATGGAGGCCTTCTCCGCCGGGGCGTACCGTGCCTACCGGAGCCTCGTCGAGGGTCCGGACCTCGTTCCGTACTTCCTCGCCTCGACCCCGGTGGAGGAGCTGGCGGCGATGAACATCGGCTCGCGTCCCTCGCGCCGCCCCGGCGGTGGTGGTGGCCTCGACGACCTCCGGGCCATCCCCTGGGTGTTCGGGTGGACCCAGTCGCGTCAGATCGTCCCCGGGTGGTTCGGGGTGGGATCGGGGCTCGAGGCCGCCGTGGCGGCCGGGTACGGGGACGTGCTGGCGGAGATGTGGGACCACTGGTCGTACCTGCGAACCTTCGTGGGGAACGTCGAGATGACACTGGTGAAGACCGACCTCGGCATCGCCCGCCGGTATGTGGAGGCGCTCGTTCCCGCGGCGCGGCGGGGACCCTTCGCCCGGATCGCCGCCGAGCACGAGCGCACCCTCGAGGCGCTCCACCGCCTCACGGGCCGGCGCCCGCTCGAGGCGAACCCGGTCCTGCGGCGCACCCTGGCGGTACGGGACGCCTACCTCGACCCGATCAACCACCTCCAGGTCTCCCTCCTCGCCCGGGTCCGGAGCGGGTCGGAGCGGTCCCCGCAGCTCGAACGGGCCCTGCTGCTGACGATCAACGGGATCGCCACCGGCATGCGCAACACGGGTTGAGGCCGGGGCGGGTAACGTCCTCCGTCATGGACGAGCCGAGCGGATCGCTGTGGGAGGCGACCTCGCCGCCGCCCCGGCCGCGGTCCGCCCTTCCCGGCGACACGAGCTGCGACGTCGCGATCGTGGGCGCCGGGTACACGGGGCTGTGGACGGCGTACCACCTCGCCCGTGGTGACCCACGGCTGCGGGTCCTCGTCGTCGAGGCGAACCACGTGGGTTTCGGCGCCTCGGGACGCAACGGCGGCTGGTGCTCGGCGAAGGTGTCGGGGATCGAGACCCTCCTGAGGGACCCGTTCACCCGTTCCGGCGCCATCGCCCTGCAGCGGGAGATGTTCCGGACCGTCGAGGCGGTCGGCCGGTTCGTCACCGACGAGGGGGTCGCCTGCGGGTTCCGTCGCGGCGGAACCGTCGTCGTCGCCAGGGGACCGGTGCAGGTCGACCGGCTCACCCACGGCATCGCGGTGCGTCGCCAGGCGGGGTTCGGCGAGGAGGACTTCCGCTGGCTCGCACCCCGAGAGGTGCGGGAGCGGATCCGAACGGACCGTGTCCTCGGAGGCACGTTCACCCCGCACTGTGCGGTGGTCCACCCCCTCGCCCTCGTCCGCGGCATCGCCGACGCCGCGGAACGCCGGGGGGTCGTCATCCACGAGGGCACCCGGGTGACCCGCCTCGCTCCGGGGCGAGTCACGACCGACCATGGCACGGTCCGCGCCGAGGTGATCGTACGGGCGACCGAGGCGTACACCGCCCGGCTTCCCGGCCTCCGGCGCGAGGTGACGCCGGTGTACTCCCTCATGATCGCCACCGCGCCACTCGACGACACCACCTGGCAGGCGATCGGGCTCGCCGGGGGCGAGACGTTCTCCGACGGCCGGCGCCTCGTCATCTACGGGCAGCGCACCGCCGACGGTCGACTCGCCTTCGGGGGGAGGGGCGCTCCGTACCACTTCGGCTCCCGGATCGCCGACCGTTTCGATCGGGAACCCGGGGTGTTCGCCCGCCTGGCGACGACGCTCCACGAGCTCCTCCCCGACCTGCCTCCCGTCCCGATCACACATCGTTGGGGAGGGCCACTCGCCATCACCCGGGACTGGATCCCCGAGGTGATCCTCGACCGGGACACCGGCATCGCCTGGGCGGGCGGATACGGTGGCCAGGGGGTGGCGACGGCCGAGCTCGCCGGCCGGATCCTCRCCGACCTCGTCCTGGGGCGGGACAGCGACCTCCTCGGACTCCCGCTCGTCGGGCATCGGGCCCGGCCCTGGGAGCCGGAGCCCCTGCGCTGGCTCGGCATCAACGCGGGCATCCACCTCACCGCCGGGACGGACCGCGCCGAGGAGCGGCGGGGCCGCCCGGCCCGTCTCCGCGGGGCGGTCCTGAAGCGCCTCGTCGGGCTCTGAGCGGTCACSGCCAGGTCCCRGGGCGACCATGTGCCGTGCCCGGCGGCACCCGCTAGCGTGACGGCGATGTCCCCCGAGATGCTCATGATGCTGCGGGTGAGCCTCGCCGCGGGGCTGGGTGCCGTCATCGGGCTCAATCGGCARCGGAGGAACAAGCCCGCCGGGTTGCGAACCCACGTGCTCGTCGCGGTCGGGGGCGCCCTGGCCACCGTCGCGGGSATCCTCTACACCGAGACCCTCCCGGGAGGAGACAGCCTGGTCCGGGCCGACCTGGTACGTGTCGTCGCCGCGGTCGTGACCGGCATCGGCTTCCTCGGCGCCGGTGCCATGATCCGGGACCGGAGACGGGTGTGGGGGGTGACGACCGCCGCCGGCATCTGGGTCACCGCGATCATCGGGGTCACCGCCGGGCTCGGGTACTACCTCCTCGCCACCGGGACGACGTTCCTCATGCTCCTCGTCATCGTCGTGGGCCGGATCGTCGGGCATCGCATCGCCGGGGAGGACGACGAGTGAGCGAGCCGACCACCGGGGCGGAACCCGGTGGGGGGGGCGTCCCGGAGGTCGAGGGCCTGCGTCACGCCGAGGTCGAGCAGCGGCGGCGGCTCGGGCTCGTCAATCGCCTCGAGCAACGCAGCTCCCGCCGCGTGGCCGACATCGTCCGGGAGAACCTCCTCACCCGGTTCAACGCGATCATCTCCGCGCTCGTCGCCGTCGTGCTCGTGTTCGGGCACCCCGTCGACGCCCTCTTCGGCGTCGTCATGGTCGTCAACGCCCTCATCGGGATCGTGCAGGAGCTTCGCGCCAAGCGAACCCTCGATCGTCTCCAGGTCCTCGTCGCTCCGGAGGTCACCGTGGTGCGGGACGGGATCGAGACGACGGTGCCCGTCGGCACGGTCGTCCAGGACGACCTCATGGTCCTCGGCCCGGGAGATCAGGTACCGGCCGACGGGCGGGTGGTGTCGKCGGCGGGGTTGCAGATGGACGAGTCCCTCCTCACCGGGGAGGCCGACCCGGTGGACAAGGCCCCCGGCGACACGATCCTCTCCGGGTCCTTCGTGGTGGCCGGAACCGGGCGGGCCGTCGCCGTCGCCGTCGGCGACGACGCGTACGCCAATCGTCTCGCCGCCGAGGCGAAGGAGTTCGCCCTCACCCATGGCGAGCTGCGGACCGGCGTCGACCGGATCCTCCGTTACGTCACCTGGCTGCTCCTCCCCACCGCCGCCCTCCTCCTCTGGAGTCAGTTCCGCAGTGGGAGCAACCTCGCCGCCTCGCTCGTGTCGGCCGTCGCCGGCGTGGTCGGCATGGTTCCTCAGGGGCTCGTCCTCCTCGTCTCCATGAGCATGGCGGTGGCGGTGGTGCGCCTCGGCAGGAACCACGCCCTCGTCCAGGAGCTGCCCGCGGTCGAGACGCTCGCCCGGGTGGACGTCCTGTGCATCGACAAGACGGGGACCCTCACCACCGGGAGCATCGGACACCGCTCGACGGTTCCGCTCGGTCCCATCTCCCGCGCGGTGCTGGAGACGGCGCTCGGGGCGATCGCCGCCGCCGACCCCCGTCCGAACGCCACCATGCGGGCCCTCGCCGCCGCGTATCCGCGGGACCCGGGGTGGACGCCACGCGACACCATCCCCTTCTCCTCGGAACGGAAGTACTCCGCGGTGACCTTCGCCGATCACGGGACATGGGTGGTGGGATCGGCGCCGCAGGTGCTCGGTGCCTCGGCCGCGGCGCTCCAACGCCGGCTCGCCGCCCTCGCCGCCGCCGGCCATCGGGTGCTGGTGGTCGCCCACGCCGCGGCGCCGATCCGAGAGGACTCCCTCCCGGTCCCCCTCACCCCCGTCGGGTATCTCACCTTCACCGAGGAGATCCGGCCGGACGCCCCCGAGACGGTGCGCTTCTTCGCCGCCCAGCACGTCGTRCTCAAGGTCATCTCCGGGGACGACCCGGGCACGGTGGCGACGATCGCCGGGAGCGTGGGCGTCCCCGGAGCGGAGGACCCCGTCGATCTGGCCCGGCTCGGCGATCCGACCGCCGAAGAGCTCGCCGATCTCGTCGAGGAGAAGGCGGTGTTCGGTCGGGTGACGCCGGAGTGGAAGCGGGAGATGGTCCGGGCGCTCCAGGCCCGGGGACACACCGTGGCCATGACCGGCGACGGTGTGAACGACGTCTCCGCCCTCAAGAGGGCCGACATCGGCGTGGCGATGGGCTCCGGGGCGCCGGCGAGCCGGGCGGTGGCGCAGATCGTCCTCCTCGACGACCGGTTCGCCTCCCTGCCGCGCGTCGTCGCCGAGGGGCGGCGCATCATCGCGAACATGGAGCGTGTGGCGAAGCTCTTCATCACGAAGACCGTCTACGCCACCCTCCTCGCCCTCCTCATCGGCTTCGCCCAGCTCCCGTTCCCGCTGCTGCCCCGCCACCTCACGCTCATCGGGTCCCTGACGATCGGCATCCCGGCGTTCGTTCTCTCCTTCGAGTCCTCCGACGAGCCGGCACGGTCCGGTTTCCTCGGGCGGGTGCTGCGCTTCGCCGTCCCCGCGGGGATCGTCGCCGGCCTCGTCGGCTTCGAGGTGTACGGCCTCGCCCGCTTCGCCATCGTCGGCGCGGGCGTCGACGAGACCCGCAGCACGGTCACGCTCACGATGGCGATCGTCGGGCTCGTCGTCCTCGTCGAGCTCATCCGCCCGCTGAGCCGGGTGCGAAGGCGTCTCGTCGTKATCCTCGCCGGGCTCCTCGCCGCGACCTTCGCCGTCCCCTGGGCGCGGGAGCTCTTCGCCCTCGGCCTCCCCGGGCCCGAGACGTGGMTCGTGGTCGGCGTCGGCGTGGGATCCGCCGTCGTGTCCCTCCRGCTGCTCGTTCGTCTCGTCGCCGYCGCSACGGAGCGCGTGGAGCGCCGGCGCTCCACGACCGGCCCGACGGCCCCACCGGTCGGGTGAGCCCGGCCCGGTGCGGGCGTCACGAGGGGCGCCTCAGGCGAGACGGGCGGCCCGGATGATCTCCGCATTGCGGAGACGGGCCTCGAGCCGCGCCCGGCGCGCCGGATCGGCCTCACCGAGCCCGAACGCGATCCGCACGACGGTGGGGAGGTCGCCCCGGTAGTCGTGGCTGCGGGCCTCGAGACGTCCGGGGACGACCTCGGCGGCGTGGAGGGTGTCGAACGCCGTCTGGAGGAACGTGACGAGCGGGAGCCAGCGTTGGGAGCGCGGCACGCCGCGGGGCCGGGCGGCCGGCGACCCCAACCACCCGGGACGCCGGCAGGCGAGCGCCAGGTCGAAACGCGTCACCGGATCGTCGGGGTGATCGAGGAAGAGACAGCGGATCCGACGCCGGGTGGCCGCGGGGAGGGCGGCGAGCTCGGCGGCGCCGCCGACCCGGACGACGGCCCCCTCGTCGTGGTCGCGTCCGGCGGCGAGGAGGGTGTCGCGCAGCGGACTGTGGGCCGGGGTCCCCACCCAGAGGGCGCGCTCGACCCCGAGTCTGCGCAGCACGGCGACGTCGCCGTCGCGGAACGCGTCCTGGCTCGTCCTCGCTCCCAGGCTCTCCCCGTAGAGGACGAGACGGCAGCGGCCCGAACGGACGGGAGCGGCGATGGCCTCGAGGAGCATCCGGTGTTGCCGGCTTCCCACCCGGATGCGGTCGGGGGAGAACACCGACGGCCGCTTCCCGTACTGGATGACGACGGTGGCGACGTCCCCCCCGGTGAGGTACTCGGCCGTCTCGATGGGGATCGGATCCACGTAGCCGCTTCCGGAGGGCGAGACGACGATGAGCAGCGAGCGCGCGAAGGCGTCGGTGCGGTGCAGCTCCGCGACGGCGAGGGCCACCCGATCGTCGAGCGAGGAGGCGGAGTCCTGCCCGACGTAGACGCGGATCGGCTCCCGCACCCGCGGCGTCGCCGTCACCTCCCGAATCGCGGCGAGGGAGACGCGACCGTGGACGAAGCGCCGACCTTCCCGCCCGAGGGTGCGGAAATCGACCGCGGACCCGGGACCGCCCGAGACGAGGGGGGAGTCGGGTGGCGAGGAGTAGGGGGGTTCGAGGACGTCGGCCGCGGCCTCGAGGCGGCGCAGGTGACGTCGCGCGAGGAGCAGCGGAGGGAGGAGGAGGGCGCCGCTCACCACGCCGTGGCCGACGAACCCGGGGGCGACCCGACGGGCCGCGTGGCGTTCCACCGTCCCGAGCGCGGCGACGCCCGCGGCGAGCGCCGCGCCGGTGCCGAGACTCCGGACGGCGTCGCGGGGGGTCGGGACGGGCCGGCCCTCCCGGGCGTGCGCGGCGACCCCGGAGCGCAGCGCGGCGACGGCCGTGGCGAGGAGGCCGGCCCCGGCGGGACCGGCCAGGGGAGGCGCCGCCCGGCCGGCGAGCGCGAGGGCCGTGGCCGCCGGAAGGGAGGCGGGAGACCGTCCCGGGTCGTCTCGGGCTGCCCGCCACCCGGCCACGATTCCGAGGGCCGCGCCGACCCCGAGCCGGGTGGTGTGCCCGCCGAGGCGCAGGACCTTCCCGAGGACGCCGGCGGCCCGGTCGACGGCGACACCGGCGAGTGTGCCGAAGGTGAGCGCGGTGGCGACGACGATCGCCTGGTCGGTGCGGGTTCGGGGCAGGAGGGAGGGCCCGAAGGACTCGGCGGCGGCGACGATGCCGACGCCGAGTCCGGCGAGGGAGCGCGCCCGCGTGCGGCGGCGCCGGGATGCGAGACGGGACCGGGCCATCGGGTGTCGCTCAGTCGGGGGCGAGTCGGGTGAGAGCCCAGGAGATGACGGCGAGCACCGCGCCGCCGACGAGGAGCGGACCCGCGCCCTGGGAGGAGATCCCGAAGCCGAGGCGCTGCGCCAGCCAGACGACGGCGCTCATGAGCCCGACGTTGAGGACGAGGGTGAACAGGCCGAGGGTGACGAGACGCAGGGGGAGGGAGAGGAGGCGGGCGACGGGCCGGACGATCGCGTTCACGATGCCGAGGAGCAGGCCGATGCCGACGAGCCAGTACCAGGCGCCGTCGAAGGTGATGCCGGGGACGAGCAGCACCGTCAGCCATACGGCGAGGGTGTTGGCTCCGAGGCGGAGGAGGAGACCCATGACCGGGCAGGCTACTCGGTATCGGTTCGCGGAGCCGCCGGGACGCCCCGGCGTCCGAGGCGAGCTTCCCGGCGGCGCCTCGGGGCGGTACGCTGGGTCGAGAAGGGGAGGCCCGCATGAGGCCGAGGAAGCGCATCGTTCCCGTCGCCCCGTCCGGCGAGTCCGGGCGCCGGGTGAGGACGCGCAAGGGCCGGTACACGAGCGCCGCTCCCGAGGTGGTGTCGCCGCCGGAGGAGCAGACGCCGGCAGCCGACCTCGAGATCACCGTGGACGACGTGACGCTCGTCGTCCGGCAGGTCGACCGTCCCGACAAGTTCGAGGCACGCTCCCTCGGGGGCTTCATCCACGGCAACGAGATCGTCTCCGGGGCGCCCCATCCGCACGCCCCCACCACGCCGGAGTGGTCGTCGGAACGGTGGTTCGAGGGGGATCACTACTTCCGGCAGGACACCCGTCTGCGGTGAGGCTCACCCTGCGGGCGGCCGGGGGCAGACGTCCTGCAGCTTGTCGAGGCCGAGCTCGGTGACGGCGCGTTGGGGATCCTGCAGCACGAGCTGGACGTGCTCGTGCACGAGCGGGATGTTGGCGATCCGGCCGGGTTTCCCGTCGTCCCGGTACTTCAGGTGATACTTCGGTGGGATGAAACGCACCGAGACGATGTTCTCCCGATCGAGCTTGGGAAGCAGACGGACGAGCTGGGGGAGGGCCTCGAGGGGGATGTCGGTCTGGACGGATCGCTTGATGACCTCGGCGAGCTTCCCGAAGTTCAGCAGGAGACTCGTGGGGTCGGTCTGCTCGAGGACCGATTCGATCACGCAACGCTGACGGTTCATCCGGAAGTAGTCGGAGTCCTGGTGGCGGGTTCGGGCGTACTCGAGGGCCTGTACCCCGTTCATGTGGTGGAGACCCGGCTCGATGACGAGCTTGCCGATGGTCCCGTCCAGGTACGGGTACGCGTCGTCGGTGATCCGCTCCGGCACGTAGATGTCYACGCCCCCGAGGGCGTCGATGACGTCGACGAAGCCGTCGAGGTTGACGAGCGCGTAGTAGTGGATGGGGATGCCGAGGAACTCGGAGACGACTCCTTTCACCGCGTTGACCGACGGCGACTCCGGACCCGGGAAGGCCTGCGGGTACCGCTCGCCCATGACCCACAGCTCGTTGATGAGCTCGGGGTAGCACTGGCAGTCCCAGATCCCCATCCCCTCGGGCAGGGGCGCGTAGGTCCAGTTGCGGGGGATGCTGAACATGGCGGCCTCGCCACTCTCGGGGTCGATGGAGACGGTGATCATCGTGTCGGTGCGGATCCCGGTCCGTCCGACGCCGAAGTCGCCTCCGAGGAGGAGGATGTTCAGCCGCTCGAGGCCGTTCCACAGCGGGACCTCGGCGGGGGCCGCCGTCGTGGTGGTCGTGGCGGTGGTCGTGGCGGTGGCCGGTTCGGCGGTGGGGGCCGTCGTGCCCGTCTCCGCGCCGGTTGCGGGTGGGGCCGTGGCCGTGGCCGGCGCCGTGGTGGCGGGGAGGGCGGACGGTGACGAGCCGAACACCGAGTTCAGGAGGCTGTAGCCGACGAGGTCGTAGTAGCCGAAGACGACGTGGGGGGTGAAGAGGACGAAGACGAGCGCCGCCGTCCCCACCACGACCGCCGTCCGGTTCCCTCCGGGCCGCGCCGCCGGGCGGGCGGCACGGTACGCGTCGTCCGCCGCCCAGACGCGGTAGGCGAGCAGGACGATGTTCACGATCATGAGGGCCGCCAGCGACGACGGGCGCACGAAGGCGTCGAGGAGGGAGACCTTGTCGTGGAAGAAGACGAGGAGGACGCCGAGGACGGCGGCGTCGACACCGAGGAGGACGCGGGCACGGCGTGGCTCGCCGGCGAGCCACTGGCCGGCTCCCGGCAGCAGGGCGGAGGCGAACGCGGCGAGGAGGGGCCGGGCGGTTCGAGAGACGGAAGGTGCGGGCATCGCCTCGGGATGGTAGGTGTCCCGGCAGGGTAGGCCGGTGCGCGGCACCGTTCTCGGGTCGGCGTCCGGTAACCTGCGGGAGCCCCACCGCCGACCCGCCGCCGTACGCGGCCGCACCGATACCGACGTGAGCGACGCGACCCCTTTCGACGATGCCGCCCGGCACGAGGTGGCGCGACCGCGAGGGGTGCGGTACGCCTACCTGCGCAAGGACGGCACCGTCGACATCGTCGTCGGCAGCTTCGTCGCCGGTGTCGGCGCCTACGCCTACCAGTTCCTCGGGGGCCATGCGCTGGGCGCGGAGGCGTTCGCCCCGATCGGGGCGCTCCTCACCGCCCACTTCCTCACGTTCGTCGTCATCCTCCTCCCCATCGAGCAGCTCGTCATCCGGCGCATCACCCTCGGCGCAGGCGGATGGGTGGTGCCGTTGCGGGCGGTCCTCCTCGCCGTGGCCACCGCGCTCGTCGCCGGGGGGATCGTCTGGGCGACCGCGGATGCGTACTTCGACGGGGACGTGGCGTTCGTCGGGTTCGTGCTCGCCACGGTCCTGCTGCACTTCGGCTTCGCGGTGGGTCGCGGCCACCTCGCCGGGAAGCGGAGGTTCCGGGCCTACGGTCTGGCGAGCGCCGGAGCCTCCCTGCTGCGTCTCGTCGTGGCCGTCGGGATCGTCGTCGCCGGCTCGACGGTGGCGGGTTTCGCCTGGGCGCACGTGCTCGGCCCGCTCGTCATCGTGGCGTTCCGGCCCTGGCGTCGGGCCGCCCGAGGCGTCGAGCCACGACGGCGACTGCGCCGGCACGAGGTGGAGGCCATGGAGGACGGCGGGCTCCTGACGAGTCTCGTCCTCTCCGCGGCCGCCTCGCAGGTGCTGCTCCTCGCCGGTCCCCTCGTCGCCGGGGCGCTCGGTGCCTCCGACGTGGAGTTCTCGGTCGTCTACGCGACGCTCCTCCTCGCCCGCGCGCCCTTGACCCTGGGGTACAACCTCATTGCCCGCATCCTCCCTCCCTTCACGGAGATGGCGGCGCGGGGCGAGCGGCGCGAGCTGCGGGCCTGGGCGCGGGGCATGGGACTCGCCGGGGTCGTGCTGGGGGGCGTGGGGGCGCTGCTCGGCGCCGGCCTCGGTCCTCCGCTCGTGGCGTTCGCTTTCGGCGGGGACTTTCGCCCCACCGCCCCGGTGGCGGCGCTCGCCGCCTTCGGGGTGGTCCTCGCCGCCTCCGGGCTCTTCGTGGGGCAGGTCCTCGTGGCCCGGGGGCGAGCGCTCCGTCTCGCGGCCTCCTCGCTCGTGGCCCTGGCGGCCGCCGGGGCGGGGCTCCTGCTCCCCCTGACGGACCCGGCGCTGCGGGTGATGGCGGCGTTCGTGCTCGGCGAGGGTGGGGCGCTCGCCGCGCTCGTGTGGGGTGCGCTCATGCGCGACGAGGCGGAGGGGGCCGTCTCCCACGGGTACCTCGTGGCGAAGCGGACGATCGACATCGCCGGGTCGCTGGTGGCCCTCATCCTCCTCGCGCCGGTCATCCTCCTCGCCGCGCTGGCGGTGCGCATCGACTCGCGAGGTCCGGCGTTCTTCCGTCAGGCGCGCACCGGACGTGACGGCCGCGAGTTCTGGATGGTGAAGCTGCGGACGATGGTCGTGGACCACGACGAGGAGGTGTTCCAGGAGCATCTGGAGCGCCTGCGGCGCGGTGTCGACGGCAACGGCGACCAGGTGTACACGATCCGCATCGAGGACGACCCGCGGATCACGAGGGTGGGGGCCTTGCTGCGGCGCTGGTCGCTCGACGAGCTTCCGAACTTCTGGAACGTCCTCAAGGGGAACATGTCCCTGGTGGGACCGCGGCCGCTCGTGCCGGACGAGGCCGCGCTCGTGGGCCTGTCGAATCCCCGGTTCCGGGTGCGTCCGGGCGTGACCGGGCTGGCGCAGGTGCGCGGGCGGGACACCCTGTCGCTGGAGGAGCGCACCGCCTTCGACGAGCAGTACGTGCGGGAGCGGTCCCTGTCCCTCGACCTGCGCATCCTCGCCGAGACGGTGGCGACGGTGTTCCGGCAACCCGGTGACGAGGACCGGTGAGGAATCTCCCGGACGGGTCGGTGGTTGGAGGGGACATGACGATCCTCGAGCTTCTCGCCGACGGCGACCCGAACATCGCGGTGGTGGGGGCCACCGACGACCCGCACAAGTACGGCTCGGTCATCTACCGCGACCTCAAGGCCAAGGGGTACGCGGTGTACCCGGTGAGCACGACGCGGGCGACCGTCGACGGGGACCGGGCCTACCGGGATCTCGGCGATCTGCCGGTGGTGCCGGACATCGTCGACGTGGTCGTTCCCCCCGAGGAGGCGCTGGCGGTGGTGCGCCGCTGTGTGGAGTTGGGCCTCGATCACGTGTGGCTCCAGCCGGGCGCCGAGAGCCCCGAGGTCCTCGCCTACCTGACCCGTCACGACGTCGACCACCTGGCGAACGCCTGCATCATGGTGCGGAGTCGCCTCGCCCGCCGACCACGCTGAGCACACGGGTGGTCATCGCACCGTGGCCGCTATGCTGACCACGAGACGGGCGTCCAGGGGGAACGGACATGTCGGGAGAGGAACTGCGGGAGGCGCTGCTCGCCGTGCCGGGGGTGGCATCGGCGGAGGTGACCGAGCGGCCCGGCGGAGCCCCGTTGGTGCGGCTCTGGCTGGACGGGACACGGGACGGGAAGGCCGTTCAGCGTGACGTCGACCACGTCATCACCCTTCGCGGGTTTCGGCGTCGCGCCGCCTCGGCCGACGGTGACGGCGGACGCGGCGACGCCACCCCCTCGACCGGGAACGGACGTCGTGCGGGTCTGGGGAAGGGTCTGGACACGCTGATCCCGGTCGCCCTCGAGGAGGCGACGCCGTCCCACCTCCAGGAGGTGGCCGACCGGCCGGTCACGGGACGGCTCGCCAAGCTCGCCGTCGAGGAGTCCCTCGGCGGTGTCGTGGTGCGGGCGATCGACGCCGCCGGTCGTGACGCCACCGCCGAGGTCGGCGAGGGTGAGGGGGATCCGGCGCTCCTCGCCGCGGTGACGAATGCCGTGGCCGGGTTGCACGGCTTCCCCTTCGCGCGGCTCCTCGCCGTCGACGAGCGTGCCCTCGCCGGGTGTGACGTCGTGACCGTCGTCGTCGGTCTGGGCGAGGACGAGACGGTCGCCGGGGCGGCGGTGGTCCGTGGCGGCCGGCCTTTCACCGTGGCCCAGGCCGTGGACGCTGCGCTCGACGCCGTGGGTTGACCCCGCGTGGGTCCCTTCTCGGGCGGGGTCCGCCGGTGCCGTCGCTGACGATCCGCGCCGCCTCCGGCGACGACCTGGGTGCGATCGGAGCGATCCATGCCCACTACGCGCGGGAGACGGCCGTCGTCTTCGACGAGGAGCCGTACGACGCGGCGGAGCGTTCGGCGTGGTTCGGCCGGTTCGCTCCCACCGGACCGCACCGGCTGCTCGTGGCCGTGGCGGGAGGCGAGGTCGTCGGGTACGCCCACAGCCTGCCGTGGCGACCGAAGGCGGCGTACCGTCCGTCGGTGGAGACGACGGTCCTCCTCCGCCCCGGGGCGGAGGGCCGGGGGATCGGCACGCGCCTCTACGGCCGGCTCCTCGCGGAGTTGGCGACGGCCGGGGTGCACCGGGCGTACGCCGTCGTGGTCCTCCCCAATCCGGCGTCGGTGGCCCTGCACCTCGCCTGCGGGTTTCGGCGTCTCGGAGTCCTCACCGAGGTGGGCTGGAAGCTGGGCCGGTGGTGGGACACGGCGCTGTTCGAGCGGGCGTTCCCGCCCGATGGGGGGTGACGGGGATCGCCGGCTCAGCGGTTCCTCGCCTCCGAGGGGCGGATGGTGGGTCGGGAGAGGACGTACCAGATGATCCCGATCCCCATGAGGACGAGGGAGAGCCGCAGGATGGGGGAGTCGGAGACGAGGAGGAGGGAGACGGCGAAGCTCACGGTGATGCCGACGGCGGCAATGACCTTGGAGCGCACGGTGAACCCCCGACCGGTGCGCCACTCCCGTACGATGCCTCCGAAGAGACGGTTGGTGGCGAGCCAGCGGTCGAAGCGCTCCGAGGAACGCGAGAAGAGGAACGCGGCGAGGAGGACGAAGTCGACCGTGGGGAGGAGCGGCAGGATCACCCCGACGAGCGCCATGCCGAGCGAAGCGAATCCTCCGGCGAGGAGGAGCCATCGCAGCACCGGGTGGCGCACCCGCGTCGTCACCGGGCCAGCGTATGGACGGGTCGGTCCGACGGCACGTCGGAAGCGGGTGGGGCGGTGACCGCATGGTGGCGGCTCGGGAGACCGCAGACCCTCCGGGTGGCGGGTGAGCCGTCGAGCGCGACCGGGGCGTCATCCTTCCACCTGTGGTGGGACGTCCCCTACGGGCGGCGCCTCGTGGCCGTCTCGGCGGTGTTCGAGCTGCTCGAGCCTCCGCAGGTGGACCGGTTGTACTTCTGGGCCGTCCAGGTCTCCTTCGTGAAGCCGTCCGGTGGAGGCGCCCACCTCGGGCTGCAGCATCATCCCGGATTCCCCGGTCGGCGCGCCGTCAACTGGGGCGGGTACGATCCCGAGGGGGGTCTCCTCACCGGAGCGCCCTCTCCGCTGGTGAGCACCCC
>AMFO01000075.1_pt1 | contig 25374 bp, 25 predicted proteins | sample 552608 | NCBI WGS metagenome assembly AMFO01 (sample SAMN01893955, study PRJNA167987) | microbial mat metagenome | biome: hydrothermal vent | place: USA: Loihi, Hawai'I | collected 2003-05-01
GGGCGATCGGTGCGGGCCTCTTCGCTATTACGCCAGCTGGCGAAAGGGGGATGTGCTGCAAGGCGATTAAGTTGGGTAACGCCAGGGTTTTCCCAGTCACGACGTTGTAAAACGACGGCCAGTGAATTGTAATACGACTCACTATAGGGCGAATTCGAGCTCGGTACCCGGGGATCCCACATCTCGTACCTCGTGGCCGGACTCGTCGTCGGTCTCGTCCTCGACGCCCTCTTCCACACCGCGCCGGTGCTGACCGTCGTGTGGATCCTCGCCGGCGTGGGGGTGGGGTTCCTGCGGCTGTGGCAGCGTTCGGCGGGCCTGGAGGAGGAGGGGAGGCGGCGCAGCCATGGTGTCTGAGCGTCCCGCCGTCGCCGCCTACGAACCGGCGCCGGATCGTCGACCGGTCGAGGCCATCATCGCCCGGCACCTGGTGCGGCGGGCCGTGGTGGTGGCACCGGTCGTCGTCGCGGTCGCCGCGCTGGCGCGGGGTCGCGCCGGGGCGTTCGCCGCGGCGGTGGGGGTGGTCGTCGTCGTGGCGAACTTCCTCCTCGGCGGGTACGTGCTGGCGACGGCCGCACGCATCTCGCTGAGCCTGTATCATGCCGCCGCCCTGTTCGGGTTCCTCGTCCGGCTCGGGCTGATCACCGGCACGATGTTCCTCGTGGCGGCGGTGGTCGGCGTCGACCGGACGGCCCTGGGCATCTCGGTGGTCGTCAGCTACCTCGTGCTGCTGTCCTGGGAGGCGGTGGCCGTCGCGAAAGGCGCGGAAAGGGAACTGGAGTGGAGCAACTGATCCTGGCCGAGGGGTGCGACCTCACCCGTCAGACCGTCTGCGCCCCCGCGGACGTCAAGGAACTCTTCGAGTACCGCACGCCGCTGTTCGAGATCGCGGGGTTCCCGGTGACGCGCACCGTGGTCCTCATCTTCCTCGCGGCGGTCCTCATCATGCTGCTGCTGTACTTCGGGCTGCGGAGACGGGCCCGCGTCCCCGGCCGGTTCGGCCTCTCGGTGGAGAGCCTCATGGGGTTCGTCCGCGACGAGGTGGCGATCGGCATCATCGGCCCGGAGGGGGTCCGGTACTACCCGTACCTCTTCGCCCTCTTCATCTTCATCCTCTTCGGGAACGCCTTCGAGATCACGCCGTTCGTGAACTTCCCGTTCATGTCCCGCATGGCGATGCCCATGTCGCTGGCGCTCCTCACCTGGGCGATCTTCGTGGCCGCCGGCTTCAAGCGCCAGGGGTGGCACTACGTGGCGGACATCCTGTGGCCGCCGGGGGTCCCCGTGTTCCTCAAGCCCCTCGTCGGCGTCATCGAGTTCGTCTCGACGTTCCTCGTGCGGCCCTTCTCCCTGGCGGTCCGGCTCTTCGCGAACATGGTGGCCGGGCACGTCATGCTGACCCTCCTGCTCACCACCGCCCTCGTCTCGGTGGCGGCATCGCCGAGATCGGCGCCGTGAAGGGGCTGTTCGGGTTCGCCTGGTGGCTCCTCGGCCTCGCCATCTTCCTCTTCGAGATCGTCGTCATCGTCCTCCAGGCCTACATCTTCACGTTGCTGAGCGCCGTGTACATCGAGACGTCGTTGCACCCGGCCCACTGAACGTCCACGACCGGACCCCGTTCGAAAGGAAAGAGAAGCAATGGAAGCGATCAGCGGATCCCTGGCCCTCATCGGCTACGGTCTCGCCGCCATCGGCCCCGGCGTCGGTATCGGCATCATCGCCGGCAACGCCGTCCAGGCGATGGCGCGCCAACCCGAGGCGGCCGGCATGGTGCGGACCACGATGTTCCTCGGGATCGCCTTCACCGAGGCGCTCGCCCTCATCGGGTTCGTGCTCTTCTTCCTGGCGTAGGGGTCGGAGGATGCCGTACGTGTTCGCACAGGTGATGCTGCTCCTCCAGGCGGAGCCCGCCACAGGGAGCGAGGGGGGCGGCGCCGGACTGCTGCTCCCCGCCCCCGAGGAGCTCATCGCCGGGCTGATCGCCTTCGCCATCGTCTTCTTCTTCGTGTGGAAGTGGGCGATCCCGGCGTTGAACCAGACCCTCGACGCCCGACGGGCCGCCATCAAGGGCGAGTACGAGGCCGCCGAGCGCGCCAAGCAGGAGGCCGAGGGGCTCCTCGCCGACTACCGGACCCAGGTCGCCGGCGCTCGCGAGGAGGCGGCTCGCATCATCGACGAGGCCCGCGCCTCCGGCGAGGCGGTGAAAGCCGACATCATCGCCCGGGCCGAGGCGGAGGCCGAGCAGATTCGCCGCCGGGCCCACGAGGAGATCGGGGCCGAGCGGGAACGGGTGGCCGCCGAGCTGAAGCGGCAGGTGGCCGACCTCGCCATCCAGATCGCCGGCCGTCTCGTCGCCGACAGCCTCGACGAGCAGCGACAGCGGGAGCTCGTCGATCGTTACATCGACGAGCTCGGAGGGGTGCACTGACCGTGGAGACGCCGACCGGCCCGGTGATCGACGGCTACGCCGCCGCCCTCCTCGACGTCGCCCGCGCCGAGGGGGATCCCGACGCCTTCGCCGACGAGGTGTACCAGGCGGCGCACGTCCTCGAGGGGGACGCCGCCCTGCGTGAGGTCCTCACCGACGCCCGGGTGCCCGTCGAGCGGAAGCTCGGAGTGCTCGAGGACCTCCTGGGACGCAGGACGTCACGGGCGGCGACCGCCGCGCTCGGGCTCGTCGTGATGGCGGGGCACGCCCGCCATCTCACCGCCATCGCCTCCCGGCTGGCCGAGCTCATCGCCGCGGAGGAGGGGAGCGCCGTCGCCGAGGTCCGCGCCGCGGTGGCGCTCGACGCCGCGCAGGTGCGCCGCCTCGAGGAGGCCCTCTCCGCGGCGACGGGGCGACGTGTCGAGGCGAAGGTCGTCCTCGACCCGGAGCTCGTCGGCGGGGTCGTCGCGAAGATCGGAGATACCGTTTTCGACGGGTCGGTGAGGAGCCGGCTCGACGAGCTGCGAGAGCAATGGGGTTGACGCACGATGGCTGAACTGACACTGGATCCCGGAGACATCGCTGCGGCGCTCCGGAGCAACCTGGAAGGCTGGTCCCCCCGCGTCGAGGCGGAGACGATCGGGTACGTGGAGTCCGTCGGCGACGGGGTCGCCCGGGTCTCCGGCCTGCCGGGCGCCATGGCCTCGGAGCTGCTCGAGTTCCCCGGCGGGCTCCTCGGGGTGGCGCTGAACCTCGACGAGGACTCCATCGGGGCCGTCGTCATGGGCGACGCCTCCCACATCGAGGAGGGCGACGAGGTGCGCTCCACGGGACGGGTCCTCTCGGTCCCGGTGGGGGACGCCCTGCTCGGCCGGGTGGTCGACCCGCTGGGGAGCCCCATCGACGGGAAGGGCCCCATCAACACCACCGAGCGGCGTCTCCTCGAGACGCAGGCGCCGTCGGTGGTGCAGCGCCAGCCGGTGAAGGAGCCGCTCCAGACCGGGATCAAGGCCATCGACTCCATGACGCCGATCGGGCGGGGTCAGCGACAGCTCATCATCGGCGACCGGCAGACCGGGAAGACGGCGATCGTCGTCGACACGATCATCAACCAGAAGGGCCAGGGCGTGAAGTGCGTCTACGTGGCCATCGGGCAGAAGAACTCGACGGTGGCGGAGGTCGTCGACGCCCTCGAGGCGGCCGGGGCGATGGAGTACACCGTCGTCGTGAACGCTCCGGCGGCATCGGCGGCGGCGCTCCAGATGTACGCCCCGTACGCCGGGTCGGCCATCGGCCAGTACTGGATGTACCGTGGCCAGCACGCCCTCGTCGTCTTCGACGACCTCTCCAAGCAGGCGGTCGCCTACCGGGAGATCTCGCTGCTCCTGCGGCGTCCGCCGGGGCGTGAGGCGTACCCGGGCGACGTCTTCTACCTCCACTCGCGCCTGCTGGAGCGGTGCGCCAAGCTCTCCGACGAGCTCGGCGGCGGGTCGCTCACCGGGTTGCCGATCATCGAGACGAAGGCGAACGACGTCTCGGCGTACATCCCCACGAACGTCATCTCCATCACCGACGGGCAGATCTTCCTCGAGACGGACCTCTTCTTCTCGGGGATCCGTCCGGCGATCAACGCCGGCATCTCGGTCTCCCGGGTGGGGGGCGCCGCCCAGATCAAGGCGATGAAGAAGATCGCCGGCCCGCTGCGGCTCAACCTCGCCCAGTTCCGGGAGCTCGAGGCGTTCGCCGAGTTCGGCTCCGAGCTCGACGCCGCCTCCCTCGCCCAGCTCGAGCGGGGCCGGCGGGTCGTCGAGGTCCTCAAGCAGGGCCAGTTCTCCCCGTTGCCGGTGGAGGATCAGGTGGTGGCGATCTTCGCCGTCACCGAGGGTCTCATGGACGACGTCCCGGTGGAGGACCTCCGCGAGTTCGAGGACGGGCTGCGGGAGTTCGTGCGGAGCCGTCACGGGGAGATCCTCACCCGGATCGCCGACACCGGCGAGCTTCCCGAGGAGGAGCTGCGGGCCGCCATCGCGAGCTTCAAGACCCTCCACGACGAGGGGTCGCCGGCGGCCGCCGCCGGGGCCGACGGGGAGGGCTGATCGGTGGCGTCGGCCGAGCTTCGCCTGATCCGGCGGCGTATCCGCAGCGTGCAGTCGACGATGAAGATCACCCGCGCCATGGAGCTCATCGCGACGGCCCGCATCGGGAAGGCACAGCAGCGGGTGGTGGCGTCGCAGCCGTACACGGCGAAGATGGCCGACGTGATCCGCAACATCGCCGCGGCCTCCGGCGGGGTGCGTCACCCCCTCTTCGAGGCCCGTGAGGTGCGGACCGCCGGGATCGTGGTCGTCACCTCCGATCGGGGGCTCGCCGGCGCCTACAACCACGCGGTGATCCGCCTCGCCGAGCACCGTCTCCTCGAGTTGCGCGCCGAGGGCCGGGCGGTGCGGTTGTACGTCGTCGGCAAGAAGGCCCTCTCCTACTTCCGCTACCGCAAGTACCCGATCGAGCAGTCCTGGTTGAGGGTGACCGACAAACCGGCGTACGCCGACGCCCGCGGCATCGCCAACGTCCTCCTCAACGAGTACATGGAGGAGGCCATCGACGCGGTGGACGTGTACACGACCCGGTACGTCTCCGCCCTCACCCAGACGCCGGTCCGCTGGCCGATGCTCCCCGTCGAGCCACCGGAGGTGGACGCCGCGGCTCCGCCGGTGGCGTACACCTTCGAGCCGAGCCCCGAGGAGATCCTCACCCGACTGCTGCCCCGCTACCTGGAGGGCACCGTGTACGGGATCCTCCTCGAGGCCTCCGCCTCGGAGCACGCGGCGCGGCGGCGGGCGATGAAGGCGGCGACCGAGAACGCCGAGGAGCTCACCCGTATCCTCACCCGCGAGGCGAACCAAGCCCGTCAGGCGGAGATCACCACCGAGATCTCCGAGATCGTCGGCGGCGCCGAGGCCCTGGCGAGGGGATGATGCACCGAGCCGAGACCCGGGACGGAGAACCCGAGATGGAGAGACGATGAGCGAGAACCTTCCTACCGGTCGGATCGTCAAGGTGGCCGGGCCGGTCGTGGACGTCGAGTTCCCGCCGAACGCCCTGCCCGAGATCAACTTCGCCCTCGAGGTGGACCTGGAGATCGCCGGCGAGGAGCGGACGATCCTCTGCGAGGTGGCCCAGCAGGTGGGCGACTACCGCGTGCGGGCGATCGCCCTCGCCCCCACCGACGGGCTGGTGCGGGGCGCCGAGGTGCGCAACACCGGCGGGCCGATCTCGGTCCCGGTCGGGGACCAGACCCTGGGGCACATCTTCAACGTGTGGGGGGCGTGCCTCGACGATCCCGACCGGGAGTTCACCGGGGAGTGGTGGCCCATCCACCGGGAGCCGCCGGCCTTCGACGAGGTCGAGCCGCAGAAGAAGGTCTTCGAGACGGGGATCAAGGTCCTCGATCTCCTCTGCCCCTACCTGGAGGGGGGGAAGATCGGCCTGTTCGGTGGGGCCGGCGTCGGCAAGACCGTCCTCATCCAGGAGATGATCAACCGGGTCGCCACCCAGCACGGCGGCGTGTCGGTGTTCGCCGGGGTGGGGGAGCGCACCCGTGAGGGGAACGACCTCTTCCTCGAGATGACCGAGTCCGGGGTCATCGAGAAGGCGGCGTTGACGTTCGGGCAGATGGACGAGCCGCCGGGGGTTCGACTCCGCGTGGCGCTCTCGGCCCTGACGATGGCGGAGTACTTCCGGGACGTCCAGCGCCAGGACGTGCTGCTGTTCATCGACAACATCTTCCGGTTCACCCAGGCCGGTTCCGAGGTGTCGACGCTGCTGGGCCGGATGCCGTCGGCGGTGGGGTACCAGCCGACCCTCGCCGGGGAGATGGGCTTCCTCCAGGAGCGCATCACGTCCCTGAAGGGCCGTTCGATCACGTCCCTGCAGGCCATCTACGTGCCGGCGGACGACATCACGGACCCGGCGCCGCACACCGCGTTCGCCCACCTCGACGCCACCACGGTGCTCTCCCGGCCGCTCACCGCGTTGGGGATCTACCCGGCGGTGGATCCGCTCGACTCGACGAGCCGGGCCCTCGACCCGCAGATCGTCGGGGAGGAGCACTACGCCGTGGCGACCCAGGTGCAGCAGATCCTCCAGCGGTACAAGGACCTCCAGGACATCATCGCCATCCTCGGCATCGACGAGCTGTCGGAGGAGGACAAGCTCATCGTGGCCCGGGCGCGGCGGATCCAGCGGTTCCTCTCCCAGCCGATGTTCGTCGCCGAGCAGTTCACCGGCCAGCCGGGGGTCTACACGCCCCTCGAGGAGACGGTGGCGTCCTTCAAGGCGGTCATCGAGGGGGAGCTCGACCATCTCCCCGAGCAGGCGTTCTACATGGTGGGTGGCGCCGAGCAGGCGCTCGCCAAGGCGAAGGAGCTCGAGGCGGCCTGATGGCGAAGACCTTCCGTGTCGACATCGTGACTCCCGACGAGGTCATCTGGTCGGGGGAGGCGGAGATGATCTCGGCCCGGACGACCGAGGGCGACATCGGGGTCCTCGCCGATCACGAGCCGACGATGGCGGCGCTCGCCACCGGCGCGGTGCAGCTCCACCACGCCGGAGGGGTGGTCTCGGCGGGAATCCACGGCGGGTTCCTCCAGATCTACCGGAATCAGGTGACGCTGCTCACCGACCGGGCGGAGATCACCGAGGGCGACCTCGAGGAGGCCCGCCAGGCCGCCGCCCGCCTGCGGGAGGCCGCCGCCGGGGCCTGATCTCCCCTGCGGGGACGGGCGGCCGGGACGGTCCCGGGACGGCGGCGTCGACGACGTCCCCGGCTTGGAGCTCCTCAGGCGCCGGCCCCGCCGCTCTCCTCCTCGGGCGACGCCGGGGAGGCGAGGGTGGCGCCGCGGGCGATGCGCCAGGCCCGAGGGGCCTCGTCGACGACGGTGGCGTACTTGAGGCCCATGAACACGAGGCCGGCGAAGCCGGCGGCACGGGCCCGCACCCCGATCTCGGCCGCCATCTCCCAGGCGAATCCGCGTCGGGCCGCCGCCGGCAGGGCGGCGAGGCGGTCCCGGAGGGCGGTGGTCACCGGCACGGCCCCCCATCCCTCGGTGCGGGCCACCCAACCGGGGCTGAACGGCGGGATGACCGAGAGGTACACCGGCGGGTCCCCCGCCTCCCGGCCGAGACGCTCCGCCTGTTCCTCGACCACCTCGGGGTCCATGACCGGTCCGGCGATGAAGAACTGGGCCCCGACCGCGATGCGGCGGCGGAGCTGCCAGTGGCGGAACCGGGTCGGCATCCCGACCTCGAAGCTCGGCATGTGGTCCTGGAGAGCCCGCAGGTGCTCGACGATCTCGTAGTGGTCGGCGAGGTGGTCGACCTGCGGCAGGGTGTCGCCGACGACGACGAAGAAGGAGTCGACGCCGTTGCCGAGCGCCCCGCGCACCTCCGACTCGATGGCGAGGATGTTCCGGTCCCGGGTGGAGACGACGACGGTGGGGTGCACGGCGGGCACGTCGTGGGTGATGCGGGCGGCGAAGGCGTAGGGCGAGACCCGGATCTTCCCGAAGACGTTGTCGGTGATGAGCACGTGGTCCCAGACCCGTTCGAGGAGCAGGTGCTGCATCGAGGGGAGTTGCGGGGGGTTCACCTCGGCGATCTCGAGCCATCCCTGTTTCGCGGTCAACACGGCCCGTCCCTCCTCATCTCGCCACGAAGTACTTCGCCTGGGGGTGGTGGAGGACGATCGCCGAGGTGGTCTGCTCCGGCTGGTACTGCCAGGCCGTCTCCTCCGAGCAGGCCACCCCGATGCGGGCCGCGTCGAGGAGCTCCGCCACCCGGGCGTTGTCCTCGAGGTCCGGGCACGCCGGGTACCCCCACGAGTACCGCCCGCCCCGGTACCGCTGCTTGAAGAGGCCCCGGAGCGTCGGGTCGTCCTCCTCCCCGAAGCCCCATTCCCGGCGGATGCGGCGGTGCCACAGCTCGGCGAGGGCCTCGGTCATCTCGACCCCGAGCCCGTGGGTCAACAGGTACTCGCGGTAGCGGTCCGCGGCGAACAGGGCGGCGGCGGCCTCCGAGATCCGGCTCCCCATGGTGACGATCTGGAAGGCGGCGTAGTCGACCGGTCCGCCGTCGGCGGGCCGGAAGAAGTCGGCGATGCACAGCCAGGGCGCGGTCGACTGCCGGGGGAAGCGGAAGCGGGTGCGTTCCTCCCGGCGCTCCTCGTCGGTCCAGACGACGAGCTCGTCGCCGTCGGCGTTCACCGGGAAGTACCCGTAGACGACCTGGGGGTGCAGCAGGTCGTCCGCCGTGGCGATGGCGAGCCGCTCGCGCAGGATCGCCCGGATCCGGTCCTTGAACTCCTCGTCGTTCTCGTCCGGCTCGGGTCGGAAACGCCACTGGTTGCGGAAGAGCGCGGTCTCGTTGAGGTGGCGGGCGATGCCGTCGAGGGCGACGCCGCGCACGACACGGGTGCCGAGGAAGGGCGGGGTGTACACGGGGGCGGTGGCGGAGACCTCCGGGGAGCGACGCGGCGCGGAGGCGGTGTCGCGGCGGGCGGGACGGCGGCGGGGCGTGGTCGTCGCCGCGGGCGGGGGCGCGTCGCCGGCGAGGATCGTCTCCATGGCCCGCAGCCCTTCGAAGGCGTCCTTGCCGTAGAACACCGGTCCCGGGTAGACGGCCTGCAGGTCGCGTTCGACGTAGGAGCGACGCAGGGCGGCCCCTCCGACGAGGACGGGCAGGTCGGTGATGCCGCGCCGGGCCATCTCCTCGAGGTTCTCCCGCATGATGAGCGTCGACTTCACGAGCAGGCCGGACATGCCGATGGCGTCGGCGCCCACCTCCTCCGCCTTCTCGAGGATGGCGGCGAGGGGGACCTTGATGCCGAGGTTGTGTACCTCGTACCCGTTGTTCGTCAGGATGATGTCCACGAGGTTCTTACCGATGTCGTGGACGTCGCCCTTGACGGTGGCGAGGACGATGGTGCCCTTGCGGGTCCGCGCCGTTCGGGCGAGGTGGGGCTCGAGGTGGCCGACGGCGGCCTTCATCGTCTCGGCGGACTGGAGGACGAAGGGGAGCTGCATCTCCCCGGCGGCGAAGAGGTCCCCGACGGTCTTCATCCCGGGGAGGAGCACGTCGTTGATGATCGCGAGGGCGTCGTGGTGGGCGAGGGCCTCCTCGAGGTCGTCGACGAGACCCTCGCGGTCGCCGTCGACGATGCGCCGGCGCAGGCGTCGCTCCACGGGCCAGTCGCGGCGGTCCTCCCGCGTCACGGTGGCGGCGGGCGCGTCGGCGAAGAGCTCGAGGAGCCGTTGCAGCGGGTCGTACCCGGGGCGGCGCCGGTCGTACACGAGGTCGAGGCAGACTCGGCGTTGCTCCTCGGGGATGCGGTGGAGGGGGAGGAGCCGGCCGGCGTGGACGATGGCGGCGTCGAGGCCGGCGGCGACCGCCTCGTGGAGGAAGACGGCGTTGAGGGCCTGCCGGGCCGCGGGGCGCAGCCCGAAGGAGACGTTGGAGACGCCGAGGACGGTGAACACCCCGGGGAGCTCGGCCTTGATGCGGCGGATGGCCTCGAGGGTGGCGACGGCGTCTCCGCGCAGTTCGTCGTCGCCGGTGGTGAGGGGGAAGGTGAGGGCGTCGAAGAGGAGGTCGCCGGGCTCGAGGCCGTGTCGTTCGACGGCGAGCCGGTGGAGGCGGTGGGCGACCTCCATCTTCCAGGCGACGTCGCGGGCCTGGCCCCGTTCGTCGATGAGGAGGCAGACGACGGCGGCCCCGTACTCGCGGGCGAGGCGGAAGACCCGGTCGGCCCGGGACCCGGGCCCGTCGCCGTCCTCGAGGTTGGCCGAGTTGAGCACGGCGCGGCCGCCGATGTGCTGCAGTCCGGCCTCGAGCACGGCGGGCTCGGTCGAGTCGAGGACGAGCGGCACCGGGACTCGGGTGGCGAGACGGGAGGCGAGCGCGGCCATGTCACGCACCCCGTCCCGGCCCACGTAGTCGACGCAGAGGTCGAGCATGTGGGCCGATTCCCGCACCTGCTCGGTGGCGACGCGGAGGCACGCCTCCCAGTCCTCGGCGAGGAGGGCCTCGCGGAAGCGCCGGGATCCGTTGGCGTTCGTCCGCTCGCCGATGACGAGGAAGGACGTGTCCTGGTGGAACGGGACGGGGGTGTAGAGGGAGGCCGCCGCCGGTTCGTGGACGGGGTGGCGGGTCGCCGGGCGGAGGCCGGCGACGCGTTCCACCACCCGGGCGAGATGCGACGGGGTGGTGCCGCAGCAGCCGCCGACGACCCGGACGCCGAACTCGGTGACGAAGCGGGCGAGGTGCTCGGCGAGCTCGTCGGGGTCGAGGCGGTAGCAGGTGGCGCCGTCGACGACCTCGGGCATGCCGGCGTTGGGGATGGCGGAGATGGGGCGGCGGGAGTGGGCGGCGAGGTAGCGGAGGTGCTCGTACATCTCGGCGGGCCCGGTCGCGCAGTTGAGGCCGATCACGTCGACGCGCAGCGGTTCGATGGCGGCGAGGGCGGCGCCGATCTCGGTGCCGGGGAGCATCCGGCCGGTGAGCTCGAGGGTCACCTGCGTCTGGATGGGGACGTGCCGGCCGGCCCGCGCCATGGCGCGCCGGCATCCGGCCACGGCGGCCTTGAGGCCGAGGAGGTCGAACTGGGTCTCGACGAGGAGGAGGTCGACGCCTCCCTCGAGGAGACCGAGGGCCGCCGTCGCGTAAGCGTCCCGCAGGTCCCGGTAGGCGATCTGGCCGAGGGAGGGGAGTTTCGTGCCGGGTCCCATGGCGCCGGCGACCCAGCGGGGACGCTCCGCCGTGGCGTACCCGTCGGCCACCTTGCGGGCGATGCGGGCGCCGGCGAACGCCAGCTCGTGGGCTCGCTCGGCGATGCCGTACTCGGCGAGGGGCACGGCGAAGGCCCCGAAGGTGTTCGTCTCCACGACGTCGACGCCGACCTCGAGGAAGGCGGCGTGGAGGTCGGCGACGACGTCGGGGCGGGTGACGTTGAGGATCTCGTTACACCCTTCGAGCCGCTCCCCGCCGAAGTCGGCGGCGGTGAGGCCGACGCGTTGGAGGTTCGTGCCGGTGGCACCGTCGGTGACGAGGACGCGGCGGGCCAGGGCGTCGAAGTAGGTGCCGGCGGGCGCCGGCTGCGGGTCGGGGGTGTCGGCGGTCTCGGGGCCGTCCACGGCTGCTCCTCTCGTCCGTCGCGCTCCGAGCGCCGCGGACGGGAGCCGACCCGTCTCCGGCAGCTCATCGGTCAGGCATTGGCACCGTGCGCTACGCCGGTTGCCGCGGTTTCACAGGGCCTGTCCCTCCACCGCTCTGGATGAGCGCGTGACGCGAGTGTACCAAGGGATCGGAGCCGGCGCGGCGTCCCGGGTCAGGGGGCGAGGGTGCCGCTCATGGCGGCCGTGGCCGCGGGGGCGAGCGTCACCGACCAGGCGGTCCCGTCGTAGCTCCCGGCGTCGACGGTGGCGGCGGTGACGGCGCCGGGGGCGGGGACCGTGAGGGTGACGGGGTCGCCGGTGAGGTTCGTCGCCGTCATCGTGAAGGGGGCCGCCGTCGCGCCGCGCTCGAGGTGGGTCGAGGAGGCGAGCACCACCCCGTTGGGGAGCGGTGAGGTCGCCGTGGCCCGGGCCGCCCCCCACGGCCCGAGCCCGGCGAGTACGAGCGTGGCCGCGACGAGCAGGGTGCGTCGGGTGCGCGTGGGGCAGCTCGCGGCGGTCATGCTCGATCCCTCATGGGCGAGATGGTACGGGTGACCACGACGGGTGGCCAGACACATCGGTGCGTGGGAAAAGGGACTAGTCCCTACCGGTGGGGGCGCGGGTCGCTCAAGGGCGCGGCAGGGGGTGCCGATGCCCGGGTCGTGCCCCATCGTGACGTGCTCCGGTTCCGTGGCCTCCCCCGAGCGTGGCGCTCCCGTGGTGCGCTCACCCTCGTCGGGATCGCGGGGCTCGGTCTCGGCATGGGCGTGGCGCCGGTCTCCCCGGTGCGGCTGGCGGTGCTCCTCCTCGGCGCGGTGGCGCTCGTGGCGGCGGCGTTCGCCCCGGTGGGCGACGCCGCCGGGGCGCGCCGGCTCCCGGCGGCGTTGGAGACGGCGGCGGTCGGTCTGGTGGCCGTCACGCTGGCCTCCGGCAGCCGCTTCGGGATCGTCCTGCCTCCCGCCGACCGTGTCGTCTGGTTCCTCGCCGTGGTCGCCATCGTGGTGACGGCCCGTCTGCTGCGGACGGGCCGGTTCCACCCCCCGACGTTCCTGGCGGTCGCCGCCGGTGCCGTCGTGCTCGTCCTCGTCGGGGTGGCGCTCATCCGGGCGGCGGCGCCGGCGATCGACGTGTACCGGCTGCACGTCGCCGCCGCGGAGGCACTCCGCTCGGGGGAGAACCCGTTCGTCCACGTCAGGGTCGTCGAGACCCTGCCGTGGGGCCCCGGAGAGCTCATCTACGGCTACACGTATCCGCCGCTGACGATGCTGCTCTTCGCCGGGGCCGGGATCCTCGGCGACCCCCGGATGGCGGGGGTGGCGGGGGTCGTGGCCGGGTATCTCCTCCTCGCCTTCCCGCTGCGGCGTACCCGGCGCGACGCGGCGCTGGCGCTCGCCGCCGCCGGCGTCTTCCTCGCCCAGGCGGCCTGGATCGGCATCGTCTACGAGTCCTGGACCGAGGCGGTGACGCTCCCCTTCCTCCTCGCCGCGGGCCGGTGGTGGGAGCGGCGGCCGGTGGTGGCGGGGATCCTCTTCGGCCTCGGCCTCGCCACGAAGCAGTACTTCGTGCTCGCCCTCCCGCTGCTCCTCGTCGGCGGGGACCGTGCGGCGCGGCGGCGCTCCCTCGCCGCGCTCGCCGCGGCCGCGGCGGTCACCGTCCCCTGGGTGGTGGCGGCGCCGGGCGCCTTCGTGGAGGCCACCGTCGTCCATCATCTCACCCGCGCCCCTCGACCGGACGCCCTCACGCTCGCCGGGGCCGGGGTCGTGCTGCCGGGGTGGGTGGCGGTCGCCGCGGCGCTCCTCGTCGCCGTGGTGCTGGCACGGCGGGTGCGCAGCGGCGGGGATCTCCTCATGGCGATCGCCGCGGTCCTCGCCGTCTTCACGCTGCTGGCGGTGCGGGGTTTCGCCAACACGTGGTGGCTCGTCGCCGCGCTGGCGCTGGCGACCCTGCTCTGGAGCCCGGTCGTGACCTCCCCCGGCGACCCACCGGGTGGCGAGGTGGAGGGTGTCGCCGCCGGCGACCACGGCGGGGTCGTTCCTCCCCCGGCGATGCAGCCGGCCAGGTCCTCGGCCCGCTGAGGGAAGCCGGCGGCGGCGGCGCCACCGCCCGCGACGGTCGGCCCGGCCCGGCTCCCGGCCGGAGGAGCCCCGTCGCAGTCCGCGACGACGACCTACGGGACGCCTGCGAGAGGCGGCCCTCGGTGACGTGCCACCGCTCGGCGACGACGCCGGCTACTAGCGTCGAGCCGGTCCTGCCGGAACGGTGGGACGCGACAGGAACGGCCTCCGGTGAGTCCGGAAGGGCTCACGGCGCCAGGTCCAGGGTTGGAGCGTGCGCCGTGTGGAGGGAAGGTTCTCGCAGAGGGGACGAAACGGTGCGGCAGCGGTCACCCAGCTCCACCTGGGACCTCGCTGGGGTGGTCGTTGCCGCGGCAGCGGCCGGGTTCGTGGTCGTCTTCGGGAGCCTCGTCCTCTACAACCACGCGCACTTCGGTACGCAGACCTTCGACCTGGGCATCTTCGACCAGGGACTGTGGCTGCTGAGTCGGCTCGAGCGGCCGTTCGTGACCCTGCGCGGCGTGCATCTGTTCGGGGATCACTCGTCGTGGATCCTCGTGCTCCTCGCTCCCCTCTACCGGATCTGGCCGGACGTGCGGGTCCTGCTCGTTCTCCCGGTGCTCGCCCTGGCCGCGAGCGGACCGCTCCTCTACCGGATCGCGCGTACCGAAGGCGTCGGCAAACCGCTGGCGGCGGCTGTCGCCGTCGGCTTCCTGCTCCACCCGGCGGTCGCCTGGCAGGCGTGGGACGTCTTCCACCCGGAGGTCCTGGCCATCCCCCTGCTCCTCGCCGGATACCTCCTGGCGGCGCGCGGCCATCCGGGCCGGGCCGCCGTGGTGCTGGGCCTGGTGTTGTTGGTCAAGGAGGACGCGGCGCTCGTCGTGATCCCGCTCGCGGTGTATCTGGGACTGCGGTTTCGCACCTGGAAGGCGATGTCCGCCCTGGCGGCGGGTGGGGTCGCCGTCTTCCTGTTCGACGTGCTCGTGGCGCTACCGCACTTCTCTCCCACCGGCCATCTGCTCTACACGGGCCGCTACGGACGGTTCGGCGAGACGCTGGGTTCGGCGATCGGCCGCGTGCTCACCTCACCGGGGGAGGTGCTCTCGGTACTGGCCGAGCCGCAGCGGGTCGTGTACCTCGTGGCGATGACCGCGCCACTCGCCGTGGCGCTGCTCGCACCGGAGCTGCTCGTCGTGGCCGTGCCGATCACCGTGGCGAATCTGCTCTCCAGCCACGGCTACCAGGCGAGCATCCACTACCACTACGCCGCCTACTTCCTCGCGGTCGTCGGTCTCGCCGCGGTACGCGGCGCGACGCGGCTTCGCGGCCGCCGGTTCGCGAGCCCCCGGCCGGTGGTGTTCGTGGCCGGCGGGCTGGTGGTCGTCGCCCTCGCCGCGAACCTCGTGGCCGGGCCCTGGCCGACCGTCTTCGCGAACACCGGGTGGGGAGGCACCACCGACAACCCGGCCGCCATCCGTGAGGCGATGGCGATGGTCCCGGGCGACGCCGTCGTCGCGGCCGACTGGGCCATCGCCCCGCACATGGCGCATCGCCGGCGCATCTACATGTTCCCGAACCCGTTCGTGCGCGTCTACTGGTCGGCCGGCGCCGACCCGCCGCCGCCGTCGGAGACGGTGGAGTGGGTGATCGTGAGAGTCCAGAGGAAGGAGSSGGGGGCGAGCATCGACGAGGAAGCGGCGCGGGCCCTCGCGATCGTTCGTGACGACCCCACCTTCGAGGAGGTCGTCGCCAACGACTGGGTCCTGCTCTTCCACCGGAGGAGTTGAGGGACGCCGCCGGGTCCGGCACGTCGTACGCACGGCGTGGCGGCGGCGCGAGGCGCCTCCGGCGGGTACGATCGGACCGGCACCAGGACGACTGGATCGTGGTGGGGAATTTCGCTCGAGAACGGGTTGCATCGACTCGGAAGCTCCGGAGTACGGGGTACCGGGGTCGATGACGGATCCGAGCCGTGTGGTCGTCTGCATCCCGACCTACAACGAGGCGGACAACGTCGCCCGCATGATGGAAGCCGTGGCGAGGCACGGCTATCACGTGCTCGTCGTCGACGACGCCTCCCCGGACGGCACCGGTCTGATCGCCGATCGTGTGGCCGCAGCGCACCCACGCATGTCCGTCGTGCGTCGGTCCGGGAAGAACGGCCTGGGAAGCGCGTATGTGGCGGGTTTCGAGAAGGCGTGCGCACAGCTCCAGGCCGAGATCGTCTGTCAGATGGACTGCGACTTCAGTCACGACCCGTCCGACCTGCCGAGACTGGTCGCGGCCGTGGAGGAAGGGTCCGCGCTGGCGATCGGGAGTCGCTACGTGCGCGGCGGTTCGACTTCGGGTTGGAGCCTCGCCCGCCGGATGCTGTCGGTCGTGGGGAATCGCTATGCGAGCCTGCTGCTCGGTACCGGTCTCCGGGACATGACCTCGGGCTTCCGGGCCTTCGACGCGGGTGCGCTACGGTGTCTCGACCCCGCTTCCTGCAACGCAACGGGGTACGCCTTCCAGGTCGAGATGGCGCACCGCGCCTGGAAGCACGGCCTGCGCGTCGCGGAGCTGCCGATCGTGTTCCGGGAGCGAACGCGCGGTGAGTCGAAGATGTCGTGGCGGATCGCGATGGAAGCCGTGATGCTCGTCACCCGCTGGGGCGTGGCGCGGCGATGCCACCGTCGCCGGATCGGCGCGGGACGCACCGGCCGCGTTCCACAGCGTGGCCGTCGCCGGTGACGTTCCGGGGAACCGCGGCCCGTACCGGTGACCTGGATGCCCTTTCCGACGACGGTGCTCGCCGATGCTCCCCGGGGTTCTGCCCGGCGGGCTCCCTGCCGCCCGAGGTGCTCGGCGGCGGGGGCTCCGGCGTGGTGCTCGGGGAGGACGGCGGAACCGGTCACTTCCCGGCGATGCGGCCGGCGAGGTCCTCGACCTGCTGGGGGAATCCCGAGGCGATGGCGGCGTGGATGGCGGGGAAGAGGAGCGTCGACATCATCCCCCGGGAGTGCACCTCGAGGATCACCGCCACGTCGGTGATCTCGCCGTCGGAGGCGAGCTCGGCGGTGATCGTTCCCGCCATCTCTCCGGCCTCGAGGTCGATGACGAAGCAGGTGGGGGGCCGGTGGTCGACGGTGCGGGCCGAACCCCGGTACTCGCGACCGCCGATCCGGGTCGACCAGCGGTAGCCGAGGAGCACCCCCTCCGGGTCGTGGACCGGGTCCCACACCTCCTGGACGGGACCGAGCTGCTCCCAGGTGGCCGGGTCTTGGAGGGCCGCCCACACGTCCTCGATCGGCGTGGCGATGCGGATGGTGTGGGCGAAGACGGCGCTCGGCATGGGCGGGGAGGTTAGCTCCGGGTCGCCCGCGGGGAGGGCACCGAGCGGTGACGAGGAGTCGAGGGCCCGTGGTGTCAGGATCCTGGGCGTGCTATCGTTGCGTTCGCGGACCGCGTGTCCGCCCGGTTAACGGGCCCCGGCTCCCTCGTCGTAGGGAGACCGGGGCTTTTCTCCGGGGTCGATTCCGCGTACGCTCGCTCCATGCCCGTTCCGGCCGTCGCCGCGCTCGCCGACGACCCGACCGCCCGGGTCGTGGTCTTCGTCGACGGGCAGAACCTCTATCACCGATGCAAGGCGCTCTACGGTCATCCGCTGTGTCATCCGCATCTCCTCGCCGAGTACCTTGCCGGTTCGAGAACGCGACACCGGGTCGCCTGTCGCTTCTACACCGGGGTGCCGAGCCCCAACGAGCCGGGAGAGCGGACGAAGCGCCGGAACCTCGATCGTCGGCTCGCGGGAATGCGCAAGGTCGGCGTCACCGTGGTCACCCGTCCGTTGCGCTACCACGACGCCTGGGGGATCGACGACCCACTCCCGGGCCCGAACGCGGATACCCCATCCCGGGTGGTCCGCGTGTCCCCGTACCGGCGAGCGCAGGAGAAGGGGATCGACCTCGCCCTGGCCCTCGACGTCGTCGAGTTCGCGTTGACCGGCGTGCTCGACGTGGCGATCGTCGTGAGCTTCGATCGCGACCTGCATGAGATCCCTCGAGCGGTCAGGAACCTCCGGGGGTCGCTGCCGGGCCCCGTGCGGATCGAGGCCGCCGTGCCGGTGGCCGAGGGACGACGTCGTCCCATCATCTTGGATGGGTTCGACTACACGCACCAGGTGCCACCTTCCGTGTTCGCGTACCTCGCGGATCGCACGGACTACACCGTCGAGGACGAGCGCTGGATCCCGGTGGAGCCCCCTCGTTCCCTCGAGGACGTCGGCTTCCGCGGAAGGTGATCGGTAGCGGAGCGCCGCTCGGCAACGAGGTCCGCGGTCTGGTGCTCTCGCCGGCCGGTGTCTCCTACTCCGCCACCTCGGTGTAGCCGAGGGCGCGCAGGGCTGCGCGGATGCGGGCGGCGGCGTCGTCGAGGGCCTCGGGTGGCGTGGTCGGGTCGGCCCTGCGGAAGTCGAGGTCGGCCTCCGAGTCGATGGGGATCACGTGGAGGTGGGTGTGGGGGACCTCGAGGCCGGCGATGATCACGCCCACCCGGACCGGGTCGAAGGCCCGCTGCAGCGCCCGCCCGACCGCCTGGGCGACGCCGGTGAGGTGCGCCGCCAGGTGCGGTTCCAGGTCGATCCAGTGCGCCACCTCGGCCCGGGGGACGACGAGGGTGTGTCCCGGCCGGAGGGGGGCGATCGTCAGGAACGCCACCGCCTCGTCGTCCCGCCACACGAACCGGCCGGGGAGCTCCCCGGCGATGATCTTCGTGAAGATGGATGCCATCGTTCCTCCGTGGGTGGTTCCGACGTGCCGTGAACGCTAGCGAGCCGGCCGCCTGCGGCCGGGAACGGCGATCCCCGGCGGCCGCCGCGCACCTTGGTGTTGCCCGAGGTGCCGCCTAGCGTGGTGCCGGGCAGGGGGGCGGACAAAGGACTCAGCGCCGGTCCGGACGCACCCGATAGAAGGTGTGGTGGAGAACATGAGACACCGCGTCGCCGTCCTGGTCGCCGTGGTCGGGCTGCTGGGCACCCTGCCGGCACCGGCCCTCGGCGCAGGGACGCCCCTGCCGTCCTCCGGCGGCGACCTCGCGAGCTGGTCGGTGCCCGCCGGGGGCCCCGTGCTCGTCGACGGATCGGGGGAGGCGGCCGAGGAGGCCGCCGCGGCGGCGACCGCGACCCCCGAGACCGCCGCCTCGGGCTTCTCCCCCCAGGGAGGCGGGGGGACGGTGACGATCTCGGGCGCCGGGTGGGGCCACGGGGTCGGCATGAGCCAGTACGGGGCGTACGGGCGGGCGCTCGACGGTCAGAGCGCCGCCGACATCCTCGCCGCCTACTACCCGGGGACGACCCTCGGTCCCGACACGAGCGGCGATCCGGTGTGGGTGAACGTCGAGTCGGAGGTGATCAAGGTGGTGCTGCGGGCGGCGGCGATCGCCACGCCGGCGACGCCGGTGACGGTCACCCGGGACGACACCGCCCTCGGCGGGGGCGTCGAGACCGTCGAGCTGCACGACGGCGACACCTTGACGGTCACCGCGCTCGATCTCGCCGGCCCGCCGCAGGATCCCCGCCGCTGCCGCTTCTCGGGTCCGGGCGGCTTCACCTCCACGAAGGGCTCCTGCAACATCGACCTCGTCTGGGACGGCGACGCGGCGGCCCCCACGATGCGGATCGTCATCGACAAGGTGTGGTACCCGGGGACCCCGACGGCCGGCGTGGACTGCACCCACTCCCTCGGATCCACCGTCCTCGACTGCGCCTACGCCTACGGCCGCATGCACATCCGCCCCGACGACCACAACGAGCCGTACCCGGCCGACGCCGGGTTCCACGTCGTCGAGGAGATGTCCCTCGACGCCTACGTCCTCGGCATCGGGGAGATGCCGTACGGATGGCCGCAGGCGGCCCTCCAGACCCAGGCGATCGCCGCCCGCACCTTCGCCCGCTACCGCACCGAGTCCCGCGCCGCCCCGGCGGACCGCCCCTGGTGCTGGTGCAACCTCTACGACACGTCCATCGACCAGGTGTACCTGGGATGGGGGTTCGACCAGGTGGGCATCGTCGGGCCGGTGGCGCAGAACTGGACCGACGCGGTGCACGCCACCGACGGGCAGATCCTCACCTACGGCGGCGCCGCCGCCCAGACCTACTACTCGTCCTCGAACGGCGGAGCCTCCGAGAACAACGAGGACGTGTGGGGCGGATCCCCCATCCCCTACCTGCGGTCGGTGCCGGACCCGTGGAGCCTCGTCACCGCCAACCCGTTCGCCTCCTGGGACAAGACCGTCGACCTCACCGCGTTCGCCGCCGCAGTGGGGCTCGACGAGATCTGGGATGTCGACATCGCCGCCACCTACGACTCGGGGACCCCCAGCGACATCCGGGTGGTGGGGACGCTCGGTGGGACGGAGACGACCCGCCACTTCACCGGCGCCGAGTTCCGCACGACGTTCGGACTGCTCTCCTCCCACGTCACCGGCGTCACCGGGCCGTGGCCCGTCGTCGACCGCTGGTGGGGTCAGGACCGGTACGAGACCGCGGTGGCGATCTCGACGGAGGGGTACCCGAGCGGTGCCGGCACGGTGTTCGTCGCCACCGGCCTCAACTTCCCCGACGCGCTCGTCGCCGCCCCCCTCGCCGAGGTGCGGGGCGGGCCGCTGCTGCTGGTGCGCACCGACTTCATCCCCACGGTGACCCGCCGCGAGATCGAACGGCTCCGGCCGACGAGGATCGTCATCCTCGGCGGAGAGGGGGTCGTCTCCGCCGGGGTCGCCGACCAGCTCGCCGCCTACGGCACGGTGGAGCGACTGGCCGGCCCCGACCGGTACGCCACCGCGGCGGCCATCTCCCAGGCGGCGTTCCCCGATCAGGCCCCGGTTGTGTACCTCGCCACCGGTCTCGACTTCCCCGACGCGCTCTCCGCGGCTCCGCTGGCGGCGGAGGCGGGCGGCCCGGTGCTGCTCACCCGTCCCGGGTCGCTGCCGGCGGTGACCCGGCGGGAGATCCTCCGCCTCGCTCCGCAGCGGGTCGTCGTCCTCGGCGCCGGCACCTCGGTGGAGCAGACCGTCGTCGACGAGGTCGCCCGCTACGTCCCACAGGTCGACACCGTCACCGGCGGCGACGCCCTCGCCGTCTCGGCGGCCGCCTCGGCGCGGGGCTTCCCCACCGGGGCGCCGGTGGCGTTCGTGGCGACCGTCGCCGACTTCCCCGACGCGCTCGCCGCCGGGCCGGCGGCGGCGGCCCTGGGCGCGCCGGTGCTCCTCACCGACCCGACCGCCCTGTCGGCGAGCACCGGCGGCGAGCTGCAGCGCCTCGGGGCGGGACGGGCGGTGATCCTGGGGGGTCCGGCCGCGGTGGGCACGGCTCTCGAGGACGAGATCCGGCTGGCGCTCGGCGGGTAGCCGTCGCGACGCCGGGACGCCGGCGGGAGCCGCCTCGGGAGCGAGCAGGAACGACCCGTCTTGCTAGCATGCTCCCTGGCGCGCGCCTCGCGCCGCGTCGCCGGCCGTGAGCACGCCGCCGCCGGGGACGCCTGCCTTCCATTGTCCACCGATCGAGGAGGAAACTCCGATGCGCATCATGATTCTGGGTGGGGACGGATACCTGGGATGGTCCACCGCCATGCATTTCTCCCGGCGCGGCCACGACGTGGCCGTCGTCGACAACTTCACCCGTCGCACGATGCACGTCGAGCGGGGGACCGACAGCCTCACCCCCATCCGGCCGCTGGGGGAGCGGGTCGCCGCCTGGAAGGAGGTCACCGGGCGGGACATCGTCCCCTTCGTCTTCGACATCACCGAGTACCGCCACCTCGTGGGGGCGTTCGGGGAGTTCGCGCCGGACACGATCATCCACTACGGCGAGATCCCGTCGGCGCCGTACTCGATGCTCGACCGGGACCACGCCGTCTTCGTGCAGAAGAACAACGTCGTCGGGACGCTCAACGTCATCTGGGGGATGCGGGAGGTGCTGCCCGAGGCCCATCTCATCAAGCTGGGGACGATGGGCGAGTACGGCACCCCGAACATCGACATCGAGGAGGGGTACCTCACCGTCGAGCACAAGGGACGCACCGACACCCTCCTCTTCCCGAAGCAGCCGGGCAGCTTCTACCACCTCACCAAGGTGCACGACTCGAACAACCTCCACTTCGCGGTGCGAACCTGGGGGCTGCGGGTGACCGACCTCAACCAGGGTGTCGTCTACGGCACCGACACCGAGGAGACCGTCCTCGACGAGCGGCTCGTCACCCGCTTCGACTACGACGAGATCTTCGGCACGGCGCTGAACCGCTTCGTCGTCCAGGCGGTGGTCGGCCATCCCCTCACCGTGTACGGCAAGGGCGGTCAGACCCGCGGGTTCCTCAACATCGCGGACACCTTGCAGTGCGTCGAGCTCGCCGCGTCGCATCCCGCCGATGCGGGCGAGATGCGGATCTTCAACCAGTTCACCGAGACGTTCTCGGTCATGGACCTCGCCACCACCGTGCAGGAGGCGGCCGAGCACCTCGGGTACCACGTCGAGCTGCGCCACTTCGAGAACCCCCGGGTCGAGGCCGAGGAGCACTACTTCAACCCGGTGCACACGAAGCTGCTCGACCTCGGCCTCCAGCCGCGGCTGCTCTCGGAGACGCTCGTCGAGTCGATGCTCCACCGCGTCGAGCAGTACAAGGACCGCGTGAACGTCGCCGCGATCGCGCCGTCGACGAAGTGGCGGTAGGCGGCCCACCCCGGGTCCTCGTCACCGGCGGCTGCGGCTTCATCGGCGTCAATCTCGCCCGGGCCCTGGACGGGCGCGGGTGGGAGCTCGTGGCGTTCGACGACCTCAGCACCGGGAGCCGCCGTGACGGCGAGGCCGCCGGCTACCGGGTGATCGAGGGGGACGTCCGCGACCTCGCCGCGCTGCGCGCGGCCTGCGCCGGGGCCGAGTACGTGGTGCACCTCGCCGCCCACACCGACGTCGTCGCCTCGGTGGAGGATCCCGCCGTCGACGTCGACGTCAACGTGCGGGGGACGCTCCACGCGCTCCTCGCCGCCCGGGACGCCGGGGTGCGGGGGTTCGTGTTCGCCTCCTCGAACGCGCCGCTCGGGGAGGTGGAGCCGCCCACCCGGGAGGACAAGGTCCCCCGTCCGCTGTCGCCGTACGGCGCCTCGAAACTCGCCGGGGAGGGGCTGTGCTCGGCTTTCGCCGGGTCGTACGGGCTCGCCACCACGGTGCTGCGGTTCTCGAACGTGTACGGTCCCTTCAGCTACCACAAGGGCAGTGTCGTGGCGGCGTTCATGAAGCGGATCATGGAGGGCGAGCCGCTCGTCGTGTACGGGGACGGCGAGCAGACCCGGGACTTCGTCTACGTCGGGGACCTCGCCGACGGGATCGTCCGGGCGCTCGCGGCGGGGAGCGCCGGGGAGGTGTTCCATCTCGGCTCGGGGACGGAGACCTCGATCAACGAGCTGGCCAGACGGATCGTGGCGTTGTTCCCGGACCGGCGCATCGACCTCGAGTACCGGCCGGAGCGTCCCGGGGAGATCCGCCGCAACTTCTCCGACGTCTCCAAGGCGCGGCGGGTGCTCGGGTTCGCGCCCCGGGTGGGTCTCGACGCGGGGCTGGCGGCCACCCGGGACTGGTTCCTGGAGGCGTACCGGCCATGACGGTGCGGCTCGTCGGGGTCCTCGCCGGTCTCGTCCTCGTGGCGATCGGGCTCGGTGGGACGGCGCCGGGGCCGGCTCGGCCGGCGGGACACCGCCCTGTGGCTCGGGCTGGGCCTGGTGGTGGGGCTGCTGTCGATCGTGCCCGGGGCGGCGGATCTCGTCGCGTCGCTCCTCCTGCTGCAGAACCGGCTCTTCGCCGTGCTCGTCGTCGCCGTCGGCGCCCTCTTCGGCCTCTTCCTGCGCCAGCGCGGGCGGATCCGCTCCCTGGAGCAGCGCTTCGGGGATCTCGTGCGGAACCTCGCGGTGCGGGACTTCGCCCGCGGTCAGGACGCGGCTCCGTCCCGGCCGGCGGTGGGCATCGTCATCGCCGCCTACAACGAGGAGGAGGCGATCGGGGGGGTGCTGCGCGACCTGCCCCGGGAGGTGGAGGGGTACCGGGTCGATCCGATCGTCGTCGTCGACGGCGGCTCCGACGACACCGAGGGCGTGGTGCGGCGCGCCGGGTACTCGGTGGCGACCCATCCGGTGAACCGCGGCCAGGGCGACGCGCTGCGCACCGGCTTCACCATCGCCCTGGCGCGCGGCGACGACGTGGTCGTCACCATGGACGCCGACGGTCAGCACCGGCCCGACGAGCTCCCCGCCTTGCTGCGCCCCATCCTCGCCGGGGAGGCCGACTACGTGCAGGGCTCCCGGTTCCTGGGTCGGTACGACGACGCCGGCGGCTCCCGGGAGACGGGCATCCGCCTCTTCACCCGGGTCGTCAACCTCCTCTCCGGGGCGGGCGTGACCGACTGCACGAACGGGTTTCGGGCGATTCGGGCCGAGTCGCTGGCGAAGCTCCGGCTCGAGGAGGACCGGTTCTCGGCGGCGGAGATCATCATGGAGGCCGCCGCCCGCGGCCTGCGGATGGTGGAGGTCCCGGTGCACATCCAGCGCCGCTCCCACGGGGAGAGCAAGAAGCCGCGGCGGCTCGGCTATCCGCTCGGCTACCTGCGCGTGGTCCTGGCGGTGTGGCTGCGCTGACCAGGGCGAACCGGGGCCACCCACCGGCCTCGAAGGCCGCGTGGTAGGGTCGAGGGTACGAGTGGTGGGCTCAAAAGTGAGCGCACAGGAAGGGGGTTGACGATGCGCAAGAAGCATCTGGTCCTGGTCGCGGTGGTGATGGCGTTCTCGCTGGTGCTCAGCGGATGCTTCTCGCTCCGGACCTTCTACTGGTCGCGCAAGTCGACGACCGCGGGAGGGTCGATCAACGCCGTCCTCAACCTGCGGCCTTACAACACCGACGCCGACAGCTCCGGGTACCCGTTCATCCTCATCGCGCTCGGCAGCACCGATCCGCTGAGCTTCGGGAGCCTGCGGGTGTGGGACGACGACGCCAACTTCGACGGCCCGAAGACGATGACGAAGGACAACACGCTGCGCAACTACGTCATCAACAACCGGCTGTGTACCGCCAGCGGGATCAACGCCAGCGACGTCACCGGGGTGACCTGGACTGCCTTCCGGGCCCCGGACAGCGTGGCGTACGCGGCCAACTCGGAGACGAAGAACGCCCAGGTGAAGTTCCGCATCAACGTGGGGAGCGGCGCCAGCGCCGGGAACGTCTACTCGGTGCTGTTCTTCTCCGGCGAGTGGGAGGACACCAGCGGCGAGGGCACGCCCGGCGGCGGGGACACCTTCACCTGCACCGGGGTGGTGGGAAGCAGCTTCCCCATCGTTCCCTGAACGACCCCAGTCATCGTCCGTCACCGGGGGGCCGCCAGACGGCCCCCCGGTCGCGTACCGGCCTCACGCGGAGGGGCAGAGCGTGCCGGTGGGGAGGAGCGTCGCCGGGCCGTCGACGCCGGGGGCGGGCTCGTAGCCGACGACCCGCAGCACCTCGATGGGGGCGGTGGCGACGACACGGTACGGGCCCGGGGCGTCTCCGGGCCGGAAGGCGACGCGCCAGGAGAGACCGTCGCGGGTGATGGTGGCCGGCGGGAGCGGACCGGCGGTGGTGTCGAGGCGGACGCTCACCTGCGCCCCGCCGGTGAGGATCCACACGTCGAGG
>AMFO01000435.1_pt1 | contig 25139 bp, 23 predicted proteins | sample 552608 | NCBI WGS metagenome assembly AMFO01 (sample SAMN01893955, study PRJNA167987) | microbial mat metagenome | biome: hydrothermal vent | place: USA: Loihi, Hawai'I | collected 2003-05-01
TCGACATTGCGCTGTTCTCGGCCGGCGCCGGCACTTCCCGCACACATGCGCCGCGCTTCGCCGCCCGCGGCTGCTACGTGATCGACAATTCCAGCGCCTGGCGCATGCACGAGGACGTGCCCCTGGTGGTGCCGGAAGTCAATCCGCAGACCCTTGACCTGGCACGGGAGGGGCGCATCATCGCCAACCCGAACTGCTCGACCATTCAGATGGTCGTCGTGCTCAAACCCCTTCACGATGCGGTTCCCATCCGGCGTGTCGTGGTGGCCACCTATCAGGCCGTGTCCGGGGCCGGTGGGCGGGCCATCGAGGAGTTGGCGGAGCAGAGCCGCAACCTGCTTTGCGGTCGTGAGGCGCAGGTGAATGTGTTGCCGGCGCGCATCGCCTTCAACGTCATTCCCCAGATCGATGTGTTTCTCGAGGGCGGCGACACGAAAGAGGAACGCAAGATGATGGACGAGACCCGGAAGATCCTGGCGGCGGATATCGGTGTCGCCGCAACGGCCGTGCGCGTGCCCGTGTTCTACGGTCATTCCGAGGCCGTCAACATCACTTTCGACGCATCGCTTCCGGCGACGCGGGCACGGGAGATCCTGGCCGTCGCCGACGGGATCTGTGTGGTCGACGACCCCGGCAGCGAGGACTATCCGCTGGCCAGCGAGGCCGCGGGCACGGACCCGGTCTGGGTGGGGCGCATTCGCGACGACGCATCCTGGCCGAATTCGCTGCAATTGTGGATTGTGGCCGACAATCTGCGCAAGGGCGCGGCCTTGAATGCCGTCCAAATCGCGGAAATGCTGATTCGATGAACCCTCGAGCGCGGGTGGGATGGAGAGCGGCGTGGAGCCTGCAAGCACTGGCGCTCACGTTGTCCATTTTCGGCTTGGATTTGGAGGCGGCTCGAGCCTTCGGGCTTGGAAAGATCAAGGTGGACAGCCATCTGAACGAACCCTTCATCGCCGAGATTCCGCTTCGGCTGGAGAAAGGCGAATCCATCGATCACCTGTCCATCGGCCTTGCATCGCCCGCCGAATACAAGACGCTCGAGGTCTACCGCGATGCGGCCGTTGGGCTTCTGCGCCTGGAGATCAGGAACGATTCCCGCGGACGCCATGTACGGGTTTTTTCCGTGTCGGCGCTCGCCACGCCGTATTTCAATCTGGTGCTGAAGATCCATTCCGGGCATGCCACCTTCTTCAAGAAGTTCCCGGTTTTTCTGGAACTGCCGCGGGTTGCGCCCGTGACGGCGTTGAAGGCCGCGAATCCTCCCGCCGGACCGCAAACGACGGTCCAATCCGCACCGTCCCCGGCGAAGGTGGCCGCCCCATCCCCCGTCCGCAACGTCCCTGTACCCGTCCGCCGTTACGGACCCATGACGTATGGGGAAACGATCGGTGCGGTGGCCAAAAAGCTGCGCCGAGATCCCCGCTTTCGGCCCTTCACACTGGCGCAGGTCATGGTGGCTCTGTTCAGGAAAAACAGGGGCAAGTTCGAGCACGGGAACATCAACCTGATCAAGGCTGGGGAATACCTGCAGGTGCCATCCGCGGCCGAGGTCAAGGCCGTCGAACCGGCGGCGGCGCTGGCGCTCATCAAGGAGCACAGCCGCTTGTGGCAGCGGCTCCGCGCCCCTCGTGGCGGTGAAGCCAGGGCAGGGGGGAATCGCTTTCAGTCCCATGTTCGTGTGGGGGAGTTGGCCGTCGGTACCGGCCGGGCCGCGGCGGTTGCTGCGAAGGGTCGGGGAGGGGGTGCGGTCAAGGGCCGATCCAACCCGCCGTCCGCCCCGACCGTGGCCGCCATCCCGGAGGCGCATGCGCTCCGCGCCGGCCTGGAACAGCTGCGGGCACAAAACCGCGATCTGCGGGCGCGACTGGATGCGGACGAGAAGAAGTTGGCCCTGCTGGCATCGAAGCAGGTGGCCGGCGGAATGAAAAGGGCGGCGGCACGGTTGCGCAAGTTGGAACTGCGCATGGCGCACATGCAGACGGAACTTCGGCAAACGCGCCGACAGTTGCAACAGGCGCGGGACGGCTTGTGGATCGTTTATGTATTGGTCGTTCTAATCATCGTACTTTTGGTGGTGATCGGCTATCTGCTGAGGCGTGAACGTCCACATCCAGCAGCGGTGCCCGGACGAATGTCAACCGCCGCAGCGGACGCCGGTTCCGGCCCCGCGTCCGTGACGGTCGGACCGGACGCTGCGGAATCGCAGCCGTCCAAAGCGGCATCGAAACCGTCGGAACCTGAAAGAGCGGATGAGGCTGTGAAGTATCTGGCGGAGGCGGATGTTTACCTCACCTACGGGATGACGGAGGAAGCCATCCATCAATTGCACCGCGCCATCGAGCGCTACCCCGGAGACGAGGAGGCCTACTGCCGCCTGATCCGGTTGCTGAAGGGCAAGGGCGCGGAGGCCGAGTTGCAGGAACTGATGACGACCGCCCGCAAGGCCCTTTCCGGGGATGCCCTGCGCAAGTTTGAGGAAGCCGCCATGGCGCTGGAAACCGGTCAGCCGCCTGCGGGCGCAACCACCGTGCCGGCGGAGATCGAAATGCCGACCTCCGTGGAAAGCGAAGATGACGTTCCCGATTCCGGTTCCTCCGGCCTTACGAAAGAGAAGGCGATGGATCTCGAACGCCTCAATCAACCGGGCCATCTCGACGTGGACAAGGGGCGCAGCCTGGTGGCGGAGGGAAGGCTGGAGGAAGCCGAGGCCGCTTTCCAGGCCGCCGCCGAGGCGGGCGTACAAGCCGCCGCCATCGGTCTGGCGGAGGTGGCCGTAAGGCGCGGTGAGCACGAAAGGGCCGCGGAACTGCTTGCCGGCGTCGAGGCCGTTGTCGGCGATGAACATCGCGGCTGGCTGGAGGCCGTGAGTTCCGAAGTGCAACGCTGATTCGGGTCGCGCGCGGTTTCCCTCCGCTCCATGCTGGATTCCATGAGCAGGCGCATCGTTCTGGTGCTCGAGTACGACGGTGTGGGCCTTTGCGGTTGGCAGAGGCAGCGAAACGGCCCGAGCGTGCAGGCCCATCTCGAACGCTCGCTTGCCGGCATCGAGGGTCGGGCGGTCTCCTGCCGCGCTGCCGGACGTACGGACGCCGGGGTGCACGCCGAGGCCCTGCTGGTGCATGCGGACGTGAGCCGGGAGCGATTCGAGCGCGCGCCGCTGGCCTATGTGCATGGAGTCAATCAGAGGCTTCCCTCCGGGATCCGGGTGTTGGCGGTGCGGGCCGTGGATGATTCCTTCCATGCACGTTTCTCCTGCCGCGAGCGTGCTTATCGATACCAGATATGGAACCGGACCACCGCGCCGGCGATCCAGCGCTGGCGCCACTGGTGGATGCCGAGGGTATTGGATCTCGCCGCCATGCAGCGGGCGGCTTCCTTTCTTTTGGGCAGGCATGATTTCTCCAGTTTCCGCGCCAGCGGTTGTCAGGCGTCGACAGCGACGCGTGAATTGCGGGAGATCACCATCTGGCGGCAGGGGGTTTGCGTCATGATGGCCTTCCGGGCCGATGCCTTCCTCTATCACATGGTGCGCAACATCGTCGGTAGCCTCGTCCGGGTGGGCATCGGCGAGTGGGAAGCGGAAAGGATGCATTCGGTGATCGAAGCCCGTGACCGCAGCCAGGCTGCGGATACGGCACCGGCACACGGTTTGTATTTCACCGATGCCGTCTACGACGAGTTCAGCTCACGCCGTCTTGCTGAAAGCTTTGGGATCCCAGGTTAAGATCGCTTCCGCGATGCTGTCGGCCAGAGCAAGGCCACGCCCGCTCAAGCGCAGATGGCCGTCGCGTACGGACAGGAAACCGTCCCGCAGCCAGGGTTCCAGCGCATCCGCAAACAGGGCGAGGATATCTACACGGAAACGACTCCCGAATCCGGCGATATTCACTCCGTTGACGCGGCGCAGGCCGAGCCATGCCGCCTCGGCCGCCGCCTGGATGCGGGAACGCCTGTCGAAGGTTGCGACCGCACCGCCGTGCTGCGACACCGCGCGAATGTAGCCTCGAGGGGAGTTGAGGTTGCTGTAGCGGGTGGCCCCAGCGTCGGATTCGTTCCATTTGCCGGCGGCGCCGGCCCCGATTCCAACATAATCGTGATAGAGCCAGTAGGCCTCGTTGTGGCGGCAACGGCGCCCGTTTTTGGAAAAATTCGAGATTTCGTAGTGACCGTATCCCGCTTCTGCAAGATGTAGCTTTGTCGCCTCGAAGAAGGCCAGGGACTTCTCCTCGTCCGGCAAGGCGAACGCGCCCGTCCGCCATCGCCGGGTGAGGGGCGTGGGAGCTTCCAGCGTGAGTTGGTAACAGGAGAGATGCTCGGGTTCGAGCGAAAGCGCCCGTTCGAGGTTGGCGCGCCACCGGGCGATGGATTGACGCGGCAGGCCGTACATCAGATCGAGATTGATGTTCGTGAAACCGGCTTTGCGGGCGGCTTGGAAGACCCTCATGATGTCCCGTTCATCATGGATGCGCTCCAGCCAGTTGAGTTCGCCGTTGTCAAAGCTCTGGGCACCCAGGGAAAGACGGTTCACGCCACAGGCGTGGTAGGCCTCGAAGCGCCTCCGCTCGGCCGTGCCGGGGTTGGCCTCGAGCGTGATTTCGGCGTCGGCATCCAGACCCCAATGCCGGTCGGCGGCCTCCAGGACGGCGGCGATCAGCTCCTGAGGCGCAAGCGACGGTGTGCCGCCGCCGAAGAAGACCGAAGACAGGGTACGGCCGGTGAAGGCGGGATGCCGCGCCCAACGGTCAAGCTCCCGCAGCAGCGCCCGGTGGTAAGAATCCCACGGGGGCCGGGCCGAGGCATGGGAATTGAAATCGCAATAGGGGCATTTGTGGAGACAGAAAGGGATATGCACATAGAGGTGCAGGGGGGTCACAGAAGGATGACCTCGTAATGCTCCGGCTCCAACTTGTCCTCGCTCTTCAAGATGATTTCCTTCTTCAGGAAGGTTTCGAGACTGCTGATGCTGTCGCTCTGCTCGCCGAGCAACAGGTCGATGATGTGCGGATGGGCGACGACCATCAGTTTGTCGCAGGGGTAGGCGCGCGCCTCCGCCACGATTTCCCGGAACAGTTGGTGACAGATGGTGATCGGGCTGCGTACATGGCCGGTGCCGTCGCAGTGGGGGCATTCCTGCAGCAGGATGCGGCCCAGGGATTCGCGCGTGCGCTTGCGGGTCATCTCGACAAGCCCGAGTTCGGACAGATGCACGATGTGGGTCTTGGAATGATCCTTGGCCAACGCCTCTTCCAGCACTTCGAGAAGGCGGCGCTTGTTGCCCTCCTCCTGCATGTCGATGAAATCCACGACAATGATGCCGCCGAGATTGCGCAGGCGCAGTTGGTGCACGATCTCATGCACGGCCTCGAGATTGGTCTTGAAGCTCGTCTCCTCCATCGTTCTCGAACTCGTGAAGGAGCCGGAATTGACGTCGATGGCAATCAGCGCTTCGGTCTGGTCGATGATGATATGTCCGCCCGATTTCAATTCGACGCGCCGTTTCAGGGCACGGTTGATTTCCTCCTCCACGCCGTAGACATCGAAGATGGGGCGCTCCCCCGGATAGTAATAGAGGCGCTTGGCGACATCGGGCATGAAGCGTTTGGCGAAGGATTGCATTCGCTCGTAGGCGTCGCGTGAGTCCACATGGATCTTCTCCACCTCGTCGTCGACGTAGTCGCGCATGACGCGGAGGTAAAGATTGAGTTCCTTGTGTACAAGGGATCCGGGTGCTGCGTGCTTCAATCTCTCCTCGATATCGCTCCACAGGCGCAACAGGAACTCAAGGTCCTGCTGCAGCTCGAACAGATGCCTTCCTTCCGCCACCGTGCGGATGATCAGGCCGCCTTGATCCGGTTTCAGGGCCTGGCCGAGTTCCAGAAGTCGTTTGCGTTCCTCGGGATCCTCGATGCGGTGTGCGATACCCACATGATCGTGATGCGGCAGATAGACTAGATAACGGCCGGCGAGACTGATCAATGTCGTCAGTCGTGGCCCCTTGGAGGAGATCGGATCCTTCGAAACCTGCACCGTGATTTGTTGGTTTTCACTCAGCAGGGAGGAAATGTCCGGGCCGGCGCGGGCTTCCGGCTCTTCACCCCCTTCCTCCGTGATAAGTTCCTGCGAATCGATTGCATCCGCCGGGGCTTCGTCCATGTTCTCGGCCGGGGTCACAATGTCACCGGCGTAGAGAAAACCTGCCCGTGGCAGCCCGATGTCCACGAAGGCGGCCTGAATGCCCGGTAGGACCCGTTGCACCCTGCCGCTGTAGATGTTGCCCTTCAAACCGCGCTCCCGCTCGCGTTCGATGTACACCTCCTCCGCCTGGCCGTTTTCAACCCGTGCGATACGTGTCTCGAAGGGGGTCACGTTGACCAGGAGTTCCGCGCTCATGCCGCGATCCCCGTTGTTTGAGGATGTGCGAACGCGGCCGCCAGCAGGTCAAGGGTCAGGCGAACGGGCAGGCCGATGACGTTGTCCAGGGGGCCCGTCACGGCCGTGATGAAAGACGCGGCGCCCTCCTGGATGGCATAGGCGCCGGCCAAGTCGAGCACTTCGTTGTGACGCAGATAGGTTTGAATTTCCTCCTCGCTCAGTGTGCGGAAGCGTACGCGTGTCCGAGCGCACTCGACGAGACTGCGTGGCCCCAGACGCACGCAGACGCCGGTGTAGACCTCGTGTCGCTTTCCGGACAGACGACGCAGCATGGAGCGGGCCACGTTGCGGTTGTCCGGTTTGCCGATGATGTCACCGTCGACGGACAACAGCGTATCCGCGGCGACAACCGGAATCGATTCCGGTGCGGCAACCGAATGCGCCTTGATCCGGGCGATACGCATGACCGCCGCTCTCGTATCCTCACCGGCGAGGATGCGTTCATCGGCCTGCACAGGGCGCACCTTCACGCTCAGGCCGGCGGATTGCAGGAGTTTGAGCCTGCGTGGTGAACGGGAGGCAAGAATGATACGCATGGGCCGATGCTAGCCCGGATTTTTCATGATGACCATGCGCTGGAATTTGAAATGTTGAACAGCATGAAGGAGTTGCAATGGAATGGGAGTGCTTTTGCACCATGCAGCTTGCATTTCGCGGCGCCTTTCTTGTCTGCGCGGGCCGGCAAGCAAGGATTGATGGCCGAGGTAAATGGTGATCGGAAATTGGTGATTGGTGGATTTCCCGATTACCAATCACGAATAACCAATCACCGATTTCTGCGCCCTCCATCCGCGATCCCATGAAAAATCCGGGCGAGGCCGTCTTCTTCATGAAGACCATGCAGGGGTCTGTTTCTTGACGCCCGCGTCGATGCATTTACGATGCGCGCAAGTAGATTTCGTCAGTGAAGCATCTGAGGCACAGGATCACAGCCCATGGACAAGCCAATACGCAATCCTCTCGAAGAGGCGACCGAATTCTGCACCGGCGAACTGGGCTCCCTGGATGCATACATCCGCCGCCAGCTTGATTCCGACGTGGCCATGATTCCGGCGATCGGCAACTACATCATAAGCAGCGGCGGCAAGCGCCTGCGCCCCCTGCTCTGTATCCTGGCGGCCAAGATGTTCTCCTATCGCGGCGACCGGCATATTCCTCTGGCGGCGGTGGTGGAGTTTCTGCATACGGCCTCACTTTTGCATGACGATGTGGTGGATTCCTCGGATATACGGCGTGGCACACCATCCGCCAACGGCGTCTGGGGGAATCAGGCCAGTGTTCTGGTGGGGGATTTTCTTTTCTCCCGCGCTTTCGAGATCATGGTCGAGGACGGCGAGATGGAGATTCTGCAATTGCTTGCCAAGGTCTCGAACGCCCTGGCCGAGGGAGAGGTGCTGCAACTGATGCGTTCCTTCCATCTGGGGATGACCGAGCGCCAGTATCTCGAGGTTGTGGAGCGGAAGACGGCCATTTTGTTCTCCGCCGCCACCGAGATCGGTGCCCGAATCTGCCGTCAGCCCCCCGATGTCGTATCGGGTATGGCCGAGTATGGGATGTGCGTCGGTGTTGCTTTCCAGTTGGTCGATGACGCGCTTGATTACAACGCCGACGAGGAAGTGGTGGGGAAACCGGTGGGTCACGATCTTATCGAGGGGAAGATCACGCTGCCGCTCATTCATGCCATGGGAGTGGACAAGGAGTTGCGCCGGCTCGTCGAACGAGTCGCTGAGCGTGGCCATTATGCCGACGACGACTGCCGGCGGGTGCGCCAGGCGGTGCTGGCCGCAGGCGGTGTGAAACATTGCCTGGCCACCGCCAGGGATTATGCAGCACGCGCCGCCCGAGCCTTGCCGCGATGCGGCGAGTTGCCCGTGCGCAGTTTGTTGGCCGATCTCGCTTCCTTTTCTGTCCAGCGCAGCTTCTGATGCCATGCTTGCCGCCGGCTTGCCGCGCGCCTATGATGCGCGGCCTTATGAATCCATTGGTCCATTCGGGGTGTAGCTCAGCCTGGTAGAGCACTGTCTTCGGGAGGCAGGGGCCGGAGGTTCAAATCCTCTCACCCCGACCATTGGATTCCTGCATCTCCCATGCATGTGCCGGGAGTTCGGACGAAGAGAGGCTGCGGAAATGCCACACGCTTGCATGTGTCCATGCTGATGGATTCGGGAACGAAGGAACCGGAGTCGCCATGACCATTTCGAGCTTGATGGCCCTCTCCCCTCTGGACGGGCGCTACGCCGGCAGGCTTTCGGATCTGCGGGAGATCTTCAGCGAATACGGCTTGATCCGGTCGCGCATCATCGTCGAGATCCGGTGGCTGCAAGCATTGGCTGCGGAGCCCGGCGTCAAGGAGATCCCTTCCTTCTCGGATGCCGCCAACCGCGCGCTCGAAGCCGTAATCGAACAATTCAATGAGAAGGCGGCGGCCAGGGTCAAGAGCATCGAAATCAGCACCAACCACGATGTCAAGGCCGTCGAGTATTATTTGAGGGAAAAGCTCGGCGGGGAGTCCGGACTCTCGGAGGCGGCCGAGTTTCTGCACTTCGCGTGCACCTCCGAGGACATCAACAATCTCGCCTATGCCCTGATGCTCAAACAGGCTCGCGAGGAGGTGCTGCTTCCTTGTGCGGAGCAATTGATCGAGGACATCGTAGTCGGCGCCGAGAACATGGCCGATGCCGCCATGTTGTCCCGGACGCACGGCCAGCCGGCCAGTCCCACGACGATGGGCAAGGAATGGGCCAATGTCGCCTATCGATTGGCCAGGCAGCAACTGCACATCGAGGCGGTGCCACTGATGGCCAAATTCAACGGTGCTGTCGGTAATTTCAATGCCCACTTGATCGGTTATCCGGAGATCGACTGGCCGCGGCTTTGCCAGGCTTTTGTCGAATCCATGGGCCTTCAATGGAATCCGTACACGACACAGATCGAACCGCACGATTTCATCGCCGAACTCAATGCCGCACTCATGCGTTATAACAATATTCTTATTGATTTTTCCAGGGACATCTGGGGATATATTTCCTTGGGGTATTTCAAACAGATCATGATCCCGGGCGAGGTCGGTTCCTCCACCATGCCGCACAAGATCAATCCCATCGATTTCGAGAACGGGGAAGGCAATCTCGGCTTGGCCAATGCCCTGCTGGGGCATCTGGCCGCAAAACTTCCCATCTCCCGCTGGCAGCGGGATCTCACCGATTCCACCGTGTTGCGCAATCTCGGCTCCGCTCTCGGCTATTGCCTTCTCGCCTGGCAATCCATCCGCCGCGGTCTGGGCAAGCTCGATCTTGATCCCGAGCGCCTGCAAGCCGACTTGGAAGCTGCATGGGCCGTATTGGCCGAAGCCGTGCAGACCGTCATGCGGCGCTATGGCCTGCCGGATCCGTACGAACGTATGAAGGAGTTCACCCGTGGCAAGGCGGTGGACGCCGCTGGACTCAAAGCCTTTATTGAAAGCCTGGATATTCCGGATGCAGCGAGACAGCGGCTGTTGGCGCTGACGCCGGCATCGTACACCGGCAACGCCGCCGAGCAGGCGCATCGCATCCGCCGCTGCATCGCCGCATTGCGGACGTCCCGGCGTCAGTAGTGGATGTCTTTGGCGATAAGCCTGTTGCCGTCTTTCACGTAGCTGACCATGACCGCGCCCGTGGCCGTCGCGGCCTCGTGGAGGAGTGACGGCGAGGCCGAGAATGAAATGGGGGATTTGGTCTCCGCATCCATGATGGTGAAGCTTCCGGCCTGTCTGTCCACGGCGATCACCCTTCCCACGTGTTTGTTCGGGCCGGCAACGCTGCAGGCATCGGCCCAGGGGGCGGTACCTGCCAACAGGGAAAAGGCGAGCAGCGTCATTCCGATTCGTTTGCGCATGGTGAGAACCTCCTGCATCAGGATTTCGGCGCCGGGTTGCAATGCGTCAGGTTTTGGCGCAATGCCTCCGGCAATCCGAAGACGACATTCTCCTCCACGGTCTGCAAGGTTTCCACCTCCGTGGCTCCCTGCTCGAGCAGGGCCTTGATCACCCCCTGCACCAGTTCCTCCGGTGCCGAGGCGCCGGCGGTGACACCCACGGATGAGACGCCGGCAAACCATTGCGGATCGATGCCGTGGGCGTCGTCGATCAGGTAGGCCCGGGCGCCCTGGCGCTCCGCAACCTCTCGCAGGCGGTTGCTGTTGGAGGAGTTCTTGGAGCCGATAACCAGGACCAGTTCACAGCGGGTCGCCAGCATCTTGACGGCCTGCTGGCGATTGGTGGTGGCATAGCAGATGTCGTCGCGTCTTGGACCCTGGATGTTCGGGAAGCGGCGTTTGAGGGCAGCGATCACGGCCGCTGCATCGTCCACGCTCAAGGTGGTCTGGGTGATGTAGGCGAGCCTCTCCGCATCACGCACCTTGAGTTGCGCCACCTCTTCCGGACTCGAGACCAGCAGGACGGCCCCCTCGGGGACCTGACCCATCGTCCCTTCCACCTCGGGATGGCCTGCATGGCCGATCAGGATCACCTGCTCCCCGCGGCGGTAGTGCCTGAGCAGTTCCATGTGCACCTTGGTGACGAGCGGACAGGTGGCATCGATGATCCGGAGACCGCGCTCGCAGGCGGCTTGCTGCACCGCCCTGCTCACGCCATGGGCGGAGAAGATTAGCAGCGCACCGTCGGGAACGTCGGAGATGGATTCGACGAAGACGGCACCCCGCCGGCGCAGCTTTTCCACGACACATTTGTTGTGCACGATCTCGTGGCGGACATAGACGGGAGCCCCGCAGCGGGCGAGCGCCTCCTCGACGACGGCGATGGCACGATCGACCCCGGCGCAAAATCCCCGGGGTTCAGCCAGAAGGATTCGCATGCCGGCTTCTGCTCCTCGACGACGGTTTTTCAAAGGCTATCATAGCGATGGATCAAGGATACCATGAAACAGGGGGAAAGATGAACGCTGCATTTCCAGGACCGGGATCGATCGATCCGCAGGCGGCTTATCCGGCGTGGCCGCATGATTCATTGCGGCTGGGTGATTTTCGCGGGCGCTGGCTTGTTCTTTATTTCTATCCCCGGGACAACACCCCGGGCTGTACGATCGAGGCCTGCGAATTTCGTGATGCATCCGAAGCCTTGGCCCGGCTTGGGGCGGCGATCGTCGGTGTCAGCCGCGATAGCTTGGACTCCCACCGTCGCTTCGCGAGCAAACAAGACCTGCCTTTCCCGCTCATTGCCGATACGGACGAAAGACTGTGTTCGGTCTTCGACGTCGTGCGCACAAAAAACATGTACGGACGCAAGGTCCGGGGTATCGAACGCTCCACCTTCCTTCTCGATCCGCAAGGGATTGTACGCAGGCAGTGGCGCAAGGTCAGGGCAAGAGGACATGCCGCCGAGGTCCTTGCGGCGCTGCAAGACCTGCAGCGTTCGGGCTGACGCCACGGCCGGCATCGGAAAGCCGTACCCCCTTGTTTGAAAACCGGCACATCCTTCTCGGCATCGGTGGTGGCATTGCCGCCTACCGGGTGGCGGAACTCGCGCGCATGCTGACAAAGCAGAAGGCACGCGTACGCTGTGTGATGACCCCCGCCGCGTGCCGCTTCATCACGCCGCTGACCTTCGCCTCCCTGACGGGCGAGGAGGTGCACACGGAACTTTTCGATCTCACCTGTTCGCAGGAGATGGGCCATATTCGGCTGGCGCGCTGGGCGGACGCATTGCTCGTGGCGCCGGCGACGGCCAATCTGCTGGCCAAATTCAATCACGGCATCTGCGACAATCTGTTGACCACGCTCTTTCATGTGTATACGGGTCCGGTGCTGCTGGCACCGGCCATGAACGTATCCATGTGGGAATCCGAATCCACGCAACGGAATCTGGCGGCCCTGTGCCATCGCGGCGCCCGAATCACCGGTCCCGAGGAAGGCCGACTGGCCTGCGGCGAGGAAGGCATGGGGCGGATGAGCGAACCGGAGGTCATTGTCGGAGCGCTGTATTCCCTGCTGCAGCCACAGGACTTGCGCGGCCAGCGCTGGCTGATCAATGCCGGTCCCACATGGGAAGCATGGGATGATGTGCGGGTGCTCGGAAATCGCGCCAGCGGCCGTCTGGGCGCTTTCCTGGCGATGGAGGCCGCCTCCCGGGGTGCGAGGGTCGACTTGGTGGCCGGACCGGGTGTGCCACCCACCCCGGCAGAGGTGAAAAGGCTGGATGTGACTTCCGCGGCCGACATGATGGCGGCCTGCCTGCGCCTGGCACCGGGATGCACGGTGTTTGCCGCAACGGCGGCGGTCTGCGATTTTCGCTTTGCGAATCCGGTGAAGGGAAAGCTGAAGCGCGGGAACCGGACCCGGCTCACGGTGGAACTTGAGTGCAACGAGGATATCGTCGCCAGCGTCGCCCGCCTGCCCGAGCGGCCCGGGCGTATTCTGGCCTTCGCCGCCGAGTCTCGACACCATGTCCGGAACGCACGGGACAAGTTGCGCCGCAAGGGCGCCGATGCCATCTTTGCCAACGACATCGCTCACATGGGTAGCGGAACCGGTTCCGGCTGGTGGATTACGCCGGCGGGGAAAGTGGTTGCGCCGCCAATGCCCAAGCGGCGGTTGGCGCAATGGTTGATCGACAGGATCGTGGAGTTGAAGGGATGCACGAAAGAACACTGACAGTACGCCTCCGCCGCTTGCCACACGGACACGGTCTCGAGATGCCGCGCTATGCCACCACCCATGCCGCCGGCATGGATATTCGCGCCGCCGTGGACGAGGAGACGATCCTGCACCCCGGCGAACGCGCGCTTTTACCGACGGGATTCAGCTTCGCCCTGCCACATGGCTTCGAGGCGCAGGTGAGGCCCAGATCCGGATTGGCGTTGAAACACGGCGTCACGGTGCTGAACAGCCCCGGCACCATCGATGCCGATTATCGCGGCGAGGTTTGCGTGATCCTGATCAATCATGGCCCGCATCCCTTTCACATCCGGCGTGGTGACCGTATCGCGCAGCTCATCATCGCTCCCGTCACCCGCATCCACTGGCGTCTGGTGGAAGAACTCGACGAGACCGCCCGCGGCAGTGGCGGTTTCGGCAGTTCGGGACGGCGGTGATGCTGGAGCTGATCGCTTCCCGCCGCTTCCGCTTTCTGCTGACGGCCCTGATTCGAGTCGCCGCCAGCCCGCAGCCGGTTTCCGGCAGGCATCTCGCCTCGATGCTGCATTGCCCGCCCCGCTATCTGGAGCCCGACCTGCAGGCGTTGGTCGCCGCCGGTCTTCTGACTTCCAGGCGCGGGGCCGGCGGAGGCTACCGGTTGGCGATCAGTCCCCACCGCATCTCTTTGTTCGATATCCTGCACGTGATTGCACCCGAGCCGGCCCAGGATCTGGCCGCGGATGCATGCCGGTTGCAGCGCGAGGTTGTCTATCCCCTGTTGCAGCGTGTGCAACGGGATTGCCATCGTCTCCTGGAGCAAATCACGCTGGCGGCGTGCGTCGAAAAAGGTGTGCAGGCCGGCATCCTGGAGCATCCACCGGAAGTCCCGAACTTCAGCATTTGAATGTGAAGGCCGCCGCGGAGTTGTTGTAGAAGACGGCCCTCGATCTTCTGCCGCCGGAATGAGGCAGGTGCAATCGCGTGAAGAAACCCGGGTAGACAGCGGTCGCGATGCATCGGTCGGGCATCAGTCTCCCGCCGACGGTCGGTTCCCGAACAGCTTTTCCAGGGCCGGCCAGCGCCCTAGAAGAGGCATGGGAAGGCCTTTCCCCGACGTGGCCTTCAGCCTGCCGGAGAGGCGGCCGTCGGCGAGGACCACCGCCCGGCCCGCAAGATGTCTCCCACCTGCGATCACCACCAGGCGGGTCAGGAGCAGACGCTGCCGGCGCAGGCGGAAACGCGTCGAGAAGAGTGAAAAGGCATGGCTCTTGTTGCCCGCGCGACGCTGTTTCCCAAGCATCAGGACCATCTCCGGTGCTTGCGGGCGCCAGAGCCCGCGGCGGATTTCGATGTCGCCGTTTCCATACCATTGTGCACCCGCCTGCCACGGCAGCACGCCGCTGAGGTCAGCGTTCAGAAAAGCGAGGCCCTTGAGGTTCGCACCCAGTGTGGGATTCAATCCCGCGATTCTTTCGAGACGTGCGGCCATGCGCACACGGGCGGAGAAACGGACGCCGGAAGCGGTGGGAACAAGGGTGATGCGGGGTGCGGCGAGAGCACCGCCCGCCAGTCTGGCATGCACGTGCACAAGGCTGAGGCGTGCGTCCACAAGCCGGTAGCCGGCGCTGATGTCTTCCCAGGTGTTCCCCAACCATTCCAGCCGCGCGCCGCGGATGCGCCCGTGCAGCTTCGCGCCCTTGAACCATTCCGGCACACCCTTTTCCTGCGGCCAGCGAAGAAACACGTCATGAACGTTCAGCCGTCCATGCAGCAAGGGCAACTCCACGACGCCATCGAACCGTGCATGCTGGCGTCCCTCCCTCCACTCAAATGCCTGTGTGTGCAGGCGACCGTCCCGGATGTGCACCTTGCCAGTCCATGCCTGTGCCCCGCGGCCGAAATCGTACAACTCCAAGTCGGCGTCGGCATGGGCAAGCCATTGCAGTCCGTTCCATCCTCTCCGTGGATGCACCCGGCGCAGGCCGCCGTCGATACCGCCGTGCCATGCCTTCACGACGGCGGGCAGACGCACGCCGCGTCGCCGCAAACCATCCAGATCGAGATGCATCTCTTCCACCGTCAGTTCACCGCTGTCACGCAAACCGCTCCAGCGACCCAGCACGATGCGGTTGTCAGCAAGCACCGTTCTCTTGAGGAGAATGCGAATGTTGCGCCCGCGTGCCTCCAACTTTCCGGAGGCCAAGGCGGCTATGCCCGCCGGCTTGGAAAAATCGCCTCCATAGCGGATTGCAGCCCCTCCGGCATCGACAAAGAAAGTCATGGCCATGCGGCGGCCGCTGTGAACACCCTCCAGGCGGGCATCCATGGGTCCCTTGCCCTTGAGGGCCGGCGGCAGGCCATGCATGCGCAGCAGCATGGCGGCCAGCGGTGCCCACACGGTTTCCAGCTTCTCGATCTTGAGCGAGAAGCGCCAGCGTCCGTCGCGATGCTCGAGATGCCGGAGAACGATACGCCCCCGACCGGCCGCTGGGCGCAAGTGCGCCTTCTCGATCGAGAAGGCGCCCCCGGGATGGTAAAGGAGATCACCCAGCGAGAGCATGAGATCGGGCGTGCGGATACCCCTCCATACGAGCCGGTGCACGCTTGCCGCGGCGTTTATGTGCCAGTCGCGCCTGCGCCGGAGAAGGACGGCATGGATGTCCGCGTGCCCGCCGATCCTGGCCTGGATGCCCGTGGCTGCAAGAAGTGTGCCGATTTCGGCGCCCTTCGCATCGACGGTGAGACGGCAACCGTTGGTCTTGGCACAGCCGCCGGCGAGGGTTGCCGCGGTGTGCGGCCCAAGATGGAGGAACGTATCGAGGAGACGGAAACGTTGCAGCGACCGGCCCTCCACTTTGCCGCGCCAGGAGATGCGTGGCAGGCGTTTGTCGTCACCGAAGAGGCTTGCCTCCCCGCTCAATTGCCAGCGTCTGGCCGGGCGCATGTCAAAGGTGAGGCCCGCATCCAGGAACGCATAGGCCGGCGAAAGAGGGTGCACGCGCCACTTCGAGGGCAGGCGGATGTGGGTGACGGTCAGGCGACCGAACAGATGGGGGCCTCCGAGACCTTTGCGGATTCGTCCCTGCATGCTCAGGTCGCCACCCCTTACACGTGCCTGCGCCTCCCAGCTCAGTGTACGGCCGCGATCCAGGCGGCGGACCGCCGCCGTCATGTTTTCCGTGAAAGGAACACCGGCGAGCAGGATGCGGCCCCCGGCAAGACGAAGATCCGGCCATTTCATGGTAGGGAACGAGGGAAGCAACTTGCGCATCCGAAAGGGCCTCGCCAGCCGCAAGGTGGGATGCACCATGTCCACGACGGTGATTTCAGCCTTGTTCCACAGCAGGGCCCAAAGGGAGAGTCGCAGGCGCAGCGTGTCCGCGTGCAAACGCCAGGATGCGTCCACGGCCTTCACATCCACGTTCCGCAGCCGCAGCCCTACGCCGTTCACAAAGCTGAGATGCGGCGGGTCGCTGCGGATCACGGCGTGGAGCTTCGGTTCGAGTTCGAGACGCAGGGTGCGGTACATAAGGCCTGCATCCAAATGTCGCCCCAAAAGCACGAGGGAGAGGAGAAGCAGCACCGCGAGGGCGACGGCGGCCCGCTGCCACCATGGCCTCATCCCCGACTCACTGCTTCAGCAATGCCTTCAAGCGGCGGTTGACCAGGGCCGGGTTGGCCTTGCCACGGCTGGCCTTCATCACCTGCCCCATGAAGAAGCCGAACAGCTTCTCCCTGCCGGCACGATATTGTTCCACCTGATCCGGGTGGGCGGCGAGGACCTCGCGGATCATCGCATCGATGGCCTCGGTGTCGGAAACCTGCCTCAAGCCTTTCTCCTCGATGATGGCGTCGGCACGGCAGCCGGAAGCCATCATTTCGTCCAGCATCTCCTTCGCGATCTTGCCGGAGATCACGCCCTCGGCGATGCGATCGAGGAGTTCTCCCAACGCTTCCGGTGTTACGGGGGAATCCTGGATCTCCTTCCCGGACTCCTTCAGGCGCCCGAGCAGCTCATTGGCCAGCCAGTTGGCGCAACGCTTGGGATCCGAGGGGTGCGCCGCGACCAGGGTTTCGTACCAGGCGGCGAGTTCACGGGTCTGCGAAAGTACATCGGCATCGTAGGACGAAAGCCCGTATTCCGCCTCCAGGCGTTTGCGCAGTTGCGCCGGCAGTTCGGGCATGCCGGCGCGGATGGCCTCGACGTCCTCCTTCAGAATGCGCAGGGGCGGCAGATCGGGTTCGGGAAAGTAGCGATAGTCGTGCGCCTCCTCCTTGCCGCGCATGGAGCGGGTTTCGCCCCGGCCGGAATCGAAGAGGCGCGTTTCCTGGATCACGCGACCGCCGTCCTCGAGCACCTCGATCTGGCGGTTGACCTCGTATTCGAGCGCCTGCCGGATGAAGCGGAAGGAATTCATGTTCTTGAGTTCGCAGCGGGTGCCAAACGCCTCACCGGGACGACGAACCGAGACATTGGCGTCGCATCGGAACTGACCCTTTTCCATGTCCGCATCGGAAACATCGAGGAAGCGCACCAGTTGGTGCAGCTGTTTCAGGTAAGCGACGGCCTCCTCCGGCGAGCGCATGTCCGGCTCGGAAACGATTTCCATCAGCGGCACGCCGGAGCGGTTCAGATCGATGTGGGAGACGCCTTCCAGGCCTTCGTGCAGGGATTTGCCGGCATCCTCCTCCATGTGGATGCGGGTGATGCCGATGCGTTTTTCGCCGTCACCCACCGGGATGTCCAGATGCCCGTTTTCGACGATCGGCACCGCAAATTGGGTGATCTGGTAGCCCTTCGGCAGATCCGGGTAGAAATAGTTCTTGCGGTCGAAGCGGGATTCGAGATTGATCGTGGCCTCGATCGCCAGGCCCGTCAGCACCGTTTTCTGCACCGCCTCCATGTTCAGAACCGGCAGTTGCCCGGGCATCCCCAGGCAGACCGGGCAGGTGTGCGTGTTCGGCTCGGCGCCGAAGGCGGTGGAACAGCCGCAGAAGGCCTTGGCCTTGGTGTTGATCTGGACGTGCACCTCCAGGCCGATGACCGTCTCCCAGGTCATGGCCTTTCTCCGTGGACCGGCGGGGTCCGGATCCAATCCGTGGCCGCTTCAAAGGCGGCGGCGGCGGCAAGGAGGCGGTCCTCGCGCCAGGCGGGCGCGATCCATTGCAGACCCACCGGCAATCCGGCGGTGAAACCGCACGGCTGCGACAGCGCCGGCAGGCCTGCGAGGTTGACGGCGAGGGTGAAGATGTCGGCCAGATACATGGTCAGCGGATCGCGGCTCCTCTCGCCGATGCGGAAGGCGGTCGTGGGGGAGGTGGGGGTGGCGATGACGTCCACCTTGGAGAAGGCATCGAGGAAATCGCGGCGGATCAGGGTGCGCACCTGTTGCGCCTTCTTGTAATAGGCGTCGTAGTAGCCGGAGGAGAGGGCGAAGGTGCCGGTGAGGATGCGGCGCTTGACCTCGGCGCCGAAGCCCTCGTCGCGGCTGCGCGTGTACATGTCCAGAAGGTCGGAAGGCTTGTTGCAACGATGGCCGAAGCGCACGCCGTCGTAGCGTGCGAGATTGGCCGAGGCCTCGCTGGGCGCGATGACGTAATAGGTGGCGACGGCGTAGCGGGTATGGGGAAGGGAGATGTCGATGATCTCGGCCCCCAGTTCGGCGCAGCGCGAAAGCGCCGCCTCCACCGCATCCCGCACGCCCGCATCCATGCCATCGATGAAATATTCCTTGGGTCTCCCGATCCGCCATCCCACGAGATCCCGCCGGTCGCAGGATGCGAGCCAATCCACGCTCGGGGCGTCGGCCACGCTGGTGGCGTCGGCGGCGTCGTGGCCGCAGATCGCGGATGCGAGTATGGCGCAGTCCCGCACCGTGCGCGCCATCGGGCCCGCCTGGTCGAGCGAGGAAGCAAAGGCGATGATGCCGCGGCGCGAGACGCGCCCGTAGGTCGGTTTCATGCCCGTGATACCGGTGAGCGCCGCCGGCTGGCGGATCGAGCCGCCGGTGTCCGTGCCCAGGGCCGCCGGAGCCATTCCCGCAGCGACGGCGGCGGCGGAACCGCCGGACGATCCGCCCGGAATACGCTCCAGATCCCATGGATTGCGGCAGGGCCCGAAGGCCGAGGTCTCGGTGCTGGAGCCCATGGCGAATTCGTCCATGTTGGTCTTGCCGAGCAACACCGCTCCCGCCTGCCTGAGAAGGGTGATGACATGGGCGTCGTAAGGGGCATGAAAGCCCTTGAGAATGTTGGAACAACACTGGGTGGGGCCGTCCTGGGTGCAGAAGATGTCCTTGATGGCCACCGGCAGGCCTTCGAGCGGTCTCGGCGCGTGTTTGGCGCGGTAGCGGTCGGAATTCTCGGCCTGCGCCAGGATGCGCTCGGCATCGATGTGCACGAAGGCGTTCACATCGGGGTTGACGGCTTCGATGCGCTCAAGGCAGTCCGCGGCCGCATCCCGCGCCGTCGTGTCACCGGCATCGAGCCGTGCCTTCAAGGCCGACAGGGTTGGAAGCGGCATCTACTCGATGACCTTCGGAACCACGTACAGTCCGGCCTCGGTTTCGGGCGCCGGCGCAAGCAGCTCATCCCTGCGGTTCGTGTTCGTCACCACATCCGCCCGCAACGGCATGGCGGCGTCGTGCGGATGCGCGGTTTCGGGCACATTGGAGGTGTCGAGTTCCTGCAGGGTGTCGACATAGGCGAGGATGCGTTCGAGTTGGGGGCCGAGCACGGCGGCTTCCGCATCCGTCAGGCGGATGCGCGCCAGCATGGCGATTTTCTGCACATCGATGTCCATGAAGGGGCCTCCTCCGGCGCGGACCTGGTTTACGGGCGCGAAGCATAAACATCCGCCGCCGCTTTCTCCAGGGCCGATCCGTGGATGGAGGGTCCGGGCACGGAGGAAGCTTCATCCGACCCTCCATCCCTTTCTTTTCCTCCACCCTTCGTCCCCGGCCCTCATGGACCAGCCGGGCGTCTTGATGTATTCGGCTTAGGACTCGGGATCAGCCGCCGGAGTCGAGGACCGTTTCGAACACCTCGATCTTGCCCGGCCCCAGGTACATGCCCTCCGGCGCCTGGCGCGCCCGGCTGTGCGCCTCCTTGAATTCCTTGCTTCGCGCCCAGGCGAGAAAAGCCTCCTTCGATTCCCAGAAGGTGAGCACGATGTGGCGGTCGCTCGTGTCCTCCAGCGGCCGCAAAACCATGTTGCGGATGAAGCCGGGGGCCTTGTCCACCAGCCCCAGGCGCTCGGCGAAGCGTTTCTCGAAGGCTTCGCGGAACTCGGGATTGACCGGAATCCGGTTCATGGTCACGAACATGGATTTCCCTCCTCTGCTGGTACGAATGTGCAAACGATCCTGCGCTCCCGGCGGGGACCGTCGAATTCGCAGAAAAAGATGTTCTGCCAGCGCGACAGGCCGAGTTCACCGTCCATCACCGGAATCGTCTCCGACGGCCCCACCAGACCCGCCTTCAGATGCGCGTCGCCGTTGCCGTCCTGGGCATCGTGCAGCCATACGCCGCGCGGGATCAGCTTGCGAAGCAGATGCACGACATCGGTTTGCACGCTCTCGTCCCAGTTTTCCTGGATCATGATGGCACATGTGGCCCCCTGGGCATAGACGCACGCCAAGCCCTCACGGACACCGCTCCTCCGCAAGGCAGCCTTGATCTGCGACGTGATGTCGATCAGTTCCTCCCGCTTGGTGGTGCGGATGCGTATCGTCCCGTGCATCTCACTTGTCTCCCGTATGTTGGATCCAGGCCGCGATCTCCCGGTACAGATCGAGATGAGGAAAGCGACGGCGGCGGCGGAAGGGATTCAGCCAGATGTTCATGCCGATCAGTTCGAAATGATCGGCCTGCAGCGTGCGCACATGTTCCCCCCAACGGGCGGAACGCACCGACACCTGCGAGTCGTTGTCGCCCTCGACGCGCTGGATCACGCGCCCGTGCCGCCGCGCCAACCACGGCTGTTCGCTTAAGGGACGGGCGGCCGAATAGCTGCGGTAGCGTACCTCCGGCCGGTCCGGTGTCGCGGCATTGAATTCGTGCATGGCCTTGATCCGGAGATCGGCGACGGCGGGAAGGAAGCGGAAGGGGGAGAAGCGCCGACCGTACTCGAAATCGGCGGCCGCGGAACCGCGGTGGGGGGTGGAAAGCGTCGTCAGCGAACGTGTCTTCTTGAACCCCTGCAGATGGGTGATGAAGTAGCGGGCATCCACGCCCCCCATCGAATGGGCGATCAGGTGCAAGGGGCCGGTCTCGTCCTCAAGCTGTGCCGCCAAGGCTTCGGCGCGGCGCTTGATGCCCCTTGCCCAGGGGAGCCTGGGGGTGATCACCGCCCAGCCCATACCCTCGAGCATGCGGCCGGCGCCGTGGAAATAATCCCAACCCAGTACCTTCGGCACTCCGAGCATCCCGTGCAGGAGAACGATTTTCTCCGTTCCACCGCGATGCATCAACCCGGGCGGCTGGAGAAATGCAAGAGCGACAATTGCGGCGAGCGCGGGCCCTCGATGGGGACCGGGTAGTTACCCGAAAAACAGGCGTCGCAATGCATGTAGCGAGGCTTGCCGACGGCGCGGTAGAGACCCTCGAAGGAAACGAAGGCCAGGGAATCGGCGCCGATGGCGGCACACATCTCCTCGAGGTTCATCTTGTTGGCCATCAGCTTGTCGGCGTCCGGGGTGTCGATGCCGTAGAAGCAGGAATGCCGGGTCGGGGGGCTCGAAATGCGCATGTGCACCTCCAGGGCTCCGGCTTTGCGCACCATCTCCACGATCTTCTTGCTGGTCGTGCCGCGAACGATGGAATCGTCGACCAGCACCACGCGCTTACCGCGGATGAGGTCGCGGTTGGGATTCAGTTTGAGCTTGACGCCGAAATGGCGGATGGACTGCTTGGGCTCGATGAAGGTACGGCCGACGTAGTGGTTGCGGATCAGTCCCATCTGGAACGGCAATCCCGAGGCCTTCGCATAGCCCATGGCCGGCGGTGTGCCGGAATCCGGGACCGGCACGACGATGTCGGCACTGGCCGGGGCCTCCCGAGCCAGTTCCATGCCGATGCGGTAGCGGGCCTGATAGACGTTGATGCCCTCGAGGGTGGAATCGGGACGGGCGAAGTAGACGTACTCGAAGACACAGAACTTGCCGTGCGCGGGCGGAAACGGCCGCAGGCTGTGCAGGCCGTCCGCGTCGATGATGATCATCTCTCCCGGCTCCACGTCGCGCACGAATTCGGCCCCGACCAGATCGAAGGCGCAGGTTTCCGAGGACAGGATCCAGGCATCATCGAGGCGGCCGAGCACCAATGGCCGGATGCCGTGGCGGTCACGCACCCCGATCAGCTTTGATTCGGTCAGCACGAGCAGCGAGAAGGCCCCGCGCAGGCGATGCAGGGCCTCGGTCAGACGCGCCACCGTCGAATCGCCCCGGCTCCGGGCCACCAGGTGGATGACCACTTCCGTGTCCGAGGTGGACTGGAAGATGGAACCGGCGGCCTCGAGTTCGCGTCGCAGTTCATTGGCGTTGACGATGTTGCCGTTGTGGCAGATCCCCATGCCGCCATGGGCGTACTGGAAGGTGAATGGCTGGCAGTTGCGCAGGTCGGAATCGCCGGCGGTGGAGTAGCGCACGTGACCGATGCAGATGCGGCCTGAACTCAAGCGCCGAATGTCGTCCTTGCGAAAGATGTCGGCGACCAATCCCATGCCCTTGTGGCTGTTGAAGTCGCGCCCGTCGGTGGAGACGATGCCGGCCGATTCCTGGCCGCGGTGCTGCAGCGCGTACAGTCCCAGGTAGGTGAGGTTGGCGGCCTCGGGATGATCGAAGACCCCGAAGACGCCGCATTCGTCATGAAAATGATCGCTCATCGCATCATGTTCCTGTGCAGAACGGTTTCCAGGCCGTGGCGATCCAGCAAAGGAGCATCACCGAAGCTTGTGCGCCGCACGTGCTGTGCTTCCCGGCGCCGGGAGAAGGGGTAGCCGGAGGGGATGGCTCGACCCAGGAGGTCCCCCATCTCGACGGCGTACTTTGTGAGCACACTGTCTCGCATCCAAGGCTTGTCCGGCTTGGCGAAGGAAGTGTAGATCAGAAAGAACAGGGCCACCAGCAGCAGACCCCGGGCAAGCCCGAAGAGCACGCCGAGACCACGGTCGAAGGCGGTGAGTTCGGCCCGCTGCAACAGTCGGCGGATGCCGGCGCCGACAAGCGCCGCCAGGACCATGACGGCGAGAAACACGAGCACGAAGGCGATGAGATCGGCGACGATGGGAGGGGTGATCCAGGTCTTCAGCGCAGTCGCCGTGGGGGCCGAAAAGTGGGCGGCGGCGAGAAAGGCCGCGATCCATGCCAGAAGGGAGAGAATCTCGCGCACGAAACCGCGCCACAGGGACCACACCATGGACAGGCCGACGAAGGCGAGGAGGAGATAATCGAACAGATTCAAGTCGACCTCACGCAAGTCCCGCCTGCACGGCCTCGCGCATGTTGCGCACGGGATGGATCTGCAGCGGGCGTTTGCTTTGGGAGGCGAGCTTCATTTTCTTCAGGCGGGCATGGTTCTCCCGTGGCAGCAGAAGTTGCGCAAAGCCGAGATTGGCGGTTTCCCGGGCCCGGGCCTCGGGACGGCCGACGGGTCGCACCTCGCCGGTCAGACCGACCTCCCCGAAGGCTGCCATGTCCGCCGGCATGGGGCGCTCATGATGGGCGGAAAGGATGGCCAGCATCACGGCCAGATCGGCCGCCGGTTCCTGAATGCGGGCCCCACCCACGACATTGACGTACACATCCTGTTGCCCCAACGGCAGGCCCAGCCGGCGTTCGAGCACCGCCGTGAGCATGGCGATACGGCCGGCATCCACGCCGACGGCGCTGCGTTTGGGCGTGGCGTAGACCGTCGGCGCCACCAGGGCCTGAATCTCCACCAGGAGCGGTCGCGTGCCTTCCATACAGGCCAGGATGACGGAGCCGGGCACGTCCCGGGCGCGTTCGGCCAGAAACAGGCGCGAGGCGTCGCGGATGCCGGCAAGGCCGTCATCGTGCATCTCGAAAACGCCGATTTCCCCCGCCGGGCCGAAACGGTTTTTCACGGCCCGCAGGATTCGATGGGCGTGACCGCGATCGCCCTCGAAGTAGAGCACTGCATCCACCATGTGCTCCAGCACCCGGGGGCCGGCGATGCTGCCGTCCTTGGTGACGTGGCCCACGAGAATCAGGGCATGACCGAGCTGTTTGGCGCTACGGATCAGGGCCGCGGCGCAGTCCCGCACCTGGGCCACGGTTCCGGGGGCGCTGGTAAGACGATTCGTGGTGGTGGTCTGGATGGAATCGATGATCACGGCCCCGGGCTTGAGGGAAGCGATGGTGGCGAGGATGGTCTCGAGTTCGGTCCCGGTGGCCAGGTGAATGCCAGGATGAACGGCGTGGATGCGTTCGCCACGCAATTTCACCTGTTGCGCCGATTCTTCCCCAGTCACGTACAGAACCGCCTGACGGGTGGCCAGATGCGCCGAGGCCTGCAAGAGCAGCGTGGACTTTCCGATCCCGGGATCGCCGCCGACCAGCACCGCCGAGCCCGGCACCAGGCCTCCTCCCAGAACGCGGTCGAGTTCGTCCATGCCGCAACTGCGGCGCGGCGAGTCATGGCAGTCGATGGCCGTGATCGAGGCGGTGGCGAGCGGTCGGGACTTGCCGGCTCCGACGGCCTCCACTGCGATTTCCTGCTCGATGATGGTGTTCCACGACCGGCAGTCCGGGCATTGGCCCATCCATTTCCGATGCTCGGCGCCGCAACTCTGGCAGACAAAGGCAAGCGCGGGAGATTTTCCCATGGGCGCAGGATAGCGCCATTTTCCATTCATGGGCAGTGCCGAAACGCGCTTTTTTGATTCGCTTCCGCTCCCGGAGGAGGCCAACCTTGAGTATTTTCCAATCCATAAATGAGCCTGAAAGTGGCGGCATGGTATGAGGAGTCATGCGGCCGCTGAAGGCTGTCCAAAGATTGTATTGAATAGCTTGGTGCGAGCCTTTTGCAATTGTCGCCATGCGTCAAGGTCG
>AMFO01002440.1_pt1 | contig 25092 bp, 27 predicted proteins | sample 552608 | NCBI WGS metagenome assembly AMFO01 (sample SAMN01893955, study PRJNA167987) | microbial mat metagenome | biome: hydrothermal vent | place: USA: Loihi, Hawai'I | collected 2003-05-01
CTTATACACCGGGCAAGGCCAGCGACGCGTTCCAGCACCATCGCCCCGCAACCCTGCTCGATGCATCAACGTTGAACGGTGTTTATCGCGATGGTTCGCCCTTCTCGGGGAATCATTATCCGTTCCGATTCGTTCATCCCGAGGAGTACAGGAGTCTCTTGGAATGCCATGGGTTTAAGGTCCGGTACCTGGAAACGGTTCGACGAACCTACAATGGCCGGCAGGAGGTGTTTGAGCACGTGGTTGTCGAGGCGCTTAAGCCGTAGATGGGCTCTGCCTCGTGCTTGCACAAGTTTCGGGACATGAAACCAGAAGGGGGGCTGGGTCGGGGAGGTTGAGAAGGCCACCTCGCGTTCCTTCCCCCGGGATACGAGGATCAAGCTGATCGGTGTTTCGTGAATGCAGGCGTTTCGGGTGAACCACAAGGAATTGAGGGAGTTGGACCGTTTCCTTCGGGTCGATGATCCCGATCGATTGGATGCGGAGATCGAGGGGATCGTCGAGAATCTCTGGTCCGGGATCGGCGAGCACGAGGCGTTGATGCGCCCACTTTTCACGACGTATTTGCAGTCCAATCTGCTTCGCCCGCTGTACATCCAATACTTTTCCCTTTGTGAGCTGAGGCGGCGCTATGGGATGATCATCATCGATGCGTCGACGGTCATCGTCGATATCCTGGCCCGCCATCTGGGGTGTCGGTTGTCCCCCCGGCGGAGCATGCATGATGCGGAGTTTTATCTGATCCGGCATTACGATTTCACCCGCTGCGGGAGGATGAGGCGCCCCTTGTGGAAGAGGGCGGCGCGCATGCTTGCTCCGCTGTACGTTTCCCTGCGGGCGCGTTTTCCGGGCATCGATGTTCTGTATCTGAATGCGGGGAAGCTCGACGAGGATCTCGCCCGAATTCCACGGGCCTTGTCCGCATCGTGGATTCCCCTGCGGCCCTGCCCCCGGCTGGCGCGTGAGGCGGAGCCGATCCGCGCACGGGTGCGGGAGAACGTTCGGAACATGCGCCTGTCGATCCCCGTGGAGGTCGTGCTCGATCTCGTCGAAGCACGCGTGCTGGTGCATCTCGCCGAGGTTCTGGACAGGATCGGAAGCCTTGCGGAGTTCATCGAGAAGCAAGGTGTGAGGCTCGTGATCGCCTCGGCCGCCACCCACGAGGATCACCTGTGTCTGCTCGCCGCGGCGAGGTTGACCGGGGTCGAGAGCCTTCTCGTCTCCCATGGAATTACCTTCGCGGAGAATCCGTATCTGCACGACTACGTGGGGAACCAGGCCACGCTGAACGGGATCGAGGAGATGTATCGGGGCGCGGTGGTCTGGCCTCTGCGTTCGAAGTGGTTCGGTGGCTAGCTACGATTTCGTGTTGCTGCCGCCGGATGCCTTTCACCTGACACTGCGGGACCGTATCGCCGATGCAGAGAGATGGTTGGCGGAGGCTTTGGATGTGATCGAGGAACTGAGAAGTCCGCGGCAACGTGTCTTGGTGAAGTTTCGTTCGCGCAATCAGGCCTTGAATTTCCCCGTCAAGTGTGAGGTCCGGTGCGGCTACGGCCGTTTGTTGGAATATTGCAACTCGGAAAGCGTGGTGATCGGTTGGCCCGGATCAGGTGCCTGGGAGTGCCTGCTTCACGATATCCCTTTCTATTCTTTCTGGGATGCCCGGAAGTATCTGCGCAACCGCTACGTGTCCCCCGCGGCCGTGCGGCGTTTGCATGCGCTTCTCCACATTGCTTGCGACAAGAATTCGCTCCGCGAAAATATCCGGCATCGTAGGGTCTTCAAGCCGGGGAAAGGCAAGAAAGATCTCCTGCACGAGAAGGGGATGGATCTTCATCGAATCGTGGTGGAGATCCTGGCTGGGGGTCGATCCCGTGACACTTGAGGTGCGGTCGCGCGCCTACGTTCCGGAGTCGGCCGTACGAAACGACGTGTACGGAACGGGAATCGTGGAACCTGATCGAGGCCGGGGGCGTAGGGCATGAAGACGAAGATCGACTTCATCATCGTCGGTGCGCAGAAGGCGGGAACCACTTCGCTTGCGTCCTACTTGGGGGCGAATCCGCGGGTATTCATCCCGCCGGAGAAGGAGATTCCGTTCTTCCTGGACGTGAAGATACACGGAAAGGGATGGGATCGCTTCGTTCGGACCTACTTCCGCCACGCCGATCCCGGCGGGATGTGGGGAACCTCCACACCACAATACATGATGTATCCGGAGTGCTTTGCCGCAATCGCATCCGCCCTGCCCGAGGTCAAGATCATCGCTATCCTGCGCGATCCCGTCGCCCGCATGCTCAGCCACTTCGATATGGCGGTTCGCTTCGGGGTGGAGGATCGTTCTTTGAACGAGGCGATCCGCGTGCAGTTGGAACGGATCGACGCCTGCCGCCGTTCCCCCTACAACGATCGAACGGGGAAATACGTCGCGGCCGGAGAATACGGCAGGATCCTCGGAGAATTGTTCAGGTATTTCGATCGAGGTCGGGTGCTGGTGCTGCAATTCGACGACCTGCGCAGGGATCCCCGTGCCGTCGTAGGAAGGCTCTGCGGCTTCCTGGAGATCGAGCCCTTCATTCCGGACGGGGTCGGCGAGGTCCGGATGCGGGGTGGAGCGGGAAAGAGGATAGACATCGATACGAACCGGCTTGCGTCCGCGCTGTCCGGATGCGTCCGCGCTTTGGGGATGGAGCGCCTGATTTCCGACCGTCTCAAGGCGAGAACGGGCCGCCTTCTTTCCAAGATCGACGAGTGGAATGTGGATCCGCGCAAGAAGAGTTCATTCGAGGACCTGGAGACCGATCTCCTGGCCCGTCTGTTCGAGTTGTACGAGAGGGACGCCGAACGGCTGGCACGTATGGATGTTCCCGCCCCATGGTTGGATGGATGGCGGGGACGGGGGACCGAACCACGGTCGGGATTCGGGTGAGAGATGGGCATCATCGACGAAACCGCCTTCCATGGCAGGGTCCTCTTCCACTCCCTTCCTTACCGTTGGCACGCAGTGAAGGTCAAGGCACTGGAATGGCGGCATCCGGGATGCATGGGGAAGATCCGGAAAAGCGACGTCCAGCCGATCTTCATCGTGGGGGCGGGAAGATCCGGGAGTACGCTTTTGGCGCGTCTACTGCACGAAAGAGGCGGCGTCCACTTCGGACCGGAGAATTTCACACTGTGCGAGACCTATCTCACCTATCTGCGGCTCCTCGGCACACCCTGGGAAGAGCGCGTGCGGGCGATCCTCGATCTCCTTGTCACTCAGGAAGAAGCATGGAGGTGGAAGGGAGTCGACATCCGAGCCGTTCGCGAGTATCTGCTCGCATCCGAGGAACATACGCTCGGCAATATCATTCATGCCTGGTACTCGTACTACGGGCGGGCCATCGGCCATCCCTCGGATCGATGGGGTTGCAAGACTCCGAATCTGACACCCTTCATCGGTTGTTTCCTCGAGGTCTTTCCTCGGGCCAAGGTGATTCATCTGGTGAGGAATCCGGCGGATGTCGTCACATCGTTCGCCCATACGGACATCCCTCGATACAGCAAGCCGCGGCAGGCGGAGGTTCTTTGGTATTTCTATCATTCACTGCTGCACCGCCGGTTCGGAGACAGGAGCATCCTCGTTCGGTACGAGGTCCTGGCACGGGATACGGAGTCCACACTCACGCGGGTGGAGAGATTTCTCGGCGTATCCCGTGGGAAGGAGTGCATGGTTCCCTACGCGAACCCTGATACCGAGAAGAAACATTTGCGGAACGTGGGCGGGGTTGTGCGACTCCATCGCTACCGCGAGAGAGTGCGCATCTCCCCTCCGCTCCGGGAGCTTTATCGTGAAATCCTTGCACGGTAGTTTCTTTCTGTGGTTGGCCAACCGCATGCCCGACCTCTATGTTCTCAAGGTTGTGAAGGCCGCGCTGCTGCGTGCGGCCGGCGTCCACGTCGGATTGCGCGATTTCTACTTTCTTTCCCCGGTCCATATCGACGATCCACGAAGGGTCTCCATCGGCGGTGGGGTGTTTCTCAACCGGAACTGTATATTCGAGGGCCGCGGGAGGATCGAGTTGGCGGAGAACGTACACGTGGGGCCGAACGTCGTGTTCGCCACCACCAATCATCGCCTGGGCGGGATGGAGGAATCGGTTCGGGACATCGTGATCGGACCCAATGTCTGGATCGGGGCCAATGTCACGCTCGTACCTGGGGTCGTCGTGGGTCCGAACGTAGTGGTCGGTGCGGGGGCCGTGGTGACGAAGAATTTCGAGAACTGCACCGTGGCGGGTGTGCCGGCGAGGATCTTGAACGATGAGGGCGGCTGATTTTCACGGTCGGAAGGATGGCCGGGGCGTTGGCGGGATGGGTATCGTCATCTCCTCGATCGAGAAAAGTCGGCTTCTTGCGCTCACGGTCCTGACGCTTGCGGTCAGCGCTCTGGAGATGTTCGGGCTTTCGTTGTTCATTCCGGTCATCGACACGTTCCAGGGACAGGCGGCCACACCGAGTGCATTCACCCGGCATCTCTCGCAGGCCATAGATTCCTTCGGGTTGCGGCCGACCTTGGGGATATTTCTCCTGCTGCTCTCGCTGCCCTTCATTCTCAAGGGGATCCTGGCCATGTGGCTGCGATGGATGGGGGCCGACGTAGCCTCGGAATTGCAGCATCGTCTGCGATGCCGTCTCTTCCATGCCTTCCTTTGCGCCGATGTGGCCCAGATCCATGCCCGGCGTCAGGGCACGCTGTTGAGCGCCCTCAACGAACATACGCAGCGGGCGAGCCAGAGTTGCTTCATCCTGTCCCAACTCGCGGCGCAGTGGACGACGGTGCTCGTCTACACCGTCTTCATCTTTCTCGTCTCCTGGAAGCTGTCCCTGGTGGCATTCGGCATCAGCCTGCTGCTAATCCCTCTCATCCGCGGGATCGGCGACCGCGCACATGTGCACGGCCGCGGACTGACGGCGGCGATGGAGGTCGTCCAACATACGGCGCTTGAGGCGCTGCAGGCCAAGAAACTCGTCAATGCGATGAACTGGCGCGACCGCTTCTCCAACCTCTATCGGGAACAAAGCGCCGTCGTCCGGCGTGCCTGGACATGGATGGCGTTCTGGTCGAACAGCCCCTCCATCATTCTGCAGTCCGTATCCGTGGTGATCCTAAGCCTCCTCATATGGGTGTCCCTGCGCTTCGATCTGACTGCGGCCATGTTGGGCGCGTTCATCGTGGCCTTCATCCGTCTCTTGCCTTCCGTTCAGGCTGCTTCGGTTCTGGGGGCGGATCTGCGCGCCAATCTGCCCGCGGTCCTCAGGCTGGAGGAGGTGTTGCGGGAGGCGGAGGAACAACGTGAGCCCAGCGGCGACGTTCCGTTCCGCGCGCTGCACTCGGAGATTCGGCTTCGATCCGTCGGCTTCCGCTACGAGGACGGACGTGACGTCCTCCGAGATGTGGATCTGCGGCTCCCGAGGGGGAAGACCGTGGCCCTGGTCGGACCCTCCGGTGCGGGAAAGACCACGATCGCAGATTTGATCGTGGGTCTCTACCGGCCGACAACGGGCAGGGTTCTGGTCGACGACACGGATCTAAACGACCTCGATCTGCAGAGTTATCGAGCCCGCATTGCCTATGTGCCGCAGGAACCGATGCTCTTTCACGACAGCATCCGTGGTAATCTGACCTTCGGATTGGAACGACGGGTATCCGATCGTGAGATCCGTGAAGTCTGCGAGCAGGTCGGCGCGTGGGATTTCATCAGTCGTCGCAAGGAAGGGATGGATTCGAGGATCGGCGACCGCGGGGTCCTCTTCTCGGGGAGGTCAGAGGCAGCGTTTGGTTCTGGCCAGGGCGCTATTGCGGCAACCCGAGATCCTGATCCTGGACGAAGCGACCAGCGCCCTCGATCGCGAAAGCGAGAAGTGGATCGAGAATACCTTGCTCCGGCTGCAGGAGAGCGGTCGGGTGACGATCCTCATCGTCGCCCATCGATTCGCCACGATCCGCCGCGCCGACGACATCTACCGCGTCGAAGACGGGAGGGTGTCCGAATTGGGCGATTGGGAACGTGCCAGAAAGATCCTACTCTCGTCCAAGCAGGCACTGGAGCTCATGTGAACGCCGGGATCCGGGATCACTTCCCCGACCGTTACATCGACGAAATCGATGCGGATCCGGAGGACAACTATTTCACGCCCGTATTGCGGGATGTGCTGCGGCGGATACCCTCTCCCTCGCGAACCTGCGATGTCGGCTGCGGCAACGGTGTGTTCAGCGCGGCTCTCAAACGTTGGACCGGATGCGGTCTCGTGGGCGTGGACGGCAGTCGCCATGCCCTACGCAGGGCGGAGGCTCTCGGATTCGACGAGGTGCATCAGATCGAGGATTTCTCTTCATCCACGCTCCCATTCGCCGACGACGCATTCGATCTCGTGCTGAACAAGGATGTGTTGGAGCATCTTCTGCACCCGGAACATCTGGTCGCCGAGATCGCCCGCATCCTTCGGCCGGGTGGGCATGCCCTTGTCCACGTACCGAACCATTTTCCCCTTCTCGGGCGCCTCCGCCTGCTCTTCCGGAACACCATCGATCCCTTCGATTACTTCCCCGACGCCGAGCGTTGGAATTTCCCCCATGTTCGGTTTTTCACGATGGGTTCGCTGCAGGGACTTTTCGAGAAGAACGATTTCGATGTGGTTCTCGATATGAGCGGATGGTTCTTCTCACCGGCGAGGTTGTCTCGGATCCTTCCGCGCATCCTGGTGGATTCCCTTTGCCGACGTCGACCGGACCTGTGGAGCGAAGGTTATACGGTCCTGTTCCGCAGACGGACCTGACGATGCGCCTGCTCTTCGCCACCCAGGAGGTGGGGAAACTTCCCAGCGGGGTCGTGACGGTCGTCACCGAGATATGCCGTTCCTGGCCCGGGGAGGACGGGATCACGGTGTTGACGAACCGGGGGCATTGGGCATGGGAGCATTTTCAAACAGCCCTGGCGGAGAAGGAGAATATTCGTCTGCGGCGCCTGCCCGTATGGCAATGTTGGGAGTGGGCGGGCGTGCGCCTTCCTCGAGGGTTCCCACGCCCGTGCAGGTATCTGTTGCGTATCGGCCTGCTCCCGCTTTCCATCCCTATCTTCTTGTTCGTGCTGGTCTGGTCGGTCGCTTATATGCGCCGAGAGGGAATCGACGGCGTGGCGGTGCACGCCGGCGGATGGCCGCCCGGAGCCCTGGAATACACGGTGGTGCTGGCGGCCCGGCTCGCTCGGGTCCCCAAGCGCTGTCTCGTGATCCACAACACCCCGATTCTTCCGCCGGCTTTCCTCCGTCCCCTCTATCGTCGTCACAATCGTTTGGTGGGGAGGATGGTCGGGTGTGTGGTCACGGTGTCTCACGCCTGCCGGAAGAGTCTGGAAGAAGGAGCCGATTTCGGTCGCAGGCTGCAGGTCGTCTACAACGGTATCCCGGAAAGGGGTGCTGGGCGGACGGGCGTATCGAAACGCGGCCTTCCATGGAAGAAACGGGCTCCGACCCTCGGTTTCGTGGGGGAGCTGCATCCCCGCAAAGGCGTCCACGTGCTGCTCGACGCCTTGTCCCGTATCTCGACACACTGCGAGATCGTCCTGATCGGAAACGGCGAAGCGGAGTATGTCGCACACCTGGAGAAGGTCGCGGGGTGTATGAGCCATCCCGTGCATTTCCTCGGCTTTCGGAACGATGTCGCCGACCTCTATCCCCATATCGACGTGTTGGTTCAACCGTCGCTCGCATACGAAAGCTTCGGCATGACCATCGTGGAGGCCATGCGCGCATCCGTACCGGTGATTTGTTCCGATTTCGGGGGGATGAAGGAAGTGGTTGCAGATGGAGAAACCGGTTTCGTCGTTCCGGCGGGGGATGCGGACGCCCTCGCAAAAGCGATCGAGCGTCTGTTGCGCGATGAGACGTTGCGGCGACGCATGGGAGAGGCGGGAAGGTTGCGTTTGCATCGGCGGTTCACTTCCGAGATCATGGTGAGACGCTATGTCGATCTATTCCACACCGCTTAGGGCCTGGCGTTCGGTGTACGGCGCCCTACGGTACCTGGGAACACGTCCCTATTTCGGTTTCGTGCAGGGTCACGTCCATTTGCGGGAGAGGGAATTGCAGCGCATCCGCGCCTCGGTCGGGGATTCGGCACCGCAGGCGGTGGATGAGTTCGAGCGCAGCTTCGCGGCCTTGATCGGCGACGGGGGGGCTGTTTCCTTCGCCGCCGGACGCATGGGATTCTTCGCCTTGATGCGGGAACTCGGTATCGGCGCCGGAGACGAGGTGGTATTGTCCGCCGCGACTTGCTCCGTGATGGCCAACGCCGTCTTGCGTTGCGGCGCCCGTCCCGTCTACGCCGACGTCGACCCGGAGACCTATGGATTGGATGCCGCCGCCGTCGAACGGGTGATCTCGTCCAGGACGAGAATGATCGTGGCGCAGCATTCCTTCGGGATTCCCTGCCGAATCGAGCCGATCGTCGAGTTGGCGCGGCTTCGTGGAATCTTTCTGCTGGAGGATTGCGCCTTGACCTTGGGTTCGAGCAGGCGGGGGATCGTGGTGGGGAACTTCGGTGACGCCGCTCTCTTCTCCACCGATCACAGCAAGCCCTTGAACACGATGATCGGTGGATTGATCTACACCCGCGACGGCGGTCTTCTCGCGTCCTTGCGTCGCCGTCGCGACGAAGGCGGCGAATTGTGTCTGGAGAAGCAGCGGGCCTTGTTTGCGAGGATGTTGTTGGAGCGGGAGTACTGCCATCCCGGCGGATACGGGCGGATGGCCCTACGGGAATATGCGTCCCGCCTCCGATTCCGGTCCGTCAGGCCGTTCCTTGACGAGGATTTCGGACCGGGGCCCGGATCCGGTTATCCGTATCCGGCGCGCCTGCCAGGATTCCTCGCCTTGCTGGGAGTGTACGAGGCGGAACGCTGGGGACAGGTGGTGCGGGAGAGGCGGGAGCTGTTGCGCAGGCTGCTGGATGTCCTGGATGCGTCCGCGGTCTGTGGAAGACCGGCGCCCGGCTATCGGGACCCCGAGGTAGATGTCGTACCGTTGCGCCTGGCATGGCATGATCCCGACGGGCCGCGGTTGCGCCGTCGTCTCGCCCGTTCGGTGGACGTATCCTGGACCTGGTTCATGGAGCCGATCGTCGAGGCGCGGGGCGCACGGGAAGAATTCGGATACGTCCGCGGCACCTGTCCGATCCAGGAGGAGGTCGGACCGCGTATGTTGAATCTTCCCTGCAACGTTCCGGCCGCCTGGCATCGGGCCCTTTGCGAACGGGTGTGGGAAGCGGTACGGGAATGCGGTGTTTCCGTGCCAGTGCCGCATTGACGAACGGCGACGGCTGAAGAGGGTTGGGGATGGATGCGAGGCGACGGTCGAACGTGAACATCGGATTCGAGGTCCTGCGCCTGTCGAGGGCTCTTGTGGGCGGGCGTGAAGCCGAAGCCGTATCCCGCGTGCTGTTGGAGGACGGCTATCTCGGCATGGGAAAGGAGGTGCGCCTGTTCGAGACCGAGTTGGCGGCCTATCTCGGCATTCCTTCGGAGCGGGTCGTGTGCGTCAATTCGGGTACGGCGGCGTTGCACCTCGCTGTTGCCGCCGTCACCAGCCCGGGAGACGAGGTGTTGCTTCCGTCCCTGACCTATGTGGCTTCGTTCCAGGCCTGTACGGCGGCCGGGACTCGTCCCGTGCCCTGCGAGGCAGATCCGGAAACGATGTTGCTGGACCTGAAGGATGCCGAGAAGCGCCTCACGAATCGAACCAAGGCGATCATGCCCGTGCACTACGCCGGTTTCCCCGGCGATCTCACGGCCGTCTACGATTTCGCGGAGGCGCACGGTCTGCGCGTGATCGAGGACGCGGCGCACGCATTCGGCTGTCTCCATCGGGGGAAGAAGATCGGGGCATTCGGAGACATCGTCTGTTTCAGCTTCGACGGCATCAAGAACATCACATGCGGCGAAGGAGGGGCCCTGGTCACGGCCGACGCTCGGGCGGCGGCGTTCGCGCGTGACGCCCGCCTGCTGGGAATCAAGAAGGATACCGACAAGCGTTATGCGGGCGGCCGAAGTTGGGATTTCGACGTCACGCATCAGGGCTATCGCTATCACATGAACAACATGCATGCCGCCGTCGGCAGGGTGCAACTTAAGCGTTTCTCCGCGGAATTGGCGCCCAAGCGGGTCGAACTGGCCGATCTGTATCGTGACAGGCTCGATGCGCTATCCTCCGTGCGACTACCCAATCGCCTTTGGCGGGAGGTTGTCCCCCACATCCAACCGGTCCGCGTATTGGGTGGCGGGCGCAACGAATTGCGGGGCTTCCTCGCCGAGCGGGGGGTGGAGACCGGGATCCACTACAAGCCGAATCATCTGTTGAGCTTCTTCGGTGGCGGTCGCGTCCGCCTGCCGGTGACGGAGCGATTGTATCGCGAATTGCTGACCCTGCCCTTGCATCCTGGACTTGCGGAGGAGGACATCCATAGGGTTTGCGATCTCATTATGGAATTCTTCGGTGCGCGAAGGGATGAGCGATGAAAACGGTGATTCTTTGCGGCGGCATGGGAACGAGGCTTTCCGAGGAGACGCAGGTGAAGCCGAAACCGATGGTCGAGATCGGCGGCAAACCCATCCTTTGGCATATTCTGAGCCTATATGCGCGATACGGTTACAAGGATTTCGTCCTGGCTCTGGGCTACAAGGGGGAAGTGATCAAGGATTATTTTCTCCATTACCATCCTCGAACCAGCGATGTGAAGGTGCATTTGGCGTCCGGCAGGGTGGAGTATGCGAACACGCTTGCCGAGGACTGGGACGTCGAGATGGTACACACGGGTGAGGGCACCATGACCGGCGGGCGCCTGCGCAGGTTGCGGCCGATCCTCGAAGGAGGGGGCACCTTCATGTTGACATACGGCGACGGTCTGAGCAACGTGCCGATCGATCGGCTCGTCGCGTTCCATGAGCGGCATGGAAGACTAGCGACGGTCACAGCCGTACGCCCTCCGGCTCGATTCGGAACCATGGCCTTCAACGGGGATCGGGTCGTGGAGTTCGAGGAGAAGCCACAGACCGGCGAGGGATGGATCAACGGAGGCTTCTTCGTCTTCGAGTCCGGGGTCCTCGATTATATCGAGGGGGACGAAACGGTGCTTGAGGCCGAGCCTCTGGAACGCTTGGCGCGTGACGGTCAGCTCATGGCGTTCAAACACGAAGGTTTTTGGCACTGCATGGACACCTTACGGGACAAGAATTACCTGGATGAGGTGTGGCGTTCCGGGCAGGCGCCGTGGATGCCGTCCTGATGTTCGGGAGGGTGTTCCATCGACGCAGGGTGTTGGTGACCGGGCACACGGGCTTCAAAGGTGCCTGGTTGTGCACTTGGCTGCTCGACCTCGGGGCGGAGGTGGCGGGTTTCTCCATCGACGTTCCGACCCGTCCCTCCGTGTTCGAAACATTGGGAATCGGGAGGATGATACGGGATCATCGCGGTGACGTGCGCAATCCCGAAGAACTCGCCGTGGTGTTCCGGAGCTTTCGGCCGGAGATCGTATTTCATCTCGCGGCGCAACCCATCGTGCGCGAGTCCTTCCGGAATCCGGTCGAGACCTTCGCCGTCAACACGATGGGAACCGTGAACGTGCTGGAGGCCGTGCGCCGTTTCGATTCGGTACGGGCCGCCGTATTCGTCACGAGCGACAAGTGTTACCGAAATCTGGAATGGGAATGGGGTTATCGGGAGAACGATCCGTTGGGGGGAGAGGACCCCTACAGTGCGTCCAAGGCCTGCGCGGAGGCTGCGGCCTATTCGTATATGCACGTATTCTTTCGTGAGGGGCCCCGAGTTGCGACGGCCCGGGCCGGCAACGTCATCGGCGGCGGTGATTGGGCCGTGGACCGAGTAGTTCCAGATTGCGCCCGCGCTTGGTCCGCGGGGAAAACGGTGGTGCTGCGCCGACCGGAGGCCACCCGTCCGTGGCAGCATGTGCTGGAACCCCTTTCCGGCTATCTTTGGCTTGCGACACGGCTGTGGGAAGAGGACGAGGGGGTTCATCGTGAAGCCTTCAACTTCGGTCCCGATCCCGGCGTCGTCTGTTCCGTGCAACGCCTCGTGGAGATGCTGGGAGAGACTTGGCCGGGATCGCGGTGGCGGGTACAGGATGACGTAAACCCGGGCATGCCGGAGGCCACATTGCTCAAGCTGTGCTGCGACAAGGCTCTGACCCGGTTGGGGTGGCGTGCCGTCCTGTCCCTGGAAGAATCCGTTGCGATGACCGGTCAATGGTACTTCGCCTGGTCTCGGGCGTCCGAGTCTTCGGAAATGGTCGGGATGACGATGCGGCAGATCCGCGACTATGCGGCCAAGGCCGCCGGGCGGGGTTTGCCCTGGGTCGGCGATTGAGCCTCGAACCCGTTAGCGGCATCCGCGGTGTCGTTTTGCGCAGGCTCCGGGTCATCGAGGATGCGCGGGGAGCGGTCATGCACATGTTGCGTGCGGATTGGCCGCAGTTCGATGGGTTCGGTGAGGTCTATTTTTCCCTGGTTCGGGCGGGGGCGGTCAAGGCTTGGAAGCGGCATCACAGGACCGTGCAGCATTTCGCCGTGCCGGTGGGAAGGATCAGGCTCGTGCTTTTCGACGACCGCGGTGCGCGTCCCCTTTGGGAACACCACGAACTCGGGCGTCCAGACGCGTATTTCCTGCTTCGGATCCCTCCCATGGTTTGGTACGGCTTCCAGGGTTTGGGGATGGAGGACGCCCTGATCGCCAACTGTATCGACCATCCCTACGATCCGAACGAATGCGAGAATGCGCCCGCCGGATCGGACGCATTCCCGAAGATGTGGGAGGGACGCACCACGCCGTGAGCGACAAGCCGTTGGTCAGCGTGATTATGAACTGCCTCAACGGGGAGAAGTATCTCAAGGAGGCGATCGACTCGGTCTATGCGCAGACCTATTCCGATTGGGAGATCGTTTTCTGGGACAACGCCTCGAGCGACGGGAGCGGTGAGATCGCCGGGTCCTACGACGCCAGGTTACGCTATTTCCGCAGCGAAGAGACCATCCCGTTGGGTGCGGCGAGAAACAGGGCGTTGGAGGAGGCGTACGGGGATTTCATCGCCTTCCTCGATTGCGACGATTTGTGGATGCCGGAGAAGTTGGCGTTGCAGATTCCGCTCTTCGACGATCCGGATGTGGGTCTCGTGTTTTCCGACACCGAGTTCTTCAACGAGGCCGGCGAACGCAGGCGCCTGTACGTTTCGGACTCGGGTTATTGCACGGGTCATTGCTTTTTCAAAGTTGTTGACGGATTACTTTTTGTCCATGGAGACCGTGGTGATCCGCCGGCGCGTATTGGACGATCTCGTCGGTGGATGGTTCGACGGGGGCCTGGAGATGGTCGAAGAAATGGATCTGTTCTGCCGCATCGCCCATCGGTGGAAGTTGGCGATGGTGCCGCGGGTCTTGGCGAACTGGCGCGTGCATGCATCCAGTTGGACCTGGGCCCGGGAGGAATTGTTGTTCGAAGAGAAACGCCGACTGCTGGAGAAGTTCTCCCGATTGATCCCGGATTTCGACACCCGTTTTGCAAAGGAGATTCTTGCCGTCCGCAAGGAGATCTCCCTGCGGGAAGCCGTCTGCTTGTGGAAGTGCGGGCGGGGAGAGGCGGCGAGGGAGAAGTTGCGGCGCTGTACCGCCAAGGATGCGAAACATGCGGTGTTGTATTGCCTCAGCTACCTCCCCGCACGCTTGTGCCTTCCGATCATGTACCGGCTTCACCGGCGCGTGACGCCAGCCTGAGAGGAATGATCGGGATTCCGATCGAAAGGTCGGCGTGATCGTTCCGTCCAGACCGTTGCCGACGCCTTCTCTTCTTTTCGCCGGGAAAGAAGGGACTGCGTGGCGGGGCGTGGGTCTCGGTCTGGAATTCTTTCCGCTCGGCCGGCACGCTCTGCTGGCGGCCTTGTACAGATTTGGGTTGCGGGCCGGCGACGCGATCGCCTTGCCAGCCTACTATTGCGAATCCACGCTTTCCGTGCTGCGGGAGGCCGGATTCGTGTTGCGATTCGCAGATCTCGGCACGGACCTATACGTGGATGAGGAAGCGATGGTATCCCTGTGCGGGGAGCCGCGTATCAAGGCCATGATCCACGTGCACTATTTCGGTTTCTGCAGCCCCCTCTCCAAGAGGTTGCGGCGGGCGTGCGAACGGCACGGCATCGCCGTCATCGAGGATTACGGTCACTCGTTCCTCAGTTTCGAGCCGTCGGAAGGGTCCGCCGGGTTCGGCGGCGGTGAGGCATACGTCTTCAGTATGCGCAAGATCCTTCCCATCCCCGACGGCGGCGGCTTGATCTTTCCGTCCGCGGAGCGACACGGGGGAATGGAAACTGTGCAGCCCGCCGGCTTCCAGGGATCGATTCCCTTCCTGTTGCGGGGTCTGGTGGAGCGGGGATGCATCCGTCTGGGGCGGCCGAACCCATACGGTGCGTGGATAGGGCGCCTACGGAGCATGGCCGCCGGAGCGGCATCCGGTTCGAATCGGAGTGAAGCGCGGGCGGATCCCACGCCGCCGAGCGCGCTTCTTCACCGACTCTTGCATCGTCCCCGGGATCTCGATCGGATCGCGGAGAGAAGAAGGAGGAATTATGCTGTTCTGTATGCGGGGTTGCGGAATCTTCGCGGTATCGCCGTCCCGACCCCTGCCGCCGAAGAGATGCGTGCCGCAAGTTCTTCCCCTTCGAGTGCGGAGGGGCGGCGCATTGCTCGCCCGCCTGCGGAGGCGAGGCATCGGCGCCTATGCCTGGCCGGGCACGGATCTTCCGTTGGAGGTCGAGGCACATCCCGACCGCTTTCCGAGGGCGGCGTCCTTGAACCGTGATCTCGTCTGCCTGCCCGTACACCAGGATCTACGCCCGCAGCATCTCGAATATATGCTTGCCGTACTGCGGGGCCGATCCGCCCCGGAACCCCATGGTTGAGATGTCCACGGGCTTCCGCACCGAGGAGGTGCAAGGGGCCGCCGCCCTTCAATGGGCGGCCCGGGCACGGGATCACGGCGGGGGCTGGCTCTATACTCGTCCCGAGTGGCTCCGTGTGGTTGCGGACGGGCTTGGCTATGAACCCTGCGTCTTGATCACGACCGCGGAGAATGGAAGCCGGGTGGCTGCGACCCCGGGGATGCGCCTTCGCAAAGGCCCCTTCCTCCTCTGGGGTTCTCCGCTGCGCGGAGCCTTTACGGAATTTCTCGGTCCCGTCTTCGCCGATGGCCTGCATTGCGAGGACAAGCGGGCCGTCCTCCTCGCACAACATGTATATCTTCGCAAACGGCGCTTCTCTTACATCGAATGGTGCATGCGTGACGCCGGGGTGGGGGAATGCCTGGATGTGCTTTCCAACCTCGGCTATCGACCCCTGCCGCAGACCACCTTGGTGCTGGATCCGCGAATGGGTGAGGAAGCCGTTTGGAAGGGTTTCGCCGGACGGGCCCGGAACATGGTCCGCAAGGCGGAGAAGAATTCCGTTTCAATACGAAACTTGGTCCCGGACGCCGATCGGGCCGTGCGCTATTACGAGTTGCTGGAAGGAACCTTTCGGCGCCGCGGCTTGAAGGTTCCGCATCCGCGACGCTTCTTTCGCTTGCTCTGCGACCGACTCTCGCCCTTGGGATGGCTGCGACTTTTCGAGGCCGTTTGCGGGGGCGAGAGCGTCGCCGCCGCCCTCTTCCTGGTTTACGGTGGGCGCATGCTCTATTTCTCCGGCGCATCTACGGAACGAGGAAGGCGGCTTGCGGCCGCCAGTCTGATCCAGTGGCATGCGATACGGTACGCTTGCGCCCACGGGATGGGTGAATTCGACTTGGGTGGTACGGGGGGGGATCCCGGCATCGACAGGTTCAAGGCCGGCTTCGGCGGCGTTCCCGTTCAACGTCCCCGCTGGGTTTGTCGAACCGCGGCCGCCGCATTCGCCGAACGCATCCATCGAGCCGTGGTCCGCGGATGTTCGAGGTGAGATTACGGCGAACGGCAGCTCGAAGCGTCGGGGGGCGGGTCGTCGCACTGGTCATGCACCGAATTGTCATGGATGTCGCAGAGGTCTTCGAGGATGTCCGTGTATCGAACTTGGAGCGGATCCTGGATACGATCTCCAACCAGTGGATCACCTTCTCCACCCGGGGGGATGCTGAGGAGGGAGGTTGGCTCCTCACGTTCGATGACGGGAACGTTTCGGACTACGAGATCGTTCACCCGCGTCTGATCGAGCGTGGCCAAAGGGCCGTGTTCTTTCTGATCGTGGATCGGATCGGCTCGTCCGGATACTTGGATTGGAAGCAGGTGAAGGCAATGCACGATCACGGTATGGAGTTCGGTTCCCACGGGTTGTCCCATCGCAATATGTGTGCATTGCCGGAGAAGGAGGCCCGCAGGGAGCTTGCGCATTCCCGCGCGCGGATCGAGGATGCGCTGGGTGCACCGATCCGCGCCTTCTCGTTTCCTTACGGCGCCTACAGCCGGCGTTTGATCCGTATGGCCCGGCAAGAAGGCTTCGAGGTCCTGTGCACCTCCGACCATGGTCTGTGTCTTCCGCCGTTCTCCCTTGTCCCGCGTAATTCGATCCACGGTGGAATGGATGGTTCGCAAATCGAGAAGGTCCTCGAGGCGGATCGAAGCCTGCGCCTTCGCTGGCGGGTCGAGGATATGGTGAAGAAGACGGCCAGACGCTGTCTGGGAGACGAACGATACATGCGCCTCCGGCGGGTTCTGGTGGGAAGGTGAATACGGACGCTCACGGCGGATTCTCGGTCGTGATGGCGGTGTATGCGGGCGACCGTCCGGACCATGTCGTCGAGGCCTTCGAGAGCCTGCAGAGGCAGACGCTCCGGCCGGCTCGGATCCTGATCGTCGCGGACGGACCGCTCAGTCCCGGATTGGAGGAGGTGCTGGGCGGGCTGGGCCGGCGCGAAGAAGTGAGGATGCTCCGACTGCCGTACAATCAGGGGCCCGGTGCCGCCCGCGATGCGGCCATACGCGAGGCGGAACACGAGATCGTCGCCGTCATGGACGCCGACGACATCTGCGATCCCCGGCGCTTCGAAAGACAGATCGCCGTCATCCGGGATCGCGGCACGGATTTGGTGGGAGCGTGGATCGAGGAATTCCGCAGCTGCCCCGGCGATCTGGGACGTATCCGGAAAACGCCGCCGGATCACGAGGAGATCTGCCGCTACGGTCGCTGGCGCCAGCCCGTCAACAATGTAACGGCTGTCTTTCGCCGTTCCGCGTATTTGGCAGCAGGGGGATACGGCCCGTACCGTTTCGTGGAGGACTACGACCTGATCGTTCGCATGCTGGTCCGGGGGTTCAAACTGTGCAATGTTCCCGAAGTGCTCGTATATGTGAGGTCCGACGGCGGTTATCTGGGCCGCAGGCGTGGATACACGCATCTTCGCGAAGAGTTCGGTTTGTATCGTCGGATGCGGGAATGGGGCTATCTCGATACTACGCAGATGTGGACGAATCTTCTATTGCGCGTCATGTTGCGCCTGCTCCCGGGGCGGGCGTTCCGGCTGTTGTATGGAACCATCCTGCGCCATGACCAGGTCGCAACGTTTCTCTAAACGCGCCTTCGATCTCGCATGCGCCCTCCTGGGTCTGCTCCTTTTCTGGTGGATCATTCTGCTCGCATGGTTCGTGAGCACCATCGAGACGGGGAAGAACGGTTTTTTCATCCAGGAACGGGTGGGGAAGGACGGACGCCGTTTCGGCTTGATCAAGATCCGCACCATGCGCGATGATATGGGCGTGGAGAGTACCGTGACCACTGCCGAGGACCCGCGTATCACCTTCTTTGGTCGTCTTCTCCGCAGGATGAAGATCGATGAGCTGCCGCAGTTGTGGAACGTGCTCCGAGGCGATATGAGCATGGTCGGCCCGCGCCCGGATGTACCGGGATTCGCGGACCGTTTGACCGGGGAGGATCGCAAGATCCTCGAGGTGCGTCCGGGGATCACCGGTCCCGCGACGTTGAAATATCGTGACGAGGAGATCCTGCTTGCGGAGCAGGAGGATCCCGAACGCTTCAACCGCGAGCGTATCTTTCCGGACAAGGTGCGGTTGAATCGCGAGTATGTGGAGAACTACAGCTTTTGGCGGGATTGCAGATATCTGTGGTGGACGATCACACGAAAACGACTGCCGTGAGGGGGGATGCCCGCGGCCCGGGATGGCCGTTCTACGGCGAAGACGAGATCGAGGCCGTGGTCGAGGTACTGCGTTCGGGCAAGGTGAATGCCTGGACCGGGACCCAATGCCGCGCCTTCGAGCGCGAGTTCGCGGACTTCTGCCGTCGTCGCTACGGCATCGCCCTGGCCAACGGCACCCTGGCCCTGGAACTCGCCCTGCGTGCTATGGATGTGGGTCCCGGAGACGAGGTGATCGTGTCTCCACGCAGTTTCATCGCTTCGGCGAGTTGTGTCGTGAACGTGGGAGCCCGCCCCGTTTTCGTGGATGTGGATCCGGACAGTCAGAATATCACCGCCGAGAGCATCGAATCCGGAATCACGGACAGGACCAAGGCCGTGATTGTCGTGCATCTCGCCGGCTGGCCATGCGATATGGATCCGATCATGAAATTGGCTCATCATCACGATCTCAAGGTTGTCGAAGATTGTGCCCAGGCTCATGGCGCTCTCTACAAGGGCAAGCCTGTGGGTTCTTTCGGAGATGTGGCCGCTTTTTCTTTTTGCCAGGACAAGATCATTTCCACCGGAGGAGAGGGCGGTATGCTCCTTTGCGACGACGAGGGCATCTGGCAAAGAGCGTGGTCCTACAAGGATCACGGCAAGGATCCGGACACGGTGTCGGGAGCGGCGGGAGACGGAACGTATAGCTGGCCGCATGCAGGGATCGGCAGCAATTTCCGCATGACCGAGATGCAGGCCGCAATCGGCCGGATCCAATTGCGCAAATTGTCCGTCTGGCTTGAGCGTCGGCGTCGCAATGCTGAAATTCTGCGTGACGGTCTGCGGGATGTCCCCACCTGCAGGCTGCCTGTCTGCCCGGAATATATTTCGCATGCCAATTACAAATTCTATTTTTTTGTAAGACCCGAGAAATTGCGAATCGGTTGGGATCGAAACCGGATCGTCCAGGAAATTCGCGCTGGAGGCGTGGCCTGTGGTTGCGGGGTTTGTCCCGAACTGTACCGTGAACGGGCTTTTCTTAAGGTGAGCGGGCCGGTTGCAGATTCCTTGCCGGTGGCGAAAAGCCTGGGGGGAACGAGCCTGATGCTGGAAGTACACCCAGGCTTGGGGGAGAGGGAAATGATGACCATCAGCCGTCATGTGCGCTCTGTCCTGCAAGCAGCCAGCAGAGCGAACGGATAAATGAATCCGGTGCAGTCGGGAACAGTTCCGGTTTTTGGTCGAAATGTCCTGACATTCTTGCGCAAGGATGCCGCCGCTTTTTTCACATGCCTGGCGGCCATGGTTTTCCCGTTTTCGGTTGCCGGTACCAATTCGGCTCTGGGCGCCGCCTTGATTCTAACCGTCCTGACCGGATCCTGGTGGCAGGGCGCAAAAAAACTTTGGCACAGCCGGCGCCGTTTTTGTCTCGCTCTGGCTGCTTATTTATCTATGGTTGTCCTTGGGTTGATCTGGAGTATCGATCGTGATTGGGGGGTGCATATTCTGCTCCGGCATTGGTTTTGGTTGTTGCTGCCCATGGGAATGGTGCTCTTCGAAGACCGTATCCATCGATGGCGCCTCCTGTTTTTTCTTTCTCTGGGACTCACATTGCATCTCGGCTATTGCGTATTGCAGAAGTACGGGCTCGTCACCACGACGACGGACGGTTCCTACGCCGCCGATGCCACGGGCCACATCGGACATATCGGCTTCGGTTTCGTCTATGGGATCTGGGCGGCATGGCTGCTGCACTGGGGATGGTTGCGCAAGGAGCGGCGTCGCCTCGCCTGGATTCTGGCCGCTTGGGCTTGGGCCATGGTGTTCCTCGCAATGGGCCGAAGCGGCTATGCTGTAACCCTGATCTCCGCAGTGATCGTCGTATGGATGCACTTTCGGGAACGGAGGAATGCCCGTGTCGTTTTCCTTCTGATCCTCGTCGCGGCAGCCGGAAGCCTGGGTCTGTTCGGCAGCACCCGATCCTCTCTCGAAAGGACGTGGACGAGTGTCCGGATGCTTGCGACCGGGGATCTGCAACGGGCCGTCCGTATCGAGGAACGCTTCGGACTGTGGCTCATCGGTCTCCAGGTTTGGCGGGATCGTCCCGTGTTGGGGGTGGGAACCGGCGGCTATCCCAAGGCTTCCCGGCGTGTTTCGCTGGAGCATCCCGAATGGGTGTTGCACGGGAGGTTCGGTCAGGTCCATCCCTTCGATATCTACCTACTGAGCCTGTGCCGCTGGGGCTTGTCCGGCGTATTCCTTTTGCTTTGGCTTCTGTATGAGTGGAGCCGCATGGGTTGGAAGGCGGATTGGCGCAGCTTGGAGGCGATCCCCTTCGTCCCCTTGACGGGTATCGCCTTGGCCGTACACGGATTCACCTCCTCCAGTATCGAGGAGCATTTCTCGGCCTTGTTCGCCGTCATGCTGCTGTCGGTCGGGCTCGCGGAGATGCGAAATGTCGCGACCAGGTCGGCCGGGGGATAGCACCTTGGGGTCCGATGCGGAGGTGAAGGGCATCATCCTGGCCGGCGGTGCCGGCACGCGCCTGTATCCGCTGACGCTGGCCGTCAGCAAGCAACTGCTGCCGGTCTACGACAAGCCGATGATCTATTATCCCCTGTCGACGCTGATGCTGGCAGGAATCCGTGACATCCTGATCATCTCCACACCCCACGATCTGCCTCTGTTCCGGCGCTTACTTGGGGACGGCGGCAAGTGGGGGATATCGCTTGCCTACACCGAACAGCCGCATCCCAACGGCCTCGCCGAAGCCTTCATCATCGGTCGGGAATTCATCGGCGGCAATCGCGTGGCCCTGATTCTCGGGGACAATCTGTTCTTCTCTGAGGGGCTGACCGGTAAGTTGCATGCTGCGGCGGCAAGGGAGCGGGGCGCCACCGTCTTCTGCTACCGTGTCAAGGATCCGGAACGCTACGGTGTGATCCATTTCGATCCGGAGTGGAACGTCCTTGGCCTGGAGGAAAAACCGCAACATCCCGATTCCGATTTCGCAGTCACCGGCCTGTATTTCTACGACAATCGTGTCGTGGACATGGCGGCGGAGCTTGAACCCTCCGCGCGCGGGGAGCTGGAGATCACCGACATCAACCGCCGTTATTTTTCCATGGGCGAACTTTATGCCGAGACCCTCGGGCGCGGCACGGCCTGGCTCGACACCGGTACCCACGAGGCCATGCTCCTGGCCGCCCAATATGTGCAGGTCATGGAAGAGCGCCAAGGTCTCAAGATCGGCAGTCCGGAGGAGGTCGCCTGGCGCATGGGCTACATCGACGATGCCCAGCTCGAGCGTCTGGCCGTCGGGTTGGATGCGAGCGGCTACGGCGACTACCTGCTGGCCCTGTTGCACGAGGGCCGCTGAGGCCGTCCGAACGCACGATTCCACACCCTGGGCCATGCATCGCCCAATGGGTGATGCGTTGACATCAGAAAGATTGATGCTATGATGATCCCATGCGGACAACGTTGCGTATCGATGACGATTTGTTGCACGAACTGAAGGATCGCGCGTGTAAGGAGAAGACTTCGCTTGCGAGCATTGTAAATCGTGCGTTGCGATCCGGCCTGCGCGCCATCTCAGATTCTTCTTCTCCACAAACCCCTTACATGGAGAAGCCGGTCGATCTCGGTCCTCCCGCGTTGGATCTGAACAAGGCGCTACAAATATCCACTGCCATGGAGGATCGGGAGGCGCTTAGAAAGATCGCCATGCGCAAATGAAGATCGTTGATCTCAATATCCTGATCTATGCAGTGAATTCCGCCACCACCCATCATACGATAGTTCATGCCTGGTGGGAAAACACCGTCAACTCTGAAGAGCCGGTTGGTTTGGCGTGGGCAGTGGTAAGCGGTTTTCTGCGTCTGACCACGAATCCGCGCATTTTTCCCCGCCCCTTGTCGTCCGGTGCGGCCATCGAAAGGGTCGATACCTGGCTGCGGCATCCCAACATACGGATCGTGCGGGAGACAGAACGCCACTGGTCCATTCTTCGCGCCCTGCTGCGGGAGTCGGGATGCGCCGGCAACCTTACAACTGATGCCCACCTGGCGGCGCTTGCAATCAGCTATGGGGCCACACTCGCATCGTGCGATCACGATTTCTCCCGCTTTCGTGGCCTGCGCTGGGAAAACCCTCTGCGCTCCAGCGCGAAATAGGCAGCCGGGGAGTTCGGCGTGAATCATAAAGCCGATCGCTTTGCTCCCCGGCGTATGCTGGTGACGGGCGGCGCCGGCTTCATCGGCAGCAATTTCGTCCACTGGCTGCTGGCGCATGATGCGCATGTGCGCATCGTCAACCTGGATGCCCTGACCTACGCCGGCTCTCTGGGTAATCTCGAGGGGCTGCCGGATCCATCCCGTTACATCTTCGTCCATGGCGACATTTGCGACCGGGATCTGGTGGAGGGGTTACTGCGCGAGCATCGGATCGACACCATCGTCCATTTCGCGGCCGAGTCGCACGTGGACAATTCCATCGCCGGTCCGGATGTGTTTTTGCGCACCAATGTGCGTGGCACCTTCACGCTGCTGGAGGCGGCTCGCCGCTATTGGCTCGCAGATCCACCCCCCACCCCTCATTCCTCGACCCTCAGTCCCCAGTCCTCCGTCCTGTCCTCTTTCCGTTTCCACCACATCTCCACCGACGAGGTCTACGGCACCCTCGGCCCGCAGGATCCCCCCTTCACCGAATCCTCACCCTATGCCCCGAATTCGCCCTATGCGGCCAGCAAGGCGGCCTCGGATCATCTCGTACGCGCCTGGTATCGCACCTACGGCCTACCGGTCACCACCAGCAATTGCTCGAACAACTACGGTCCGCGTCAGCATGCCGAGAAGTTCATTCCCACCGTCATCCGCGCCTGCCTGGAGGGCAGATCGATCCCGGTCTACGGCGACGGCAGCAACATCCGCGACTGGCTGTATGTCGAGGATCACTGCGCCGGCATCGACGCCATCCTCCGCCGCGGAAAGTTGGGAGAGACCTACAACATCGGTGGCAGTTTCGAGTGCGCGAACATCGAGATCGCCCGCACAATCTGCCGCTGTATGGACGACCTTTTGCCTTTCGATCACCAGTCACCCACCACCAGTTACGAGTCACTGATTACATTTGTCGAGGACCGACCCGGTCACGACTGGCGCTACGCCATCGACAGCGTCAGGATGGCACGGGAACTCGGGTGGCGGCCGCGGCAATCCTTCGAAACAGGCATCCGTCGCACCATCCGGTGGTATCTGGACCATGGGTTCGCTAGCCTGCGAGAATGCTCGATCAGGCCTTGATCCACAGGATCGTGGAGATGATCCGGGCGGAGGTGCCGGATGGCATCGCCGTCTATCTGTTCGGCTCCTTGGCCGGGGGACAGGCGAATCCCGCCAGCGATGTGGATCTCGCGGTGCTCGCGCGGAAAAAAATGGACCCCGTGCACACATGGGAATTGGCCCAGAAGCTGGCATCGGTGATCGGGAGGGATGTGGATCTGATTGATCTGCGCGCGGCGTCCACTGTTATGCGCATGCAGGTTCTCTCCAACGGCCGCCGGCTTGCCTGCTTCGACACCGAAGTTTGCGATGTTTTCGAGGATTTCGTCTATTCCGATTATGCCCGCTTGAACGAAGAGCGGGCCGCGATCATGGCCGGCATCCAAGAGCGTGGAACAATCCATGGATGAAGTGTTGCTGAACAAGGCGGCCGTGATCGAACGACGTCTCGGGCGCGTCCAAGAGGAATATGTCGGCCACGAGGAGGAGTTGGAGACGAATTTTACCCGCCAGGATGCCATCGTGCTCAACATCCAGCGGGCCTGTGAAGCCGCAATCGACGCCGCGATGCACCTCGTGCGCACGCGCAGGCTGGGTGTGCCCCAACAAAGTCGCGATGCCTTTGAAATGCTTGCATCTGCCGGGCTTCTGGATGCCGGACTCTCCCGCCGCATGCAGGCCATGGTTGGATTCCGGAATGTCGCCGTCCATGATTACCAGGCCCTGAGCATCCCGATCTTGCGCTCGATCCTGAAGCAAAGGCTCGATGATTTCCGGGATTTTTCATCCCGGATCATCGCCCTCGCCTGTGAGGGGGATGATGCCGGATCGTAATCGTTGGTGGCAGAGTTCCTGGAGCGTGCTGGTGCACGATCTTCTATGGATGCCGGTGGCGCTCTATCTAGCCTATTGGCTACGCTTCAACATGGGGACGATTCCCACACCCTATCAGGGCGGCCTCGTCCGATTGCTCCTCGTGGCCGTACCGGTGCAGGCAGTCGGTTTCCATCTTTTCGGTCTCTATCGCGGTATTTGGCGCTTCGCCTCGGTGCCGGATTTGATCCGCATCCTCAAGAGCGTGGGTGCGGGCACGGCGATGACTTTCGCGATCATGTTCGTTCTCCAGCGTCTCGAAGGCATCCCGCGGTCGGTACTACTGCTCTATCCGCTGCTCCTCACCCTGGGTCTGGCGGCACCCAGGCTCCTCTACCGTTGTTGGAAAGACCGCAGCCTGCATCTGGGATACGGCAGGGAACGGGCCTTGGTGGTTGGCGGCGGCCGCGCCGGCGAACTGCTGCTGCGCGATTTGATGAATAATCACACCTACCTGCCGGTGGGTGTTCTCGACGACGACCCGCGGAAACAGGGCAAGGAGATTCACGGCATCCGGGTGCTGGGCGGCTTGGGTGAAATCGCCACCCACATCCGCAGTGCAGCAGCGGACGTGGTGCTGCTCGCGATTCCCTCGGCTTCGCGGCGGTTGATCCGCCAGGTGACGGAGGAATGCCGCGAGGCCGGCATCCCTTGCCGTACGCTGCCCTCCCTGGCGGAACTTGCGGACGGGCGTGTGGAAGTGGCGCGCTTGCGCGAGGTGGCGATCGAGGACCTG
>AMFO01002508.1_pt1 | contig 25021 bp, 20 predicted proteins | sample 552608 | NCBI WGS metagenome assembly AMFO01 (sample SAMN01893955, study PRJNA167987) | microbial mat metagenome | biome: hydrothermal vent | place: USA: Loihi, Hawai'I | collected 2003-05-01
CGGGCGAGATCAATCACCGCAAGGCGCGGCTGATCGAGGCGGCCGCGGACGAGGAGGTGCCGGAGGTGGCGCCGATCGTCCCGCGGCAGCCGGTGCTGGTGCAGGTCGACATCGCCAACGAGCCCTCCAAGGGGGGCGTGCCCCCCGACCGGGCGCTCGAGCTCTGTGCCGAAGTTTCCGAGTTTCCCCACCTGGACCTGCGCGGGCTGATGGCCATTCCGCCCTTCACCGAGGACCCGGCGGACGCCGCCCGCTGGTTCGAGGCCGTGGCCGAGCTGGCCGCGCGCGGGCGGGCCCAGGGGCTGCCCCTCCGCGACCTGTCGATGGGCATGAGCCATGACTTCGAGGTCGCCATCGCCCACGGGGCCACCATCGTTCGTGTTGGCACGGCGATCTTCGGCGAGCGCAACAGACAGATTCGCTGAAACGGGCGTTGACGCACGCGGATGAGTGATTTCATTCTGTGCGAGAGGAGGAGGGGGCGACCGGCGGTTCCGGTCGGACACGTCGAACGCTTCAGACAACTCCTGTTGGCCTGACGGCGTGCAGTGGGTGCGCCTCCTGAAGGCCCTGGCAACCGAACCGGGTAGCGGAACACCCACCGGAACCCGGAAAGGGAAACGAAGGCCACGCGCACTTCGAAGTACCAACGGAAGCCAGGACCGCTCCTGCCCGCGGGGGTCGTGGGACAGAGGAGACCGGCAACGGCTCACTCGCCATGGCCCCCGCCCCCGGCAGGACGAAGGTGACATCGCTGCATGCCGTCCGCGGCGCACCGGTCGCACCAGCATGGCCGGTGCGCCGCTCTTTTTCTGAGCTATCAGCTGTCAGCTGTCGGCTGTCGGCTGTCAGCTGTCAGCTTTCACCTTTCAGCGTCCGGATATGGGCAGAACGGCGGATGAGTACGGTCTCACGCGCCACCAGCGCCTCCCCGCGAAGCGCCACCGTACCCCCCGCCCTGCTGAAAGCTCTACCTCCCCATGTCGTCCCGGATGATCTGCGAGATGCTGTCCCAGTCGCCGTAGCCGATGTTCACGGCCAGGACCTTCATCTGCGGATCGAGGACCACCCAGGTCGGGTAGCCGAAGCTCTCGCCGGTCTCGTTCTCCGCCAGGCTGGCCATGATCGACAGGCCGTAGCCCTTGTCCTTCAGCACCGGGTCGGTGATGCCGAACGCGTCGATCCATTGCTGGACGGTGGCGTCCGAGGCGCTCTCGTTCGACTGCGCGAGCCCCGCGCCCAGCAGGGTGATCGTGCGGACCGGGATGCCGTCGGCGCGCATCTGGTCGAGCGCTGCCACCGAGTCCTGGGCCATCGCCTGGCAGGGCCCGCAGTCGGGCTGCGAGACGTCGAGGACGATGTAGTCGCCGTAGAAGTCCCACAGGTCGACGGGCTCGCCGCACTGGTCGTCGAGGCGGAAGTCCGGCATCGTCCTGCCCACCGCCACGTCGGAGTAGTCGAGGTCGAGCGTGCCCGGGTCGCTGCACTCCCAGCCGCAGGTGTAGGGCGCTGCGCGCGGGCCCCACGGGTCGTCGATGAGCGTGTTCGGGTCGGTCACCCAGGACATGGTGCCGTTGGCGGCCAGGTGCATCGACCCACCGCTGGTGAGGTCGCCGTCGCTCGTCCAGCTGATGTCGACCGGGTCGCCCTCGTCGGCCGGCATCGTGAACGTGGCGAGGTCGCCCAGTGGGTACTGGTCGAGGCCGGAGCGGTAGAGGGTGCCGTCCGAGGAGTACCCCCACAGCTCGGTGCGGGCCGAGACGTCGGTGGAGCTGGTGATCTGCTTGTAGCAGTCGGCGCCCTCGGTCATGGTGGCCGTGCCCCGGACGGTCACGTCGCAGTCGGGGCAGAGGTACGGCATGTCGAGGAACTGGGTGCCCTCGTAGGTGCGGGTGTAGGAGCAGTCGGAGAACCCGTTGGCCTTGGCCGTGGAGTCGAAGGTGAGCGTCCAGGTGACCTGGGCGTCGAGGACCACCGCCGGGTACTGCTGGGTGGTGCCCGACTCGCCCGAGGTGCAGGTCGCGAAGAGATCCGAGTACTGGCCGCTGTCGTGGCCCCCGGTGCCGCTGGTGCCGCCGCTGTCGGTGCCCGAGCCGGAGCCCGAACCAGCCGAGTCGCCAGCGGACCCGCTGCTGTTGCAGGCGAGGAGGGCGACGGGGAGCAGGGCGAGACAAAGGCGAGGGAACACGAGGCCTCCACGAGCAGGTCACCATACCGCTATCCGGGGCCGGCGTCAGGAGGAATCGGGCAGGGCCGCAGGCTGCGCTCGGGGGCCCGCGGCCCGCGTCTCCACCGTGATATCTCACCCCCATGCCCGATGCAGACGCCCGCCTGGTCGAGTGCGTGCCCAACTTCAGCGAGGGACGCGACCCGGACGTGATCGGCGCCATCGCCGAGGCCATCGCGGCGGTGCCCGGCTCGCGGCTGCTCCACGTCGACCCGGGCGCCGGGGCCAACCGCACCGTGGTGACCTTCGCGGGCGAGCCGGAAGCCGCGCTCGACGCCGCCTTCGCCGGCATCCGCACCGCGGCTCGCCACATCGACATGCGCGACCACCAGGGCGTCCACCCGCGCATCGGCGCCACCGACGTCTGCCCCTTCGTGCCCCTGCAGGGCACCACCATGGCCGACTGCGCGGACCTGGCCCGCCGGCTCGGCGAGCGGGTCGGCCGCGAGCTGGGCATCCCGGTCTACCTCTACGGCGAGGCCGCCAGCCGGCCCGAGCGCCGGGGGCTCGGCCGCCTGCGCTGGGGCCAGTACGAGGGCCTGCGCGCTCGCCTGGCCGACCCGTGGTGGGCCCCCGACTTCGGCCCGGTCGACTGGGACGACGGCGTGGCCCGCGCGGGCGCCACCGTCATCGGCGCCCGCTTCTTCCTGGTGGCGCTCAACGTGACCCTCGAGACGATCGACGTGGGCGTCGCCCGCCGCATCGCCCGCCGCCTCCGCGAGCGGGGCGAGGTCCGCCGCCACCCCAACGGCACGGTCGTCCGCGACGCCGACGGCCGCCCGCTCCGCACGTCCGGGCGCTTCCGCCACCTCAAGGCCATCGGCTGGCTCATCCCCGAGTACGGGCGCGCGCAGGTCTCGATGAACCTCACCGACTTCCGCGAGACGCCGATGCACGCCGTCGTCTCGGCAGTGCGGGAGGAGGCGGGCCGCGAGGGCGTCCACGTCGCCGGGTCCGAGCTGGTCGGCCTGGTGCCCCTCGACGCCATGCGCGCCGCCGGCCGCGCATCGGGCCTGCCGGCCGATGCCTCGGACCGGGAGCTGGTCGCCGCCGCGGCCGGTGCGCTGGCGCTGGATCGCTACGACCCCGCGCACCGGCGCCCCTTCGACCCCGACGAGCGCGTCCTCGAGTGGCGCCTCGCCGCCGTCCCGCCCACTGGCACCTGACCATGCCCGACCGCCGCCACCACCGGGGTCCCCATCCCCAGGACGTCGAGCTGTTCGCCCCCGATCAGCTCGCCCGTCTGCGGCAGGCGGTGGCCGACCTGTCGTGGCTGCTGGGTCGCGGCTACGCCATCGACGCCGCCCTGGCCCTGGTGGGCGACCACCTCCAGCTCCAGCGCCGCCAGCGCCGGGTCGTGGCCCGGGCCGCCTCTGCGCCCGCCGCTGCCGCCAGCCGGCGGAGCCGCCGGGTCCCGCCCGCCGGCCGCCCGGTGGTGGTCGACGGCTTCAACCTGGTGGTCACGGTCGAGGCCGCGCTCTCGGGCGGCCTGCTCTACCGCTGTCCCGACGGGCTCCTGCGCGACCTGGCCAGCGTCCACGGCACCTGGCGCACCGTCGAGGAGACCGATCGGGCGGTGGAACTGCTCTCGGGCGAGCTGGCCCGCGCCGACCGGGTGCGCTGGCTGCTCGACCGGCCGGTCTCCAACAGCGGGAGGCTGGCCGAGCGGCTGCGCGCGAGGGGCTGGGCGGCCGAGCCGCGGGACGACGTCGACGGCGAGATCGTCCGCCTCTCCAAGGCGGGCTGGGCCGTCGCCACGGCGGACGGTCCGCTGCTCGACCGGGTGGGCGCGGCCGTGGACCTGGCGGGCCCGGTGGTGGACCGCCTGCCGGACGCCTGGGTGATCGACCTCAGCCCAACAGCGCCAGCAGCAGACCGCTGAGGCCCAGCAGGACCAGCGCGCACCCGCCGCGCGGCCCGCGCTTCCGCTTCTTCATCCAGTCGGCGTCGTTCATGGGCCCCTTCTAACTGGAAGGGGGGAGGGCACGCGAAGCGTGCTCGCGGAGGGGGGCCCACCCCCGTCCGCAAAGATGCTGGGGGAGGGCACGCGAAGCGTGCTCGCGGAGGGGGGGGCGCGATGCCACCCGGGCGCTCGTTACCGGTCGTAAGGCCTTGTCGCGTTGGCACGCATGCCGCGCCGAAGCGCGTAGATCCGGGGAGTCCCTGCCAGGCGGGTCCCCCATGGCCGTTCCCCGGAGCTACGACGCCAACCGGTTGTTCGTCGCCGCGGTGGCCGCGATCGTGCTGCTGCTCATCGCCGGCGCCATCTGGATCGCCCGGTTCCACCGGACGCAGCCGGCCTACGAGGACCAGGTCCAGGACGGCGCGCCGTGACTCACTGCGCGGTGGCGATGCCGATGCCGTTGCCCGAGGTGCCCACGCCCACGTAGACGATGCGCATCGAGCCGTCGTCGCCCAGGACGATGTCGCCGTTGGCCACGCCCTTGTCCTCCCAGGACGTGTCACGGGTCTGGAGCAGCGGCTGGTCGGCGGTCACCCACCTGAGGCCATCGGTGCTCTCGGCCCAGTCGATCACGTACCTGCCCTGGCCGGGCCCGGTCGACCAGGACATCAGGTACCGGTCGCCGGTCCAGACCACCTGGGGTGCCTTTCCACCCATCGGAAGCGGGTTGTTGCACCACGGGTGGAAGGTCAGCCCGTGGTCGTCGGAGAGCGCGTAGGCCAGCCCGCCGTCGGCCAGGTACCACAGCTCCAGCAGGCCCTCGGGCGAGCGGAGCACCACCGGGTGCGCCGCGCGGGTGCCATCGGCCGGCGACAGCACCGGCGTGTCCGGGTCCGGGGTCCAGGTTCTCCCCCGATCCGTCGAGACGGCGCGCCCCACGTTCGGGTAGTCGCCACCCTTGCTGGCGTGGAAGAACGCCACGTAGCTGTTGTCGTCGTCGGCCTCGGCGGCGGCGGTGAAGCTGTTGAGCGAGTCGATGTCCCAGTCGGCGAAGTCGCCGGGGGCGATCACCGGCTCGGGCGAGACCCAGGTGACGTCGCGGCCGTCGAGCAGGGCCACGCCGAGCGAGTACGGGTCCTTGCCGTCGATGGGCGCGTAGGCGTCGGTGCCGGCGAAGAGCAGCAGATCGCCGTCGCCGTCGGTGCGCGGGTGAAGCTCGGGAGAGGTGAGCTGGTAGGCGTACCAGGTGCCGTCCTGGGGCTGGAGGACCGGCGTGTCCGGCCGATCGAGCGAGGCGGGGAACCACTGCACGTCTTCGGGCGGCCCGGGCTCGCGGTCGCGACCGTAGTCGTAGCCGTAGGGGCGCACGTCGAGTGCGAAGTCGGCCGAGGTGCCGCCGCCCGACACGGTGAGCTTCGTGGCTCGGGGCGAGATGCTGCCCGGCCCGGGGCAGAACTCGGCTCGCCCGTCGGCGTCGGTGGTCACCGAGGCCCCCAGGTCGCCCGGCCCGGCCACGTCGACGGTCAGGGTGAGCTTCACACCCGACACGGCGACGCCGCTGCCGGTGGCCTTGACGGTGAAGCACGGCAGGTCGCACTCGTCGGCGGGCGCGGTGGGGTCGCCGTCGACGACCTCGATCCCGTCGATGGGCTGCACCCGGCAGCCCGCGAGTACCAGGAAGAGTGCGAGCATGAGGCCCCTGTGCGTCAGGACGACCCGGTCTACGGGCGCCAGGGCGCCGGCAGGTTCGCCGCGGAAGGTAGCCGAACGCCCAGCCCACGCGCCACCTCGACGCGTCGCAGCGCCGCGGCGCCGCCGAGCAGCGCCCAGGCGATGTCGACCACCCGCCTGGCCTCGAGCGGCTCCAGCCAGGTGCCGCGGACCCAGTCGTTGAACCGCCCCATCGCCGGCCCGCACCACACCTGGAAGTCGCGCTTCCGGTCGGCATCGCCCGTGCGGGCCCAGCGGCTGGTGAGCCCCAGGTACCAGCGGAAGCACAGCGCCATCTCGTGGTGCGGGTCGCGCTCCGCCCGCTTCAGCTCGGCGGGATCGCGGTCGGCCCAGTAGGCGCGCGTCGCCTCCCAGACCTCGTCGAGCGAGCGCCGGAAGACCTGCTTCTCGATCTTCCGGCGGTCGGCGGCCGGGATCTCGCCGAGGGAGCCGTAGGCCTCGTAGAGATCGTGGAGCCGGCCGGCGCGCTGCGCGTAGAGCGTTCCCCGACCGAGCACCTGGACCTGCGCGCCCAGCTCGAACATGTCGGGCGCCGGGCCCAGGGTGCAGTCGGCGATGCCCGCTTCGGCCACCATCTGCTTGGCCAACGGGCTGGTCCCCGCCTCGATCGCCGACTGGTTCACCGACCCGGTGAGCACGTAGTCGGCGCCCATGGCGAAGGCGGCGTGGACCGAGGTGGGGTCGCCCAGGCCGCCGGCCGCGCCCACCCGGAGCGCGATGCCCCGGTCGGCGTAGCCCTCCTCGGCGGCGATCCGGTCGCGCAGAGCGAGGATCGACGGGAGCAGCACCACCAGCGGTCGGCGGTCGGTGTGCCCGCCCGAGTCGGCCTCGGCGGTGACGTCCTCGGCCACCGGCACCTGCCGGGCCAGCTCGGCCTGGGCTCGGGTCAGCGCGCCCCGGCTGACCAGCTCGTCGAGGATCGCCGGCGGGGCCGGTCGCATGAACTGCTCGGCGACCTCCGGTCGGCTCACCTTGGCGAAGACCCGGTTGGGGCAGACGACCCGGTCGCCCTGGGCGCGGATGCCGGCCAGCCGGAAGCGGACCACCGCCGGGGTGAGGCGCATGTAGGCGCTGGCCGAGACCGTGCGGCAGCCGTGCTCCAGGTAGAGGTCGACCGTGGCCTCCTCCACCGCCGGCTCGACCGGGTTGTGGAGCAGGTTGAAGCCGGCCGGTGCGTCGCCCAGCTCGGCCTTGATGCGCGCCACCGCCTCGCGGACGGTCGCCACGGGCAGGCCGCCCGCGCCGTAGAAGCCGAGCAGGCCCGCGCGGCTCATCGCGATCACGATCTCGGCCGAGCCGATGCCGCCCGCCATGGCGCCGGCCACGTAGGCGGCCCGAACGCCGTGGGCGGCCCGGAACGAGTCCGCCCCCAGCGACTCGGGGGAAACTGGTGGGATCGCCCCGCCTTCGGCCGGCTGGTCGTGGATGCCCGTCGCCGAGACCCACAGTGGCCGCGCGGGGTCGTGCAGGGCGGCGACCAGGTCGGTCCCTTCGAGGGCGGACGCCAGCTCGCCGCGGGTACCGGCCGGCTCTTGGGCCCGAGGGACCGCCCGCTCGGCCGGGTCCAGCCGCTCGAGGAGGCTCGCCCCGCCAGCGGGGACCGAGACCGCCTCTTCGTACTTGGGGCCCTCGGCCCAGGCCACGTGCAGGGTGCCTGCGCTTCCCGCGCGCCGCAGCTCCACGGTGGTGTCGGCGTCCTGGAGGACCAGGCTGCCACCGTCCGGGAGTGCGGCGACCAGGGGCCCGACGCCGTGCCGCTCGACCGCCAGCACCAGGCCGCCACCGACGCCTTCCGTCGAGGCGACCCGGTCGCCGACCTCGACCCGGGCCGAGGTCGCGCCATAGGCCGCCAGCACGCGCTGGAGGAGACCGTCGAGGGGCGTTGGCTGGGGCATGGGCGCTCCGGGAGAGCCGCGTCCTAACCCGGTCGCACGACGTCCGGTCCGGTCGTCTCGCCTGCATCGCACATCCGGCGGACCAGCGAGCGCACCTCGGCGCGAGAGAAGGGCTTGTCCAGGCGCTCGTTGGGGACCTCGTCCAGGAACTCCTGCGCCCGGGTCGTGAAGGCCCCTCCGGTCATGAACACCATCCGGGCCTCCATGCCCGGGCGGGACCGCGCCAGCTCGCCATAGACCTCGATCCCGTCCATGTCCGGCATCATCAGGTCGCAGAGGATCACGTCGAAGTCCTGGTCGCGGCAGCGCTGGATCCCGTCGCGCCCGTCGGCGGCGAGCGTGACGTCGTGGGGCCTCAGGATGCGCGCGAGGCTGCGGGCCACCAGCGTGTCGTCGTCGATCACCAGGACCCGTCCCGAGTCCTTGCGGCTCTCGTCGCTCGGCTGGGACTCCGATGCGCCGACCGATCGCCGCGCGGTGGGGCGGGCTGCCGGCAGCTCGACCCGCACGCGGGTCCCGCCCAGCGGGCTGGGCAGGAGCTCCAGGGTGCCGCCGTAGGAGGTCACGATCGCGTGGCAGATCGTGAGCCCGAGGCCCGTGCCCTCGCCGGGCTCCTTGGTGGTGAAGAACGGGTCGAAGACGTGCCTCAGCACGTCATCGGGGATGCCCGTGCCGGTGTCGTCGATCTCGGCGAAGACGCGGCCGTTGCGGACGCCGGTCCGCACCCGGATGCGGTGCGCCTCGGCGTGGCCCTCGGGCAGGGCCTGGGCGGCGTTGACCAGCAGGTTCACGAAGACCTGTGCGAGCTGTCCCTCGTTGGCCATCACCGTCCCGATTCGTCCGTGGCGGATCTCGAGCCGGGCCCGGTGGCGGACCTCGTTCCGGGTGAGGTTGATGGCGATCTGCAGTGCCTTCCTGAGGTCGACCGGGGTCGGTCGGCCGGGTTGGACGTGGGAGAACGTCTTGACGTCGCGGATGATGCCCTGCACGCGTCGCACCCCGTCCCAGGCGTCGTTCACCGCATCGCACACCTCGTGGCGCTCCCGCGGAGAGAGCCCTTCGAGCACCTGGTCGAGCTTCGTGAAGAGGAACTCCAGGTTGTGGACCACGTAGGCCAGCGGGTTGTTGATCTCGTGGGCGATGCCGGCGGCCAGCGTGCCCACCGACGCCAGTCGCTCCGCGGCCCGCAGCTCCTGCTCGATCCGGCGTCGCTCGGTGATGTCCTGGGCCGTCACCACGATGGCCGGGCGGCCGTCGAAGAGCGTCGGCAGCGCGGTCACCTCGGCGGTGAGCCGATCGCCGTCGCGGGAGGTCAGGCGCACCTCGCACGGGCTGGAGGCGCGGCCGTCGACCGCGCTGGCCAGGCACGCGCGGAGGGGCTCCAGCGAGTCGGGCGCCACCAGCGACGCCGGGTCGGCGGCCAGCAGCTCCGCCGGGCTCGCGTAGCCGAGCAAGTGCTGGAGGGCCGGGTTGACGAAGAACACCTCTGCGTCGCGACAGACCGCGATGCCGAATGGCGCGCCCTCGATGATGGCGCGCAGGTTCTCCTCGGAGCGCCGGAGCGCCGTCACCGCCCGCCGCGCGTCGGTGACGTCGCGGAACACCGCCACGCCCCAGCGGACCTCGCCGTGCTCGTCGCGAACGGCCCGCGCGTTCACGTTGAGCAGGCGACCTTCCGGGAGGTCCTGGTGATGGACGAGGACGATCTCGTCGTCGACCCGTTCGCCCCGCAGGGCGCGGGGCACGGGCAGCTCGGCCAGGTCGTAGGGCGTGCCGTCGGCATGGCGGTACCCCAGCCACTCGCGCCGGGCGTCCATCTCCTGGGGCGCATCGGCCAGGTTGCGTCCCAGGATGCGCGAGGCCGCGGGGTTGTGGCGGACGACGTGACCTTCGGGGTCCACCACGATCATGCCGTCGGCGATGCACTCGAGCAGCGATGCGAGCAGTCGGTCGTCGCCTGAATGTACGGTTGCCGTCGACAAGGGTACGCCCCAAGAGGGTTCGGGTTCTCCGCTCATTCCCGATTCGGATGGCCGGACAGCGACCTTGAGGCCCATGCCGCGGTGGCGCCGACGGCTTAGCCGGAGACCATGGCCCGCGACCCCATCCCCGTTGCCATCCTCGGGGCCACCGGCATGGTCGGCCAGCGGATGGTTCAGCTCCTCGATGGCCACCGGTGGTTCCAGCTGGCCGCGGTGGCTGCTTCCGAGCGGTCGGTCGGCCGAACGCTGGTCGAGGCCGCCCCCTGGCGGCTGCCTGGCGAGGCCCCCGCGGGCGCCGCCCAGCTCGCCGTGCTCCCCTGCGAGCCGTCGGCGCTTCCCGCCGGCGTGCGCCTGGTCCTGTCGGCGCTCGACTCGTCGGTGGCCGGCCCCATCGAGAGTGCCTTCCGCGACGCCGGGTTCGCGGTGGTGACCAACGCGGGCGCTCTGCGCGACGACTCGGCGGTCCCGCTGGTCGTGCCCGAGGTCAACCCGGGCCACCTGGTGCTCCTCGACGGGCCCGACGGTGACTCTTCCGCCGGCGGCTACGTGGTGGCCAACCCGAACTGCTGCGTGATCCCCCTGGTGATGGCGCTCTCGCCGCTCCACGACGCGTTCGGCGTCCGGGCGGCCACGGTCGCCACCTGGCAGGCGGTCTCGGGCGCCGGCTACCCGGGCGAGAGCGCCTGGGACATGGTCGGCAACGTCCACCCGCACGCCGGAAACGAAGAAGACAAGCTCGCGACCGAGCCGCTCAAGATCCTGGGCGCGCCCGGTGCGCCCGCCGACTTCCCGATCTCGGCCCGCTGCGTCCGGGTGCCGGTGGCCGACGGACACCTTGTCGGCATGAACCTGAGCCTCGGCGGCGACCCCTCGCCCGAGCAGGTGGCCGAGTGCCTGCGCGCCTGGAATGGCAACGGCCCCGAGCTGCCCTCGTCGCCCCGCCCGCTCGTCCGGTTGGCCGAGCGGCGTGACCGGCCCTCGCCGCGCTTCGACGCCGACGCCGGCGGGGGTATGGCGGTCACCGTGGGTCGCATCGAGCGCTGCCCCGTGATGGGCGTGAAGCTCTACGCCCTGGCGCACAACACGGTGCGTGGCGCCGCCGGGGCGGCCATCGCCAACGCCGAGCTGCTGGTGGAGACCGGCCGGCTGTAGGCGGTTCGTGCGCCCGCGGCTGCTACCCTCTCGGCGTGCTCGCCCTCCTGCTCGCTGCCGCGCTCGCCCGGGCCGCCCAGCCGCCCGGCGGACCGGTCGTCGAGGACGTCCGTACCGGGGCCACAGGCGACGTGGGCGGGCAGGTCCGCAGCCTGGCCGCCACCGCCGACGATCGGCTGTTCGTCGGAACCGAGGCCGGCGTCGCCCGCTTCGACGGCGACACCTTCCACCCGCTGCCCGTTCCGCCGGCGGTGCCGCATCCGTTCGCCGTTGCGTTGGCCTGGCACCAGGGGGCGCTCTACGTCCAGTCGACCGAGGGCCTCTACCGGGTGCGGGACGGCCAGGCGCGCATGCTCCAGGCGCAGGAATTCGACGACGTCAACGCCTCCTTCGCCACCGGGCCCGACGGGAGGCTCTACGTGGCCGACGCGCTCGGCCTGTTCCGCATCGAAGGCGACCAGGTCACGACGGTGCTCGAGGGGACGCCCCTGCGGGCCGTCCTGGCCGACGCGAACGGGTTCTGGCTGGGCGGCCCGAACGGGCTCTATCGCTACGATGGTGCGCTTCGTCGCGTCAGCACGGACCCGACGCGGGCCCTGCTGGCCGATGGTGACGGCGTGCTCGTGGGCAGCGAGGCCGGCATCCTGCGGATGGCCGAGGGCGTCCTCCGGCCCGTGGTCCCCGACTGCTACACCACCGCGTTGGCGCGCTATCGGCCGAATCGAGCGGTGGCCTCGTGCGGTGACGGGCTCCGCCTGGAGGCGCCCGACGGGAGCTGGGAGTCGTTCAGCGAGGACGAGGGGCTGCCGGCCCGCGTGCTCACCCGGGTGGCGGTCGACCCCGAGGGGAGCCTGTGGTTCGGCACCCTCGACCAGGGGCTGCTGCGCATCGCCTAGCCGGACGTGCGCCTGTGGACGCCGCGGAGCGGTCTGCCCACCCGGCACGTCACCAAGGCGCGCGTCATCGACGGCACGCTCTACGTCTCGAGCCGCGCCGGCCTGGTCGCCCTCGGCCCCGACCTGGTCCCGCACCGGGTGGCGCTGCAGGGAGATCACCGGGTCGAGGTCGTCGACTTCCAGCCCCTGGGTGACGGGTGGCTGGTCGAGGGCGGGTCGGGCGAGGTGGCCTGGTTCGCCCACGGCAAGCGCCACGAGGTCGACCTGCGCGAGCGGGGCGGCCAGCTCGTGCGAGGCCCGGACGGCCGGGTCTATGCCGAGGAGAATCACGGCTTCCAGGCGGTGGAGCCGCACCGCGTGGGCCCGTGGATGCCCTGGCCCAAGGGCGAGGAGCTGTTTGCCGCGGGCGCCGAGCCCTCCGGCGCGCTCGACTTCGCCACGCCGCGCCGCTGGTGGCGCTGGAACGGCGCCTTCACCGTGGTCGCCGACATGCCTCGGGACTGCGACTCGCCGCTCCTTCGGCCCGCCACGGGCTGGCTCGCCTGCGGACGGACGCTCTGGAAGCGCCACGCCGACCAGTGGGACGAGTCGCCCGTCGGCAGTGACGGCTCCCTCATGCGCAGCGTGCTGGTCGCCGGCGACGAGGTCTGGTCGGCGACCGTCAAGGGGCTCTTCCGCGTTCGGCCTGCGCTGTCGCTCGAGCCCGAGTCCGGCCTGCCGCCGGTGCAGTTCCTCTGGGGCGACACGCTGGCTCGCTACGGCAGCTGGCTGGTGGCGCTCACCGGCCAGGGCGTGCTTTGGGTGCGCCCCTCCGGCGTGCTCGCCGAGCGCCGGGTACCTGGCGCCCGCATCGAGGCCGCGCGCACCCCTGCCGGGGCGCGGCTCAACCCGTTCTCCCTCGACCCCGACGACCGCTTCCTGCGCGTTGACCTGGCGAGCGACAGCCTGGCCGGCCGCGCTCGGGTCGACTGGCGGTTCTCCCTCGACGGCCAGTGGTCGTCCCTGTTCCACGAGCCCACCGTCCAGCTCCCCGCGCTGTCGCCCGGGCCGCACCGGCTGTCGGTCGAGGCCAGCGCCTGGGGCGGGAAGTGGTCCGAGCCGGCGACGCTGGCCTTCCAGGTGCCGCCGCACTGGTTCGAGCGGACCGACGTGCGCCTGGGCGCGCTGCTGGCGGCGCTGCTGGTCGCCGGGCTGGTCTGGCGCGAGCGGACCCGCCGACTGGCCGCCCAGGTGCGCCGGCTCGAAGAGCGCGAGGCGTTCCGCCAGGTCTTCGGCCGCTTCGTCGCGCCCGAGGTGGCCGACGAGGTGCTGGCGGGGCGGCTCACCGACCGGGGCGAGCGGCGCGAGGTCACGGTGCTCTTCGCCGACATCCGCGGCTTCACGCCGCTGTCCGAGTCGCTGGAGCCCGAGCGGCTGGTCGAGGTGCTCAACCGCTGGTTCACGGTGATGGTCGAGCGCATCGAGGCCGAGGGCGGCGTGGTCAACAAGTTCATGGGCGACGCGGTGGTCGCGATCTTCGGCGCGCCCCGGGCGCTCGACGACCACGCCGACCGGGCGGTGCGGGCGGCCCGGGCGATGCTGGCGGCCGAGGGCGAGCTGCTCCAGGCACCGGGTGCTCCGGCCCTTCGCTGCGGCATCGGTGTGAACACCGGGCGCGTGGTGGCCGGGCCGGTCGGGGCGACCTCGCGGATGGAGTACACGGTCATCGGCGAGGCGGTGAACGTGGCCGCCCGGGTCGAGGCGCTCACCCGCAAGCTCGACGCCAGCGTGCTGGTCACCCGGGCGACCCGCGACCGGCTGCGCGATGCGCGGGGCCTGGTGGGCGCCGGCACGCACCGGCTCAAGGGCGTGAGCGAGCCGGTCGAGGTCTTCCGGCTCGCGGCTGCCATGGCGGTGCGCCCGGCCGGCTGACGGCGCAGGTTCACCGCCGTCGTGGCCGGTCCTCGGGCCGCGCGTCGAGCGGGTCGTCCGGCCAGGCGTGCTTCGGGTAGCGGCCGCGCAGGTCGGCCCGCACCTGGGTGTAGGTGGTACGCCAGAAGCTCGCCAGGTCGCGGGTGACCTGGGCCGGCCGGCCGTTCGGCGCCAGCAGGTGGAGCAGCACCGGGGCGCCGGCCACCCGCGGCGTCTCGGCGAGGCCGAAGAGCTGCTGGATGCGGGCGGCCAGCACCGGCGGGCCCTCGGGGCGGTAGTCCAGGCGCACCCGGGCGCCGCTCGGGACCTCGAAGCGCTCGGGGGCGTGGCGGTCGAGCGCCTCGCGCTGGGGCCAGGTCAGGCGGCCGGCCAGCTCGGTGCGGAGGTCGAGGGCGCGAAGCTCGGCGAAGGAGCGGCGGCCCATGCAGAGCTCGGGCAGCAGGTCCTCGAGCGGCTCGAAGGTCGGCAGGTCGAGCGCCGGCATGGCCCGGGCGAGGAAGCGGAGGCGGGCGAGGAAGCCCGCGTCGTCGCCGGGCAGGGCGCGGTCGGGGGCCGCTCGGGCCGCCTCGGCCAGGATCGCCGCCACGCGGGCCGGATCGGCCGGGGTGTCGGGCGGACGTTCGCCCAGCACCAGCGCCCCGTTCCGCCGGACCCGGCGGTGGACGACGGCCTCGCGGTCGGGGTCGAACGCGAGGACCTCGTCCTCGCGCACGTCGAGCCAGGCCTCGTCGACGGGCGCCGCCAGGGTGATCCGCGGCTCGCGGCGACCCGGGGCCAGGCTCACCGCCAGCAGCAGCGCGGCCGCCGTGGGCTCGTCGAGGGTGGCGCCGGTGCCGCTGGCCAGCAGCACGCGGGGATCGTGGGGCCCGCGAGGCTGGCCGACCCGGTCGGGGAAGCCGGCGAGGAGCGCGCGGACGACCGCCTCCTCGAGCGCGTCGCCGCCGTCCGTGCGGCCGGCCGCGCGCAGCACCTGGTCGCGCACCCGTCGCACCCGCCGGAGCGCCCGCCGGTCGGCGCCCGCGTCGTTCCGATCGAGGAGCGCGATCCGGTCGAGGAGGTCGCCGGGCTGACCCGCCCAGGGATCGACCTCCTCGGCCAGGGCCGCCGCGCCGGCCGCCGCCCGCAGGCAGCCGCGCGCTCGTCCCTCCACCACCACCCGGGCCAGCCGCGGGTGCAAGGGCAGGGCCGCGATCTCCCGGCCGACGGCCGTGAGCCCGCCCCCGTGCACGGCGCCCAGCCGCTCCAGCAGCTCCTCGGCGCCGGCCAGGCTGCCGGCGGGTGGCGCCTCGAACCAGCCGAACCGGCGCGGATCGGCACCCCAGGCCCGGACCTCGAGGAGGGCCGGCGCCAGGTCCAGCCGCCGGATGTCCGGCTCGGCGGCCTCCGGCCGGCGGGCGTGCTCCCGCTCGGTCCAGAGCCGGAAGCACACGCCCGGCCCGGTGCGGCCCGCGCGGCCCGCCCGCTGATCCGCCGAGGCCCGCGGGATCGGCACCGTCTCCAGCCGCGTGAGCCCCAGCGCCGGCTCGAACCGGGGCACCCGCGCCAGCCCGCAGTCGACCACCGCCGTCACCCCGTCGAGGGTCACCGAGGTCTCGGCGATGTTGGTGGCCAGCACCACCTTCCTCCGCGCAGAAGGCGCCAGCGCCCGGTCCTGCGCGGCCAGCGGCAGCCGGCCGTGGAGCGGGAGCACCGCCGCCTCGATGTCGGCCAGCCGGTCGGCGGTCCGCTCGATCTCGGCCACTCCCGGCAGGAAGACCAGCACGTGGCCCTCGCTCGCTTCGAGCGCCCGGCGGACCGCGGCCGCGCAGGCCCGGTCCACCTCGCGCGGGTGCACCGGCCGCGGCACGTAGGCGACCTCCACCGGGTGCGGTCGACCGCGGGCCTCGACCACCGGGCAGCCGCCCAGGAAGGCCGCCACCGGCCCCGGGTCGAGGGTGGCCGACATCACCACCACCGCCAGGTCGTCGCGCACCTCGCCCTGCACCTCCCGGAGCAGCGCCAGGGCCAGGTCGGCGTGCAGGCTCCGCTCGTGGAACTCGTCGAGCACCACCGCGCCCACGCCTTCGAGGAAGGGGTCGGCCTGGAGCCGCCGGGTGAGCAGCCCCTCGGTGACGACCTCGATCCGCGTGTCGGGTGCGGTTCGCCGGTCGAACCGCACCGCGTAGCCGACCTCGCCCCCCAGCCCTGCGCCCCGCTCTTCGGCGATCCGCCGCGCCGCCAGCCGGGCCGCCACGCGGCGGGGCTGCAGCACCACCACCTTGCCGAAGCCCGCGTAGAGCAGGCCCGGCGGCACCCGCGTCGTCTTCCCCGAGCCCGGCGGCCCCACCAGCACCGCCGCCCGGTGTCTGCGAAGCGCGCTCACCAGCTCGGGCAGGACGTCGTCGATGGGGAGGTGCACGAGGCGGTCATAACCGGCGGGGCGCCGCCGCCTCGGCAGAGGCACCGGGCGGCTACTCGCCCGACACGGGCATCACGGCCTTCAGCTCCGGCATGGCATCGATGTGGGCGTACACGGTGCGGCTGGGGAAGGCGAAGTCGATGCCCTCGGCCTGGAAGCGGCGGACGATCGCGAGGTTGATCGCCTGCTGGACGTCCATGTACTTGTTGTAGTCCGGGTCGAGCACGTAGTAGACGACCTCGAAGACCAGCGAGCTGTCGCCCATCGCCTTGAAGTGGGCCCGATCGAAGCGGACGGGGCCGGCCGCCTCGACGATCTCGCGGAGCATGGCGGGGACGCTCTCCAGCGCGTCGGCCGGCGTGGAGTAGGTGACGCCGACGGTGAAAAGCACCCGGCGCTCGCGCATGCGGCCGTAGTTGTGGAGCCGGCTGGTCAGCAGGTCGGTGTTGGAGAAGACGAGCTGCTCGCCCGAGAGCGCCCGGACGCGGGTGGTCTTGATGCCCACGCGCTCGACGGTGCCGGCCTTGTCGCCCACGACCACGAAGTGGCCGACCTCGAAGGGCTTGTCGAGGACGATGGAGAGCGAGGCGAAGAGGTCGCCGAGCACGTTCTGGACGGCCAGCGCGATGGCGACGCCGCCCACACCCAGGCCGGCGATCAGCGCGGTGACGTCGATGCCCAGGTTCTGGAGCGCGACCAGCACCACCGCCGCCCACACGATGACCTTGGCCAGCAGCCGCAGGATGGCCGTGGCGTTGCCGACCGGCGGCTGGGTGGGGCGCTCGGCGTCGGCGACGGGCGGGGTCTGCGTCGCCCGGGCGCTGGCGCGCTCGACCGTCCAGACCAGCACGTCCGAGGCCCACCGGCCGATCTGGTAGAGGAGCACCAGGACGACCGCGTGGCTGATGATGCGATGCACCTTGCCGGACAGGGCGAGCGCCTGGGCGCCGGCGGCGATGCCGACCGCCACCGGGAAGAGCCGGCTGGTGTCGCGCACCAGCGCCGAGACCTTGTCGTCGATCAGCGTGTCGGTGCGCCGCGCGATCCGAGCCACGTAGCGCCCGGCCAGCCGCTTGAGGAGCTGGACGCCGAGCGTGGCTCCGACGGCGATCAGGGCCGCCAGCAGCCAGGTCATGAGCGAGTTTCCGAGGAAGCTGGCCTGAAGCGCGTGCGGCACGGACACGAAATCGGCTCCCGGGGGCGGGGTGAGAGCGGCGGCTCGCGTAACATCGGTAACACGCGACTTGTGGCGGATCGCCCTTCGCTTCGCCTGGCTGGGTTAGCGAGCGGACGAAGCCCGCCTTCCGCCGTCCCGGATCTCGCCATGCCCGCCACCCGCCTGGAACCCGGCAGCTACGATGCCGTGATCGTCGACCTCGAGGCCGTGGCGCGCACCAGCCGGGCGCACCACCGCGCCTGGAAGGACACCCTCGATGCCTTTGTCGAGCGTCGACGGGTCGCCGGCGAGCCGGAGGTGGAGCCCTACGCCGAGATCGACTACCGGCGCTGGATCGACGGGCGCGGACGGCTGGACGGGGCGCGCGCCTTCCTGGCGTCTCGCGGGATCGTCCTCCCCGACGGGGCGCCCTCGGACCCGCCCGGCCGCGACACGCTCCACGGGCTGGCCGCCGGCAAGGTGCACCGGTTCCACGAGCTCCTCGAGGAGCGCGGCGTCGACGTGCACCCCGACGCCGTGGCGCGCATCGAGCGCTGGCGCGGACGCGGGCTGGCGATCGCGGTGATCTCGGCCAGCCGCCACGCCGAGCGGGTCCTGGCGGCGGCGGGCATCACGGGGCTGTTCGACGTGCGGGTGGACGGCCAGGACGTGGCCCGCCTGGGGCTGGTCGGGAAGCCGGCGCCCGACCTGCTGCAGGAGGCCGCCCGCCGGCTCCAGGTCGATCCCGCACGCGTGGTGGTGATCGAGGACTCGGCCCTCGGCGTCCAGGCCGCCAGCGCGGCCGGCTTCGGCTTCGTGGTCGGCCTCGACCGCAGCGGCCACCTCCGCGACGCCATGACCGCGGCCGGCGCCGACGTCGTGGTCCGCGACCTCCATGGGCTCTCGGAGGGGGAGCCGGCGGTGACGGCCGGGCGCCGGCCGCGCGACCCGCGAACGACCCGCCAGCCCGCGGTCGACCTGCCCTCGCCGCTGGTCCGGGCCCACGAGGTCCGCCGGCACCTCAACGGCCGTCGCATCGCCGTCTTCCTCGACTACGACGGCACGCTCTCGCCCATCGTCGGCCATCCGGACCAGGCTGCGCTGGGCGAGTCCACCAAGGCCGTCCTCCGCCGCCTGGCCGCCCGGTGCCCGGTGGCCGTGGTGAGCGGCCGCGACCTGGTCGACGTGACGGCGCGCGTGGGCGTGCCCGGCCTGGCCTACGCCGGCAGCCACGGCTTCGACATCGCCGTCCCCGGGGGCCGTCGCCTGGAGCTGCCCGAGGGCCTGCGCTGCCTGAGCGCCCTCGACCGGGCCGAGGCCGAGATCCGGCAGCAGGTCGATGGCGTCGAGGGCGTGCTGGTGGACCGCAAGCGGTTCGCGGTGGCGGTGCACTACCGGAACGTCCCGGGCGAGCTGGTGCCGGGGCTGTTCGAGGCCGTCGAGCGCGTGCTGGCCGGCCGGCCCGAGCTGCGCCGCGCCGAGGGACGCAAGGTCGTCGAGCTGCGTCCGGACGTGGACTGGGACAAGGGCCGGGCGGTGCAGTGGCTCCTGGACGCGCTCGAGGTGGGCGACGCCGCGCCGATCTACATCGGCGACGACATCACCGACGAGGACGCGTTCGAGGCGGTCAACGCCGCTGGGGGCACCTCGGTGGTGGTGGGCCTTCCGAACCGGCTCACCGCCGCCCGCTACCGGCTCGAAGGTGTGGGCGAGGTGGAGCGGTTCCTCTCGTTACTCGCGGAGTTCCGCGGTCAGCCCTGACAGGAAGCCGTCGATCAGGGCGAGCGCGCTGGCCGGTCGGCGTTGGAGGACCAGGTGCGGGGCCTGGAGCCGCTCGATCGCCAGATCGGGGCGGACCTGGACCAGGGCATCGACGCTGGCGTCGGGCACGAGCCGATCGCTTCTGCCGGCCACGAACAACACCGGCACCGGGCAGCGCCGCAGGTCGTCGGCGGCGTCGAGCACCAGCACCTCGCGCAGCCGCCAGGCCAGCACGGTGGCCCGCACGGACCGGATGGCGCCCACGACCTGGTCTACCAGCACCGGCGCGGCGTCGTCGCCGGCCAGGTACCGTCGCACCAGCCGCCGGGAGGGCGGCAGCGACAGCACCGGCGGTCCCGCCAGCGCGGCCGCCCACGCCGGCACCCGCCGGGGGCTCCGCACGAACGAGGCGACGAGCACCACGGCGACCAGCCCGGCCGGCCGGAGCCGGGCCAGGCGCAGGGCCAGGGGACCCGAGAAGGACTCGGCGACCACGGCCCACGGACCGCGGGCGGGGCGGGCCCGGCTCAGCGCCGGAAGCAGCCCGGCGTAGCCGACCACCGCTCGGGGCGAGTACGACACCACGTGGGCGATCCGGCGCTCCTCGACCGCACGCAGCAGCGGCCCGAACAGCCGCCCCGTGCCGTCCAGGCCCGGGAGCAGCACGAGCGGGAGTCTGGCCTCCATGGTGTTCAGGTAACCGCTGTTACGGTCAGCCGGTGTCGCCCGTGTCGCCCGAGCTCTGGTGCTCCGACAGGCACTGCAGCGCCGTGGCGTCGCACGAGTACACCTGCCCGCAGGAGCTGTCGTAGCTGCCCTTCGAGTAGTCGCTGCAGCTCATGGAGCGGGTGGCGGAGAGGCACTTGCGCGCCTGCTTCTCGTCGAAGGTGCAGCTCGAGATGCAGTCGTACATGCCCCAGCTCTGGTAGTAGGCCTGCACCTGGGACTGGCAGGTGCTCTGGCTGTCGTAGCGGGACGAGAACGTGCTGGGCACGCACTGCTGGAGCTTCTTGCAGGACACCACCACCGACTTGTCCAGGTAGTTCTGCGAGTTCAGGCACCCCGCGAGGACGGTGGTGACGACGAGGAGCCGGCGCATGGACACTCCGGGGCTGGACTTCCAGCCTATCGGTGTGTCACGTGCGCGCAATGAACGGCGTGTAACGCCGTGTTTCTGGAGATCAGTAGGTCGTGATGTACTGGCGCATCCACTCGATCTCGCCGCGCACGCCCGCGCGGTAGATCTCCTGGACCTCGCGGGTGATCGGCCCCGGCTCGCCCACGGGGCGGCGGTCGATCTCGCGGATGGGCGTGACCTCGGCGGCGGTGCCGGTCATGAAGACCTCGTCCGCCACGTAGAGGGCGTCACGGCCGAAGAGCACCTCCTGCACGTCCACGCCCTGGCGCCTCAGGATCTCGATCACCGTCCGGCGGGTGATCCCGGCCAGGATGTTGACCACTGGGGGCGTCTTGACCACGCCGTCGCGGATGGCGAACAGGTTCTCGCCCGTGCCCTCCGCCACGTAGCCGTGCTGGTCGAGCATGATTGCCTCGTCGAAGCCGTTGTCGGCGGCCTCGTAGCGGGCGAGGATCGAGTTCACGTAGTGGCCGATGATCTTGGCGCGCTGGAGGTTGGCGTTGATGTGGTGGCGGGTGAACGAGCTGCAGGCCACCCGGATGCCGTTCCTCAGGCCCTCGTCGCCCAGGTAGGCGCCCCACTTCCAGGTGGCGATGGCCACGTGGACCTGGTTGCTGCGGGCGCCGAGCCCCATGGCGCCCTTGCCCAGGTAGACGATGGGGCGGATGTAGGCCTCTTCGAACGCGTTGGCGCGCAGGGTCTCGAGGCAGGCCTCGCGCACCTGGTCGTAGGTGTACGGCATCGGGATGCGGGTCATCTTGGCCGAGTCGAACATGCGGCGGATGTGCTGATCGAGCTTGAACACACCGCCCCCGCCGCCCGGCTGGCGGTAGGAGCGGATGCCCTCGAACACGCCCAGCCCGTAGTGCAGCGTGTGGCTGAGCACGTGGACGTTGGCCTGGTCGTACGGCACCAGGGCGCCGTCCATCCAGATGACCTCGCTCTCGATGCCCATCGCTGCCTCCTACTTGTCGTCGGCGGACCCGCTGTCGACCGGCACGCCGTCCGCGTCGACCATCACCACCGGGGCCAGCCTGGCCAGGTCGTCCTTGACCTTCGCGGCGTCGCCCACGACGACGATCACGAGCCTGGCGGGGTCGACGTAATGCTTCAGCGCCTGGTTCGCCGCCGCCAGATCGACGGCGCGCACCCGGTCGGGGAAGCTCTGCGGCCAGTCGGCCGGCAGGTCGTAGCGCCAGATGTCCTCGGTCTGGCCCAGCAGGTAGCCGGGGTTCTCGAACCGGACCGGGAAGGTGCCGAGCAGGTAGCCGCGGGTTGCGCTCAGCTCGTCCGCGGTGATGGGCTTGTCACCCTCCGACGCCTTCAGGATGTCGAGCACCTCCTTCACGGCGGGCGCGGTGGCCGGCGTGACCACGCTGGTGCCGACCTCCCACCGGCCGCCCAGGTGGTTCTGGTCGTCCCAGGACCAGGCGCCGTAGGTCCAGCCCTTGTCCTCGCGCAGGTCCATGTTGATGCGCGAGATGAACTGGCCGCCCATCACGGCGTTGGCCAGCTCGAAGGCGGTGTAGTCGGGGGCCTTGCGGTCGCCGACCGGCTGGCTCATGCGCAGGACGGACTGGGTGGCGCCGGGCTTGTCGACCAGGAAGATGGTGGTCTGGTCGTGCGTCGGCAGCGCCGAGGCCTGGGGAAGGGACGCGTCGGGCGCCTTGCCGGCGGCCTTCCAGGTCCCGAACCGCTGCTCGAGCAGCGGCTTCAGCTCGTCCATGGTGATGTCGCCACCCACCAGCAGCAGGGCCTGGTCGGGGCGGACGTGCTGCTTCCACCAGCCGCGCATGTCCCCCGTGGTGATCGACTTGTAGGCTGCCTCGTTGGTGAGCCGCCCGGCGTAGACGTCGCCGTACGCCAGGTGGTTCGTGACCCGTCCGGCGATCTGCTTGGCGGTGTCGCGGGCGCTCTCGAGATCCTGGAGCCGCTGCTTCTGCATCAGCGTCCAGTCGGCCTTGGCGAAGGTGGGCCGGGTGACCACCAGCTTCATCAGGTCGAGGCTGGGGCCCAGCTTCTCCTTCAGCGACTTGAGGTCGACGTGCGCGCCGTCGATGCCGGCGCCGGTGCTGAGGTCGGTGGCCAGCTTCTTGAGCGCCAGGCTGAGGCCCTGGGCGTCCAGGTCGCCGGCGCCCTCGCTCAGCATGGACATGGTCACGTCGGCCAGGCCCCGCTTGCCCGCGGGGTCGGACCAGCCGCCGCCCTGGAAGACGAGCTGCACGTAGACCAGCGGCACCTCGTGGTTCTCGACCAGGTCCACCTTGAGGCCGTTCGACAGGGTGGCGGTCTCGACCGCCGGAAGCTCGAAGGGCCGGTTGGGGAGCGGCTGGGGCGGGGTGGTGCGCCAGGCGTCGGGATCGGCCTGAACGGTCGCGGGGGCGGGCGTGGCGGGCTGCTTGGGCGCGCAGGCGCCCAGGGCGGCGAGGAGCAGGAGGCTACTGCGCATCGGGGGCCTCCTTCCTGGCGGGGGCAGCGGGCGTGGCCTGGGTGGGGGCGTCCTTGGCCGGCGTAGCGTCGGTGGACACCGGCTCCATGCTCTTGGGGAGGACGTGCAGGACCACCCGGCGGTTCGGGTCGAGGTACTGGTCGACGACGTCGTGGACGGAGTCGGCGGTGACGGCCATGTAGCGAGCCAGGTCCTTGGTGATGTAGCCGGGGTCGCCGGTCACGGTGTTGTAGGAGTTGAGCAGGTCGGCCTTGTTGGCCACGGTCTGCAGCCCGTCGTAGAACTGCGCCTTCCAGTTGGTGCGGGCCACCGAGACCTCGTCGGTCGTGGGGCCGTCCTTGCGGATCTCGGCCAGCTCCTTGTCGATGGCGGCGACCACCTCGTCGGTGGTGTGGCCGGCGGCGGGCGTGGCCTCGATGATGTACTGGCTCTGGAGCCGGGCCGAGTACTGGTAGGCGGTCACGTCCTTGGCGATCTGGTCCTCGTAGACCAGCTTCTTGTAGAGGCGGCTGTCCTTGCCGTCGGTGAGCACGCTGCTCAGGATGTCCAGGTCGGCGTCGCCCGGTGCGTACAGCTTCGGGGTGAGCCAGGCGATCCAGACCTTGGGGTAGGGGACGTCGTCGTACTTGCGCACGACCTTCTCCTGGGTGAGCTGGACCGGCTGCACCTCCTTGTGCTGCGCCGGGCCGCCGGCCGGGATGTCGCCGAAGTACTTCTCGACCAGCCCCTTGGCGGTCTTCGGGTCGAAGTCGCCGCAGATGACCAGCGAGGCGTTGCTCGGCACGTACCACTTGCGGAAGAAGGCCTTGACGTCGTCCATCGTCGCGGCCTCGATGTCCTCGTGCTCGCCGATCGTGGGCTCGTGGTACGGGTGGCCCACCGGGTAGAGGTTCTCGAACAGCCAGATCCAGACCTTGCCGTAGGGGGTGATCTCGTACCGCTGGCGGCGCTCGTTGCGGACCACGTCCTTCTGGTTCTGGAGCTTGTCGGGCGTGAGCGCGTCGAGCAGCCACCCCATGCGGTCGCTCTCGAGCCAGAGCGCCGTGGGCAGGTCCTCGCTGGGGACCCCCTCGAAGAAGTTCGTGCGGTCGAAGGTGGTCGAGCCGTTCACTCGCCCGCCGATCTTCTGCAGCGGCACGAAGTAGTCGTCGTCCATGTGCTTCGAGCCCTGGAACATCAGGTGCTCGAAGAGGTGGGCGAACCCGGTGCGGCCGGCGACTTCGTCCTTGGAGCCCACGTCGTACCAGATGTTGACCTGGACCACCGGCACCGAGTGGTCCTCGGAGAGGATGACGTCGAGGCCGTTGGGGAGCGTGTACTTCTGGTACGGGATCGAGACGGCATCCGCCTTGTCGGCGGGCGCGGCCTGGGCGGTCGCCTGGGGGGCGGCGGGCGCCGGCTGCGGGGCGTCGGCGGCCTGCGCCGGCGCGAGCGCGGCGGCGAGGAGCCACGGGAACACGGGCATGGAAACGCCTCCTTCGGGTGGAGGGCGGCCCTATCCGGTGGGGGCCGCCGGCGCACCCGGGGGTGGCGGTGGGAACACGCGGCGGTGGGAAGGGGATTCCGCGCGTGCTCAGTTCCCGTTGCTCTCGCCCGGTGTCGGCTGGTCGGTGACCTGCCAGTTGTCGCTGCCGTCGGGGATGCGCGCCGCCGACCAGTCGGTGGCCTGCTGCTCGTAGGTCAGCCGGTCGATCGGCCGGCCCTGGTCGTCGTACAGCCCGATCTCCTCGCCGGTCGCGGCCAGGCTGAAGCCCACGTGCTCGTCGCCCTGGTCGGTGTCGCCGTCAGCGAACAGGAGCAGGTAGCCGCCCGCCGCCACGGTGAGCCCGCTCGGGAAGGCGAACTTGTCGGGCTTGGTGAGGTCGTCGGTGATGGTGAACCCGTCGAGCGACACGTCGGCACTGCCCGTGTTGTAGAGCTCGATCCAGTCGGGGTAGGCACCGGTCTCGTCGGCGATCGTCGTGGCGTTGCTGGCCATGAACTCGTTGATCACCAGCGTCTCGGGGCTGGGCGTGCCCGAGTCGGACATGCCGCCGGTGTCGGTGGTGCCGCCGGTATCGGTGGCGCCTCCGCTGTCGCTGGTGTCGCCGCCACCGGTGCAGTCGGCGGTGGTGGCGCAGTTCGGGTCGTCGCAGTCGGTGCGTCCGTTCTGGTCGTTGTCCACGCCGTCGGTGCACTCGCCGGCGTTGGTGCCCTCGGGATCGGGCGTGGACTTGTCGCCACAGGCGGCGAGGAGCAGGACGGCGGCAATGGGGAGGGCTGTGCGCATGGGGTCCTCGGGGTCGGAGGCGGAATCATACGCCACGCGGAGCTACCTGCCGGCGCCCGCGTCCGTCGATGCTGCCGCGTCGGCCGCGGCCGAGGCGCCGGCGGTCGCGTCGCCCACCACCCGGAGCGGGCGGTGGATCCCGTTGGCGATGCG
>AMFO01000905.1_pt1 | contig 24786 bp, 21 predicted proteins | sample 552608 | NCBI WGS metagenome assembly AMFO01 (sample SAMN01893955, study PRJNA167987) | microbial mat metagenome | biome: hydrothermal vent | place: USA: Loihi, Hawai'I | collected 2003-05-01
ATGCAGGCTTTCTGCGGGATGAGGTACAAGGTAGGCTGTAAGGTACGGGCTTCTCTGGATGAGCATATCGGCCCTGAATGTTTTGCAGAGGGCTCCCCCACCGATTCAGCAAAATCCTGAATTTTCACGCGGTGATGTACTGGAAACGCAGTACGGCACACGCTCTCCTGTATGATCTCCTCGACCCTGCATACTTCGTGGAAGGTCGGCCTTCCGAATCAGGCAAATACAGCCTTTCCAGGAGGTTTGCACCGATCTTTCCGGGTCTTGCGGGCATGGCGGCATGCTCCGTACCGATCCGACGCGCATCGGGTCCCACGGTAGGGGCGCAGCATGCTGCGCCCCTACAATCTCTCACCATCCAGCGAGTTCTCTGCGCACCGGAGAAACACATCCGTACGATCCAGCAAAACCCTATATTCCCTGGGGGTGATGTACCCGTGATGCTGCAGGGTACAGGCTTTTCTGTACAACCTGCCCGACCCTGGAGGTTTTGTAAAAGGCATACGTCCCGATTCAGGGAAATGCTGGACCACATGGACATGATGTACGGATGATCCCGTGCTTTACAGGTTTTGCGGGGCAGCACGCGCCCATCCTCCCGGAAAATCCAGATTTTGTGGGACCCAGCTGAGGTGTCCAACATGTTGATGGTTTTCCCGGGATTCCCTATCTTTTTTGATGATGCGGGAGATGGGCATCGGTCTGATGATCGCCGGCGGGCTGCTGGTGATGCTCGGCGCCCTGCTGCTGGGGGTGCACCACCTGTTCGGACGGATGCCCCTGGATTTCGTGTGGGAAGGGAAGCACTGGAAGGTGGTGTTCCCCCTGGGCACATCCCTCCTGCTCTCCCTGCTGCTCACCCTCGGCCTCAACCTTCTGCTCTGGCTGTTTTTACGGCGCTGACGCTGTTGAAGTATTCCCCGCATAGCCGTAGAATTGCCCATGCCATGAAGATTCTGGCCTTTGAAACCTCCTGCGACGAAACCTCCGTGGCCGCCTTTGAACGCTCCCGCGGGGTGGTGGCCGAACGCACCCGGTCCCAGATGGTGCACGCCACCTACGGCGGGGTGGTCCCGGAACTGGCCGCCCGGGAACACCTCCGGATCCTGGACCGGATGACCCGGGAGGTGCTGGAAGAGGCCGGGTGGACGCTGGAGGACGTGGATCTCTTCGCCGCCACCCGAGGGCCAGGGCTGATCGGTGCCCTGCTGGTGGGGCACACCTTCGCCCGCACCCTGGCCTGCATCACCGGCCGGTCTTTCCGGGGGGTGCATCACCTGGTGGGGCATCTGTATTCGCCGGCCCTCACGGAAGAGGGGCTGGAACCGCCCTTTCTCGCCCTGATCGTGTCGGGCGGGCATACGGAGCTGGTGTGGGTGGAGGACTGGCTGGTCCACCGCCTGCTGGGGCAAACCCGCGACGACGCCGCGGGCGAAGCCTTTGACAAAGTGGCCAAGATGATGAACCTGGGCTATCCCGGGGGGCCCCGCATCGAGGCGCTGGCCCGTACGGCCCGGAACGCGGTGTCCTTTCCCCGGGCCCGGGTGGAGGGGCTGGACTTCAGTTTCAGCGGCATCAAAACGGCCGTGCTGTACTGGCTGCGGGACCACCCGGACACCGACCCGGCGGAGGTGGCCAGGGGGTTTCAGGAAGCGGTGGTGGGCATGCTGATGGAGAAACTGAACGCCGCCTGGGAACAGCACCCCACGTCCCGGGTGGTGATCGCCGGGGGCGTGGCCCGCAACGGACATCTTCGGGAAACCGCCCAACAATGGGCCCAGGAACGGGACATCCGGTTGTGGATTCCCGCCCCCCGCTACTGCATGGACAACGCGGCCATGATCGCCTGGGCCGCCGATCTGGCGGAACGACGGGGATGCCCGCCCACGGACCCGCTGGCCTCCCCGTCCTCCGGTGAACCCCTACCCGAACAGGAGTGTGTCCATGAACCCGCAATGGAAGCAACTCGCCCAAACGGATCCTGAGGTCTTTCAGGCCATTCTTGATGAAACCCAGCGGCAGCACGGCACCCTGGAGCTGATCGCCTCGGAAAACTTCGCCTCCGAAGCCGTGCTGGCGGCCATGGCCAACCCCATGAGCAACAAGTACGCCGAAGGGTATCCCGCCAAACGTTACTACGGCGGGTGCACCTATGTGGACGTGGTGGAGAACCTGGCCCGCGAACGGCTCAAACAGCTCTTCGGCGCGGAGCATGCCAACGTGCAGCCCCACAGCGGCACGCAGGCCAACATGGCCGTCTATTACGCCGTGATGAAGCCCGGGGACACCCTGCTCTCCATGAATCTGTCCCATGGCGGCCACCTGTCCCACGGCAGCCCGGTGTCCTTCGCGGGCACCCAGTACCAGGTGGTCTATTACACCGTGGACCGGGAGACCGAACGCATCAACCTGGACGAGGTGCGGGAACTGGCCCGGACCTACCGGCCGAAAGTGATCGTGACCGGCTATTCCGCCTATCCGCGGGTGATCCCCTTTGAGGCCTTCCGGGACATTGCCGACGAGGTGGACGCCTATCTGGTGGCGGACATCGCCCACATTGCCGGGCTGGTGGCGGCCGGGGTGCACCCCTCGCCCGTAGGGATCGCCGACTTCGTGACCGGCACCACCCACAAGACCCTGCGCGGGCCTCGCGGTGGGTTCATCCTCACCTCTGCCGATCTCGCCCGCAAGGTGGACAAAGCCGTGTTCCCGGGCATTCAGGGAGGCCCGCTGATGCACGTGATCGCCGCCAAAGCGGTGGCCTTTCAGGAAGCCCTGCAGCCCGCCTTCCGGTCCTACGCCGAGCAGATCGTCCGCAACGCCCGCGCCCTGGCCGAGACACTGATGCAACGGGGGCTGCGCCTGGTGTCCGGCGGCACGGACAACCATCTCATGCTGGTGGACCTGCGTCCCCTGGGCCTGACCGGAAAGGTGGCCGAAGCGCTGCTGGAAGAGGCCGGCATCACCGTGAACAAGAACACTATTCCCTACGATCCGGAAAAACCCACCGTCACCAGCGGCATCCGCATCGGTACGCCCGCGCTGACCACCCGCGGCATGAAGGAAGACGAAATGCGGCGGATCGGCAACTGGATCGCCGACGTGCTGACGCATCCCGACGACGAAACGCTTCGCACGCGCATCCGCCAGGAGGTCCACGCCCTGGTGGAGGCCTTTCCGCTGTACCCGGATCGCCGGAGCACCATGGCCGCGCTGCTCCGGGAACACGCATGAAACGGACCACCCAGCGGTTCTGGCGGCGCATCGTTGTGCCGCTCCTGTTCTATCTCAAGCAATCGCTGGACGTCTCTTCACCGGAAGACGCCCTCCGCGGGCTGTTCCCTGCCTATGTGCTGGTCACCGTGGTGCTGGCCCTCTGGTGGCTGGCCGCCTTCCTGGTGCCCGGCACCGGATTTCAGGAAGCCTTTTTCTGGATTGTACTCCCGCTGTGGATCCAGCTGGGCATTCTGTGGGTGCTCATCCGCTGGCGGCACCTTCGTCCGCACCCCTTTTATGTGCTGCAAACCACCCTTTCCTTCGCCCATCTGGCCCTCCTCCTACTGGTGCTCCCCGCCCCCAGCGTGAACCTGTGGGTGTTTGCCTATCTCATGTACAGCCTCTATCTGGTGGTGGCCCAGCGCACGCCCTCGGCCCGCCCGCTGGTGCACCTGGCCAGTCTCGCCCTCCTGCCCGTGCTGCTGGCCCGGGGCATTCTTCGGGAAGGCGAACTCTGGCTCTACCTGAACCTCCTGGCCTATGTGCTGGCGCTGATGATCATCTCGGCCGTGCTCACCTTCCACCACTACCAGCTCCGTGAGCGCAGCCGTCTGCACCTGGACAGCCTGCGTCGCTACCGCGACCTCCGGGAACGCAAGTCGCTGCAGGAACTGATTCAGTACCTGGCGCGCGAAGCCCTGCAGTTTCTGCCCATTTTCGGTGTGGCGGTCTTCCGGGAACAGGACGGGGAATCTTCCCTGATGATCCTGGAAATGGAGAGTCCCATCGCCCGCGGCGAACGGGCCATGCTGCAGGAAACCCCCCGGGAGGAATGGCCCATCCTGCTGTATCACATGGGGTTTGTGGTGCAGCGGGAGCTGCGCGTGCGCCTGGGCGAAACCCTGACGCTGAGCTTTCTGTTCTTCCAGGAAAAGGGGAAAATGCAGGACGACCCGCAGTACCAGGATCTGTTCCGGGAGTTCTCGGCCTTTCTCCAGACCCTCCTGCTGTCCCGGCAGGAAGTGGAAACGCTCCGGGAAGAGATGGTGCGGGATCCCCTCACGGGCGTGCGTTCCCGGCGTTTTCTGGAGCGCGACCTGGGGCGGATCCTCTACGAACTGGACCGCAAGCGGACCGAACACCCCAACCTGCGGGAGGGCGTGGCCCTGCTGGTGCTGGATCTGGACCACTTCAAACAGGTGAACGACACCTACGGCCACCCCGCCGGCGACGCCGTGCTGGTGGAACTGGTGCACCGGCTGGAACAGGCCCTGCGCAAAGAAGATCGGGACTGGATCTACCGCTACGGCGGGGAAGAATTCGTGGTGATTCTCCGGAACATCACCGTGGAGGCCGCCCAGCGCGTGGCCGAACGCATCCGCCGGGCGGTGGCGGCGGAACCGTTTCGGGTGGAACTCAACGGGAAAACCCTGGCCATCCCGCTGACCGTCAGCATCGGGGGCAGCCTGTATCCCCAGGACACCGTGCTTCCCGATAAGCTGATCCAGCACGCCGACGAACGGCTGTACCTGGCCAAACGCCTGGGCCGCAACCGCGTGATCTGGTACGATCCGCCCGCCGCCTCATGATCTCCCTGCGCAGGCTTCGCCTCCTGTGGGGGCTGTCGGCCGTCCGCGACGCCCTGCTGGTGGTGTGGGGATGGGGGCTGCTCGGGGCCGGCCTGGCCCTGCTGGGCATGACCCTGCACATCGGCGCCTGGATGACGCTCGGGGCGAGTCTCGGCGGCCTGATGCTGAGCCTGCATCCCGCACTCCGCTCCATGCCGTCGTTTCTGCGCTTCCTCTCCCGACGCCACCCTCCGCTGGAGGACCGCCTGCTCACCCGATGGGAACTGGCCCGAACGGCCACCCCCGCCTTTTTTCTGCACCGTCTGGATCAGGAAATCCAGGCGCGGCTGGACGTCCGGCGGTTGCTCCCGCCGACCCGGGGACGGTGGATCGGTGTCGGGCTTGCGCTGACCCTGCTGGAAGGCTTCGCCTTTGCCCGGCTTCCCGCGCGGATGGAGCGCCTGTGGCCTCCCGTACCCCGGGAAATGCTGGCCTGGTCGCCGCCGCGCCCCGTGGTGGGTGAGACCCTTCGCGTGCTCCGCTCGGCCGAACCGGCCCCGCCGCTGAAACTCAACGGCCTTCCGCTGGACGCCGGCGAGGGCGATCGGCCCCTGCAGGCTTATCGCATCCCCCTGGTCCGCCCGGGCACGCTTGCGCTGCAGGGGACCCTGCATCGGGTTCGCCTTCCCGTCCTGCCCCGACCCCGCGCCGAGGGGGTGGTGCTTCGGCTGGTGCCGCCGGCCTCGTTGCCCCTCCAGCCGGTGGAGCGACCCTGGGGCGGGACGGCCTGGCTGGTGGAGGGCGGCCGGGTGATCCTCCGGATCCACCGCAGCGACACGCTGGAAGGCGCGGTACAGTCCTGGGACGGCACCTGGACCTTTCGCTGTCCCTGTGCCGATACCCTGGCGCTTTCTCCGCCGCGTGCCGACACCGTGCTCCGCCTGATGGTGCAGTGGTACGGCCGCACCTGGTCCTTCCCGCCCACCCGTATCCGCCTGTTGCCGGACCGTCCGCCCGTGATCCGCTACCTGGGCCCCACCCTGGTGGATCTCTCGCGGGATTCCGTGCTCCCCATCCAGGCCAGGTTTTCCGACGATTTCGGCCTGCAGGCCGCGCGCTGGCTCCGGCAGACCTCCAGCGCCTGGCGATCTCTGCAACGCTGGCCGCTGCAGGGGCGGCAGGACTCCCTCAAGGAACGCTGGATCCTGAATCCCGACGCCCTGGCGCCCGGGGACACCGTGACCTATCGCCTGGAGGTCCAGGATCTCGCCGGGCATCGCACCCTGGGGCCGCAGGTTCGGGTGTTTCTGCCCGACCTGCAGCGGTTGCTGGAAGCCGCGCTGCTTCCCGAGGAAGCCTCTCCCCTGGAGACCCCGGACTCCTCCCTGGATCGTACGCTGAACGAACTGGAAGAAGCCCTGCTCACCCGACCGGGCCTGAACCCGCAGGAGCAGGCCCGCCTGGAGGGGGTGCTCCAGCGTGAGGAACAGATCCTCCGGCGCCTGGAACAGCGGACCCGGCAGACCGCCCGGGCCCTGGAATGGATGGCCCGCCAGACCGATCTTCCCCCCGAAGTTCAACAGGAACTCCAGCAGATCGCGCGGATCCTGCAGGAGGATCTCCCCGACGTGCTCCGGGAGGCCCTTCGCTCGGTCCAGCGTTCCCTTCAGCAGAAGTCGCCCCGTAAGGAAGCCCTACGGCAATCGCTGGAACAGCTCAAAGAAGCCAACGAACTGCTCCGCCGGCAAACCCGCGCCTTTCGGAATCTGCTGGAACGGCTGGCGACCTGGCGGCGCATGGAACGTGCGGCCGCCACGCTGGATTCGCTGGCGCGGGAGCAGCTTCACCTGGCGTCCCGCACGCTTCACCACCCCCTGCCCAGCGACTCGCTCCAGAAGGCGCAGGCCGACCTCCAGCGCACGCTGGAGGAGGTCTCCCGATCCCTGCCCGATTCGCTCCGCCCCGCCTCCCTGCCGGAGGCCCGGCAGGCCATGCAACAGAGCCAGCACGCCCTGCAACAGGCCCAGCGGCAACGGGCCATGCGGGCCCAGCAACGCGCCTATGAAGCCATGAAACAGGCCGCCCGGGAGCTCCAGAAGCAACGGGAACGTGCCCAGATGCAGGCGGTCCGTATGGACATGGAGGCGTTGGCACGGCTGCGGCGCCAGACCCTGAGCCTCCTGACCCTGGCCACCCCGGACGCGGCCACGGCCCTTTCGGAAGGTCTGCGCCGGGCCGTGGATCAGGCCCTGCAGGACAACGGCATGCTGCTTCTGCTGATCCTATCGCCCTACCTTCGCATCCAGCAAGCCCGGAAGGTGCTGGACGAAGGGCATTATCCCGAGCCTGTCCGGGGCCAGCTCACGCTGGCGGTGCTGGAACTGCTGCTCACCGAACAGGAGATGCAGCAGCAGGCCGGGCAACAGGGCGGAAGCATGCAGCAACAGCTGGAACAGATGCTCCGGCAGATGCTTCAGCGGTTGCGCCAGGGGACGGCCACCATGGAGGGCATGGCGCCCCTGCCCCTGCCGGTTCCCGGAGCGGCCCAGCAGCTGGCCCAGGCGCTGGCCCGCGAGCTCGAAGAAGCGCTGCGGCAGCTCCGGCAGCTGCAGGAAGCCCTGGGGAAATCCTCGGGCACCCGCGACGCCCTTCAGGGCCTGCAACAACAACTGGAAGCCAACCTGAAGAAACTCCGGGAAGGCACCCTGACCCGTCAGGATGTGGAACGTCAGAAGCAGACCCTGCAGAAATTCCTGCGCGCCCTGCGTGCCATGAAAGAGCGCGGCCTGGACCTCAAACGCGTGGCGGAGCCGCCCAAACCCTATACCCCGGCCTTTCCTCCGGAACGTGTCCCGGACCCCTTCTGGAACGCCCTGCAGGAAGCCCTGCAACGGCTCAACCAGCCCGGTGCCCTCCCCTCCTGGTACCGGGCCTACCTGGAGGCCCTGCTCCAATGGAATCCCGGACCTTCCACCGGACCCTGAACCGCCAGGAACTCCACCGCCTGGCCCGCACGCTGGTGGTGCACTGCCCGCCGCCGCTCTGGGTGGCCCTGGAGGGATCCCTTGGGGCCGGGAAAACCGAATTTGTACGCGCCTTCTGCCGACCGCTGGGCATTCAGGAGGTCCGCAGCCCCACCTTTGTGCTGATGCACACCTATGCCGGGCTTCGCCGACACGATCCCGTGCAGGTCCATCACGTGGACCTGTACCGCCTGGATCACCCCGAAGAACTCTGGATGCACGGCCTGGAAGAACGGCTCCAGGAGGAGGCGTACGTGCTGGTGGAATGGGCCGACCGCTGGCCGGAATTTCAACAGATGGCGCACCTCCGGCTGCGCCTGCTCCACACCGCGCATCCCGAGATACGGGACGTGCACCTTCTCCTGGCCGCGCATGCCCCGGCGTGCCTGCGGGCCGCCCTTCACCCTCCGTCCCAGAAGCGCAGATCCAGATAGACGGGCCGCACACCGCCCATCGTTTCCCATCTCTGCCGAAGCGTACGAAGGCTCAGGGGATCCATCGGGAAGGGAAACCGCGAACCCTCCACGGGAACCACCCGGATCCGGTAGGCCTTCAGATGGGCCTGTCGGGCGGCTTCCTCCACGGCCGCCATCACCCCGCCGATCCGGTCCACCAGCCCCAGACGCGCAGCCCGATCCCCGCTCCAGATCCGTCCCCGGGCCAGGGCTTCCACGGCGTCCCGGGACATGCCCCGGCCGCGGGCCACCCGCAGCAGAAAGGTCTCGTACCCCTTTTCCAGAATGTGGTGCATGGCCGCACGTTCTTCCTCGGTGAGCGCGCGCCAGTCGGAGAACACGTCCGCGTGTTCCCCCAGCTGGACCCGATCCTTGCGCACCCCCAGCTTTTCATAGAACCCGCGGAGCACCAGCCGCAGGTTGAGGATGCCGATGGACCCGGTCACGGTGAGGGCATCGGCCAGCACCGTCCGGGCCCCCATGGCGATGTAGTAGCCGCCCGAGGCCGCCACGCCGGCCATGCTGATCACCACCGGCTTCGCCCGGGCGGTCCGCTCGATCTCCCGCCAGATCTCCTCCGAAGCAAAGGCATCGCCCCCGGGGGAGTGGATGCGCACCACCACGGCGCGCACGGAACGATCCGCGCGCAGGCGGCGAAAGATCTGCTGGTAGGTCCAGGACCCGGCCACGCGATCCCCTAAAAGCGGCAAGGGCCAGGGCGAGGGCGGAGCGGAGGGGCCCTGGGCGATCACCCCGTCCACCACCACCACGGCCACCACGGGGCGCCGATCCCGCCAGGCTTCCCGATGGACGGGATGGGGCTTCGGCCTGAGGGTCACGGTCCGACCGGGGGCGCGGCGAAACAGCGAATCCACCTCGTCGTCGTAGCGCAGTTCGTCCACCAGCCCGGCCGCCAGGGCCTCGTCCGCCGTGAAATACACGTGGGACAGCAACAGGGCCGCCAGGCTGTCCTCGGGAAGCCCCATGCGCTGCGCCACGGGGGGGAGCAGGGTTGCCCAGAAATCCTGGAGCAGGACGGCCCGTTGCAGGCTATCCTCGGGCGACATGGAGGTGCGGGTCAGGGGCTCCACCGCCGACTTGTACTCGGAAAAGCGGTCCGCTTCCACCTGGATGCCCAGCCGATCCAGCAAAGCCTTGAGATAGAGGCCTTCCGACAACAGCCCCGGCACCACCACGCTGCCCTCGGGCGTGAGGAACACCCGATCCGCCACGCTGGCCAGGTACAACCCTTTCAGGGAATAGTACCCCGAGGAAATCCAGATTTCGGTGCCCCGCCTGCGCAGCGTGTCCAGCCAGGCCCGCACCTCCTCCGTCTGGGCCAGCGTCCATCCCCAGCGACGCACCCGAAGCCACAGCACCGTGGGCGGACGGTCCCGGTAGGCCCGGAGCGCCTGGATCCATTCGGTGAAGGAGGGGGCACGGTCCAGAAACCAGCGACGGCGGGGCAGCTCGGGAAAGGCTCGATCCACCGTCCAGCGCACCTTCGGACGAGGGTTCCAGGCGGAGGGAAACGGCACGCGGCTCCAGGCCAGGGCGGCTTCCCAGGTGCCGTCTGCACGTCTCAGGCCCCCCACCCGCAGGTACGGCAGCCCCGGGACCGTGGCGGCGAACCCGTACCGCAGGCGGGCCACCGAATCGCCAAAGGCGCCCACCTCCAGCCCGGGCAAAAGGCGGAGCAGAAGCCCCCCTTCCACCCGGACCGTGCCGCGGGTGGCCCCGTATGCGTCCAGCGTGAAGGTGAGCGGCCCCACCGGTCGCACGGCTGCACCGACCCGGAAGGAGTCCGCGGTGCCCACCCGCACCATTCCTCCCAGCGAAAGCCAGGCACGAGGGCGCACACGCAGGCCGCCCCGAAACCACGTACGTCCCTCTCCGCCCTCCAGGGCGTAGCCCACACGCAAAGCCTCGTTCCCCAGCGACACCGGCAACCCGTACCGGAAGGAGGGACCGTTGGGGTCTCCTTCCACCCACACGCCCATCCCCCAGCCGCCCACGGCCACGCCGGAACGCCCCGGGCTTCCCCAGGCCGACATCATCGGCGCGTCGGCTCCAGCCACCGCCGGATTGAGCTGCATGCCGAAGCCCCACCGGGGCAGGGCCACCGACTGGCTTTCCAGCCACACGGCCAGCAACCCCAGCATCCAGAGTGTCACGGTTGTTTCTCCTGTTGGAGGCGCAAAGGGCACCGCAGCATCAGGAGCCCCAGCGCCCACAGATTCCAGGCCACAAAACTCCAGAGCAGCGCCCGGTGGGCGCCGATCCAGAGAAAGGGCACCATCCAGAGCAACTGAAACCCCAGCCCATGCACGCTCACCAGGGTCATCCACCGGGGCGAGGGAGGGGGGGTATCGGGACAGAAGCGGCGATCCAGCGCCTCCACCAGGCGGTCCTGCCAGCCGTAGCACAGCGTGTATAATCGCTGGAGCACCCGCAGCAGCCCCGGAGGATCCCAGGGATACCGATCGTCGACCGTTTCCCGGATCCGGGCCGTACGATCCCCGCCCACCGCATGGCGATAGAGCACGTAGCCCCGATGGAACAGGGTCCCCTGAAGGGTCATGGAAAGCCAGGCCACCCCCGCCAGCACAGGCATCTCTCTCCCGATGGCCGCAAAGAGCAGCACGTTGAGCACAAAATCGGCAAGGGAATCCAGAAACCGGCCCACCCGGGAGGGGCGACGCTGGGCACGAGCCAGGCTGCCGTCCACGGCGTCCAGCCAGCTCTTCACCGGGAGCAGCAGGGCGCCCAGCCGCCGGAGGGCGGGGGCGGGGGACGCGATCCAGAGGGCCGCCAGCACCCCGATCAGGGTATACAGCAGGGTGATCTGCCAGGCCCTCACCGGCGTGGGCGCTAGCAACCGCACCAGCGGGCGAGCCAACGGGCGGGCGTAATCCGAGAGATCCAGAAAGGCCGCCGCCCGGGGGACTTTGTTCATTCCACCAGGTACGGGTAGTAGTCCTTGATGCGGGCCTTGAGGGTCCCGAAGAACAGGCGCGTGGTAATCTGGACGGGAATGCGCCACTCGTCGTCCGAGATCCAGAGCCACAGGTCACTTTCGGTGTTCAGGATGTTGCGTCCCTGAAAATCGGGGCGCAACACCAGACAGGGGAAGGGCCCCAGCCGGGTACGCACGGTGTCCCGACGTTCCACATAGACGGGCAGCCGGGAACTGCGCCGATCCACGTGGTAGGGCAACCACAGGGTCTCCCCCACCGCCAGCGAATCCACCAGCCGCACCGCATAGAACACGGCCAGCGGATCCAGGGCAAAGGGCGGGGTGCGGAGGGTCTCCGGAGGGCTCCCGGGATACACCGCCCGGCCGGAATCCGTTTCCGAGTCGGGGAGAAAATAATCCACCACGGACCGATGGCTGTACGCGCCCTCTTTCAGATCTTTCTCATAGCGAAGCGTCGCCGGGGGATCCAGCTGCATCAAGCTGTGAATCCAGTCCGCCACCTGGTACACCACCCGGAACCCGGACCGTGTTTCGGCCAGCAAGGAGAGGTGAACCGCCTCCTTCCCCCGCACCGTATCCACGCCGTGGGAACGCAACACCAGATCCCCGGCATAGAGCACCCCGTAGGAGACCTCCATGCGAATGGTTTCCCCGGAGCGCAGCAGCTCCGCCACGGGAGAGGGGGATGCGGCACTCAGCACCCAGAGCAGGAGACCCAGGCTCATGCGTCCCCCGTGGCCTCAAAGTGGGGACGCAGGCGGCGGTAGGTCTCGGCCAGCGCTTCCGGGATCACCTTCACGTCCCCGATGACGGGCATAAAATTGCTGTCCCCCGACCAGCGGGGCACGATGTGGAGGTGCAGGTGTTTGTCCACCCCGGCGCCGGCCACCCGCCCCAGATTCAGGCCCACGTTGAAGCCGTGCGGATGCATTTCAGCCTTGAGAATCCGAATGGCCCGCTGGGTTTCCTTCATCAGGGCCAGCACCACCTCCTCGGGAAGGGCCTCCAGGTCGGCCACGTGGAGGCGCGGCGCCACCATGAGGTGCCCGGAATTGTACGGATACAGGTTCATCAGGGTCAGCGTGTGCTTGCCCCGATGCAGCACCAGGTTGGCCTCGGAGGGTGCCTCTTCCACCTTGCGGCAGAACAGGCACCCGTCCTCCTCGTCCACCGAACGAATGTACACCATGCGCCAGGGCGCCCAGAGCCGTTCCATCAGGCGATCACTCCCAGCTCCCGTCCCACCTTCGCAAACCGCTCCAGTGCGAAGTCCAGGTCCTCTTTGCTGTGGCTGGCCGAGATCATCACCCGGATGCGGGCCTTGCCGCGGGGAACCGTGGGATAGCCGATGGCCTGGGCGAAAATGCCCTCCTCAAACAGACGCTGGGAAAAGGTCTGGGCCAGTTTGGCCTCCCCCAGCATCACCGGCGTGATGGGGGTTTCGCTCTGGCCGATGTCAAACCCGGCCGCCTTCATGCCTTCTTTGAAATAGCGGGTGTTTTCCCAGAGCCGATCCACCAGTTCCGTGGATTCCGCCAGGATCCGGGCCGCAGCCAGAGAAGCGGCCACATCGGGCGGGGTCACCGCCGAAGAAAACAGGAAGGGCCGGGCTTTCTGGCGGAGATATTCAATGAGTTGCTTGCTTCCGGCCACATAGCCTCCCACCACGCCATAGGCCTTGGAGAGGGTGCCCACCTCCACGTCCACCCGACCGTGCAGGCCGAAGTGATCCACGATGCCCCGGCCGCCGCGGCCGAGCACGCCTTCCCCGTGGGCGTCGTCCACCATCAGGATGGCCCCGTATTCATCGGCAAGGTCCGCGATGGCCGGCAGGGGGGCAATATCGCCGTCCATGGAGAACACCCCGTCGGTCACGATCAGCATGCGGCGATATTTGTCTTTGGCCTCTTCCAGCTTCCGGCGCAGGTCGTCCGGATCGTTGTGGGCATACCGGATGATCTCAGCCCGGGACAGCCGGCACCCGTCAATGATGGAAGCGTGGTTGAGTTCGTCGGAGAAAATGGCATCGCCCCGTCCCACTAGGGCCGGAATGGTGGCCAGGTTGGCGTTGAACCCGCTCTGGAAAGAAATTACCGCCTCGGCGCCTTTGAATTCCGCCAGCGTTTTTTCCAGCTCCAGGTGCAGACTCTGGGTTCCGGCAATGGTGCGTACGGCGCCGGGGCCTACCCCAAAGCGGTCGATGGCCTCCTTGGCTGCCGCTCGCAGCCGGGGGTCGTTGGCCAGCCCCAGGTAGTTGTTGGAACACAGGTTGAGCACCTTTTTGCCGTCCACCACAATCCAGGCCCCCTGGGGGCTTTCCAGCGTGCGAATGTGGACGTACAACCCTGCGTCCTTCAGCGCCTCAAGTTCTCCAGGAATAAAATCCAGTTTGCCCATCGGTTTCCTCCCGTTCGCTCCGGTGTATTGTACGAAGCCCCTGCAGACCTGTCAACGAAGGCCCGGGGGCACCCAGAGCCGGATCCGCCGCGCGCCCGCCTCGATCCAGTATACACCGGGGCGGCGAAACCGCAGGGCGGACGCCTGTTGCCGCCACACGCGCCCGCCGGGATCCACCACTCGCACCTGTCCCCGCACCCCCTCCAGACCCCATCCGGCGGCGGTCCGCACCAGGCGAATCGGCCCGAGACGCACCGGCTCCACCACCGACACCGGAGAAATCAGGGTAAACTGGGAGAGAGCTTCCAGCGAATCTCCCGTGGGCAACACCCCCACCAAGCGAACCCAGTAGGCTCCCAGAGGCGCGATCCCCGGATCCCACACCCCCAGCACCCCACCCCGCACCTCCTGCGCCACGCCGGTATCCACCGCCGTCCAGCCCGTGTCGCCCGCCCGCTGGATCCAGAGATCGTAGTGATCCAGCGCCATCTGGGCATAGGGGCCGTGGTCCACCCAGACCGCACCGGTGAAGGCCACCAGCTGCCCGGCCGGCGCCCGATCGGGCCCGTCGATCCGCACGCCCACCACCACGGAGGTGTCGTAGGCAGACGGGTACACCCCCGGCACCTGGACCACCGCCAGCACCGACCGATCTTTGGCGTATACCTCTCCAATCGGACCGGGAGCCGCCGAATAGGCGTACACCAGCACGGCACTGTCCTCGCTGCGCACCGTGCTGAGTACGCTGGTTTGATAGGCGAAGAGAAAGGACGCGCCCGTGGCTCCCAGGTACCCTCCGGACCCGTCCACAATGCTGTTGAACAGTTCCACGGTCGCCTGTTCCTGCGGCAGCACCTCCCCCAGGATGCTGTTGTGCACCTGCACTCGGGCCTGCTGCATGGGATACAGGCTCCAGGTCTCCACCACGGTGTTCACCAGGTGGAAGGCGCGATCGGTCAGCGGCAGCCACCAATCGGCGTACAGTTGCCCGTTGACCAGGCCGTTGACCTGGGCCACGGTGGAACCGGTCCACCACAACCCCACGGTTCGCATCCGGGACTGGGTGAGTTCCACAAAGGTACTCTCCTCCGGCATCAGGCCCCACCACACTCCCCGGCAGGTATCCACCTGCACCCTGTAGGCCACGCCGGACACGCCCGCCTGCGTGCTGTCCAGCACAAAACCGGCAAGCGTATCGCCCGAGGGGAAGGTGACCTGCAGGGTGCCGCGGCGGGGCAGATGAAACCAGATCAACACGGTGTCCACCCAGGAAAACCGCACATCCGTTGCGTGCTGGATCACAAATTCGCCGGCCAGGCGGACCCGGTGATACCGCACCGTGCCCCGGCCCGCCACGCCCATGGTGGTCCAGTCCCGATGCACCACCGAGGACTCTGCAAAAAACGCCGAATCGCCCACCCAGAACATGGCGGAATGCCCGGAAAAGGCGGTGCTGTCTTCCCGCATCACCAGGGAGCCCTTTCCGATCACTGCCCACACCCACTGGTAGGGGTACGCCTGCAAAATCTCCACCCGGGACGACTCGATGCGCACGGTTCCCGAATCCATCACCCACAGGTCGCCCCCCAGGGCAAAGGTCGCATGCCGCACGTCCAGCACCCCATCGCCGACCACGTACACGTCGCCCCCGTACGCCCAGCTCCCGGTGACGTGCAGCGTTTCTCCCGGGACATCCCCGATGATCAGAGGGGGCGCTTTGGCCTCCATCCAGGGATGAGGCTCCGAACGCTCGCGCACCCGAAGCACCGCCGATTCCTCTGCAGGTAGGGTGCGGGCGTATTGTGGAACAGGGGGATGCGTGAAGGCACCACGTGCGCTTGAAGGGGACGCCATGCGCAGGGTGTGCAACCGGGCACTGACCTGCGAGAGAAACTCCAGTTGAGGCATCGCCGCACTGAGCCACCCCACCCACAGCAGGGCAAGGATCATGGTTGGCCTCCCGTTGCATGCGTTGCACGTACCATCCACCGTCCCGTTCGGAACATCAAGGGGAAATGCGGGATGATCCCTGGATTCCCGAGACGGTAAAGGTTCCCCCGAATCCCTTCTTCCTCTGGATTCTGTCGTGCCATGAATGGTTCGTCAGGATAGGTGTATCGTTGAAGTGCGTCAAACCTGCTTCACCAAGATCTGGGAAGCATCGCCTTCTATTTGCAGCATTCTTTGACAACGACGTTTGGGTGTGCTCAGGATGCGCCGGACGTTTGACGCAAATTCTCAGGACCAACCCTTGAATCTCCCGCGTCCCACCTGTATCTTGAAGTCGTCCCAATCGATCAAAGAGGAATTTGAACGACCTGGAGACTCTGTACGTTCTGCAGGAAACCCTGGTCCCAATCGATCAAAGAGGAATTTGAACAGTAGGGCCGGGCGAAGTCATACACCACCAGAGCCGTCCCAATCGATCAAAGAGGAATTTGAACGCTCCGTTCCCCACTTCTCGCGCAACTGGCCCGCCTGCCCCAATCGATCAAAGAGGAATTTGAACACGATATACTCCGCCCACGCCTGGAACGTGGCCATGTCCCAATCGATCAAAGAGGAAGATAACCCTGCAATCCTTGACAATCCTGGAGCACACGCAAAGAATATGGACATGAGGCGGGCAATCCAACTCCCTATTCTTCAGAAACTGGACAGCATTGACCGCAAACTGGACGAAATTGCCCGCACCCTCAATGAGATCCGGGACGTCCTGGGTGTATCTTCCCATGGCGAAGCCAGAGAAAGCCTGATCCTCTTCCTGGAATTGGAGAAAGGGGAGATCCCCCTGAAGATCAAGGAAGCCACCCGGAGAAACCCTCACATGCCTGACGTGGTGGTGGAAACAGAGGCCACCGTGTACTTGGTGGAAGCGAAACACACCATCAACGGTTCCAGAGAAGCGGAAAAAGTGGTGGAACAACTCTCCAGGGGCGCTGTCTGGTATCACAAGAACTGGAAAAAACATGGGTTCACAAAAAAGGGACCCGTGGTCCCGGTGGCTTTTGCGTGGGAACTCTCCCAGACAGCATGGGAGGTCCTTCTCCAGAACGGTGTATGGGTGCTGTACGGTGGGAAATTGCACAAGCCCAGGGAGAAGCATGCAGGGAGTGCGTGAAAGAAGAAATGTGAAGGAGAACCTGCTCTTTGGACCTCTCATCTTCAAACCATGGAACGACAGCCTGTGAAAAAGCATCCAACGGATTTGCACAATTTCCTCCGTGGGATCAAAAGCGACACCGGAGAAATGGTGCGCACACTGAAACGCATGGATCGCACACTGAAAAATATGGATAACTGGTTCCGAAACACGTTGGGCTCACCGTGGAACACATGATGTTGGAAGAGATGCCTGGTCCCCTTGAGAAAGTCCTTGGAGAACGTTTCATCCGTACACTGGTGCCTGAACTGGACTTTGAAGGGATTGATATGGTCCCGGATGGGATCTTTGAATTTGAGCGCCATGTGGTGATCGGGGAAGCGAAGGCGGGGGTGGTCACCCTGCCCAGGGCCCGGAATGCGATCCGCCAGGCAAAAGATCACCTGAAGAATTTCCTTCAGGCTCGGAAAAGGAAAGCCTGGATGCGCAAATATCCGTTCCTGAAAAAAGAACCCCTGCTGCTGGTGTACACGACCAGGATCACTCGGCGAGCTCAACAAGAACTTCTCAAGGCAGACATTGGGGTGGGCATTCAGCACCGGGTCGTTTTGCCCACCCGTCGCGTATAATCCGAGTCCTGCACCCCCCTTTCCACACATCCGCACGATCCGACACGTATCCCGGGGTTCTCTGTTTTGTATGGCCCATATCCGTCCGGGGGTTGACTGCCAGAGAAGATACCCGTACAATATCCGCGCAGGAAAGGTAGGGGATAGATGAATACATACTCAAACTTCTGCACCTTCAGGCGGGGAAGAACAAGCCGTTCCCTTTCCACGGAGGGTCCCTCATGCGTCTGAACCTATCCCTCCACAATCCCGATCGGATGCTTCCCGCCGAATATCGGCGGTTGTTCCTCTCCCTGCTCAAAAAAGCGCTGAAACACCGCCAGCTTGTTGATTTGATTTACACGCGGAAACGCACTCGACCGTACACGTTTTCCGTGTATCTCGGATCTCCTCTCAAGTTCGACCGTGAACATCGCCGGTTTATCACGAACGACCGCATTCTCTTCTGGTTTTCTACGGGAGACACCGTTCTTGGTTCGGAAATTCTTGCAGGTATAATGGAAATGAAAAACAGCCCCTTCGTCTATTCCCAAAACAGCCACACGTATGCCCTCACCCTCAAGTCCGTGCGCATAATCCCGGAACCTGCAGTTTTCGGGAATCAGGTCACCTTTCGTACGCTGGGGATAGCCGTTCTAACAGATCCCCGGGAAGATGCAGAGGACATGGATCGCTGGTTCGTCCTTCCGGATGATCCACGTTTCCCCGAGGTATTTGCCTTGCGGGCACGGGAACGGTATCGCTGGATCCTCGGGGTTCCCTATTCTGGGGATCTCACGGTGAACGTGGAGGGTCCCTATAAAGTTCGAAAGGTCTGGCATTACAACCTTCTGCTCAAAGGATTTTCCGGACGTATACGTGTCCAGGCCCATCCAGAGATGCTGAAGTTCCTGTATCAATATGGCATCGGTGTGCGCACAGGTCAGGGTTTCGGCATGGTGGACGTGGCAGGAGAGTGAGATGAAAGATCTTGAACTCGTCCCTGGAAACTGGCTCTATAACGCCGGGGTGATCGGGTTCCTCCGGGTGATGGATGCCATGGGAGAGGACGTGGAGGCATGGTTGCGAGAGGACGGGACGGTGGGAGTTCGGCTTACCGTTCCTGACCTTGAAACCCTGGTTCTTCAGTGGTTTGCTGGATACTATGATATTTACAGCACAGAGTCGTTGCGTGAAAAGACCCGTACGGACTGGGAGCAGAAGGTATCAGAATGCGCAAAAAAAGGAGAACGTGAAGAATTCTGTAAAACTCGTGTGTTTTGGGGTACCCTCTTTAACGTGTTGGTTCGCGGGCTATTTAATGCAAATTCCCAGCGCGTGAAAGAAAATTTACCACATTTCGTACGTTTTGCTGAATGGGCTTTGTTCCCCCGCGAAAACACGTCAGACGCTGTATTATGCAATTTTTGCAGCAAACCCTTGCTTGAAGATGAGAGAAAAGAAGGGAAAATTTACCTCACTTCCGAGCATGTTAGACTTCTCGGTGCATCACCGACCACCAAAGGTATGCCCAATTCGTTCTGGAATTTCCAGCCAGATCTCACGATTTGTTCAACGTGCACGTGGATGCTCCTCACCTACCCCCTTGCCCTCCATCGTACGGGGAATGCCCAGATCTTCCTCAACGCTCCCTCCTTCAAACTCATGTGGTATTTGAATCGCGTGGGGCGGGAGATTTTCTCCAGAGCCGGGTCGCGGACGGTGCGGGAACTTTTCGGCACCACCCTCATGGAGATGAGTCTCCGCTATCAACTGGCCCTGGGGCAATGGACGGCGATGAACGTGGAAGTGGTGATGATCCGGCAGGAGAATCGGCAGACATACGTGGATTTCTGGAGTCTTCCCACTGAACGGATCCTGCTGCTCACAGATCCGGGCATCGCTTCCCTTCTCAAAACCCTGGGGGATGTGACCTATCTCCGGTGGGTGATGGATGGACGTGAAGAACGCCTGCTGGAAGAAGGCCAGCGCCTTCTGCGGGATATGATGACAAAGACGCAAAAATCCCCCGGGGAAAAGCACCACCGGGCCATGGGGTTGCTAAAACTCTATACCCGGGTGAAGGAAATCCAGGAATCTCAAGGAGGCGTATATGCATGAGGACATGGCCCTGAAAGAGCAGGCCCTGCTGGAGGTTCTCCGGGGGAAGATCCGGGAAGGCAACCTGACCCTTGGAGATCTGGAAGGAGCCGTCCGGGAGATGGAACGCTCCCTTCTGGAACTGCTGGACCTTCTGGATCGCTCCCGGTTTTTCCTGGAAGGGCAGGATCAGGCCAGGGTGCAAGAACTCCAGATGCGCCTGGGACGCGTGGCTTATGGGGTGTTGTTTGATCAGATCCGTCGTCTGGCCTGGAAATTGAGGGGAAAAGAGCCGGGTTTGCGGAAAGACGTCTACAAATCCGGGTATCGCCTCATCAACCTGGCCCGGGCAGGACGGCGGGATGAGGTCGCCTATCTCCTCACCCGGATCTTCCTGGCCCAGGAGCAGGTTCTCCCTCATGAACTGGTGCGGATCTTCTCCCCGGCGGTGCCCGATGATATCTTCCGGGCATGTGTCTATGCCTTTGTCGGTATCCTGGGGGGCAAAACGTCCGAAGATTCCGATAAGAAAGAAGGAGGGGAAGCATGAAATCCATTACGGTCACGCTGATTTTTGAGGGTTCCGCCCTGAACCGGGACACCAAAGTGGATCAGAACACCCTGTCGGTGAAACGCCTGACCCGTCCCACCGGAGAACACACCTTCATCAGCAAACCCGCCATCCGGCATTATCTCTTTGAAACCCTCATGCGCATGGGATGGAGGGAAGCCAGAGTTTCTGCCGAGGGGAAAAGCGACAAGCAAGTGATCCAGTTTGATCTTTCACAGGACAACATTATGACCAGCGAGGAACTGGATGTCTTTGGATATATGTTCACCCCCGAGAAGACCGATCAAGAAAAAGGTGGTTCCTTCACGCGCAAATCGCCCCTGGGCATCACCAAAGCCGTCAGTCTGGAACCCTATCTGGGGGATCTGGCCTTCTATGCCAACCACCACATGGTCCAGCGGGCCCGCGGAGAAGGAGCCGATGCACAACCGAATCCCTATGGCAAGGAGGAACATCTGAGTTTCTATAAGGTTTCGTTTACGTTGGACGGCGCACGATTGGGGGAGGATGTGTGGGTACTGCCCAAGGAGCCCGAAGCGGATGGCGACGACTTGCTCCTTCATATCCATGGGAACCGAACCACTTCCCTGAAAACTCAGGCCATTGATCTCCAGAACCAGGAGGCTCGACTGGAACACGGGGTGCTCCGTTGGGAATCCCTGGACGGTGATAAACGCTGGAAAGTGACGTTCTCTCTTGCCCCGGAGGAGAAACGACGCCGCATCCGCGATGTTCTGGAGGCTCTCCGCAACGGCCTGATCGCGCAATCCTCCGGAGAAGTCAACCCCCTGACGCCCGTGTTTTTCCTGGCGGCACCCGTCCGCGTACCATCCCCCATTTTCCACCCCAAAATCGACCTGCTCTGGGAGCAAAAGCGCCTTCTGATTCGGGGCGTGCGGGATGCGGTGGCCAATGGATGGCGGGAGGATCCCGTATACCTCTACGTGAGCGAGCGGCTGGAAACCGATCTGCCCGATCAAGACGATGTGCGCGTGTACACGGATCGGGGGAGTCGCGAGCACTGGGAAACGTGGCTGAACGAGGTGCTCAAAACGTGAAGCCCCGGGGAAAGTACGGCGATCCCGAAGCCATCCACCAGGTTGATCCGATGGATCCCGACGCCTTCCGGGACGTGGTGCACCGCCATCGCGACGAAGTCCCCCGCGGGGATCTCTTCTGACCGAAGGTGTGGGACCGTGTCCGCTCCTGACAACCCCATGAACCGCCTGAAAGCCCTGGCTCACCGGGAGAGGCGTATCACGGAAGAGGAGGTGGCGCAATGGCCCACGGGTTTGTCGTGAAGATCTTTCAACCCACCGCCCATTTTCGGGTGCCGTTTACTTATAGCCGGCGCCACACCTATCCCCTGCCACCCTATTCCACGGTGATCGGCATGCTGGCCAATCTTCTCCGGATTGCCTCCCAGCGGGATCCACACTTTCAGGATCTCCTCGGCCTTCGCATCGCCCTCGCGGGAACCTTTGAATCACGGGTCACCGAATACCTGTGGTTCCGGAACCTCGCCGTAAGCGCCCACGTGGGCCGGTTTGGCAGCCCTTCCCGTCGGGAAACAGAAGGAAGGCCGGAACATCCGGGAGGACAGTCCCCGGTTCGTCTGGACGTGCTGGAAAATGTCACCCTCTGGCTGGTTTTCGCCCACGAAAACCCGCGTTTTCTGAAGGAACTCCACCGGGCCTTCACCAGCCCCTGCCCTCAGGATGTGCTTCACCTGGGACGGGCGGAGGACTGGGTGATTCTGGAGTTTGTAGGAGAGGTTCAGGACGTTCGGGATCTGGTGGCTATGGACCGATACGGCGGTGCCACGCCCTGGTTTCACTGGATTCCCCGGGAGGATGCCCTCTGGACCCCCGATGTGGAAGGCATAACGGTTCCTTCATGGGGAGATCTCGGAGGACTGCGCTACCGCCTGAGCACCTTCTATCGTGTGGTGGATGGCCGGCGGGTGTTCCACACCACCGAGGTGAAACTGATGGAAGGCAACTGGCCTCCGGACATTCCGCGACTTGTGTTGACGCCCCCGGAGACGGCGGTGCGAGGCGAAGAGGACCGCCGCGTTCCCGTCTGGTTCTGGCAGGCGCCGGAGGAGGTGGTCCGCGCCTTTCAACCCGGAGAAACCGGATGAACGCCATGCGGATCTGGGCCAAAAGTGTCTCCCGGACAGGAGATCGATCCGTGACCCTCCGGGAGCACATCCGGGATCTGGAAAAAGTGGCCCGTCGGCTCCGTGATCAAGGGTGGATTCCTGAAGCCTTATGGGAAGATCTGCACCGTGCCATCAAAACCCACGACCTGGGCAAGGTCCTGCCGGCATTCCAGATCGGGGCGCTGAAAAATCAAGCCTATCTGAAAGACCCCCTGGAAAACGTGCCCCACGCCCTGGCTTCCCTGCTTTTCCTCTCTCCGGAGAGCCTACCCGAGGATCCCGGAGCGCGGAAGATGCTCTACGCGGTGGTGGCCTATCACCACTGGCGGGAGGCCTATACGGATTTCCTTGTCCGTCCGGGCAATCCTCTTCACCGCCTGGCCCGGGCACTTTTGGAAGACGAGAACGCTCGAAACGCCCTCATCCAGGCCCTCCGGGAGGAACTTGAAAGCCCGGATGGGAGACAATTCTGGAACGAAACGCTGGCCTGGTATCTGGCCCGGGGAGGAGCCCTCCACGAGGTGGCCCCACCCCCCTACCGGCTGTATTTCGCACCGGTTCGGGAAACCTTCCACGAGAAGGAAGTGCGGCGCTGGATCCAGCTGGCCGGCTGGCTCCAGCGAGTAGACCATTTCGCCTCCTATGTGGAAGAGTCGGGGGACAACATCCAGCATGACGACGCCTGGATCGATGAACTTGAAGTTTCTGAAGTGGAACAGAAGGTGAAACAGGTTCTGGCAGAAAACACCGGCGGACGGGTTTCCCTGTGGCAGGAGGCGTATGCGGAGGAAGGCAACCGCGTGGTGATCGCCCCCACCGGCATGGGCAAAACTGAACTGGGCCTGCTCTGGGCGTCCCGGAATGGCAAACAGATGATCTATACCCTCCCCCTCCGGGTGGCCACCGAACAGATCTTCCTCCGTTTCCAGGTGTACGTGGGGGAAGATCGTGTGGGCTTGCTTCACGGGGATGCCGATCTTTTCCTCACCGAAAGTTTTTCCACGGAGGAAGAAGCCCTCCGGGTGCTGGACCTGAGCCGGCACCTGAGCGTTCCCTATCTGGTGGCCACGGGGGATCAGTTCTTCCCCTATGTGTTGCGTCCGCCGGGGTATGAACGTGTCTACGCCGGTTTTCCCCACACAGCGCTGGTAATGGACGAGATCCAGGCCTACGATTCCGTGGCCTCGGCCATGGTGGTGAAATATGCCGAAGACGTGGTGCGCATGGGAGGGCGGGTGCTGGTGATCACAGCCACCCTGCCGGGATATGTTCGAAAAGCGCTGGAGGAACGGCTGAAACAGTACGGTGCAACGCTGTCCGTCCGGAACATTTTTGAGGATGCGATTTATGGTCCGCTGCTCGAAGATCTCCAGCGCCATCGCGTGAAGGTGGTGGCCTGGAGGGATCCGAAAAAGAAAAACGTGACGGAATCCTCCGGGAGCAAACGGAAAAAGAAAACGCCGTTTTGGGATCCTGAGGCCTTGGCCCGGAAGGTGGTGGAGGAAGCCCGGAAAGGAAAACGGGTGCTTGTGGTGGCCAACACCGTTCAACGGGCCCGGGATTGGTACACGGCCATTCAGGAGCATGGGCGCCAGGCGGGAATTTCCGTGGATCTGCTTCACAGCGGTTATACCCTGAACGACCGAAAGGCACGGGAGCGCTTCCTGGGTGAGGCTTTCGGGTATGCGTCTCAAGGCCCCCACATCCTCGTGGCCACGCAGGTGGTGGAGGCGTCGCTGGATCTGGATGCAGATGTGCTTTTCACAGAACTGGCGCCCATGGACGCCCTGGTGCAGCGCATGGGACGGGTGTTCCGCCGCTATCGCATCCAGGAGAACACGCTCTGGAACCGTGCAGAAAACCGGGAGGTCCGGGACGGGGAACTTCCTCCGGAGGAGCCCAACGTGGTGGTGCTGGTGGAGGAGACCCAGCTGGCCAGCGGTTCGGGAACGGTGTACGACGTGGATCTTCTGGGCATCACCCTGGATCTGCTGCTGGGGGAAACACCCCCGGACGTGGAAGCGTGGATAACAAGCAAGAAACAGCGGAAGCGGGAAGACTGGTGGAAAAAGCGTTTTCAGAAGCCTCTGCGGCAAGGTGTGGGTCCCCGCGTGCTGAGCGAGGTGGCCAAACACCAGATGGTGGAGGCGCTGTACGATCTTCTGGCGCGCATGGAACATCGTCATGTCCGGGAGTTTCAGGAAACCCTGCGGATTCTGGATGCGGGGTATATGTCGGACCGGAAGAGCGAGGCCCATCGCCTGTTTCGCCGCATCGGTCAGGTGCAGGGGGTGCCGGAAACCCGTGTGGATGCCTTTGTGCAGGAAGTGCGGGCATTTGCACGCAGGGAGCATCTTTCCTATACGGCCTTCAAACGAGACGTGCTGGCGGCTTTTGTGGTTTCGGCGTACCCCTGCCGGGGGACAGAAAAACGACTGGACGAACGGTTGCGAATGGATCTCGCAGACCTGGATCCCCGGCTGCGGGAAAGGGTTGTCCGATGGGTTTCCGGTCTGCGGATCCTGCCGGGGGAATACCTGACGGATCAGGGCTTCCTCCGGGATCAGAAGCGATGTACGGACAGAGAAGAGGATGCGTGGG
>AMFO01000277.1_pt1 | contig 24383 bp, 21 predicted proteins | sample 552608 | NCBI WGS metagenome assembly AMFO01 (sample SAMN01893955, study PRJNA167987) | microbial mat metagenome | biome: hydrothermal vent | place: USA: Loihi, Hawai'I | collected 2003-05-01
TCGGGCTCCAGGGGATAGTCGGCGGCCAGGGGGTGGCCCACGTAGCGCGCCTCCACGCCGTGGCGGTCGAGGAACTCCGGCTCGAAGGGGAAGATGCAGAGCACCCGCTCCGCCGCCCGGCGCAGCTTCTTCACCCGACCCTCGCGCCAGGCCCAGACGGTGGGGCTCACGTAGTGGACGGTGGGAATTCCGCGCGCCCGGAGGGCCGTCTCCAGCCCCAGGTTGAAGTCGGGCGCGTCGATCCCGATGAAGAGGTCGGGAGGGTTTTCCAGCCAGTGGCGCACCAGGCCGCGGCGCAGGGCCAGGAGTTCCGGCAGGTGGCGCAGCACCTCCACCAGTCCCATCACCGAGAGCTTCTCCATGGGGAAGCGGCTCTGGAGCCCCTGTTCCGCCATGCGCGCGCCGCCCACTCCCTCGAAGCAGACCGAGGGCCACCGCTCCCGGAGCGCCGCCATCAGCCCCGCCGCGAGCTGGTCTCCCGAGGGCTCGGCGGCGACGATTCCGACACGCATTGAACTACCGGACGATGCTGCGGGCGGGGTTCTCGAGGAAGCTGGCCATCACCTCCAGCACCCCGAGCTCCCGCGCCATCTCCCGGATCTCCTCCAGCGCCTCCTCCAGCCGCAGGCCGGAGCGGTAGAGGCGCCGGTAGGCCCGCTTGATGGCACCGATCTCCTCGGCGCTGAAGCCGCGGCGCTTCAGCCCCTCGTGGTTGATGCCGCGCGGCGCCGCCGGCTGACCGCCCACCATCACGTAGGGGGGCACGTCCTTGCCGATGGCGCTGCCCATGGCGGCGAAGCTGTGGGCGCCCACGCGGGTGAACTGGTGCACCAGGCTGAAGCCGCCGAGAATGGCCCAGTCGTGCACCTGCACGTGGCCGCCCAGGGAGGCGGCGTTGGCCAGGATGGTGTGGTCGCCGATGACGCAGTCGTGGGCCACGTGGGTGTAGGCCATGAGCAGGTTGTGGCTGCCCACCCGGGTGACGCCGCCGTCCTGCACCGTGCCCCGGTGGAGGGTGGCGTACTCGCGGATCACATTGTGGTCGCCGATCTCCAGCCAGGTCTCCTCGCCGGCGTACTTCTTGTCCTGTGGGTCCTCGCCCACGGACGCGAACTGGAAGATGCGGTTGTTGCGGCCCATGCGGGTGTTGCGGGCGATGACCACGTGGCTGCCGATCTCGCAGCCGTCGCCGATCTCCACGCCCGGGCCGATGATGGTGAAGGGGCCGACGCGCACCCCCTCCCCCAGGCGGGCGCTCTCGTCGATGATGGCGGTGGGGTGGATCAAAGTTCCCTCGCTGTGCACATGATCTCGGCGGTGGCCACGGTGGCACCGTCCACCTTCGCCTCCGCCTCGAAGAGCCAGATGCCGCGGCGCCGCTTGAGCAGGCGGGCCTCCAGGTGCAACGCGTCACCCGGCATCACCGGTCGCTTGAAGCGGGCCTTGTCCACACCTGCCAGCAGGTAGACCTCATCCTTGCCGTTCTCCTCCGTCTCCAGCGCCAGCAGGCAGGTGGCCTGTGCCAGCGCCTCGATGATGAGCACGCCGGGCATCACCGGCTTTCCGGGGAAGTGGCCCTGGAAGAAGGGCTCGTTAATGGTGACGTTCTTCAGCGCCAGCAGCCGCTCGCCCGGTTCGCACTCGAGCACGCGGTCCACCAGCAGGAAGGGGTAACGATGGGGCAGCCGCGCCATGACGCGACCGATATCCAGGTTCTTCAAAGGGCGTGCTCCCGGGACGGTTCAGGCCGTCCCCTTCTCCCCGCGAAGCTGCTCGATGGCCTTCTCCAGCTCGCGGATCTTCTTGTTCATCTCTTCCAGGCGCTTGATGCGCGGCGCGTTGCGCTTCCACAGGTTGTGGGGCACGGCGGCCAGGCCACTGGAATAGACGCCCGGTTCCTTCAGCGAATGGGTGACCATGGTGAAGCCGGTCACGTGCACGTTGTCGGCCAGCTCGATGTGGCCCACCAGCCCCACGCCGCCGGCGAGGGTGCAGTCGGCGCCGATACGGGTGGAACCCGAGATGCCGGTGCAGGCGGCGATGGCGGTATTCTCGCCGATCTCCACGTTGTGGGCCACCTGGATGAGGTTGTCCAGCTTGGCGCCGCGGCGGATCACGGTGTCGTGGATGGCGCCCCGGTCGATGGTGGTGTTGGCGCCCACCTCCACGTCGTCCTCCAGCACCACCGAGCCGAGCTGGGGCACCTTCTCCCAGCGGCGGCCGTCGCGCGCCAGGCCGAAGCCGTCGCTGCCCACCACCACGCCGGGATGGAGCAGGCAGCGGCGCCCAATGCGCACCCCGTCCAGCACCGTCACCGAGGCCACCAGGCGGGTCTCGTCGCCGATCTGGGCGTTCCGGCCCACCACGCAGTTGGGGCCGATGCGCGCTCCATCTCCAATGATGGCGCCCTCGGCCACCACCGTGCCCGCCTCGATGACCGCGGTGGCGCTCACCCTGGCCTCCGGGGAGACCGTGGCCGCGGGATGGATACCCGGCGGCGGGGAGCTCCCGTCCGCGAAGCAGCGTAGCACCCGCGCCCAGGCGAGGTAGGGGTTGTCACTCACCAGGGCGTTGGTGGCGCAGTGGTCGAGATCACGCGGCCCGAGGATCACCGCCGAGGCGCGGGTCCCTGCCAGGTATTTCCGGTAGCGGGGGTTGTTGAGGAAGGTGACCTGCCCAGGCCCCGCCTGCTCCAGGGTCTCCACTCCGGAGATCCTGGTGCCTGCATCGCCGTGGAGCTCGGCATCCGCTACCCCGGCCAGTTCGCCCAGGGTGTAGCTCCTTCCCTCTTCCCGGGGCACCGGCCGCCTCAGCGCTTCTTCAGCTCTCGGATCACCTGGTCGGTGATGTTGACCTTGTCGTTGGCCCAGACCACCCCGCTCTCGAGCACCATGTCGAAGCCGCCCCGCTTGGCCACCTTGACCACCACCTCGGTGATCACCTTGCGCAGCTTGGCCAGCTCCTCGTTCTGGCGCAGCGAGAGATCCTCCTGGAACTCGCTCTGGGCATTCTTCAGCTTGCGGGAACGGGCGATGATGTCCCGCTCCAGCCGTTTCTTCTCGGATTCGCTCATAATGGCGGCATCCCGCGCCAGCTTCTCCTTGAGCTTCTTCAGTTTCTTCTGCTCGGCCACCAGCTGGTCGTCACGCTTGGCAAACTCCTTGCGGATACGCTCCTTGATTGCCTTCACCTGCGGAGCGGCCTGCAGCACCTTGGCCACCTGGACGAAGGCCACCTTGGTGCCCGCCGCCATGGCGGTGCCGCCAAAGGCGATGAATACGAGCAACAGTGCTGCCACTGGAATCTTGATTCTGGTCACGCTCTTGCACTCCTCGATTTGTGGATGATTCAGAAAATGGATCCGAAGCTGAACTGGAAGTTCTCCACTTCATCCGTACCCTTGTCGTTCAACGGCACACCATAACTTATGGTCAAGGCCCCCATGGGGGAAAGCCAGGTTGCGCCCACCCCCATGGAATACCGGATTCCGCCCCATTCTATCTTGTCCTTGAACACATTGCCTGCGTCCAGGAAAGCGGAAAGCCGCAGGGTTTCGGCAAGCTCCTCGAAAGGTGGCGGCATGAACAGTTCCACCCCCCCCGTTACCTTCCGCGTACCCCCGAAAGGGTCGCCAGTGGAATCGCGGGGCCCCAGGGTGTTGCTCTTGAATCCCCGCACGTCCTTCACGCCACCGGCAAAGAAGTGGTCAAAAAAGGGCATGGCGCTGGTACTACCATAACTGTCACCGAAGCCGAGGTCCGCCCTGGCGGAAAAGACGAACTTCCGGTACACCGGGATGTAGTGACGGAAGGTGTAGTAGAACTTGTAGAACTGCAGGTCACTGCCCGGCAGGGTCAGCGTCAGGGTGGCGGTCTGCCGGTTGCCCACGGTGGGGAAGATGGCGCTGTCGCGGGAATCGTGCCGCCAGGTGGCGGAAAGCTTGAAGTTCAGGTACTTGTCCCCTTCGGCATTCACGAAATCGACGATCTCGGTGGGCGGGAAGCTGCCGACGTAGAGGTCGGTGCCCTCGATGGCAAAGCTGGCCGAGAGGCGGTTGAAATCGCTGATGGGCACACCGTAGTTGACCGAGGCCACCGAGCGATCTGTGCTGTAGTCCGAGACATTGAGCTCGTTGTAGTTGGTCTTGCGGTAGCTCAGGTTGAAGCCCCGGCTGATGCCGTCGATGGTGGCGTAGGGGTTGAAATAGGAGAGCTGGTAGTGGGTGTTGTAGCTGCTGGTATTGAACGCCAGCGACACTTTCTTGCCGGTCCCCAGGAAGTTGTCCTCGGTGAGGCTGGCGGTGAAGCTGATGCCCTGGCTCTGGCTGTAACCGATACCGCCCGCCAAGGATCCGGAAGGTTTCTCCTTTACCGTCACCACCACGTCGGTGAGATCGGTGGAGCCGGGCACCGCCGGCGTCTCCAGCGTTACCTGCTCGAAGAAACCCAGGCGCTGCAGCCGCTCCCGTGAGCGTTTCAGCTTGCTGTTGGAGAGCCAGGCGTTCTCCATCTGCCGCATCTCGCGGCGGATGACGCGGTCGCGGGTACGGGTGTTGCCCTTGATGTCGATGCGCCGCACGTAGACCCGCTTGCCCGGATCCAGGTAGAAGGTGATGGAGACCGTCTTCTTCTCCTCATCCACCTCGGGGATGTGGTTGATGTTGGCAAAGGCGTAGCCCATCTCGCCCAGCTTCTCGGTGATGCGATCGGTGCTGTCCACCACGGCGCGGCGGGAGAAGGGTTCACCACGCCGCAGATGGATGAGCGGGAAGTACTCCTCGGCATCCACCACCAAGTCGCCGGTGATGCGGATGTCGCTCAGGGTGTAGACATCCCCCTCGCTGACGTTGATGGTGATGTAGATGTCCTTCTTGTCCGGTGACAGGGTCACCTGGGTGGACTCCACCTTGAACTTGAGGTAGCCGCGGTCGAGATAGTAGGACTTGAGCGCCTCCAGGTCGCCCGCAAGCTTCTGGCGGGAATACTGGTCCTCCTTGGTGAACCAGGCCAGCCAGCCGCCGGGGCGGGACTTGAACAGGTCCAGCAGCTCCTCGTCGGAAAAGCTCCGGTTGCCGACGATGCTCACACCCCGGATACGTGCCGTCTTCCCCTCCTTGATGTCGATGTCGATGGCGACCCGGTTGCGCTCGAGCGGGGTCACCCGCGTCTCCAGGCTGACACCGTACTTGCCCTCGTTGAAGAACTGGCGGCGCAGCTCCTGCTTGATCTTGGCCAGCAGCGAGCGGTTGAAGGTACGCCCCTCGGCCAGGCCCGCGTCCCGCAGCCCCTTCATCAGGTCCTCGGTCTTGATGGACTTGTTGCCCGTGATCTCGATCTGGGCGATGGCGGGACGCTCCACCACCTCGATGACCAGCACGTCGCCTTCGCGCCACGCCTGCACGTCCTTGAAGAAGCCGGTCTTGTAGAGGGAGCGGATGATGGCGGGAACGTTGCGCGCATCCACCTCGTCGCCCGGCTTCACCGGCAGGTAGTTGAAGACAGTGCCCGCCGAGATGCGTTGCAGCCCTTCCACGCGGATATCCTTCGCGATGAAGGCGCCGGCCAGGCCCGGCGCTGCGAGCAGCAGCAGGAGAAGAACTCTGGGGAAAGCGCGCATGGTGAAAGGGAAGCCCCGCTGTTTTCGTGACCGCGTATTATATCGGCTGAAGGACAAATTGCACCCGAGGGGCATGGTCGCTCAGCCCGACAGCCGCATGATGTCCTGATAGAAGACCAGGACCATGAGCGCCAGCAGCAGGGCAAGCCCGATCTGCTGCCCGCGCGCCATCATCTCCTCCGAAGGCGGTCGTCCGGTCACCGCCTCGAAGAGGAAATAGAGCAGGTGGCCGCCGTCCAGCACCGGCACCGGCAGCAGGTTGAACACGCCGAGGCTGACGCTGATCACCGCCAGCAGCTTGAGGAAGTAGACCAGCCCCGCGCTCACCGCGCTGCCCGCCGCGTCCGCCATGGTGATGGGCCCGCCCAGGTTCTTCAGCGAGGCCTGCCCGGTGAGGATGCGCCACATCACCTTGAGAGTGAGCGCCGAGAACTCCCAGGTTCGGCGAAAAGCCTCGGGCACCGCCTCGAGTGGCCCCATGGTGTATTCCACCCGGTACCGTTCCCACAGCTCGGGCATGGGCCGGTTGGCCGCGCCGATGCGCCCGATGGTGCTGCCGTCGTCCAGGGTCACCGCCTTCGGCGTCACCTCCAGGGCCAGCCTCTCGCCGCCGCGCTCCACCTCCAGGCGGATGGGCTGCAACGGATGGTCGCGGATGTAGTTCACCCACTCCACCCAGTCCTTCACCGGCTTTCCATCCATGGTGAGGATGCGGTCGCCCTCCCGGAGCCCCGCCTGCTCCGCCGGTTCGCCCGGCAGCACCTTGCCGATCACCGCCGGAACCGTCGGCAGCTCGGGCTTCAGCCCCAGCGCCTCCAGCGGATTCTTCACCTCGGCCAGGTCGCCGATGGCGTCGTAGGGCAGCACGCGATGGTGGATCCGCCCCTTCGGGTCGCGCACCTCGATATCGATGGGGTCGCCGCCGGCCGAGGCGGCGGCGAAGCGGTAGAGCATCTGCGTCCAGGTGGGCGTGACCTCCCCGTTGATGGAGAGTATCTCGTCACCGGGATGGAACCCGGCCTGCTCCGCCACCGAACCCGGGGTCACCTCCCCCACCAGCGGCCGCAGCCCGGTCTCGCCCAGCACCAGCACCATCCAGAAGAGCACCACCGCGAAGACGAGGTTGAAAAGCGGACCGGCCAGCACCACCGCCGTTCGCACCCACAGGGGCTTGCGGTTGAAGGCGGCGGGCAGGTCGGCCTCGGCCACCTCCCCTTCCCGCTCGTCCACCATCTTCACGTAGCCGCCCAGGGGGATGGCGGCCACCACGTACTCGGTGGGATCGTTTCGGCGCCGCCAAGTGAAGAGGGGCCGGCCGAAGCCGATGGAGAAGCGCAGCACCTTCACCCCCAGCCTGCGCGCCACCCAGAAGTGGCCGAACTCGTGCACCGTCACCAGGATGCCCAGCGCCAGGAGAAAGCCGAAGACCTTGAGCGCCAGCGCTTCCATCAGCCCGCCAGCTCCCGCGCCAACGCCCGCGCCTCGCGGTCCGCCTCCATCAGCGTCTCCAGCTCGTCGGCCGGCAGCACTGCCACCCTCTCCATCACCGCTTCGATGATCCGGGGAATGCGCGTGAAACCGATGCGCCCCGCCAGGAAGGCCTCCACCGCAACCTCGTTGGCGGCGTTGAGCACCGCCGGCAGGGTGCCGCCGGTTTCGATGGCGCGGAAAGCCAGCGCCAGGCAGGGAAAGCGGTTGGTGTCTGGCGCTTCGAAGTCGAGCCGGGCCACCTCGAAGAGGTCCAGCGGCGCCACGCCCGACTCGATGCGCTCGGGCCAGGCCAGGGCGTGAGCGATGGGGGTGCGCATGTCGGGATTGCCCAGCTGCGCCAGCACCGAGCCGTCCACGTACTGCACCAGGGAGTGGATCACGCTCTGCGGGTGCACCACCACCTGGATCTGGTCGGGCCTGGCGCCGAAGAGCCAGTGGGCCTCGATCACCTCCAGCCCCTTGTTCATCAGGGTGGCGGAGTCCACGGAAATCTTGCGCCCCATGTCCCAGTTGGGGTGGGCACAGGCCTGCTCGGGCGTGACGGTTTCCAGGGCCTCCGCCGGCAGCGTGCGGAAGGGACCGCCGGAGGCGGTGAGCAGGATGCGCAACACGCCCCGCTCGTCCAGGGAGCCGTCTCCCGGCGGCAGGCACTGGAAGATGGCGTTGTGCTCGCTGTCGATGGGCAGCACCTCCACGCCGGCCCTGCGCACCTCCTCCATGAAGAGGGCGCCAGCCACCACCAGCGCCTCCTTGTTGGCCAGCAGGATGCGCTTACCCGCCCGCACCGCGGCGAGGGTGGGTTGCAGCCCCGCGGCGCCCACGATGGCGGCCATCACCTGTTGCGCCCCGGGATGGGCGGCCACCTGCGCCAGCCCCTCGTCGCCCGCCACCACCTCGATCCCCGCGCCTTCACGGCCCAGGGCCTCCCGCAGCCGCTGCGCGCTCTGCACATCGGCCATGGCCGCCAGCTCCGGGCGGTGTTCCAGGCACTGGCGGAGCATCCCCTCCACGTCCCGGTTGGCGGCCAGGGCCACCACCCGGTAGCGGTCGCGGTGACGGGCGAGAACGTCGAGGGTGCTGCGCCCGATGGAGCCGGTGGAACCGAGGACACTCACGCCAATCATGCCCGCCCTCCCAGCAACCAGAGCCCCGCCAGGAAGAAGGGCGCCGCGGCGATCTGGCTGTCGATGCGGTCCAGCACGCCGCCGTGCCCCGGCAGCACGTGGCCGCTGTCCTTGAAGCCGCGCTCACGCTTGAGCACGCTCTCCCACAGGTCGCCGCCGATGGAGACCGCCACCGTCGCCACGCCCAGCAGCACCGCGGCAGGCAGGGAGAGCGAGGTCCAGCCCGTGATCCCCAGCACCAGGGAAAAGAGCGCGGCGCTCGCCAGGGCGCCCAGCGCCCCCTCCACCGTCTTGCCGGGGCTGATGTGGGGCGCCAGCTTGCGCCTGCCCCAGTTGCGACCGGAGAAGTAGGCGGCGCTGTCGGCCAGCCAGATCAGCACCAGGAAGAACATCACCAGTTCGGGCCCGTGCTCCAGCCCGTGGAGGCGCACCAGTGCCAGCCAGGCCCCCGCCAGGAAGGCCACACCCGCCGCCAGCCGTGGGAGGTGCGCGCCGCGGATGGGACGGGGCTCGACCTTCCCGGAAAGCAGCGCCACCAGGTTGACCACCCACCAGGCCGCCAGCACCAGGAGGAGGGAATCGGTCCAGGACGCATCTTTAAAAACGTAGAGCCCAGCCAGCAGGAACGCGGAGAGAAGGAGCACCAGCAGGCGGGCAGGCACGGAAGCCAGGGCCGCCAGGCGGGCCAGTTCCCATCCCGCGCCCAGCACCACCAGCCCCGCCAGGGCGGCGAACCAGGGTTCCGGCAGCTTCAGCACCGCCAGGAAGACCAGCGGCACCAGCACCAGCGCGGTGAGCAGGCGGGAGGCGAGCATCAGTCGTCCTCGGGCTCGAGGACCCTGCCGAAGCGGCGCTGGCGTCCCGCGTAGTCGGCCAGGGCGGCGTCCAGCACCGCCTCGTCGAAGTCGGGCCAGAGCACGTCGGTGAAGTAGAGCTCGGTGTAGGCGCACTGCCAGAGCATGAAATTGCTGATGCGCTGCTCGCCGGCGGTGCGGATGAGCAGGTCGGGATCGGGCACCCCGGCGAAAGAGAGGGCGCCGGCGAGTCGCTCCTCGTCGATCTGCGCCGGGTCCAGCACCCCCGCCTGCACCTGGGAGGCGAGCCGGCGCGCCGCCTGCGTGATGTCCCAGCGCCCGCCATAGTTGGCGAAGACCTGCAGCAGCAGGCCGTCGTTGCCGGCGGTGGCCCGTTCCCCCTCGCGGATCAGCTCCTGGAGCTTGTCGGAGAAGGCGCCCAGGTCACCGATGATGCGCAGCCGCACGTTGCCCTTCACCAGACGGCGGATCTCGCGGTTGAGCGCGGTGAAGAAGAGCTCCATGAGCATCTTCACCTCGGTCTCGGGGCGGCGCCAGTTCTCGCTGGAGAAGGCGAAGAGGGAGAGCACCTTCACGCCGCGGTTGCCGCAGGCCTCGATCACCCGGCGCACCGCTTCCACGCCGGCGCGGTGCCCGGCATGGCGCGGCTTGCCGCGGGCCCGGGCCCAGCGGCCGTTGCCGTCCATGATGATCGCCACGTGGTGGGGGATCTTCTCTTCGGGAGGGTTCGCTGAGGACATTCGGCCGACGGCTTCAGACCGCCATGAGATCCTTTTCCTTGGCCTCCAGCATCTCGTCGATCTCCTTGATGTGCTGATCGGTGAGCTTCTGGATCACCTCCTGTCCGCGGCGCTCGTCGTCCTCGGTGATGAGCTTCTCCTTCACCAGCTCCTTGAGGTCGCTGTTGGCGTCGCGCCGGATGTTGCGGATGGCCACCCGGGCCTGCTCGCCCTCCTGGCGCACCACGCGGGTGAGATCCCGGCGCCGCTCCTCGGTGAGCGGCGGCATGGGCACGCGGATGACGGTGCCGGCGGTGTTGGGGTTGAGTCCCAGGTCCGACTCCATGATGGCCTTCTCCACCGGTTTCACCATGGACTGCTCGTAGGGCTGGATCACCAGGGTGCGCGCGTCCTCGACGCTGATGTTGGCCACCTGCTTCAGGGGGGTCTCCGCGCCGTAGTAGGAGACCGTGAGATGGTCGAGCAGGCTGGGATGGGCGCGCCCGGTGCGGATCTTGCTCAGGGAGTCGTGGAGCGCCTTGATGGTCTTGTCCATGCGCTCCGCCGCATCCTTCTTTATGTCGTCAATCATTCGCTCTCTCCGCTCGTGACCAGTGTTCCGATCTCTTCCCCCGCCAGCAGCCGCTCGAGCGCGCCGGGCCGGTAGATGTTCATCACCCGCAGCGGCAGGCCGTGGTCCCGGCAGAGGATGAGGGCGGTGGCGTCCATCACCGCCAGGCGCTCGTCCAGTGCCCGGCCATAGGTGATACGCTCGTAGAAGACGGCGTCCGGGTTCTTCACCGGGTCGTCGGAATAGACGCCGTCCACCTTGGTGGCCTTGATCAGCAGGTCGGCGCCGATCTCGATGGCACGCAGGCTGGCCGCCGAATCGGTGGTGAAGAAGGGGTTGCCGGTGCCGGCTGCGAGGATCACCACCCGTCCCCGCTCCAGGTGCTCCACCGCGCGGTAGCGGCTGTAGGGCTCGCATACCTGGTCCATGTCCAGGGCCGAGAGCACCCGGGCGTCCACCCCCGCCTTGCGCAGGGCGTCGCCCATGGCCAGGGAGTTGATCACCGTGGCCAGCATGCCCATGTGGTCGCCGGTGACCCGGTCCATGCCGCCGCCCGCCAGGCCGGCGCCGCGGAAGATGTTGCCGCCGCCGATGACCATGCCGACGCCGATACCCTTGCGGGCCAGCTCCGCCACCTCGCCGGCGAGCCGTTGCAGGATGGCGGGATCGATGCCGAAGTCGGCCTCGCCCATGAGGGCTTCGCCGCTCAGCTTGAGCAGGATGCGGCGTGGTGGGGTGGTGCCGTCAGTCATGGATCAGGACGCCGTGTTCGGGGAAAAACCGGGGAGGAATAGTATCAACAGTGACCCCGATTGTGTAGCGAAACTCCGCGTTGGCGCGGGCAAGAAAAATGGCGCGGCCCGAAGGCACGCGCCATTTTCATCGGCGAAGCCGCACAGATCAGGTGCGCATCTGAGCCTTCACCTCCTCGGCGAAGTTCTCCTGCTTCTTCTCGATGCCCTCGCCCACCTCGAAGCGGACGAAGCGGTTCACCGTGGCGCCCTTGTCGGCCAGCAGCTTGCCCACCTTGGTGTCGGGGTCTTTGACGAAGGGCTGGCCGGTGAGGGTCACCTCGCCGATGTACTTCTTCATGCGGCCCTCGATCATCTTCTCGATGATGTTGTCGGGCTTGCCGCTCTCGCGCGCCTGGGCCTCGAAGATCTCGCGCTCCTTGGCCAGGAGCTCCTCGGGGATGTCCTTCTCCTCCACGCAGACGGGGTTGGAGGCGGCGATGTGCATGGCCAGGTCGCGGCCCAGATCCTGGTCGCCGCCGCTCAGGTCCACCAGCACGCCGATGCGGGTGCCGTGGAGGTAGCTGGCGATCTCGCCCTCGGCCTCCAGGCGCACGAAGCGGCGCACGTTGATGTTCTCGCCGATCTTGGAGACCAGCGCCTGGCGCGCCTCCTCCACCGTGGTGTCCTCGCCCTCGTGCAGCGGCAGCGCCTTGAGCGCCTCCACGTCCTCCACGTCGCTGTCCAGCACCCGCTCGGCCACGGCGTTGGCGAAGGAGAGGAAGTTGTCGTCCTTGGCCACGAAGTCGGTCTCGCAGTTGACCTCGGCCATGGCCACCTTCTTGCCGTCCTCGCTGGGCAGGATCACGATGACGCCCTCGGCGGCGATGCGGCCCGCCTTCTTGGCCGCCTTGGCCTGACCGGACTTGCGCATGTTCTCGATGGCCTTCTCGATGTCGCCGTCGGTCTCCACCAGCGCCTTCTTGCACTCCATCATGCCGGCGCCGGTGCGCTCGCGCAGTTCTTTCACCAGAGCTGCAGTAATTGCCATGGTCTCTACCTCTGAAATCTGAAATGTCCTGGCCGGGCACGGCATGCCGTGCCCCCTGAAAATTCATGGACCCCTGCCCGGCATCCGCGGACAAGGGTCCGGTGCATCACGCCGCGCGGGATCAGCCCTCGGCGGCTTCTGCCTCGCCCTTCTCCTCGTCAGCGGCCGCGGCACCGCCGGCCACCGCCTGGGCAGCCACGGCACGGCCCTCGAGGATGGCCGCCGAGGCGCCCTGCACGTAGAGCTGGATGGCGCGGATGGCGTCGTCGTTGCCGGGGATGATGTAGTCCACCAGGTCGGGGTCGTTGTTGGTGTCCACCACGCCCACGACGGGGATGCCCAGCTTGCGCGCCTCGGCCACGGCGATGTCCTCGTGGCCGGTGTCGATGACGAAGAGGGCGTCGGGCAGGCCCTTCATGTCCTTGATGCCGCCCACGCTGCGCTCCAGCTTCTCCAGCTGGCGCTTGAGCCCCAGGGCCTCCTTCTTGGAGAACTTCTGCTCCAGGGAGCCGTCTGCGGCCATCGCCTCCAGCTCCTTGAGCTTGTTGATGGAGAGCTTGATGGTCTTGTAGTTGGTGAGCATGCCACCCAGCCAGCGGTGGTTGACATAGGGCATGCCGCAGCGCTCGGCCTCCTCCTTGATCACGTTGCTGGCGGCGCGCTTGGTGCCGACGAAGAGCACCTTGCCGCCGTTGGAGGCGAGCTTGCCGATGAAGTTCATCGCCTCGTTGTAGAGAGGCAGGGTCTTTTCCAGGTTGATGATGTGGATCTTGTTGCGCTGGCCGAAGATGTAGGGAGCCATCTTCGGGTTCCAGTAGCGGGTCTGATGCCCGAAGTGCACGCCAGCTTCCAGCATCTGGCGCATGGTCACGTTACTCATGGTGTAGCCTCGTTCTGTATAGGGTTGAGCCTCCGCAGTTCCCGGTGCGCCAACCCCGTCGAAACAGGGCACCCCGGCGCCGCCAATAGCGGAACTGCGTGTGTATTTGCCGTTTGGCGGCGCGTTTTATACCATAATGCGCCCTTCACAACAATTCCCGCCCCTTTCCCACCATTTTCAAGCCAGCCGGGAGCCCCATGGCCATCACCATCAAGACCCCCGAAGAGATCGAGAAGATGCGCGTGGCCGGCCGTCTGGCCGCCGAGGTCCTCGAGATGATCGAACCCCACGTGCAGGCGGGTGTCACCACCGGGGAGCTCGACCGCATCTGCCACGACTACATCGTCAAAGAGCAGAAGGCCATCCCAGCCCCCCTCAACTACCACGGCTTTCCCAGGTCCATCTGCACCTCGGTGAACCACCAGGTGTGCCACGGCATCCCGGGCGACAAGAAGCTCAAGAAGGGCGACATCCTCAACATCGACATCACCGTCATCAAGGACGGCTTCCACGGCGACACCAGCAAGATGTTCTGCATCGGCCAGCCCTCGGTTCCGGCGAAGCGGCTGTGCGACATCACCTACGAGGCCATGTGGCGCGGCATCCGCGTGGTGAGGCCCGGCGCCCACTTCGGCGATATCGGCGAGGCGATCCAGAAGTTCGTGGAGGCAAACCACTTCTCGGTGGTGCGCGAGTACTGCGGCCACGGTATCGGCCGCGGCTTCCACGAGGAGCCCCAGGTGCTCCACTACGGCCGGCGCGGCACCGGCCCGCGCATGGAACCGGGCATGACCTTCACCATCGAGCCCATGGTCAACGCCGGCCGCAAGGAGGTGAAGCAGCTGGGCGACGGCTGGACGGTGGTGACCCGCGACCGCCGCCTCTCCGCCCAGTGGGAGCACACCATCCTGGTGACCGAGACCGGCTACGAGGTGCTCACCCTGCGCGAGGAGGAGAAGGCCGCCCTCGCCGCCAGCAACGGCTGATGCCCCTCTCCCTCGTCGAAAGGCTGGACCAGGCGCTGGCCGCGGGCGAGGCGCCGCTGCCCGCCTACCGCGACACCATCCGCGCCAGCCGACAGCGGCTGGCCGAGCGCTTCCACGCCGGCGATCCCGTGGAGGAGCTGGTGCACGAGCGCGCCGCCTTCGTGGACCAGGTGCTGATGCGCATCTGGAACACCTTCATGGCCGTCCAGCCCGCCGCGACGCTGGTGGCCGTGGGCGGTTACGGCCGCGGCGAGCTCCATCCCGCTTCCGACGTGGACCTGCTCATCCTGGTGCAGGAGGAGCCCGAAGGTCCCGCGAAAGAGGCGCTGGAGCAGCTGGTGATGTTCCTCTGGGACGTGGGCCTGGAGGTGGGCCACAGCGTGCGCACCCCGCAGCAGTGCGTGGAGGAGGCCGAGCGCGACGTCACCATCGTCACCAACCTGATGGAGTCGCGCTACCTGGCCGGCGACGAATCCCTCTTCCACGCCATGAAGGCGGCCACCGGCCCCGACCGCATCTGGCCCAGCGACCGTTTCTTCGCCGCCAAGGCGGAGGAGCAGCGCAAGCGCCACGCCCGCTACGAGGACAGCGCCTACAACCTGGAGCCCAACATCAAGTCCAACCCCGGCGGCCTGCGCGACATCCAGATGATCGGCTGGGTGGTGAAGCGCCACTTCGGCGCCGAGACCCTGCTGGAGCTGGTCCACCGGGGCTTCCTCACCGACGCCGAGTACGCCGCCCTCATGGACGGCCAGCACCTGCTGTGGCGGATCCGCTTCGCCCTCCACCTCATCACCGGGCGCCACGACGACCGCCTGCTCTTCGAGCACCAGCGCGCCATCGCCCGCGAGTTCGGCTACTGCGACGACGACGCCAACCTGGCGGTGGAGGCCTTCATGCAGGACTACTACCGCACGGTGATGGAGCTCAACCGCCTCAACGAGATGCTGCTGCAGCTCTTCCGCGAGGCGATCCTGGAGGCGGACCACCCGCAGGAGGTGACGTCCATCAACCGCCGCTTCCGGGCGGTGAACGGCTACCTCGAGGTGACCAACGCCGCCCTCTTCGTCAACTACCCCTTCGCCATGCTGGAGCTCTTCCTGCTCATGACCGAGCACCCGGAGCTCAAGGGCGTGCGCGCCAGCACCATCCGCCTGGTGCGCGCCCACCTGCACCTCGTCGACGAACGGTTCCGCCGGGACATCCGCGCCCGCTCCCTCTTCCTGGAGATCCTGCGCCAGCCCCGGGGCATCACCCACGAGCTGCGCCGCATGCACCGCTACGGCGTGCTGGCGCGCTACATCCCCGCCTTCGGCCGCATCACCGGGCGCATGCAGTTCGACCTCTTCCACGTCTACACGGTGGACGAGCACACCCTCATGCTCATCCGCAACCTGCGCCGCTTCTCGATACCGGAGTTCGCCCACGAGTTCCCTCTCTGCTCGCAGGTCTTCGACCAGCTGGCCAAGCCCGAGCTCATCTACCTGGCCGGCCTCTTCCACGACATCGCCAAGGGGCGCGGAGGCGACCACGCGGTGCTCGGCGCGGAGGACGCCCGCGCCTTCTGCCGCCTGCACCACCTCTCCAGCTACGACAGCGAGCTGGTGGCCTGGCTGGTGCTCAACCACCTGGTGATGTCCATGACCGCCCAGCGCAGGGACATCGAGGACCCGCGGGTGGTGCAGGAGTTCGCCGAGAAGGTGGGCGACCTGTCGCGACTAGACTACCTCTACCTGCTTACGGTGGCGGACATCCGCGCCACCAACCCGGCGCGCTGGAACTCCTGGACCGCCTCCCTGCTCAACCGCCTCTACTACAGCGCCCGCAGCCTGCTGCTGCGCGGCCTGGAACGGGCCCCGGGACAGGACGAGCTGGTGCAGGCCAAGCAGGAAGAGGCGCGGCGCCTGCTGGCAGAGAAGGGGTTCAGCGACGAACGCATCAACGACCTGTGGCGCCAGCTGACGCTGGAGCACTTCCTGCAGAGCGACCCGGACGAGATCGCCTGGCACACCGAGCTGGTGCTCCAGCACCCCGACCCGGCACAGCCGCTGGTGGAGCTGCGCCCCTCCCGCAGCCGCGGCTGCGACGAGCTGTTCATCGTCACCCCCGACCGCAAGGGGCTCTTCGCGCGCTGCACCGCGCTCATCGACCGCCTCCACCTCAACATCCTCGAGGCGCGCATCCACACCACCGACGAGGGGCTCGCCTTCAACAGCTTCTTCGTGCTGGAGCACGACGGCAGCCACATCCAGGGGGCGTTCCGGCGACAGGAGGTGATCGAGGCGATGAAGGAGGGGCTGGCCCGGGAGGAGGAGCCGGCCGTGGTACAGCGCCCCCTTTCGAAGAAACTGCAGCAGTTCGCCCGCCGCTCGGAGGTGGAGATCGTCCAGGACCGCGAGAACCGCCTCACCCGGCTGCACCTGCGGAGCACCGACCGCCCCGGCCTGCTCGCCCTCGTCGCCCGGGTGCTGGCCGACCAGGAGATCCGCGTGCTGCAGGCCAAGATCACCACCATCGGCGCCGAGGTGGACGACCTCTTCGCCGTCACCGGCGGCGACTGCCAGCCGCTGGAGGAACCATCGCGGCTGGCGGAGCTGGAAAAGCGCCTACTCGAGCGGCTGGACGGCTGATTTTTTCGCGACGTTGTTGCGCAGATAGACCGGCAGCGCCCGCTCGGGCGGCACGCCGCCGCCCCGCGCAAATTCCACCGCCCCCACCGCGGCCACGTCCCGCGCATGGATCTGCCACCCGTGGAGCACCCGAACCGGCCGGAATCTGGGCAGCAGCGCCTCCAGGTGGGCATCCCAGCCACTGCCCACGGCCACCCAGTCGTCGCGCCCAGGCGCCGTCACCCGGGGCGGCGGCGCCACCTTCTCCTCCGAGAGCAGGCATGGTCCTTCGTCCCCCACCTCCACCGCCGCCCAGTAGAGCTCACCCATGCGCGCGTCCAGCGCGGCGAGCACGTGGGCAGCACCGGCCTCGCGGAAGGCCCCCTGCGCCAGCGACAGCAGGGTGGAGACGGGAACCAGGGGAAGGTCCGCACCCAGCGCCAGCCCCTGCGCCACCGCCGTGGCGATGCGCACGCCGGTGAAGGAGCCCGGCCCGCGGGAAAAGGCGATGGCGTCCAGGCGGGAGAGCGAGAGCCCCGCCTCCTCGAGCAGTTCGGCCGCCATGGGCAGCACCAGCTCGCTGTGCTGCCGGGGCGCCACCCGGTGGCGCCAGATGGCGTCGCCGTCGAGCGCGAGCGCGACGGAGCAGGCGGTTTCGGTGGTGTCGATGGCGAGCAGTTTCACGGAGAGCGGGAATCAGGCACTGAGCTTCTCGACGCGCTCCCGCGCCTCACGGCGGGCCGCCTCGAGCCGCTGCTGGAGCTCCTGCTCCAGGGTGCGGTAGACGCGGATCTCGGCGCGCTGGTACACCGTCTCCGGGATCTGCCCGGCAAAGGTGATCAGCGCGTTGCAGAAGGCCACATCCGCCTCCAGGGAGGAGATCTGGATCTTGAAACGGGCCGGCAATGGACGTTTCCGTGCTGCCATCTTTGCAATTCTACCTCGAACCGGGGCCGGGGGCTGCCGCAGCCTGCCACAAACGGGAGTCGCCTCGCATTTTCTCAACGGAGCATCTCCAGCAGGTGCGGCGGCAGGTTGATGGCCGCGCTGAAGTCGGTCTCCTCCAGTCCGGCGTTGACGAAGCGGGAATCGGCCAGGTCGGCCCCGTTGAAGCGGGCGCCGGCGAGGTGCGCCCCGTTGAGCAGGCTGTGGGTCACGTCGGCCCCCTCGAACCGCGCCTCCTCCAGCGATGCGCCGGTGAGCGTTGCGCTGTGCACCAGGGCGTCCCGGAAATCGGAGCCGATGGCCACGGCGCGGTGCATGAAGGACTCCCAGAAGAGCGCGCCCCGGAAGTCGCTCTCTTCCATGGCGATGTCCTTCATGTAGGCGGAAGAGAAGTTGGCTTCCCTCGCCTTCACCTCGTTGAGGTTGGCGCCGAACATATTGGCGCCGACGAAGCGGGCGTGGTCGAGCACCGCGCCGTCGAGGGTGACGTGGAAGAGGTCCGCGCCGGAGAAGTCCGCCAGCGGGGCCCTGCACTCCACCAGGTTGGCCCACTTGAGGTCCGCCCCCTTCAGGCTGGCACCGGTGAGGTCACAGCCGGGCATCTTCGCATTGGAGAGGTTCACCCCGTCGAGCCGGCTGCCCCGGAGCTCGATGCCCGCCAAGTCCCTGCCGGAGAGGTCGCAGTGGCGCAGGTCGGTGAAGGAGGCCGGGGCCGCGCAGTCCCCTTTCGGCAGTCCGGCCGCAACGACCGCGGGGGACCACCCCCAGCACCCGAAAAGCGCCAGCACCCACACCAGCGTTCCCGGCCGGAAAAAGGCGCCTCTTGTCACAAATTTTAGTATGACCATACTATTCCCCCGAATCCGCCTGCCATTCCCCCACCGCTGTGCTAGACTCCCAAGCCAAGGAAAGTCATTGAAAAATGCACGAGACGGGCAGTTTTCGAGCTTTCCGCACACTTTTGGGTGATCATCATAAAAATGTCCGACCTGCTCGAGTCACTTCGTCGATCCTCACCATTTTATGATGGTAACGCCCCTTTCATAGAAAGTCTCTACGAGTCCTGGCTGCAGGACCCGGGCAGCGTGCCCGAGGAGTGGCGAAAGCGCTTCGAGTCGCTGCCCCAGGTGGACGGCTACAGCGGCAGGGACCCCTCCCACCGCCAGATCCAGCAGAACTTCCGGCGGCTGGGCCGCGAACGGCGTCCCTGCGCACCCCTCGGCGGCGACGAGACGCTGGCCGCCGTGGCCGCCGCCAAGCAGGCCTCGGTGCTGCGGCTGATCAACGCCTACCGGGTGCGGGGGCACCAGAACGCCGATCTCGACCCCCTCCACCTCACCGAGGTGGAACCCCTTCCCGAGCTCACCCTCGCCTACCACAACCTGTCGGAAGAGGACCTGGACCGCACCTTCAACACCGGCTCCCTCTTCGCCCCCGAGCGCCTGCCCCTTCGCGAGATCCTGGAGCTGCTGAAGAAGGTCTACACCGGCACCGTGGGCTCGGAGTACATGCACATCACCGACACGGTGGAGAAGCGCTGGATCCAGCAGCGGCTAGAGACCTACCGCACCCGCCCCGAGCTGGAGCCGGAGGACAAGCGCTGGATCCTGCGCATGCTCACCGCGGCGGAGGGGCTGGAGAAGTACCTGCACACCCGCTTCGTGGGGCAGAAGCGCTTCTCGCTGGAGGGGGGCGAGTCGCTCATCCCCCTGCTCGACGAGCTGATCCAGCGCGCCGGCCGCGACGGCCTGCAGGAGATCGTCATCGGCATGACCCACCGCGGCCGCATCAACGTCCTCACCAACATCATCGGCAAGCCCCCCTCCGAGATCTACGACGAGTTCCAGGACCGCGGCCGCCGCCACGGCGTGATGACCTCGGGCGACGTGAAGTACCACCAGGGCTTCTCCAGCAGCGTGGAGACGCCGGGCGGCATCACCCACGTGGTGCTCGGCTTCAACCCCTCCCACCTGGAGATCATCGACCCGGTGGTCGAGGGCTCGGTGCGCGCGCGCCAGCGGCGGCGCGGCGACCGCACCGGCGACCAGGTGCTGCCGGTGCTGCTCCACGGCGACGCCGCCTTCACCGGGCAGGGGGTGGTGATGGAGACCTTCAACCTCTCCCAGGCCGAGGGCTTCGCCACCGGCGGCACGGTGCACATCGTGGTCAACAACCAGATCGGCTTCACCACCTCGGACCCGCTCAACAGCCGTTCCGCCACCTACTGCACCGACGTGGCCAAGATGGTCCAGGCGCCCATCTTCCACGTCAACGGCGACGACCCCGAGGCGGTGATCTTCGTCACCCGGCTGGCGCTGGACTACCGCAACCACTTCCACAAGGACGTGGTCATCGACCTGGTCTGCTACCGCCGCCAGGGCCACAACGAGGCGGACGAGCCGGCGGTGACCCAGCCGCTCATGTACCAGAAGATCCGCATGCACCCCACCACCCGCACCCTCTACGCCGGCAGGCTGGCGGCCGAGGGGGTGGTGACGCCGGACGAGGCGCAGGCGATGATCGACCACTACCGCGACCAGCTCGACAAGGGCGAGATCGTGAGCCGCCCCGTGCTGTGCGAGGTGAATAACCCCTACCGGGTGAACTGGCGCCGCTACCTCAAGGGCAAGTGGAACGACCCGGTGGAGACCAGCATCCCGCTGGAGAAGGTGCGGCAGCTGGGCGAGCGTCTCACCGACTTTCCCGAGGGCTTCAAGCTCCACCCGCGGGTGGAGCGCATCATGCAGGCCCGCCGCTGCATGACCCGTGGCGAGCAGCTGGCCGACTGGGGCTTCGGCGAGAACCTGGCCTACGCCTCCCTGGTGGACCAGGGCATCCCGGTGCGCATCTCCGGCCAAGACTGCCGCCGCGGCACCTTCTTCCACCGCCACGCCATGGTGGTGGACCAGGAGACGGGCGAGAAGTACTTCCCGCTGCAGCACATCCGCCCCGACCAGGCCCCCTTCATCGTCATCGACTCGCCCCTGTCGGAGGAGGCGGTGCTGGGCTTCGAATACGGCTACGCCACCGCCGAGCCCGAGACCCTCACCATCTGGGAGGCCCAGTTCGGCGACTTCGCCAACGGCGCCCAGGTGGTCATCGACCAGTTCATCACCTCGGCCGGCGCCAAGTGGGGGCTGCTGTGCGGCCTCACCCTCTTCCTGCCCCACGGCTTCGAGGGCCAGGGGCCCGAGCACTCCTCGGCCCGCATCGAGCGCTGGATGCAGCTGTGCGCCGAGCGCAACATCCAGCTCTGCGTGCCCAGCACCCCGGCGCAGATGTTCCACTTGCTGCGCCGCCAGATGCTGCGCAACTACCGCCGCCCCCTCATCGTGATGACGCCCAAGAGCCTGCTGCGCCACCCCCTGGCCACCTCGCCGCTGGACGCCTTCACCGACGGCGCCTTCCGCCCGGTGATCGGCGAGCAGGACCCCATCGATCCCGAGCAGGTGGAGCAGGTGATCATGTGCTCCGGCAAGATCTACTACGAGCTGCTGGAGGCGCGCCGCGCCCGCGGCCTGGAGAAGGTGGCCATCGTGCGCCTGGAACAGCTCTACCCCTTCCCGCGGCTCGACTTCGACGCCATGGTGGCCTCCTTCCCCATCGCCCACACCTTCGTCTGGTGCCAGGAGGAGCCCCAAAACCAGGGCGCCTGGGACCAGATCAAGCACCGCTTCTCGCGCATGGTGAAGGCGGGCAAGTGGGTCTTCTACGTGGGCCGCCCCGCGGCGGCGGCGCCGGCCACCGGCTACCACCGCATCCACGTGGAGGAGCAGCAGAAGATCATCGACGACGCCCTCAGCGGCCGCTTCGACCCTGAACTGAACCAGAGGATGTTCTGATGGCCATCGAAATCCGCGTCCCCACCCTTCCCGAGTCGGTCACCGACGCCACCGTCCTCGCCTGGCACAAGAAGGAGGGCGAGGCGGTGCGCCGGGACGAGAACCTGCTGGACCTGGAGACCGACAAGGTGGTGCTGGAGGTGCCCGCCCCCGCCGACGGCGTGCTGGCCGAGATCAAGGCGAAGGAGGGCCAGCTGGTGGAGGCCGACGACGTGCTGGCGCTGCTGGAGCCCGGTAAGGTGCCCGAGCGGAAGCCCGAGCCCGCCCCCGCCCCGGAGCCGGCCGCCGAGGCGGCACCCGCCGGCGCCGAGGAGAAACCCGAAGCGCCCCAGCAGAAGGAACCGGTGCTCACGCCGGCGGTGCGCCGCCTCATCAAGGAGCTGAACCTGGATCCCACCCAGATCAAGGGCACCGGCAAGAACGGCCGCATCCTCAAGTCCGACGTCATGGCCTGGCTCGACGCCCACCCGCCGAAGCAGGACCCCGACGCCGAGAGCGTGGCCACCACCGTGCGCGAGACCGCGGGCGCCGCCGTCCAGGAGGCCCCGCTGGAACAGCGCGTGCCCATGAGCCGCCTGCGCGCCCGCATCGCCGAGCGGCTGGTGGAGGCACAGCAGACCGCCGCCATCCTCACCACCTTCAACGAGGTGAACCTGCAGGCGGTGATCGACCTGCGCAGCCGCTACCGCGAACGCTTCGAACAGGAGCACGGGGTGCGGCTGGGCTTCATGTCCTTCTTCGTCAAGGCCAGCGTGGAGGCGCTCAAGCGCTTCCCCATCCTCAACGCCTCGGTGGACGGCCACGACATCATCTACCACGGCTACTACGACATCGGCATCGCCGTGGGTTCGCCCCGCGGGCTGGTGGTGCCCATCCTGCGCGGCGCCGACCGCCTCTCCTTCGCCGAGATCGAGAAGGCCATCCGCCAGTTCGGCCAGAAGGCCAAGGAAGGCACCCTCAGCTACGAGGAGCTGCAGGGCGGCACCTTCACCATCTCCAACGGCGGGGTGTACGGCTCCCTGCTCTCCACCCCCATCCTCAACCCGCCCCAGAGCGGCATCCTCGGCATGCACAAGATCCAGGAGCGACCGGTGGCCGAGAACGGCCAGGTGGTGATCCGCCCCATGATGTACCTGGCCCTCTCCTACGACCACCGTATCGTGGACGGCAAGGATGCGGTACAGTTCCTGGTGACCATCAAGGAGCTGCTGGAGGACCCCAGCCGGCTGCTGCTGGACCTGTAGGTCGGGCTTCAGCCCGACATGAACCTGCACCGGCGTCGATGGGCCGGGAGCGACCCCTTCCAGCGGGATCTCGGCGGCAGGGATGCCGCCGCGAAGCCTCCAGGGATGGATTCACGGCGGTCCCGCTGGAAGGGGTCGTTCCCGGCCAGGGCACGGCGGCGGGGCACCTCCACCACCTTGTCGGGCTGAAGCCCGACCCACAAGGCCCGAGTAACATGAGCATCATCAAGACCGAAGACTTCATCCAGAGCATCGCCGACGCCCTGCAGTTCATCTCCTGCTACCACCCCCTGGACTACATCCAGGCCGTGGGCCGCGCCTGGGAGAAGGAGCAGTCCCCCGCAGCGAAGGACGCCCTGGCCCAGATCCTGATGAACTCGCGCATGGCCGCCGAGGGACGCCGCCCCGTCTGCCAGGACACCGGCATCGTGGTGATCTTTCTCGAGATCGGCATGGAGGCGCGCTTCGAGGCGGGCGCCGACATCGAGAACCTGGTCAACGAAGCGGTCCACCGCGCCTACACCGACCCCGCCAACCCCCTGCGCGCCTCGGTGGTGAATCCGCCCTACGGCAAACGGAAGAACACCGGCGACAACACCCCCGCCGTGATCCACACCCGGCTGGTGCCGGGCGACAAGGTGGCCGTGAAGGTGGCGGCCAAGGGGGGCGGCTCGGAGAACAAGTCCCGCTTCGCCATCCTCAACCCCAGCGCCGACCTGGTGCAGTGGGTGGTGGACACCGTCCCCACCCTGGGCGCCGGCTGGTGCCCGCCCGGCATCCTGGGCATCGGCATCGGCGGCACCGCCGAGAAGGCGATGCTGCTGGCCAAGGAGTCGCTCATGGAGCCGGTGGACATCCAGGAGCTGATGGCGCGCGGCCCCGCCGACTGGAAGGAGGAGCTGCGCCTGGAGATCTACGAGAAGGTCAACGCCCTGGGGATCGGCGCCCAGGGCCTGGGCGGCCTCACCACCGTGGTGGACGTGAAGATCCGCGACTACCCCACCCACGCCGCCTCCCTGCCGGTGGGGCTCATCCCCAACTGCGCCGCCACCCGCCACATCGAGTTCGAGCTGGACGGCAGCGGCCCCGCCGAGTTCACCCCGCCCCGCCTCGAGGACTGGCCCGACGTCACCTGGCAGCCCGACAAAGCCGCCATCCACGTGGACCTGGACCGCGTCACCCGCGAAGAGATCGCCCGCTGGAGGCCCGGCGACCGGCTGCTGCTCTCCGGCCGGATGCTCACCGGCCGCGACGCCGCCCACCGCCGCATCCAGGAGATGCTGGAGCGCGGCGAATCCCTGCCGGTGGAGTTCCGCGACCGCTTCATCTACTACGTGGGCCCCGTGGACCCCGTGGGCGACGAGGTGGTGGGCCCCGCCGGCCCCACCACCGCCACCCGCATGGACAAGTACACCGAAATGATGCTGGGCCAATTGGGCCTCGTGGGCATGATCGGCAAGGCCGAGCGCGGCCCCGAGGCCATCGACGCCATCCGCCGCCACAAGGCCGTCTACCTCATCGCCGTGGGCGGCGCCGCCTACCTGGTGGCCAAGGCCATCCGCAAGGCGCGCGTCGTCGCCTTCGAGGACCTGGGGATGGAGGCCATCTACGAGTTCGAGGTGGAAAACATGCCGGTGATGGTGGCCGTGGACAGCCGGGGGGAATCGGTGCACCAGCAGGGACCGGCGGAGTGGAGGGTGAGGATTTCGGAGATTGGGGGACTGGGCTGAAAAGTCACAGAGCGAAATATTTTGTTTTT
>AMFO01000135.1_pt1 | contig 24044 bp, 26 predicted proteins | sample 552608 | NCBI WGS metagenome assembly AMFO01 (sample SAMN01893955, study PRJNA167987) | microbial mat metagenome | biome: hydrothermal vent | place: USA: Loihi, Hawai'I | collected 2003-05-01
AGAATTGGTCGACGGCCCGGGCGGCCGCAAGGGGTTCGCGTTGGCCGATTCATTAATGCAGCTGGCACGACAGGTTTCCCGACTGGAAAGCGGGCAGTGAGCGCAACGCAATTAATGTGAGTTAGCTCACTCATTAGGCACCCCAGGCTTTACACTTTATGCTTCCGGCTCGTATGTTGTGTGGAATTGTGAGCGGATAACAATTTCACACAGGAAACAGCTATGACCATGATTACGCCAAGCTATTTAGGTGAGACTATAGAATACTCAAGCTTGCATGCCTGCAGGTCGACTCTAGAGGATCCCACCGACTTCATCGTCCTGGGTTACCTGGGCATGCAGCCGGCCACCCCGGGCAGGACGCTGGTGGCGCAGATCGGCACCATCTACTACTTCCTGTTCTTCCTGGCCATGCCCATCTACAGCAAGATCGACAAGACCAAACCAGTACCGGAGAGGGTGACCAAATGAAAAAACTGATCGCAATCCTTTCTTTGGCCCTGTTGCCGCTCGCTGGTTTTGCCAGTGGTGGCGGACCGGAACTGGAATCCGCCGACATCGATCTCACCGATCACGAGGCGATGCAACGTGGTGCCAAGTACTTCGTGAACTACTGCCAGGGGTGCCATACCCTCAAGTACTTCCGCTACGAGCGCATGCAGGACTTCGGGCTCACCAAGGAGCAGATCAAGGAGAACCTGCTCTTCGACAAGACCAAGAAGGTGGGCAGCCTGATGACCAACAACATGGCGCCCGAAGCGGCTGCAGAGTGGTTCGGTACCACGCCACCGGATCTGACCCTGACCGCGCGCCTGCGGCATGGTGGTGGGGACTGGATCTACACCTACCTGAAGAGCTTCTACAAGGACGACAGCCGGCCCTTCGGTGTGAACAACGTCATCTTCCCCAACGTGGGCATGCCTCATGTCCTCATGGAGCTGCAAGGGATTCAGGAGGCGGTGATCGAGACCGACGAGCATGGTACGAAACATGTCAAGGAGCTCAAGCTGGTCAAGCCTGGCAAGCTCTCGCCGGAGGAGTACGATCAGGTTGCCAAGGATCTGGCTACCTTCCTCACCCACGTGGCCGAGCCCATGAAGCTGGAACGCCAGCGTATCGGGTTGTGGGTGATGCTCTTCCTGTTCGTCTTCTTCATCGTCTCCTTCATGCTCAAGAAGGAGTACTGGAAGGACGTTCACTGAGGTCCCTCGCCCCGATCGGGCCTGAAGGCGCACAGTCTGCTATACTGTGCGCCTTTTTTCGTTGAGGCAAAAAGAGCCTTTGCAGGTGGAAAAAACGTGGTGAATCGACATTCGATCATGACTCTCTACTCGGACCCCGCAGACATTCACAGCCATCGCGTGCGCCTGGTGCTGGCGGAGAAACATGTGACCGCCGAGATCATCGACGTGGATCCTCTCAACCTGCCCGAGGATGTCATGGACCTCAACCCCTACGGCACCGCGCCCACCCTGGTGGACCGGGACCTGGTGCTCTACGATTCGCGCATCATTCTCGAGTATCTGGACGAGCGTTACCCACATCCTCCCCTGCTGCCGGTGGACCCGGTCTCCCGCGCCACTTTTCGCATGTACATCTACCGGGTGGAACGGGACTGGTACAGCCGTGTGGAGGTCATCCTCGGTGGCGGAAAGAAGGCGGAAAAGGCGCGCAAGGAGCTGAAGGAGAGCCTCATCGCGGGGGCGCCCATCATCGCCGCCAAGCCCTATTTCATGAGCGACGAGTTTTCCATGGTGGATGCCAGCATCGCACCGCTCCTGTGGCGGTTGCCGCACCTCGGCATCGAGCTTGAGGGCAAGGTGGCCAATGTCTACAACGCCTATGCGGCGCGGTTGTTCAAGCGTCCCGCCTTTGCCCGCAGTCTCACCGAGGCGGAAAAGGAGATGCGCCTCTGATGGAAATGACCTCCAACCGTCCCTACCTGATCCGCGCCGTCTGGGAGTGGATCAGCGACAATGGCATGACGCCCCACCTGCTGGTGGACGCCATGCAGGAGGGGGTGGAGGTTCCGCGGCAGTTCGTCGAGGACGGCCGCATCGTGCTCAACATCAGCGCTCACGCGGTGCGCGACTTGCAGATGGGGAACGAGGAGATTCTCTTCGGCGCCCGCTTCTCCGGCACGCCTATGGAGGTGGTGATCCCCGTACGGGCCGTGCTGGGCATCTACGCCCGGGAGAACGGCCAAGGCATGCTCTTTCCGGAGGAGGAGCATCCTTCGCCGGAGGGCGACGACGAGCCGGAACCGCCGCGCCCGTCGGGGGGCAAGCCGACCCTCAAGGTGGTGAAATAGGAGGGGCGCTTCCCGTCACCGGTGCCGGTTGCCCGGAAAGGGGATCACCTTGGCCACGGATCGAGCCTCCTCCTCTTCCGGTTCCTCCTGCTGCTCGAAAGTGTGCCGGCCCCGGATGTGGACCGATTCCAGCTCTTTTCCCAGCAGGAGCACGTAGCCCGTTTCACGAAGCGTCCCTTCCACGCTGTAGTCGAACCGGTACATGCGGCGCAGCCGGAGGCCCGCCGAGGTCCAGCGCAGCCCGAAGCGCTGGAGGGCGACGGAATCGTCCAGCAGCTGGTATCCTTCCCTTTCACAGGCCGCCCGGCCGATGGCCATGGCGGCCTCCCTGGCCTTCGCGCCGGAGGACCAGGCCAGGGCAACCAGGCCGAGTACCAGAATGCTGACGAGCGTGGACAACACCGGACCAGTACCGTTTCGAAAATGGACAAGAAAGATGCCTGCAGCCGCCTGAGCGTCTGCACCGGGGATATTACCAGACTCGAGGTGGATGCCGTGGTCAACGCCGCCAACAATTCGCTGCTGGGCGGGGGCGGCGTGGATGGCGCCATCCACAAGGCGGCGGGTCCCGAGCTGCTGGACCTGACGCGCACCCTGGGCGGTTGTCCCACCGGGGAGGCGCGGGTCACGCCGGGCTTCCGCCTGCCGGCGCGCTGGATCATCCATACCGTGGGGCCGGTGTGGCGGGGTGGCACCCAGGGGGAGCCGGAGCTGCTGCGGCGCGCCTACCGCAACAGCTTGCAGCTGGCGCTGGACAAGGGGGTGCGCACCATCGCCTTTCCCGCCATCAGCACCGGGGTCTACGGCTATCCCAAGGTGCCCGCGGCCAGGATCGCGGTGGAGTCGGCGCTGGAGGTGGCGGAGCAGTTCGAGCGCATCATCTTCTGCACCTACAGCGAGCGGGACGAATCCGTCTACCGCCAAGTGATCGAGGAACTCTGTACATGAAGTGGATCGATGAAATTCCCTGGCTCTTCATCGTGGTGGCGGCCCTCTTCTTCGGGTTGGCCCCCTTCACCCCCGAGCCCCACGTCTGGGAGAAACTGAAGATGCTGGCCGCCGGCACCCTGGTACGCCCCATCGACATCTTCGACCTGGTGCTGCACGCCTCGCCCTTCGTGCTTGCCGTCGTCAAGTACTGGCGCGACCGGCAGCTGGCGAAGGAGAAACCCGAAACCTGATCCACGGGCCGGGCTTCGACCCGGCAGCGGCCTCAGGGCCTTCTCTCCGCGATCCGGTCCAGCCTCAGCCGCTCCCGCTCGTCGAAGAGCCGCCGGCTGCCGCCCCAAACCGCCGCCATGCTGCCCAGCCCCGAGCCGGCGGCGATGAGCAGCAGGATCATGAGCTGGTACTTGGCCGCCTCCATGGGCGGGCTGCCGGCCAGGATCTGGCCCGTCATCATCCCCGGCAGGGCGACGATGCCGGTGGTGGTCATGGCGTTGATGATGGGGATCAGGCCCGAGCGGAGGGCGTCGCGGCGGATGGACGAGATGGCCTGCTGCCAGGTGTGGCCCAGGATCAGGCGCGCCTCGATGCGGCTGCGCTGTTCCCAGGCCGTGCGGGTGAGGTTGTCCAGAGCGATGGCGACGCCCGACATGGTGTTGCCCAGCAGCATGCCCAGCAGGGGAATGAGGTATTGGGGCTGGTACCAGGGCTCCACCTGGACCACCAGGGTGAGCGCCATCAGGGTGATGGTGAAGGAGGAGAGAAACATGGAAGTGGTGCCCAGCCCGTACCCCCAGAGTCCCCGGAAACGCCGCTGCTGCCGCGCCATCACCTCGTAGCCTGCCACCGCCAGCATCACCAGCGTCATCAGCCCCAGCAGCGGCAGGCTGGTCTGGGCGAAGAGGGTCTTGAGAATCATGCCCAGCAGCATGAGCTGCACGGCGCTGCGGCCGGCGGCGATGAGCAGCCGGCGCCCCACCCCCAGGTGGAGCAGCCAGGAGAGAAGCGCCAGCAACCCCACCAGCGAGGCGGAGAGGGCAAGGTCCCAGGGGGTGAGGCGAATCAGTTCCATGCCGTCTCCAGCTTCACCGCTCTGCCTTTCTTCAGCCACAGGGTTCCCCGGCAGGGGGTGGCTTCGTTTTCCGAGCCGTGGCTCACCCAGAGGATGGGAGTTCGACGGTTCTCCTGGTAGTCGCGGATCACCGCCACCACCCGTTCGGCGTTGGCCGAATCGAGATTGGCCACGGGCTCGTCGAGGAGCAGGGCGGTGGGCTCGTTGGACAGCAGGCGCGCCAGCGCCAGCCGCTGCCGCTCGCCGGTGGAGAGCCGCGCCACCTGCCAGCCGAGCACCTCGGCCCCGAAACCCAGCCGCTCCAGCAGGGAGAGGTCCCAGTGGTCATGGTGGTCGCCCACCCGGTCTTCCCACCAGTGGCTCTCCGCCGGCAGGTAGCCTGCCAGCCTGCGCCACCGGTGGGCCGGCACCTGGCTGCGCCGAAGGGTTCCCAGGAAGACCTCGCCCTCGTTCGGGTCCAGGTCGGCAACCGCCCGCAGCAGCAGGCTTTTCCCCGCGCCGGAAGGGCCGCGCACGAAGCAGGTGCAACCGGCGGGCACCTCGAGGGAGAGCGGCTCCCCCAGCAGAGGGCGCAGCCGTTCGAGTTTCAGGGAGGCTGGCTCTGGCAATTTCGGCAAACTGGACTACGCTTGGAGTGAACCCGCTCCGCAAGGGAGCGGGGTGGAAGGGGAAGCCGGAAGCCGTTTTTCGCGCCCCTTCCATCGATAGAGCGATCATTATTACGAGGAGGAGAGCATATCATGAGTGCAGTAGCCAAAGAGCGGGTCCCGGACCATCTCACCACCACGGATTTCGAAGAGTGGGACGAGGAGGTGGCCAAGGCCCTGGCCACCGCCGAGGGAGTGGAGCTCACCGACGAGCACTGGGACGTCATCTACTACCTGCGGGAGCGCTGCCGCACCGAGGGGCCCGAGTGCTCCGCCCGCCAGGTGAGCCAGGCGCTCGCCAAGCGGTACGCCGACAAGGGGGGCAAGCGCTACCTCTACACCCTCTTCCCGCGAGGGCCGGTGTTTCAGGCGAGCAAGATCGCCGGCATCCCCATGCCCGCCCACGTGGTGGATCTCTCCTTCGGCAGCGTCTACTGAAGTCGGCCCTGACTCCTTTCCGCGGCGGGGAAGCCGCTCCCTTCCGGGGGTGGTGTCCCGTCCCGTCTATTTGCGCCGGAAGAGCAGGTCGCGCACCTGGTGGCCCAGGCGCTGGCCGCGGGCCTCGAACTTGGTGAGCGGCCGGGTCTCGGGGCGTTCCGCGTACCGGCCGGGTCCCGCCAGGTTCTCGAACAGGTCGGGGCGGGCCTCGAAGTGTTCCAGGATCCACTCCGCGTAGGGCTCCCAGTCGGTGGCGGCGTGGAAGAGGCCGCCGGGCTCCAGCCGACTGGCCACCAGCTCCACGAAGGCGGGCTGGACGATGCGCCGCTTGTGGTGGCGCTTCTTGTGCCAGGGGTCGGGAAAGAGAAGCAGGATGCCCGCCAGGGAGGCCGGCGGAATCATCTTCTCCAGCACCTCCACGGCGTCGTGGCGCAGGACGCGGACGTTCTCCAGCCCCAGCTCCTCGACCCTCCTGAGCAGCCGCCCCACGCCGGGGGGGTGCACCTCGATGCCCAGCCAGTTGCGTTCGGGATGGGCGGCGGCCATGGTGGCCAGGGACTCGCCGTTGCCGAAGCCGATCTCCAGCCAGACCGGGTGGTTGTTGCCGAAGAGTGCCAGGAAGTCCAGCGGCGTCTCCGGGTCGAACTCCACGCCGAAGCGCGGCCAGCCCTGTTCGAAGGCGCGCTGCTGGCCCCGGGTCATGCGGCCGCCGCGCAGGACGAAGCTGCGGATCTTGCGGGGTCTGTCATTCATCAGTCGATACGGACGAATTCCATGCTTTTCCGCTCGCGTTCGAGGGGGTCTGCCGGGTGGGTCTGGCGGGACGTCCGAGGCCAGGGATGGCCGAGGTCGAGCCCACATGGATGTGCTCGTGGCGGTCCTGCCAGATCCACCCGGCAGACCCCCGGCGGCGGGATGTGGCTCAGAAGAAGAGCCCCTCCAACGGCGAAGAGGCAGAGGCGTAGCGCCTCGGCTGCATGCGCCCCGCGAGATAGGCTTCACGGCCGGCCTGGATCGCCTTCTTCATGGCCGAGGCCATGAGCACCGGGTCCTTCGCCGCGGCGATGGCGGTGTTCATGAGCACGCCGTCGCAGCCCAGCTCCATGGCCACCGCGGCGTGGGAGGCGGTGCCCACGCCGGCGTCCACCAGGATGGGCACCTTGGCGTTCTCCACGATCTCTAGGATGTTGTAGGGGTTGCGGATGCCCAGCCCCGAGCCGATGGGGGCCGCCAGGGGCATCACCGCCACGCAGCCCATCTGCTCCAGCTTACGGGCGATGATGGGATCGTCGTTGGTGTAGACCATCACGTCGAAGCCGTCCTTGATCAGCTCCTCGGCGGCGTGCAGGGTGGCGATGACGTCGGGAAAGAGGGTCTTCTCGTCGCCCAGCACCTCCAGCTTCACCAGGTTGTGGCCGTCCAGCAGCTCCCGTGCCAGGCGGCAGGTGCGCACTGCCGTCTTGGCGTCGTAGCAGCCCGCGGTGTTGGGCAGGATGGTGTACTTCTCCGGCGGCACCACGTCGAGGATGTTGGGTTCGTCGGGATCCTGCCCGATGTTGGTGCGGCGTACCGCGATGGTGACGATCTCGGCGCCGCTCGCCTCGATGGCGCGGCGGGTCTCCTCCATGTCCCTGTACTTGCCGGTGCCCACCAGCAGGCGGGAAGTGAACTCACGGCCGGCGATGGTGAAGGTGTCCTGGGGTTCGCTCATTTGAAAAACTGCCTCGAGGGTAAGGGGAACGAAATTCTATCCGAAAACGACAGGGGGCAGGAGTGCGGCGCGGCCGGACGGTTCGCGGCGAGGGCGCCGCTCCTACCCGCAGCAGCCGCCCTTGCCCTCCAGCTGCACCGGCGGACAGGGAACGCTGCCCCAGGAGCAGAAGACGCAGCAGTCCCCGGCTTTCGGCTTCAGCAGGGCGCCGCAGCCGGTGCACTCGTAGTACCACTGGCAGGCGTCGGTGGGCATGGTCTCTTCCTTCGAGAAGCCGCACTCGGGGCAGGTGATCACCGACTGCAGGACCACCTCCATCAGCCGCCCCCGATGGCCTGCACCACCTCCACGCGGTCACCCTCCTGCAGGAGGTGGCGGGCGTGCTCGCTGCGGGGGACCAGCTCCTCGTTCACTTCGATGGCGTAGCGGCTGCCCTCCAGGCGCAGGTCGGCCACGAGCGACGACAGGGTCGCTCCTTCTGCCACCTCCCGGGGTTCACCGTTCACCTGGATCTGCATCGGATTCTCGCAAGGGGTGATTTCTACGGCAATTTTACACTAAACTCTTGGCCAGTTCGCCCATCTTCCACGCCGATTCCAGCATGAAACAGTTCCACGAAAACCTCATCTCCGTGGAGGAGGCCCATACTCTGGACGGCCTGCTCGCGCGGCGCGTGCACCGTTCTCCCGACGGGCTGGCCTACCAGTACTTCGACCGTGCCGACAAGCAGTGGCACAGCCTCACCTGGCGGGAGATGGCCGACGCCGTGGCCCGCTGGCAGCGGGCGCTGGCGCAGGAGGATCTCAAGCCCGGAGACCGGGTGGCGGTGCTGCTGCGCAACTGCCCCGAGTGGCTCATGTGGGACCAGGCGGCGCTCAGCCTGGGGCTGGTCACCGTGCCTCTCTACACCGACGACCGGCCCGACAACGTCGCCTACATCCTCGACGAGGCGGGCGTGAAGGCGATGCTGGTGCAGGACGCCGGCCGGTGGAAGCGCCTGGTGCCCTGCCTGCCGGAAGAGGGGGGCGGGCCGCTGCAGCGGGTGCTGCTGCTGGACGACAGCAAGGAGGCGGAGAAGTGCGAGCGCAACGACGACCGCGTGGTGCGGGTCTCCCGCTGGTTGCCGGAATCGGGCGGCGAGCTCGCGGTGCGCAGGGAGGCCGATCCCCACGAGCTGGCCTCCATCGTCTACACTTCGGGCACCACCGGCCGCCCCAAGGGGGTGATGCTGAGCCACCACAACATGCTCTCGGTGGCCCACGGCGGCCTCACGGTGCTCGACTGTTACGAGGAGGACAAGTTCCTCTCCTTCCTGCCCCTCTCTCACACCCTGGAGCGCACCGCCGGCTACTACCTGCCCATGATGGCGGGCGCGGCGGTGGCCTTTTCCCGCTCGGTGGCACAGCTGGGCGAAGACCTGATGAAGGTGCAGCCCACCGCCATCATCGCCGTGCCGCGCATCTTCGAGAAGGTGTATGGCCGCATCCAGGACCAGCTGAAGAAGAAGTCACCCCTGGCGCGCCGTCTCTTCGACCTGGCGGTGGGAGTGGGTTGGAGCCGCTTCGAATACCAGCAGGGTCGCGCTGGCTGGTCGCCGAGGCTGCTGCTGTGGCCGCTGCTGGAGCGGCTGGTGGCGCGCAACGTGGTGGCGAAGCTGGGTGGCCAACTGCGGCTGGCGGTGAGCGGCGGCGCACCCCTGTCGCCCGAGATCGCGCAGGTCTTCATCGGCCTGGGCATCCCCATCGTGCAGGGCTACGGTCTCACCGAGACCAGCCCGGTGATCAGCGTCAACCCGCTGGAGAACAACGTTCCCGAGAGCGTGGGCCTGCCCATCCGCGGCACCGAGGTGCGGATCGGCGAGAACGACGAACTGCTGGTGCGCGGCCCCGGCGTCATGCTGGGGTACTGGAACAACCACAAGGCCACCACCGAGACCATCGATCCCGACGGCTGGCTGCACACCGGTGACCAGGCACGCATCGGCGAGGAGGGCCACATCTTCATCACCGGCCGCATCAAGGACATCCTGGTGCTCTCCAACGGGGAGAAGATTCCGCCCGCCGACATGGAGCTGGCCATCGCCCTGGACCCCCTGGTGGAGCAGGTGATGGTGGTGGGCGAGGGGCGTCCCTATCTCACGGCACTGCTGGTGCTCAACCCCGACCGGTGGCGGGAGCTGGCGGCCGAGCTGGAGCTCGACCCGGAGGACCCGGCGAACCTCTCTTCCAAGATGGTCCACGGCCGGGTGCTCAAGCGCATCCAGCAGGCACTGAAGGACTTTCCCGGCTACGCCAAGATCCGCAAGGTGCACCTGTCGCTGGAGCCCTGGAGCATCGAGGAGGGGCTCATCACCCCCACCCTGAAGGTGAAGCGGCCCAGGGTGCTGGAACGCTTCGCCGAGGAGGTGGAGGCCATGTATTCCGACGGCCCGGCGCAGTGAGTTTCGGGTATAATCCGCTGGCATCGCGGGTGTAGTTCAATGGTAGAACCTCAGCTTCCCAAGCTGATGACGTGGGTTCGATTCCCATCACCCGCTCCAATCTCTTCGATCATCTCCCTTCGCGATCATCCTTTCACGGCATCGTCGGGAAGCGCTCTCTTTCCGCCGTTGCCCCTGTGTTAAGCTTCTCGACCAGTCCCCGCTGTGGGCCGCCTGTCGGTCTGGGCGCATGAACCCGAAGAATTTGGAGAGGCAACGGAAGCCCTGGTGACCCGGGTATCCTCGTAAACAGCTGATCCGCACACCGTTCCCCGGGGAGACGCATTTCCCGCAGCTGTCATCGTGAAAAAGGGAGAATTTCCGCCATGAGATTTCCATTCCGTGTTCTGGTCTTCGGTGCTGCCCTCGGCCTGCTCCTGAGTGGTTGCGAAAAACCTCGGGAACCTGCGGGAGAACCGCCGGTGCGACCGGTGAAGACCATGCTGGTGGAAGCCGCCTCGACCGGTGGTGTGCGCCAGTTTCCCGCCCGCATCGACTCGCTGAACAAGGCCGATCTCGCCTTCCGCGTGCCGGGCAAGGTGAAGGAGATCCTGGTGGTCGAGGGCCAGGAGGTGAAACGGAACGATCTGCTGGCGAAGCTGGACGACACCGACTACCGGATCGTGGTCAACGACCGCCGCGCCACCTTCCAGCGCGCAAAGCAGGACTTCGAGCGGGCGAAGAAGCTGATCAAGGACGGCTACATCTCGCGCACCGACTACGACAAGCTCGAAGCGGCCTTCAAGAGCGCCAGGGCGGCGCTGCAGGCGGCCGAGCAGGACCTGGCCTATACCGAGCTGCACGCGCCCTTCTCCGGCACCGTGGCCAAGCGCTACGTGGAACAGTTCGAGGAGGTGAAGCCCAACCAGCCGGTGCTGGCGCTGAGTGACACCTCTTCCCTGAAGGTGATCTTCGATGTGCCGGAGAGCATCATCCTCTCCCTGGAGAGTGGTCCCGGACGCCGTCCCATCGAAGTGTGGGCCTCCTTCGAAGGGGTGCCCGACAGGAGATTCGAACTCCGTTTCCTGGAAGCCTCCACCCGCGCCGATCCCCAGACCCAGACCTTCCAGGTCACCTTCACCATGTCCAAGCCCACCGAGTTCACCGTGCTGCCGGGCATGACCGCCACGGTCACCGTGGACCTGAGCAAGGCACAGCGGATCGGCCGGGGTACCCTGCTCCCGCTCGCCGCGGTCACCGCCGATGCGGCGCTGAATCCCATCGTCTGGGTGGTGGATGAGAAGAGCGGCACCGTTCATGCGAGGAGGGTGAGGGTGGGCGAGCTCACCGGCAGCCGGGTCGAGGTGCTGGAAGGGGTGGAGGCCGGCATGCGTGTGGTCACCGCCGGCACCCCCTATCTCGCCGAAGGGATGAAGGTGCGCCTGCTGCCCGAGGTGGAGCAGGCGGAACCGCGCATGGATGACCTGAAGATCATGCTGATGGGCCGCTGCGATGCGCCGCCCGCAGCGGTCGACGGGACGGCTGCCGCCAAGGAGGGAGAGTCGGGCAAATGAACATTGGCGAATACTCGGTTCGGCGCCCGGTCGTCGCCTGGCTGCTCATCATCATCATGGTGGGCGGCGGGCTCTACGGCTTCGAGCACATGGGCAAGCTGGAGGACCCCAACTTCACCATCAAGCAGGCCAAGATCATCACCTACTATCCCGGCGCCACGGCGCAGGAGGTGCAGGACGAGGTGACCTACCACCTCGAGGATGCGGTGCAACTCATGGGGCAGCTCAAGCGCATCAAGATGTCCATCTCCCGCCCCGGCATGTCGGACATCACCCTGGAGTTCAAGGACGAGTACACCGCCGAGGATTTCCCCAACATCTACGATGAGCTGCGGCGCAAGATCGCCGACATGAAGCACAAGCTGCCGCCGGGGGTGAGTCCCATCGTGGTGGACGACTTCGCCGACGTCTTCGGCGTCTACCTGGCGCTGCATGGCCAGGGTTACACCTACCGTGACCTCAAGGACGTGGCCGACGACCTGAAGAAGCAACTGGTGCTGGTGCCCGGCGTGCGCAAGGTGGTCATCGGAGGCGTCCAGCCCGAGGTGGTCTACCTGGAGATGTCGCGCCAGAAGCTGGGCGAGCTGGGCATTCCCATGGAACGCATCGCCTCGGTGCTCAAGTCGCAGAACGTGGTGGCGGACGCCGGCAAGGTGCGGGTGGGGGACGACTACATCCGCATCCAGCCCACGGGCGAGTTCACGTCGGTGAAGGCCATCGGCGACGTGCTGCTCGCCTCCGATGGCAAGAAGCTGGTCTACCTGAAGGACATCGCCAGGATCCACCGCCTCTACCAGGAGGTGCCGGACAAGCTCATCTACTTCAACGGCCGGCCGGCGCTCACCATCGGCATCTCCATGCGTTCGGGCGAGAACGTCATCGCCGTGGGAGGAGCGCTGAGAGAGCGGTTCCAGCAGCTCAAGGCGCTCGTGCCCGTGGGCATGGACCTCGACATCATCTACAGCCAGCCCGACGAGGTGGACAACTCGGTGTGGGGCTTCATCGTCAGCGTGGGCCAGGCCATCGCCATCGTCATCATCGTGCTGCTGCTCTTCATGGGGCTCACCTCGGGGCTCATCATCGGCGCCGTGCTGCTCATCACGGTGGCGGGCACCCTCTTCATCATGCAGCTCTATGGCATCGAGCTGCAGCGCATCTCCCTGGGTGCGCTGGTCATCGCCCTGGGCATGCTGGTGGACAACGCCATCGTGGTGGCGGAGGGGATGCTCATCCGCCTCAAGGGGGGTATGAAGCCCGTGCAGGCGGCACGCGAGGTGGTGGGCAAGAACGCCATGGCGCTGCTGGGCGGCACCGTCATCGGCATCCTGGCCTTCTCCGCCATCGGGCTCTCTCCCGACAATACCGGCGAGTTCGCCCGCTCCCTCTTCTACGTGATCCTCATTTCCCTGCTGCTCTCCTGGGTGACGGCGGTGAGCACCACGCCCCTGCTCTGTGCCCTCTTCATCCGGCCGAAGAAGGGAGGAGACACGGGTGAGGACCCCTACGGCAAGGGTTTCTTCCTGGTCTACCGCAATTTCGTGAAGCAGGTGATCCACCTGCGCTGGCTCACCGTGGCCGTGGTGGTGGGGCTGTTCGTGGTGGCCGTCTACGGCTACGGCTTCGTCAAGCAGGCCTTCTTCCCCAGTGCCAACACGCCCATGTTCTTCGTGGATCTGTGGGAGCCGGAAGGCACCGACATCCGCAGGACCCGGGACGACGCGCTGGAGGTGGAGAAGTTCCTGCGCGCCCAGCCGGGCGTGGTGCGCACCACCACGCTGGTGGGGGGCGGCGACGCCCGCTTCTCCCTGGTGTACGAGCCCAAGGAGGCGAGTCCCGCCTACGCCCAGGTGATCGTGCAGACCGAGACGCGGGAGCAGATTCCCGCCATCTGGGGCGCGGTGGCGGAGTACATGAAGGAGAAGATGCCCCAGCTCGATCCCATCATCAAGCCGCTGCGCATCGGCCCCGGCCGCGACGCCAAGATCGAGGCGCGCATCAGCGGCCCCGATCCCGTGGTGCTGCGGCAGCTCTCCGAGAAGGTGAAGGCGATCATGCGTGCCGACCCCGAGGCCATCGAGGTGCGGGACGACTGGCGCAATCCCGTGGCCTACATCCAGCCGGTCTTCAACGAGCAGCTGGCGCGCCAGTTGGGGGTGAGCCGGGAGGAGCTGGCTGCGGCGCTCAAGTCGGCCTTCCAGGGCGAGGACGTGGGCCGGTTTCGCGACAGCATCCGCATGCTGCCCATCCGCCTGCGGCCACCGGCCAATGAGCGGGGCGACGTGAGCAACATCAAGGATATCCGCGTCTGGAGCCCGGTGCTGCAGAAGGCGGTGCCCGTGGCCCAGATCGTGCAGCGCTTCGAGACCCGCTACGAGAACACGGTGATCCGCAGCCGTGATCGCATGCAGACCATCATCGCCTCCTGCAATCCCTCCGGCGAGCTGGCCACCCCCCTGTTCAATCGGCTGCGTTCGAAGATCGAGGCGCTGGCGCTGCCCCCGGGCTATCACATCAGCTGGGGCGGCGAGTACGAGGACTCGAAGAACGCCCAGGCGGGGCTGTTCAAGGCCATCCCCGTGGGCTTCCTGCTCATGATCATCGTCAGCATCCTGCTCTTCGGCAAGGTGCGTCAGCCGCTCATCATCTGGCTCACGGTGCCGCTGGCCATCATCGGCATCACCGCCGGCCTGCTGGGCTTCCGCGGCGCCTTCGACTTCATGTCGCTGCTGGGCGCGCTGAGCCTCATCGGCCTGCTCATCAAGAACGCCATCGTGCTCATCGAGGAGATCGATCAGCAGATCGAGGAGGGCAAGCCACAGTTCACCGCCATCCTCGATTCGGCCACCAGCCGCCTGCGGCCGGTGACCATGGCGGCGGCCACCACCATCCTGGGCATGATCCCATTGCTCAAGGATGTCTTCTTCGTCAACATGTCCATCACCATCATGGCGGGGCTGGGCTTCGCCACCTTCCTCACCCTGCTGGTGGTGCCGGTGCTCTACGCCATCTTCTTCCGGGTGCCTTACGCGAAGGATGCGTGAGCCCACGAAAAAGCCCCCGGTCCGGGGGCTTTTTCGTGAACGGGAAGTAGTGTCCGGCTAGAAGGGGATGTCGTCCTCGAAGCCGCCTTCGTCCATAGCCGGCTGGGGAGCGGGGCTCGACTGGGCCGGCGCCTGGGCAGGCTGGGCGAAGGGGGCGTCCCCGCCGCCGCGGCTGTCGAGCATCTGCATCTCGCTGGCCACGATCTCGGTGGTGTAGCGGTCCTGGCCGCTCTGGTCCTGCCACTTGCGGGTGCGCAGGCTCCCCTCGATGTAGACCTTGGAACCCTTCTTCAGGTATTCGCCGGCGATCTCCGCCAGGCGGTTGAAGAAGACCACCCGGTGCCACTCGGTGCGCTCCTGCTGCTCGCCGGTGTTCTTGTCCTTCCAGGTCTCCGAGGTGGCCACGGTGATGTTGGTCACCGCGCCGCCGCTGGGCATGTAGCGGGTCTCGGGATCCCGTCCCAGGTTGCCGATGAGTATGACCTTGTTGACGCCTCTGCTTGCCATGATTCCTCCTCTGCGTTCCTTCCATGGAAATGTGGTCTGAAACTGCACCCGATTCTACCGGAAAAAGTCCACCCATGTAGGAGCGGCGCCCCGCCGCAAATCGTTTGATGTTCGGCGCGAGGGCGCGCCTCCTACCCCTTTTCCGGAACCTCCATCCCCTGCGCCGCCAGCAGCCAGATCAGGGTGACGATGGCGCTGGTGACGAAGACCATGGTGGTGCCGTAGTGCTGGTGCACCCAGCCGCCGGTGAGCCCCCCCATGAAGGCGCCGGTGAACTGGGAGGTGGAGTAGACCCCCATGGCGGTGCCGCGGATGGCGCCCGGCGCCAGCTTGGAGACCAGGGAGGGGAGGGTGGCCTCCAGCAGGTTGAAGGCGGTGAAGAAGGCCAGCAGCGCCAGCCCCAGCCCCCACAGGCTCCCCTCCATGGCGTAGAGGCCGATCTGCGCCAGGCCCAGCAGACCCACGGCGCCCAGGAACACCTCCTTCATCTTCCCGCCCTTCTCCGCCTTGATGACGAAGGGCACCATCAGCCCCATGCCGCCCAGCATCACCGGCAGGTAGAGCCAGGCGTGCCTCTCCACCGCCAGCCCCGCCTCCACCAGCTCCAGGGGCACTGCCAGGAAGAGGGCGGTGAGCACCAGGTGGAGGCAGAAAATCCCCAGGTCCAGGCGCAGCAGCTGGGGATTCCTCAACACCTTGCCGAAGAGAGCGGGCACCGGCTCCGCCTCGGCGTGGACGCTGCTCCGCTCGGGGGTGGGGATCGCCACCAGCAGGATGGCGATGCCCAGCAGGGCCAGGGCGGCGGTGAGCCAGAAGAGGCCGGGCACGCCGATCCAGGTGTTGAACAGCGGCCCGGCGATGAGGGCCACGGTGAAGGAGAACCCGATGGTGACGCCCACCGTGGCCATGGCCCGGGTGCGGTGGCTGTCGCGGGTGAGGTCCGCCAGCAGAGCCATCACCGCCGCGGCGATGGCACCGCTGCCCTGGATGGCGCGGCCGGCGATGATGGTCCAGATGTCGTCGGCGGTGGCCGCCACCACCGAGCCGACGGCGAAGAGGATCAGCCCCGCCACGATCACCGGCTTGCGCCCGATGCGGTCGGAGGCCAGGCCGAAGGGGATCTGCAGCGCCGCCTGGGTGAGACCATAGATGCCGATGGCGATGCCGGTGAGCACCGGGGTGGCCGAGGGCAGGTGCTCGGCGTAGAGGGCGAAGACCGGCAGGATCAGGAAGAGTCCCAGCATGCGCGAGCCGTAGATGGCGGCCAGGCCCAGGGTGGCGCGACGTTCCCGCGGATTCAAGCTCTCTTCTCTGCCCATGGAATCTGCAGCGATTGGAGGAAAAAAGCGAATTTTACCGCTTTTGCGCGCACGGGGCGTGGGCGTTTGTCCACGGACGGGCAAGGGTCTTGCCGCCACGGAAACCGATCGTCCCGAAAGGCGGGCTCATCGGTCGAGTACCCGGTGACTCTCGGAGAGGATGAAATCGAGGAAGGTGGAGGCCACCAGCGACAGTCGCTTCCCCTTGAGATGTACCGCGTACCAGCGCCGCCGCAGGGGGAAGCCTTTCACGTCCAGTACGGAGAGCTTGCCGGTAGCCTGTTCCAGGCGTATGGCGTGCAGGGAGAGCACGGCAACCCCGATGCCGGCCAGGACCGCCTGCTTGATGGCTTCCGAACTGCCGAGTTCCATGTAGGGCTCCACCTCCAGGTGGCGGGATTCCAGCAGGCGGTCCAGCACGAGGCGGGTGCCCGATCCGGGTTCGCGGGTGATGAAACGTTCCCGCAGTACCTCTTCGATCTCCAGGTTGCGCCGGTCGGCCAAAGGGTGGCCGGCAGGGGCCACGACGCCCAGGATGTTCTCCAGGAACGGATAGGCCACCAGGCGCTTGTCGTCGGGAATCTGCCCCATCACCACGAAGTCGTCCCGGTTCTCCAGCAGCCGTTCCATCACCCGCGCCCGGTTGGTGAATTTCAGGTGGGGTTCCACGCCCGGGTGCTCCTGCAGGAAGTGGCCCAGCAGGTGTGGCATGAAGTACTTGCCGGTGGTCACCACCGACAACTGCAAGGGACCGCGCACTTCGCCCTTGAGGCTCTCGAGCTCATCGTCCAATTGGTCGATGCGTTCCATCAGGTCGCGTGCCGCTTGCAGCATCACCCTGCCGGCAGCGGTGGGGAAGGTCCGCTTGCCCACCTGTTCCAGCAGGGGAATGCCGGCCTGTTCCTCCAGCCGCTTCACCTGGATGGAGACCGCCGGCTGGGTGAGATGCATCTCTTCCGCGGCACGGGTGAAACTGCCATTGCGCACCACGGATTCGAAGAGCCTGATCTGTTGCAGCGTGAGGTGCATGGAAGTGTATTAACATGAGTATATGCAAATAATAATAACTATTAATTTTTATTTTGCATACCGACTCACTACAGTTCTTCCTCACCTGCACGCCCCAAGGGGCCATGATCGACAACGAGTGAGCGAGGAAGTGAGCAATGGCTGAGAAAAGCTACCACGCGGGAGTGAAGGAGTACCGCGAAACCTACTGGATGCCCGATTACACGCCCAAGGAGAGCGATCTCCTGGCCTGTTTCAAAGTGATCCCGCAGCCCGGCGTACCGCGAGAAGAGGCGGCAGCGGCCGTGGCAGCCGAATCTTCCACCGGTACCTGGACCACGGTGTGGACCGACCTGCTGACCGACCTGGATCACTACAAGGGACGCGCCTACGCCATCGAGGACGTGCCCGGCAACGACGAGGCCTTCTACGCCTTCATCGCCTATCCCATCGACCTGTTCGAGGAAGGCTCGGTGGTCAACGTCTTCACTTCCCTGGTGGGCAACGTCTTCGGCTTCAAGGCGGTGCGCGCCCTGCGCCTGGAAGATGTCCGCTTCCCCCTGGCCTATGTGATGACCTGCAACGGCCCGCCCCATGGTATCCAGGTGGAACGCGACATCATGAACAAGTACGGTCGCCCGCTGCTGGGCTGCACCATCAAGCCCAAGCTGGGGCTGTCCGCCAAGAACTACGGCCGCGCGGTCTACGAGTGCCTGCGCGGTGGCCTGGACTTCACCAAGGACGACGAGAACGTCAACTCCCAGCCCTTCATGCGCTGGAAGCAGCGGTTCGATTTCGTCATGGAGGCCATTCACAAGGCCGAGCAGGAGACCGGTGAGCGCAAGGGACATTACCTGAACGTCACCGCGCCCACCCCGGACGAGATGTTCAAGCGGGCCGAATACGCCAAGGAGATCGGTGCTCCCATCATCATGCACGACTACCTCACCGGGGGCTTCTGCGCCAACACCGGCCTGGCCCAGTGGTGCCGTGACAACGGTGTACTGCTACACATCCACCGTGCCATGCACGCGGTGCTCGACCGCAATCCGAACCATGGCATCCACTTCCGGGTACTGACCAAGGCCCTGCGCCTGTCGGGCGGTGACCACCTCCACACCGGTACCGTGGTAGGCAAGCTCGAAGGCGATCGGGAAGCGACCCTCGGCTGGATCGACCTGCTGCGCGAGAAGTACATCAAGGAAGACCGCTCCCGCGGCATCTTCTTCGACCAGGACTGGGGTGCCATGCCCGGAGCCTTCGCCGTGGCCTCGGGTGGCATCCACGTCTGGCACATGCCGGCGCTGCTGTCGATCTTCGGCGACGATGCGGTGTTCCAGTTCGGTGGTGGCACCCTGGGTCATCCCTGGGGCAACGCCGCCGGCGCTGCCGCCAACCGCGTGGCGCTGGAGGCTTGCGTCAAGGCCCGCAACGAGGGACGCGAGCTGGAGAAGGAGGGCAAGGAGATCCTCACCGCAGCGGCCAAGCACAGCCCCGAGCTGAAGATGGCCATGGAAACCTGGAAGGAGATCAAATTCGAGTTCGACACGGTGGACAAGCTGGACGTGGCGCACAGGTAAGCCGTTTCTGCCGGGCGGCGTGAACTGCGCCGCCGGCGCCGGTCCACCCACTTCAAGACCTACGAGGAAACCGAAAATGAGTGAAATCCAAGACTACGGCTCCAGCCTGAGTGATCCGTCCAGCCGCAAGTTCGAGACCTTCTCCTACCTGCCCCAGATGTCCGGGGAGGAGATCCGCAAGCAGGTGGAATACATCGTCTCCCAGGGCTGGAACCCGGCCATCGAGCACACGGAACCGGAAAACGCCTTCGGCCACTACTGGTACATGTGGAAGCTGCCCATGTTCGGCGAGACCGACGTGGATCGCATCCTGGCCGAGGCCGAAGCCTGCCACAAGGCCCATCCCGGAAACCATGTGCGCCTCATCGGCTACGACAATTACAAGCAGTCCCAGGGCGTATCCATGGTGATCTACCGCGGAAACATGGACGCATGATGCGTCCGATGAATCGGTCACACGGGTGATCGATAGAAGCGGGGCCTTCTTCGGCCCCGCGGGCCCCGTTCATGGGGCTTTCCTCGTGCCTTGGCGGGAGCCCTGCCGGTTCCCGCCGCTTTTTCCGGGCGTCTGCCAGGCGGGCGCCCCGAAAAGGCAACCAGCGATACAGAGGAACCGTCATGAATGCAATGGTCGAACCCGGGCTGGAACAGCTGGCACAGCAGCATCGCATTGGCGAAGAGCCCTTCTACCGCCCTGTGGCCGACGAGGTGGAGACCTACGAGGCCGCCTATGCCGCGCGCATGCCCATGATGCTCAAGGGGCCCACCGGCTGCGGCAAGTCCCGTTTCGTCGAGTACATGGCCTGGAAGCTGGGACGGCCCCTGATCACCGTGGCCTGCAACGAGGACATGACCGCCTCGGACCTGGTGGGACGCTTCCTGCTCGACAAGGACGGCACCAGGTGGCACGACGGGCCCCTCACCCTGGCTGCGCGCATCGGCGCCATCTGCTACCTCGACGAGGTGGTGGAAGCGCGCCAGGACACCACGGTGGTGATCCATCCCCTCACCGACCACCGCCGTGAGCTGCCGCTGGACAAGAAGGGCGAGCTGGTCAAGGCCCATCCCGACTTCCAGCTGGTCATCTCCTACAACCCGGGCTACCAGAGCCTGATGAAGGACCTGAAACAATCCACCAAGCAGCGCTTCGGCGCCATCGACTTCGACTATCCGGAGCCCGACACCGAGGCCGAGATCGTGGCCCGGGAAGGCGGTGTCGACCTGGAGACGGCGAAGAAGCTGGTGCAGATCGGCCAGCGCGGGCGCAATCTCAAGGGCCACGGGCTCGACGAGGGCATCTCCACGCGCCTGCTGGTCTACGCCGCCCAGCTCATCGCCAGGGGACTCGACCCCCTGGTGGCCTGCCGCGTGACCCTGGTGCGACCGCTCACCGACGATCCCGACATGCGCGACACCCTGGACGCCGCGGTCACCACCTTCATCGAGTGACGCGCCTTCCCGTCCACCGACCAGGGGAACCACGTCCATGAGCGTGAATCTCGACGACTTTCGCGAGGAGCTGGAGAAGGCGGCGCCTGAGCTCGAGGAGACGCTCGACGCCATCTTCCACGAGGCGGCGCGCCACATGTCTGCCGCCGGGCTCCATGACTACCTGGAAGGGGCCCGCGGTCTGGCCCGGCTGGGTCGCGGCGGCAGTCTGGTCACCACCTTCCTCGAGGAGATGCCGGCGGTGGCCAAGGAGTGCGGCGACGACATCATCCGCGACTGTGTCAGTGCCGCGATGAAGCTCTCGTCCATGACCTCCGGCGAGGTCATCGCCCTGCTGTTCGCCACCCTGCCGACGGTGGCCCGGCGTCTCGGCGACCCCGAACTGCTGCGCCAGTACCTGGGACTGATCCACCAGCTCTCGGCCAAGGCTGCCCGCGGCCTGCGCCCCATGCTCGGGGTCCTGGACGAGCTGCTGCACAAGCTCACCCTGTCGGGGCTGCGCCGCTGGGCCCTGTACGGTGCCCAGGCCTACGCCCGGGACTTCCAGGGACAGATGAAGTACTTCGGTCTCCAGACCGAGGATGCCAGGGCCATGCTCCAGAAGGAGCGGCGTGGCACCCTGTTCGTCGACAGCCAGCGCAAGATCAACTTCTACCTGCGGGCGCTCTGGGGCCGCGACTTCTTTCTGCGCCCCACCGCAGCCGACCACGAGGGCTTCCGCCCCTACCTGGAGCAACGGGTCATGCACCTGCCCGACGCCGTGGACGGTGTCGGCGGCATCTCCGGTCAGGAACTCTACCGGGCCATGGCCACCCACCTGGCCGCACACATGATGTATACGCCCGAGCCGATCTCCGCCGAGCAGCTCTCGCCGGCCCAGATGTTCTTCATCGGCCTGCTCGACGATGCCCGGGTGGAGTACTGTGCGGTGCAAAACTTCCCCGGCCTGCGCACCCTCTGGGGGCGGCTGCTCACCATCCCCCACGAGGAGCCGCCGGCCCATCCATCCCTGGCCCTGCTCGAGGAGCTGGCTGCCTGCCTGCTCGAGCCGTCGCGGCGCATGGCCGACGAAGGTCTGCAGGCCCTGGTGGACAGGTTCCACGCCAACGTGGAGCACAACAGGCTCGATCCCATGTTCTCCTGGCACATGGGCCTGGAAGTGTTCAACGTCCTGGCGGCCAGGCGCGAGGTGCCGAGCCTGCGCCTGCTCGAAAAGCTGCGCATTCCCTACCGCGACGACAACCGCCTGCTGTGGGACTTTGACGAGTTCGCCTGGCAGGAGACCGCCGAGTACGTCGCCGCCAGCCAGCGCCAGGTGCGCAGGCACGTCTCGGCCATCGAGATGGCCAACGAGGTGGACTGCGAGCTCGCCGGTGACGACGCCCAGGAGATCTGGATCTGCTCGACCGAGTTCTTTCCCTACGAGGATGCAGGCGAGGCCAGGGTCAGTTACAACGACATGTGGGGCAAGGAGCCGGTTTCCGACCCTTTCCACTACCATGAGTGGGACTACCAGGTGCAGCTCCACCGGCCGGACTGGGTCACCCTGTACGAGCGGCGGCAGCCCAAGGGGGATTCGGAGGAGATCGACCGCATCCTCCTCGAGCACAAGCCGGTCACCCAGCGCATCAAGCAGATCATCGACCTGCTCCAGCCCCAGGGCGTGCAGCGTATCCGTAACATGGAAGACGGCGACGAGATCGACCTCAACGCCGCCATCGATTCCATGATCGACATCCGCATGGGGCGTCAGCCGAATCCGCGCATCACCATGCGTCACGTGCTCAATCGCCGGGACCTGGCCATCGTGGTGCTGCTGGACCTCTCCGAATCCACCAATGATCCCATCGGCGACTCGGACAAGACCGTGCTGGAGCTGACCCTCGAGGCCTCGGCCCTGGTGGCCACCGCGATCCATGGCATCGGCGATGCCTTCGCCATCCACGGTTTCGCTTCGGACGGGCGCCATGATGTGCAATACTACCGGTTCAAGGACTTCGACCAGCCCTGGGACGGGGAGGCCAAGGCCCGGCTGGCGGGCATCCAGGGCGGCCTCTCCACCCGCATGGGGGCCGCCCTGCGCCATGCCGGCAGGCACCTGCTGCACCAGCCCCAGCGAAAGAAGCTGATCCTGCTGGTCACCGACGGGGAACCCGCGGATATCGATGAGCGCGATCCCCAGTACCTGCGCTGGGATGCCCGCAAGGCGGTGGAGGAGCTCTCGGGGAGAGGCGTGCTCACCTATTGCCTGACGCTGGATGCGGATGCGGACCACTACGTGAAACGCATCTTCGGGACCAACCATTACACCATCGTCGATCACGTGGAGCGTCTTCCCGAGAAACTGCCGACCCTCTTTGCCAGCCTTACGCGGTGAGGGAGAGGGGGGCGTTGAGCCGCACCGGAGAGGTTCCCTGTTTCGCCCGGCGGGCCGACCAGGTGGAAGCGCGTCTCTACAACCTCTGGCGCCGTGCCCGGCTTCACCTGACCATGCCTGTTCGTATCCCCCTGCCCGGCCAGCCCGGGGTGGTGATGATCCTGGAAGCGAACGAATGGGTCTGCGTGGACGCCCGCCAGAACGATCTTCCCATCCTGGCCTGGGTGGAGTTCGAGGATCGCGGCCGGGATGCGCTGCACCTGCCGGTACGCTGCAAGCTCAATTATTACCATTTCGCTGCTTCCAGGTACCGCTCCCGGGCCTTGGAGGCCATGGCCGAGGGTCTTTCGCGGCTCTTGCACGAAGCGCATTGAACGCGGCTCCGCCGGGAGCAGCTGCCCCGGGCCGGTTGCGGCTGCCGAAAGGGCTGCAGTACCATGTTCGGACATGGCCTCCTCATGCCCTCCACCCACCCAGGCCCAGCTGCTGAAGACCGTCACCGATGCCCTGCGGCGCCACTGCGGAGAGCAAGACGCCGGCGAAGTCTTCGGCGACCTGCTCGAAACCCTGCTCGAACTCACGGGCAGCGAATACGGTTTCATCGGCGAGGTGTTCCACGACGAAGGGGGGCGCCCCTACGTCAAGAGCTACGCCACCACCAACATCGCCTGGGACGACGAGACCCAGCGCCTTTACGAAAAGGCCCGGGAAAAGGGCATGGTCTTCTCCCGGCTGGATTGTCTTTATGGCGCGGTGCTCACCACCGGCAATCTCATCATTTCCAACGATCCCGCCAACGACAGCCGCAGCTGCGGCTTGCCGCCGGGCCATCCTCCGCTCAACAGCTTCATGGGCGTGCCCCTGCGGGGGCGAGACGGCCTGCTCGGGATGGTAGGCGTGGCCAATCGCCCCGGGGGCTATACGCCGGAGCTGGCCCGTCGCCTGGAGCCCTTTCTGGTCGCCTGCGGCAGCCTGCTGCAATCCTGGCGGGACACCAAGCGCATCCTGGCATTGGACGAGGCGCTGCAAGCGTGTGAGAAGCGGCTCGGTCATTCGGAGGAGAGTGTGCCGCTGGGCGGGGGCTACCGTTTCGACCGGGCTTCGTCCGTGTTGTACGGCAGCCGCGGTTCCGTGCTGCTGACCCGCAAGGAGCTCGAACTGCTGCGCCTGCTGGTGGAGAACGCCGGCCAGGTGGTTCCCTACGAGGAGCTGAAACGGCAGGTGTGGCGCGAAGTGGTGGTGGGCCACTCTTCGCTGCGTTCCCTGGTGCGGCGCATTCGCGGCAAGGCGCCGGGCATTCGTATCACCACGGTGCGGGGAGTGGGCCTGATGCTGGCGACATCGAAGGATGGTTGAGGCATCCCTGCCTTGGACTGCTTCCCGGATGGGGGATGGCTCGTCGTCCTTTGCCTATTCGGCGCAGCAGCGCTTGTTCTTGTTTTCCAGAGAAAAGCAGCTTTCGGGAACTTCCGGGCGATAGCCGAAGCCCCGTGCCGAGGTGTCCAGGGCGCACTTGTCCTCCAGCGGCTTGAGCAGCGACAAGCCGTTGCATTTCTCCTGCACCCGTTCGCAGGCCTGCACGCACTGCAGGCACTGGGTGCAGGTGAACATGCGTAGCTTGCTGCTGCGCGGCTTCAGGCGCATGG